>Ga0210383_10002827_pt1 | contig 15609 bp, 13 predicted proteins | sample IncBWC14OmetaG_FD_160072 | JGI IMG/M metagenome (GOLD analysis project Ga0210383, IMG submission 160072) | Forest soil microbial communities from Barre Woods Harvard Forest LTER site, Petersham, Massachusetts, United States - Inc-BW-C-14-O ...
CCAGATCCTGCTGCAGAGTCGAAAGCGCGGTTTGCGCGGACGAACTATTGCCCGACTGTACGGCCTGCTCCAGCGAGCTGAAAGCCTGCGAAAGCTCGCTGTTCACCTGCCCACCGTCTCCTCCCCCGCCACGATGGAAGTGATGGTGATGCCCCTCGGAGCCTTGCGCCTGCGAGCCCTGCTGGTGCACAGCCTGCTGGAATGTGCTGAACGCCTGCTGCGCGCTTGAAAGATTGCCGCTCTGCAGCGCGGAGCCCACCGCCTGGAGATCCTGCACCAGCGGATTCGTCGCTTGCGAATTCGCCAGCGGCCCGCTCTGCGAAAGAGTCACATAGTCCTGCTGCGCCGCCGTCAATTTGCCGGACTGTAAATCGGATCCCAATTGCTGCAGCTCATTGCGCAGCGTCGCGCCTCGCGGCTGGCTCACCGGGCTTATCACCGGTGAATAAATGATCGGATTCGAAATCGCTGTTGCAGACATTGCTTGCTCGCCTCCCTCTGGATTATTCCCACGCCATTCACTCAAACCCTGCCATGGCGCCGGTCTGCGGCCGGGCGGCGCCACATTCAACCTATCGGCGGGCCGCCCTGCTTCTTGAGCCAGCCGCCATTTGCGGTAAGAGCTCAGCCATGAACTGCAATCGTGGTGCCGGGACGCGAAAACTTTCGCTCAAGGGCCGAGTGCTGATATCGCGAGCCTTAGAGCGATTGACGTCGGCACACCCGGCAATGCAGCTCAATCCGCAGCTCACCACACGGACTCTTCGTGCCGCGTCCCATGGCTGAGTCGGCAAAGCTTGCCCGCCCCAAACGAGGCTGAGCCCGGCAATGGCAGCTTCGGAACCGCCCAATTTGAATTCGATTGCTGCGCGGTGCAGATTAGTCTGTGCTGGCGGGCGGAGAGGCGGGAGAACAACAATCGGCGTCAGCCGTTAAGTCCCCAAAACGGGAAAGACCTCCCGCCAGCCAAATTCAGCTGGCCGGGAGGTCCCCGAATATCACTGGTGCGGGAGGTCTACGCCTTTGCGCGGCTGTGCAGCGGACCAGCCATCTTCTGCGCCATCGAAAGTAGTAGCTTACGGTCGTTCGGATCGAGCTTGCCGAGCATGCGGCGGAACTGATCCAACACCCGCGCGTTCTTGCCCGTAGCGCCCCAGGCGATTTCGTCCGCCGACTTGCGATTCGGAAGGTTCGGCATCTTGGGTGCCTCTTCACCTTCGTAGAACAGCTTGTAGAGCGGCACTTCGAGCGCGTGCGCGTACTTCTCGAGCGTTTCGAGCGACGGAACGGTGTGGCCGTTCTCGACCCGTGACGTGTAGCAGCGCAGCAAGCCGGTGCGCTTCTCGATATCGCCTTGTGACAAATTCTTCTCTTCGCGGAGAGATTTGAGCCTTTCGCCGATGATCATGAGCTAGTCCTCTCTGTTTTTGTGAAGCCAAGGGAATACAATATACCAATCTAGAACCCCGACCGCAACAAGTCGCCTCACCTAGGCCATGCACCTTGAAGCCCAGATCCGATACGATGTCCATCACTCACACGAGATTCCCGATTTCGTAAGACCCTTTATGTGTATTGATCCTTCGAGAATTCCCGCGCCACCGGGGTCCCAATTTGGGAACGGCGACCGAGCCGTAAAGTACCCATTTTGCGTGAGATAGCCGCACAGCCTTCTTCTGCATCCATAACTTACCCTATTGACAGATGAAGTAGGAATACAGTAATTACCTGAGTTCGTCTAGTCTTCTGCAGTGGGTCTCCTGGGGGCCCATTACCGTGGCGCGATTTGCCTTTTCGGCGCAGTTTTACGACGGCCATCCGGTGGTTTGTCGAGTCGTCGAGGACTGTCCGCAGTCCGTTGTCGAGCGTCAGTACGGCATCTTTCACACTTGGACTCACGCAAACGCCTTGGCCTGCCAGCTGAACGAGCTTTTCGGCATCGACCGCCTCGAAGCACGCTTTATCGCAACGCAAGCGTTTCTCCTGGGAGAAAAACTCTCAACCTCCGGCGCAGCGGCCCCCGCGCCACTGCTCATTAATGATGGTGCCGTCGAAGCGATGATCGCTCGCCCTGTGTCGGGAGGACTGCACGTAGTCTCTCCCACGCGTCGATCGCTTCGCGATCCCGTATTGCCTCCGGCTCACGATTCAGGTCTGTCGTTAAATTCCTCTCGCGTTCAGATCGAGAATCGGGAAGTCCGCCTGCGACTCGTGCGCACTCGCCTGCGCTTGGTCATCACTTCTCGCGAATGTGCCAGCCTGGTCCCAACGGCCAACTGCCGGATGCTTCAGAGGTCCCTCGATGCCCTGGAGGAGGCGAGTGTGGTCGTTGCTTCCTTTGACGGCGAGCTTTTCGCGATCCTCGACATCGAAGCAATGGCGGGCCGGTTGGAAATGGAACTGCGCGAAATCCGCGCTCGCACGAACTCCGTAGCAATCAGCCGGCCCCCGCCCCCACGTTCGATCGATGATCCTCGAAGCGCCCGCTTCCAGCGGTCAGCGAGCCAGGAACTCGCCGAGCCGATCGAGTGTTTGACGCCAGCCTTCGGGTGCTCCGCTAGTCGCGGGCGATTCCCGTTCGTAAGTCTGATACACCGTAAGCTTGGTTTTCCCGTTATCGTTCGCAAATAGGGCTACGATCCGCACGTTTTGCGCCTCGGGCCTCTGCAGCATTCCGGCGAACACAATCTTCTGCCCTTCGACGATATTCACGTAAGTCCCGATGAACGGCGGATACTCCGTCCCGTCCGCCCCGCGATAGCCGAACTCGAGCTTCCCGCCCACGCGAAATTCCATCTCGAATTTCGACATCGTGCATCCGCTCGGTCCGAACCACTGCTTCAAATTCTCGGGCTTCGACCACGCCTCAAAAACCGTCGTCCTCGGCGCGTCGAACACTCGCGACATCACCAGGTCCCCCACCTTCGCGTCCATCGCATTCATCGCACCAAGATGCTCCACCAGCCGACCGAGCATCTGGATCGAGCCCTGGTCCGCGCCGTGCTCCTTCACCAAGTAGTCCTTCATCTCCGTTGTCGCGAACGCCATGCGCATCTCCACTTCCGTCTTGCCGCCGCGCGCCGCGAACGTCACTGTCACCGTGAAATTCACAGGATCGGTTGGTGGCTCCGACTCGATCGTGTAGACGAGCCGCTCCGGCTTCGCGATCTCCACGAACACGATTTTGCTCTTGTAATCCGTTCCGTCCGGCCCGTGCATCGTTAGCCGCCACACGCCGTTCGGCCGCACGTCCATCTTGTGGATCGTCGTCGTAAACCCATTCGGCCCCCACCACTGCGGCACGTGCGCCGGGTTCGTCCACACGTCGAACACCAGCTCCCTCGGCGCGTCCAGCAATCGCCGGAACACCAGCTCCCGCTCTGCCGCGTTTCCTTCGCTGCTAGCCTTTGCGTTGCCTGCCGCCATCGTGCTTCTCCTTTTTCTGCACTCGCCGTAAATACTCGTCCAACCGATCGAAGCTCTCGGCCCAGAATTTTCGGTAGTGGTCCACCCAGTCGGCCACATCCTTCAAAGGACGCGCCTCCAGCTTGCACGGACGCCACTGCGCGTCGCGGCTGCGCGCGATCAACCCCGCCCGCTCGAGCACCTTCAAATGTTTCGACACCGCCGGCAAACTCATCCGGAAAGGCTCCGCCACCTCCGTCACCGAAGCCTCGCCAGCCGCCAGCCGCGCCAGGATCGCCCGCCGCGTCGGATCCGCCAGCGCCGCAAACGTCGCGCTCAGTTGGTCGTTTGTCATCGTGCCGCGTTGCATTTGCATTTTCTGATCACCAGCGATTCGTAATTGCTGCAGCTCAATCTCTGGAAGTCATCACATAAATTCTGTTTAGGGGGTCGGAGCTTCACAGCTCCGACATCTAAAAGCTGTGACTGTCAGCGCTTTAGCCGATCGCCAAGATTTCGCTGAATCCATTTCCCGAGGTCGGATCCAAAATAGCGCAAGTAAGCGGCCTCCTCGGTTCCCGAGGCGAAGCCATCCATTGAAATAAAGCGGTCCGCGAAAAGCTCTCTCACGCGAGTCCGTCTCCCGCCATGCGCCTGAATCGCCAGTCGTTCTTCGTATTTAACCCATAGGTTAAATACAATAGAGCGCGCTTCCCGTCAAGCCTTTTTTCCTCCGTTCTCGTTTCACCGGACGACTGCCGATCACAACTTCTCGGGTTAAGGTTCTCCGGAGCGCCCTGGGCGCGACACTTAGCTAGCCCATCCCCGCGGGTTCAGGGTTTGATGATTCAAACCCTGAAAAGAAAATGGCGTGAGAATGCGAGTGGGATTAGCCGGAGCGCCCGCGGCGCGACACTTAGCTAGCCCATCCCCGTAAGGGGTGGGAACGACGCGCAAAAAATCCTCCGGAGCGCCCCGGGCGCGGCAGATGCAGGCAACTCTCACGGCTCCAGCAACATTGCCCCGAAGTTCAATTCTGCAGAATGCTTTTTTGGAGTGCCGCGGCGGGTTGTGCAGATGAATTTGCCATCGCCTGCTCGATTTCTCAACACGTGCCGCTGGCCCCGCTCGCCCCAGTTCTCTAGTACAGGTCCGGCAGGTGGCCATTGGTACAGGTTGAGGCGTTGTCCTTCGACTCGACTTTCGTACAGCTAGTCAAATTTTTGGCTACTGTTACCATCGCCGCAGGCTCAAGGAGAGGAGGGTAGCCACCGAACAAAAAGGAGATACGAAATTATGCCGCCCAGCACCGGCCCGCAACCGCCGCAACACTCGCCCAGCAGCTCGCCGCCCCGTCACGCCCGCAAGTGCATCATTTGCCGCCACCCGCAACGCGATGCGATCGAACGCGAATTCCTCGCTTGGACAAGCCCCGCCTCTATCGCCGAACGCTTTGGCCTCTATGATCGCCGCCCTATCTATCGCCATGCGCACGCCACGGGACTCTTCCGCCGCCGCGCCCGTAGAATCGCCGCCAGTCTCGAGGGAGCCCTGGCACACGCTTCCACCATCTGCCCTATCCCGCAGGTCATCGTCCGCGCTGTCGAGCTGTACGCTCAACTGCGCGATATCGGCGTAGGTTCGTCGCGCGCCGTACCTCGCCCCCTCGCGCGCCGGCTCTCTCGCCTGCAACCTTCGGAATCTAATCGTCACACGTCGCGATTAGAAAACCCTGCAACTCACGGCGGGACAGCGTAGTACGTAAACGCAAATCGGCGGAAAACCCTATGTTGCGTGGCGCCGTTTTCAGGAAATTCCAGTCAGGAAATCGTGAACGCGGCTTGAGGAAAAGAGGAAAACACGCTGAGGTATTTTCGGAGAAATCGAAGAAAGATGCCGCTCGCGATCCGGAATCGCCGCGCGATTTTGCCTCTGCTATTTCCCGCGCAGCAGCACTTCGCCCTGCGCCACCACGATATCGTTCAGCGAGAGGCGGTATTTGAACGAGCCAGCGGTCAAGCCAGGCCGCGTCGGCCCGCTCTGAATGCGCACCCCTGGCGGCGCTTGAAACACATTCGAAGAGAACGGACACCTCTGCGGATCGAATTCCACCTTGATGTTCCCCGCGTTCGAGAGCCACACCGCCTGCTCGCCGGGGTCCAGCACCACCACCTCCGGCAGCATGCCGACGATCACCATTTTCTCAGACACAATCCCCGTCCTCTCTCGATGTTCCACGTGAAACAGCCCGCTACGTCCGCGCGCAACCGGTGCAGCCAATCAAGTTCGCCGCTCCGCATTCCCAATTCGCGAACAAAAACCTTAGCACATCCGCTCTCCCTTCGCTCAATTCGCCTCCACGCGATGAGCGCGGCTGGCTTGCACCGACGCGTGCCCATATTCAGTTTCGTCAATTTCCGGTTCGGACTACTATTGTCCGCCATGCGGCTCTGGTTCGCTCATCGCACGGAAGTGAGCCTGCGCGAGCAGCTCGTCACACAGATCATTCTCGCCATTCAAGGCGGCGATCTCGCTCCCGGCGATCGTCTCCCCAGCACGCGAGAAATCGCGCGGCGTTTCCGCATTCATCAGAACACCGTGAGCGCCGGCTATCGCCGGCTCCAGCGCGAAGGCTGGGTGGAATTCCGCCGCGGCAGCGGCGTTTACGTCGCGCAGGCGAAGCCCGAAGCGGCGCGTTCGTCTGCTCTTGCACCCTTGGTCGCTCTTGACCAGCTCATCGCACAGCTTTTTCGTTCTGCGCGAACGATCGGCGCGTCGCAATCCGCCGTGCGCGATCGCTTGCGCCACTGGCTCCGCCTGCAGCCGCCCGATCATTTCCTCGTCATCGAGTCCGACGAAGAGCTGCGCCGAATCGCCGCCGCCGAAATCGAAAAAGCTGTCGCGTTGCAGGTTCGGTCCTGCGGCTGGAAAGACGCCCGCCTCAAGCAGGAAATTGAAGGCGCGATTCCCGTCGTGCTGCCGCGAAAGGCCGCGATACCGAGCGGCGCCGTGCCGCCCGGAATCGAAGTCATCACGCTGCAAGTCCGCTCCGTAAACGCCTCGCTCGCCCAATGGATTCCGGCACCCTCCGCCGCGCTCGTCGGCATCGCTTCGCGCTGGCCCGATTTTCTGAATCTCGCACGCACCCTTCTGCTCGCCGCCGGTTTCTCGCCCGACTCGCTTGTTTTCCGCGACGCGCGGAAACCGAATTGGCAGCGCGGCCTCAAGCAAGCCGCCGCCGTTGTCTGCGACACAGTCACCGGTGCCGCGCTCCCGAAAGGCATCCGCACGCTCGTCTTTCCGCTGCTCTCAGAATCCTCGCTCGATGAACTGCGCGCCATGCAAGATTCACTCCAGAATCCGCTCGAGGGTCCCGCCACGGCGAAGCCGAACTCGCAATCCAATTCGCGGTCCACAGCGAGGTCCGTGGCGAGGGCCATACCGAAGTCCACACCGAAGATGTGACACCCCCGGAAGTGTCACACCCACGTCCCGTTCTCAAAAGGAGGCCGATAGAATTGCAAAAGTCTCTGGCGCCGCGCGCCACGCCGTCAGGATTGCTTCTTCGGATACGGCTGCCGCGCGATAACTCTGGGCCGCTCCGCCGCGCGTGCTAGCATCGGCGCAATTCCGCCAGCGCCGGAAGAGAGGAATGAATGCCTGCGAGCGACGTTCGCCCGTCCGCGCTGACGAATCCGGTCCCATCGTCTCCGGCCTACTCAATATCGCCCGGCCGCAGCCTGCGCATCGCGCTTCTCTCGCCGCGCGGCCCCCTTTATCGCCATCGCGGCGGCGTGTGGAAAAAAACGCTGCGCTACGCGCCGCTCACTCTCACTACGCTTGCGTCGCTCGTTCCGCCGGAAATCCCCGCGGAGATCAGCATCTACGACGAAGGCGTCGAGGAAATCGTCCCGGAGCGCATTGAAGCTGACCTGGTCGGCATCAGCGCGATCACCGGCACTGCCCCGCGCTCTTATGAGCTGGCCGCTGCATTTCGAGAACGCGATGTTCCGGTAGTGCTCGGCGGCGTTCATCCCACGCTGATGCCGGAAGAAGCGATGCAGCACGCCGATAGCGTCGTCGTCGGCTACGCCGAAGAATCGTGGCCGCAACTTCTCCGCGATCTCGTCGCGGGCCGGCTCCTCCCGCGCTACGACCAAAGCCCCCATCTCAAGCTCGACAATTTGCCGTTCCCGCAGCGCCGCCTCTACAACCGTGGAATGGTCAACGTGGCGCACACGATCGAAGCCACGCGCGGCTGCATTTATCAGTGCGAGTTTTGCGTGGTTCCGTTTGCGTGGGGCAGGCCGCTGCAGAAGCCCGTCCGCGACGTGGTGGACGACGTCCGCCAGATGCGCGCCAAGCGCGTGATCTTTCTCGATCTGAACCTCATAGCTGACGTCGCCTACGCGAAGGAACTTTTTACCGCGCTGATCCCGTTGAAAATCCGCTGGGGCGGCCTGGCGACCACGACGATCGCGTGGGACGACGAGCTGCTCGATCTGGCTGCCCGCAGCGGCTGCCGGGGATTGCTCATCGGATTCGAATCGCTGAATCAGGAGTCGCTGAAGGAAGCCAAAAAAGCTTTCAACATGCGTCACGACTATCACGAAGTGGTGCGCAAGATCCGCGCGCGCGGCATTGCGTTGATGGGCTGCTTCGTCTTCGGCTTCGATCACGACACGCTTGAGACTTTCGATCGCACTGTGGAGTTCGTAATGAGCGCCCGCATGGATTTGCCGCGCTACGCGATCGCCGTTCCGTTTCCCGGCACGGGCCTTTTCAAGCGCCTGAAATCCGAGGGCCGCATCACGACGGAAAACTGGAGCCTCTACGACGGCCAGCACGTGGTGTTTCAGCCGCGCCAGATGACCGCCGACCAGTTGCTGCAAGGCACGCGCCGCGCCTGGAAGAAAACGTACAGCTACTCATCCATCGCGAAGCGTCTCGCCGGCTCGCGGACGCAACTGCCCATCGCGATTCCCGCGAATCTCGGCTATCGCTTTTATGCCTATCACCTCGATTCGTTCTACACCTGCGACTGGCAGCTCGCTCCCAATGCGTGAGGCACTCTGATGCGGCTCACTCTCGTTCATCCGTGCATCGGCCGCCGCCCGGGCCAGCCTTACATACGCACGTGGCAGATGGAGCCGCTCGCTCCCGCCACCATCGCGGGCCTCACACCTCGCGATCGCGAAACCGAGATTCGCTTTTACGACGACCGCACGGAGAACATCCCGTTCGAAGAGCCGACCGATCTCGTCGCGATGAGCGTGGAGACCTACACGGCGAAGCGCGCCTATCAAATTGCATCCGAGTATCGACGGCGCGGCGTGCCCGTGGTGATGGGCGGCTTTCATCCGACGCTCGTGCCGGAAGAGGCGAGCGAGTACGCCGAGTCCATCGTGATGGGCGAGGCGGAAGGCTTGTGGCCGGAAGTCTGGAGCGATTTTCAGAACGGGCGCATGCAGCGCGTCTACCGCCAGCCGAAGCGGCCGCCGCTCGCGGGCTTGCGGCCGGACCGCTCGATTTTTCAAGGAAAACGCTATCTGCCCGTGGGACTCGTCGAGGCGGGACGCGGCTGCCATTTCCAGTGCGAGTTCTGCGCCATCCAGTCGTATTTCAAGAACACGCAGACGCGCCGTCCGGCAGACGAAATCATCGAAGAAATTCGGCGCATCAAGAAGCCGCTGATTTTCTTCGTGGACGACAACATCACCTCCAACATGGATCAGGCGAAGGAATTCTTCCGCAAGCTGATTCCGCTGAAAATCCGCTGGGTGAGCCAGGCGAGCATCAACGCCGCGCACGACGAGGAATTTCTGCGGCTCATCAAAGCGAGCGGCTGCCAGGGCCTGCTGATCGGATTCGAGTCGCTCAATCCCGACAATCTGAAGCGCATGCGGAAATCGTTCAACATGATGAAGGGCGGCTACGAGAAGGCGCTCGAAAATCTGCGGCGGCACGAGATTCGCCTCTACGTCACATTCATTCTCGGCTACGACGAAGACAACGGCGACACGCTGCGCGAAACACTCGATTTTGCCGAGCGGCATAAGTTCTACATCGTCGCGTTCAATCACCTCACGCCGTTTCCCGGCACGCCGCTCTATCGGCGCCTCGCGCTCGAAGGCCGGCTGCTTTACGAGCGCTGGTGGCTCGATCCGGAATATCGCTACGGAATGGTCCCGTTCGCGCCGCGCGGAATCACGGCCGAACAGGTGAAGCAGCGCTGCATCGAAGCGCGGCAGAAGTTCTACGGCTTCCGTTCGATTCTGCGACGTGGCTTCGATTTCCAGGTCAACAGCCGCAACTGGTTCATGTGGACCCATTTTTTCTCCATCAATATGCTCTTCCGCTCGGAAGTGATGCAGCGGAAGGATTTTCCGCTCGGCGATGCGGGCTACACCGCGCCGCTCCTGAAAGCTGCGCACGCTGCGCCGCTCGAACTCGAAAGAAAGGTGAGCTGAGAATGGGCGCAACGGCGGCAACGGCGGAATCTCGCGTGGAGGTGGCGGCGATTCCTCTTTCCGCCTTCACGGGCGCCGGCCCCGATACCCAGGCGCTCGACGCTGGGATTCGCCGCATGTGCCGCAGCCAGGCGATGCCGGGACGCGTGCGCGTCACATTTGAGCGCGAGCCGGAGTTTTCGCTCGGGTGCCGTGCGGCGGGAGACGACTGCCAAATCCTCGTCGCGCGTGCCGAGCCTGCCGTTCGCGCGAGGAGCGCTGGATCATTCGGCCAAGTCGTAGGGGTGGCCTGCCGGTCGGTGCGACGGCTCTTCGTAAACGGTATCGAGCAGCAACTGGGCTATCTGAGCCAGCTCCGCGTTGACCCTGAGTTTCAGGGGAGATGGCTCGTCTCGCGAGGCTTTCGCGCGTTGCGCGCGCTGCACGACGCCGATCCGCTGCCTGCGTATCTGACGGCGATCGTAGAAGGGAATCGCGAAGCGACCGGCGTCTTGCTGGAGAATCGCCGCAAGGGCTTTCCTGTGTTTCGTTCTGTGGCGGAACTTCGCACGCTGGCAATTTCCGTATCCATTAGCAAAGCCGCGGCGCCTCGCGGTGGTTCGATCTCGGCCGCCCGTGACGCCGAGATGAGCGAAATCGCGGAATTTTTGCAGCGCGAAGGCGGACGCCGCCAATTCTTTCCGGCGCGCACGGCGGATTCACTGCGTGCGCTAGCGCCGTTCGGATTGCGAATGGAGCACTTCCTCGTGCCGCGACGCGCGAGCGGTGAGATCGCCGGCGTGATCGCCCTGTGGGATCAATCCAGCTACAAGCAGACGGTGGTTCAGGGCTATTCGGGATGGCTGCGCGCTGCCGCGCCACTTCTGAATTGGAGCGCGCCGTGGACCGGCCGCTCCTTCCTGCCGCGCCCCGGCGACAAATTGCAAAGCGCATACGCGGCGTTCATCTGCATCGCGAACGACGACTTGCAGGTATTCGGCGCGCTGCTCGCCGAAACGCTGAATGCCGCGCGCCGTCGCAGCCTCACGCATCTCTTGCTCGGGATGGACGCACGCGACCCGCTGCTTCCGGTCGCGCAGAATTTTGGACACATCTCGTATCCGAGCCGCCTCTATCTTGCCGAATGGCCCGAAGGAGGAACATTCCATGAGCAACTCGATGATCGCCCTGTCTACGCCGATATCGCCACGCTTTGAAGCGACTGGTGATGGACGACTCGCAGGATGCGCGGTGCCGCGGGCCGATCTATCGCCGCGCGAACGAGCGGAAATGTATCAGCTCTTCGAAGAATACTTCGCGGGCACTTCACGCGCGCAATTCGAAACGGACCTGGCGGAGAAAGAAACCGTGGTGCTGCTGCGCGCCGCGGGCGACCCGCGAATCCAGGGATTTTCGACGCTGATGCGCCTCGAAGCGCGCGTCGAGGGCCGCGGAATTGTCGCCTTCTTTTCCGGCGATACGATCGTAGCGCGCGAATTCTGGGGCGAGACCGAGCTAAGCCGACTGTGGAGCCAGACCGTCTTCGCTGAGGCAGATCGAATCCGCGCGAAGAACCCCGAGACGCGCGTCTACTGGTTTCTAATCTGCTCCGGTTACAAAACGTGGCGTTTTTTGCCGGTCTTTTTCCGGGAGTTCTATCCGAATTCCGACTCGCCAACACCCAGCCACATGCAAGATATTTTGCACGCTTTCGGCGAACGTAAATTCGGCGAGCACTATTGCCGGGAGACTGGCGTCGTTTGCCTGCCCGGCGCCACGCCGTTGCGCGCCGGCGTCGCGGACATAACCGAGCAAAGGTTGCGCGATCCTCGCGTCGCATTCTTCGCGCAGAAGAATCCCGGTTACCTCGCCGGCGATGAATTGGCCTGCCTCACCGAAATCTCGCGGGGCAATCTGACCCGTGCGGGCGAACGAATGCTCGGCATGCGAGAAGGCAAAGCCTGATGGCGGCGCGAGTGAGGTCCGAAACGGGAGCGATACCGGCTGCCTACGAGCCGAGCAATCCAGCCCGCACTTCGGAAAAATGGGCGATCTTCTTCGGGCTCGCGACGCTGCTCCTTGCGCCATACTTCGCGATCCAGTATCACGAGATTTTTCCTGTGCGCGCGATGCCAGTTCTCGCGCTTGACCGCTTGCTGCCGCTCGTCCAGCCGGCCGTTTACATCTACCTTTCGGCGTATCTGCTCTCGCTGCTGCCGCTTCGGCTCGTGCGCGGCGCGCCGACCATGCGGTGCATGGCATTTGGCTTCGGCTGGATTGCTTGCGTATCGAGCGTGCTCTTCTTTTTCTGGCCGGCAGCGATTCCGCCGCTGCTCGCGAGCAATGATGCGTCGAATCCACTGCTGCGGTGGGTGCTGGCGGTGGATTCCACGCGCAACGCTTGCCCTTCGCTGCACGCCTCGCTCGCAATTTACTCGGCGCTTTGCTCCGGACGGCTTCTTCGTGCGCGCTGGCAGAGGGCTGCCGTCTGGACCTGGGCGGCGGCGATTCTTGCATCCACACTCCTCGCGAAGAAACATGTCGCTCTCGATCTTCTTGCCGGCGCCGCGCTCGGCTGGGCAGCTTACGCCGCACTTTTCTTCGCGCAACGCAGCGAGCGGAGCGGCTCCGACGCACTCGATGCCACGCTGGCGGCGCGCGCCGCCGTGACGCGCGGCAGGGAAGAAGAACTCGCGGCGCTGACGGCTCAAGACTGGCGCAAGCGCGCGACGGAACTCGCCTCATTTGCCGCAATCGCCGCCGGCGGGATTGGCCTCACGCTGATGGCCCGCAGATATGGCTGGCCTCTTCCGGTACGCGCAAGCGCACTGCTTTTTGGCATCGCCGCCACCGCAACCGCGCTGAACGCGTTCGTCCTATTGATGCACGAAGGAATGCACGGAATTCTTTTTGCGGGGCGCGGGTGGAATGGGGCGGGCTCGGTGCTGCTCGGGTCGGCGTTTCTAATGTCGTTCACCGCTTATCGCGTGATGCACACGCGCCATCACAAATATCTCGGCGATCCGCGCGATCCCGACGACTATCACAACTACGCTCGCAACCCGGCCGTCATTTGGGCACTCCATTTCCTGCGGCTCACCATCGGCTCGCTGCTCTACCTCGCGCTGATTCCATTTCTCGCTCTGCGCCACGGGACAACGCGAGAGCGCCGTCGCATCCTGGCCGAGTACGCTCTGCTGCTCGCGATCTATTCCGCCGTACTTCGTTTTGTTCCGCTCGCAACCCTCGCGCTCGGGTGGTTTGTGCCTTTGCTCATCGTCGGCACGCTCACAGCGATTCGCGGCTTCACGCAGCACGGGATTACGGACGCAGCCGATCCCTACATCGCAAGCCGCACGATACTGCCGCATCCCGCAGTGCGCTTCCTGCTGCTCAATGAAAACTTCCATCTCGAGCATCATTTATTTCCTGAAGTGCCGAGCTACAACTTGCCCGCGTTGCACCGGCTTATCTGGCCGACTCTCCCGCGCGCGGTATCCGACCGCGGCTACCTGCGATTCCTCGCTAAATTCCTGCGCGCCACGCCGCGGATGGACGCGTCGCCGATCGGCCTCGAGCAGCGCGCGACGGCGACCAAGAACGCATGAAAGCCGCCGCCGCCAATTCGCTCTGGCTGGCCGGCTGCTTGCCGGACTACGTGCGTTTTCGCCGCGCGGTGAAGCGCGTGGAAGCGGAGCAGCGCGCGATGCTCAAGCGCATCGTTGCCCACAATGCCGAGACGGATTTCGGGCGTCGCCACGGATTCGCTTCCATACAAAGCGCGCGCGATTACCGGCGGCGCGTCCCTCTGCGCGAGTTCGATGATTTCCATGAATGGACGAAGCGAATCGAAGCTGGTGCGTGGAATCAACTCACGCGCGAGCCGGTGCGCCTGCTCGAACCGACCAGCGGCACTGGCAGCAGCGGCACAAAGCTGATTCCTTACACGCGCGGACTTGCCCGTGAATTCCAAGCCGCCATTCGGCCGTGGATCGCGAGCTTATTGCTCAACGATCCGGAGCTGCTGGGCGGCCCGGCGTATTGGTCCGTCAGTCCCGCTACGAACGCGTCTACGAAGCGATCGCGCGGAGGGATTCCCATCGGCTTTGATGACGACACAGCGTACGTAGGCGGCTGGCAGCAGCGACTCGTCGCGGCATCGCTCGCGGCGCCGCCGGCCGTGCGCGAAATCAGCGACATCGAACTTTTTCGATATGTCACGCTCCTCTTTCTCGTGCGAAGCCGCGATCTGCGATTGATTTCCGTGTGGAATCCCACATTCCTTTCGTTGCTAATCGAGCGATTGCCGGAATGGGGCGACGAGCTCGCGCGTGATTTAGAGCGTGGCACTATGCGCGGAGGCGCCGGCGATCGCCTGCCGGACGTTGTGCGCTCCAGCTTGCGAGCGGATGCCGCACGGGCTCGGGAGGTGCGCGCGGCGCTGCGAGAGAACCCGGCGGCTCCGATGCATCGGGCGCTTTGGCCGCATCTGCGCTGCATCAGCTGCTGGGCGGACGCGAACGCCGCTGCCGCCGCCGCGCGACTCGCCGCGCTATTTCCGCATGCACGCCTGCAACCGAAGGGCTTGATCGCGACAGAAGGGTTCGTCTCTCTGCCGATTGCATCGCGGGAGAGCGGAACGCACGAAGGCGCAGCGCTGGCCGTGCGTTCACACTTTCTTGAATTTATACCACTCCGCGCCGCTGGAGAACTCGATTGCGCCAAGCCATGCCTTGCGCACGAACTCGAGATCGGCGCCCGCTATAGCGTGGCGCTCACGACCGGCGGCGGCCTTTACCGCTATCGGCTGAACGACACGATCGAGATCACCGGGCGCTGGCACGAATGTCCCATAGTGAAGTTCGTTGGGCGGCACGCGCATGTGGCCGACTGGTTCGGCGAAAAGCTGAGCGAAGCGCATGTCGCTTCAGCACTGCAGCGGGCGCTTGCAGCGCGCGGCGTATTTCCCGCCTTCGCGATGCTCGCGTGCGAAGCGCAGAGCGCCGCTCCGGCATATGTTCTCTATGTGGATGCGGCTGAGCCGGACGGCACGCTGGAGGCCGCTGCCGGCATCGTCGAAGAAAAACTGCGCGAGAATTTCCACTACGACCACGCGCGGCGGCTTGGCCAGCTGCATGCGGTTCGGTTCGCTCGCGTCGCCCACGGCGCGGAGGTTTATCTCGATACGAAAGTGCGAAAGGGCCAGCGCGCCGGCGACGTGAAACCTCTCGCGCTCGATGCGGGAACGGGATGGGCAGCGACATTCTCGCGCGGCGCATGATCAAACGAGAGAAAGAATTTCGCGAGAGTTCGCCGCACGCGGAGAGACTGTGAAATGCAGAGCATTCCTGGAGAAGCGCTGACCCGTGCGCGCCCCAAGCGCCTGCTCGCGTTGGCGATCGGCGATTGGGCGGCGATCGCGCTGCTTTGGCTCGCGTCGTCGCTCCTTCCAGCGGATACGCGCCCGTGGGCATATCCGTTCGCCGTGCTGTTGATTGCCGGGCGCTTTCACGCGCTCGGCGTGGTGCTGCACGATGCGGCGCACTTGCCGCGCGGCCCGAAGACAACCGCGCTGCGCGCTCTGGAAATTCTCGCTGGATATCCGATAGGAACCACGATTGATGCGATGCGCTACCACCACCTTCGCCACCATCGCGAACTGGGGCACGATGGCGATCCGTATTTGAAATCGTGGATTGGAAGCAGCCGCGCGCGATTCTGGGTGATGTCGCTTCGTTATTTTCTGCTGGTGCCG
>Ga0210383_10002828_pt1 | contig 15605 bp, 20 predicted proteins | sample IncBWC14OmetaG_FD_160072 | JGI IMG/M metagenome (GOLD analysis project Ga0210383, IMG submission 160072) | Forest soil microbial communities from Barre Woods Harvard Forest LTER site, Petersham, Massachusetts, United States - Inc-BW-C-14-O ...
AAGCCCCGCAGGGCCGATTGTACTGCACGCGAAAGTGTGTGGGAGAGTAGGTCGTTGCCGGCATAAATAATGGCCACATTCAGAAATGAATGTGGCCATTTCCTTTTTGCCTTTTTGCTTAATGATTCCGCTTACTTTCGTCATTAGCAACCCTGAAGGGCGGGGCCCTAGCATTGTATTGCCGTGGCCTTCCAAGACCCCAGCGACGATCAGTCCATTGGTCGGTCTGTTTACCTGTTTAGCCGTTTAGCTGCGCACGGTGCTGTTGATCGTAACCGTCTGACGAAATCCACCTTGACGAGTCACTGTAAAAACTCACGAAAATTGTCAAGTTGCGGATCAACGGATCAACATCCAAGTTGGATCTGGTTCGGACAGAATCCCAAGAGGAATCTTGTCTGGCAGGCGATTACGGGCCACAATAATCCAGTAGATGGCGAACCCTCTTTTCGATGCGACGCTGGGAGCCGACGCTGCGGGAGTGTCGAAACTCATCTCCGAAGGCGTGAACGTGAACGCGCTCAACGAGGACGGAGAGCGCGCAATCGAAATCGCTTGCTCGATTGACGGCGGATACCCGAACATCACTCACCTTCTGCTCGATGCAGGAGCGGTACCCACCGACACCGCCATAGCGGGCGCCGCCTATGCGAATAACATTGCCTGTGTCAGGATGCTTCTGGATGCGGGCGCTAACTAATCCTCAAGCGGGCCTTGCCTCCGGCGTTACTCGCGACATTGAGTTGGTCGAACTGTTGCTGGAACGGGGGGCTGTACCCGATGGCGGTGTTCTGGAAAGCGCGGTGAGCTTTAGTTCCTCCGTTAGTTTTAAGGGCGGAATCGATCGCGTGAAGCTCTTGTTGCGGTACGGAGCTCCAGTCAACGATATCCAGGCACGTCCCCCCCTGCTGACCGCAGCCTCTAATGAAGACAGAGAAAATATCGCCCTACTCTTGGATGCCGGAGCCGACCCCACGCGCCAGGGTGATCACGGCCACACGGCGTTGCATTGGGCCGCCCTACGCGATAACTGCGAGATTGCTGAGATGCTGATCGTTCGAGGCGCTGCGATCGACGTGGTGGATGACCAAGGTCGCTCTTCTCTGATATGGCCGTCGATGGTCCAAGCCTTGAGGCGGCTGCATGGCTGATCCGCGCGGGAGCGGACGTGGAACTCAGGGACGTGGAGGGAAAGTCGGTCTGGGAACATGCGTACCTTCACCGCCACGAGCGCATCGTTGAACTTATCGCTGAAAGCCATTCGATTCCCGACTGGGTGGTAGAGCAGCATAAAAGGATTTCGGAAGAGGTCCGAGCAGAGGGGCCCAACTCGCATGATGAAACAGGCAGGACACCACTGCACCGGGCGGTGCTCGAGGTAAGACACAATAGAGTCCAAGCGCTACTCGATCAAGCAGCCGCAGTGGACGCGCAAGACGCGCGTGGACAAACACCGCTCATGCTGGCGGCCCAAACCGGACAACCTTACATGATCGAGCGGTTGATCAAGAATGGTGCAAATGTTGCGGCGCGAGCTGCTGACGGCAACACTGCGATGCACTGGGCGGCCTACGGGCACTGTGACTATCGAAGAGCTATGCGATTTCTGGTGGCACGGGGAGCCGACTTGAATGCTCGTAATGATAAAGGCAGGACAGCTCTTATGGAGGCCGCCATCGTGCATAAGGTTTTTCCGGTGAAGGCTTTGATCGCGCTGGGGGCAGATCTCGACGCCAAGGATGATAGTGGTCGCACGGCTTTAGCCCATGCCATGGCGCACAAGAGTCACTCCGTTGTACACCTGCTGCGTACCAACGGAGCCATTGAGCGTGAAAGACAGCACTAACTAGCAGAGCTGGATTGAAAGTGCCGAACGACCCAGGCTGTCAGGGTGCGTTCTGGGAGGCGCCGAATCGGAAGATCGGCGATTGCGGGAAGAACCGCAGCAAGATAGTCGCGCACTGGAAGTTTCAATCTACGGCAGCTTTCCACCACCGAAAGAATCGCCGCGATCTTTGGTCCCGCTTGCGGGCTTCCAACTGTTGATCATCGGCTGGGCGATTGCCGGCTTTTTGCTCTATGCCCTCTCTACATTCCTGCCAATCGCCGTGATGGCGGTCATCCTAATTGGTGGCTTGGGCGATCGTGAGATTCGACTCACGAAAAACTAAAAGCCTTGGTTCGGTACTCTGTGCGATCACCTGCTCTCTTACTGGCGTTTGCGCCCTCGCGATGCATTTTACTCACTGGCATGAGGACGTTATGAAAAGGCTGATTTTCGTAGGTCTATGTCTAGGAGCGGGCCTCATCCTTCTCGATCGGCGGGCAGATGGCTGGTCACCTTAAACGCGGCGGGCAAGGGCAACCGCTAGAGATCCTTGGCAAGGAACGCTCAGGATTTCGGCAGAAGGCTCCCGCGCGCAAAAGAACGCGCGCTCACGCCTTCTAAGCGCCTCAAGCCCCGCAGGGCCGTTGTACTGCACGCGAAAGTGTGTGGGAGAGTAGGTCGTTGCCGGCATTTCCTTTTTGCCCCGAAGACTTGGATTTGCGAATTCGAACCTGGAGCCCCCCGACGTCCTCGCCCGGGGAGGCAGCCCGGCGCCTCGCGTGGTGGAGTCGTCAGCTCGTGTGGAGCTCCTGCTGTCAATCCCCGACCGCGCCCGACAGAGAGACCCGAGCCGCGGAGCGACGATACATATTAGCCCAGGACGTAAGTCCTGGGTAAGTAGAGGAGTAAGGGAACCGAGTCCCCTAGGGACGGCAATCTACCTCAATCCCAACGCCTTATAAATAAAAAGGCCAGTCTGAGAAATCAGATTGGCCTTTTCCTTTTGGACGCCACGATTTTTCCGCTCTACGGATTCGCGGGAGGGCTCAACAACTCACAACGCTCGACGCACTTTACCGTGCTGGCCTCGACCGTGGCTTTCTTGTGGCCGGAAAAATCGATGTCAGGTAGGATCAGCAGAGTTTGCGTGCCATTGGCTACGTTAAAAGTGCAGTTGAAGCTCATCGACTGGACGCCACGTTCCTTGCAGCCGGTTTGGTCGAGGGCGTCGGTGAGAGTTACGGTCTTGTCATAGACCTGGTCGGCAACATGCGATGGCAGCAGAGCCACCGTCAGCGGAATCGGCGACTTGATCTTCACGCTGAGTTCCTGGCCGTCGTGGTCTGGAGTCATCAGGCTGTAGACCTTGGGCACCGTCGTGATCTGGTATTTTTCGTTGAGGATGCGGCGCCAGGAGAACTCAGGCTGAAGGGCATTGTAGTACTGGATGTGAAGATCGTTGGGAGCAAAGAATAGCCGCGCTCCCGGTCCGAGCATGGCGCCAAGGTTGGTGAGGACGGGCTTCTCGTTCCTGCGCTCATCGCGGAAGGTGATAGCCATCGGACGTTCGGAGGGAAGATGACACTCGTAAATCGCCCTGGTGACATGCTCCTTCACGCAGAGGAAGCCGAAATTCGCCGGGGCTCCGGGATGCAGCACGGCGGCGTTCCATTCGTCGGCCCAGGCCATGGCGACGGTGACCGGGTATCTGGAGTCGATCTGCACATGTATGTCGCCGCCCCCGACAGCGGGATAGTAGACGCGGCCGGCGTGCAGGCTGGCGGGCTCCAAAAGGATCGTCTCGCCGTTGGCAGCAATCCAGACAACGCCATTTTCCGCATACAAGTTCGCGGCGAAGGCAAGAACGCCGACCAGCAGCGTCGCAAAAATCGAAAGACTCCTCATACTAAAAGTATTGGCCGCGTCCATGCGAACACCCTAACGAATTCGCGAGCGCAGCATTACGAAGGTACCAAGTGCCCGTCGGGCGGAGGGGATGATGCGAGCAAAGAACGCGCCTTCACGCCTTCTAAGTGCCTCTCCTTTTGCGAGGAGATCTGAACTTGAACGTGTAGGGCGGACACTCTTGTCCGCCGCCGTTGACCGTTTATCTCCACCTGCGCCCGACTCCTTCTGCTTCAGGCGCTGGCTTCGCCGGGGACTTCCGGGGCTACGACTTCTTCGTAGACCGTTTCGGCTTGGGGACGTTTGGGGCGCGCATCGCGGCCGAAGACGGCTTCCTTTACCAGCTTGAAAATGGTCCGGCGATTTTCCAGGATGACTTTTGGCCACGCCAGTTTCCCCATCATGGGGAAATAGATGCCGCGGAAACAGATGCGCGCCAGGAAAATGTTGATGCGGTAGCCGAGCGGCTGGTCGTCGAGCGAGTCGACGGCGTGGGCGAGTGCTTCGGGACTGTAGGCCTGGGCCCATCCGTATTTCACTTCGGCGTGAGCTTCGTCGATGGACATCTTCAGCGGGGTGTGGGCCATGGCGAAGGGGATGAATTCCTTCCAGTGTTTGGGACGGGTGAGGCGACCAGAAGTTTCGAGGCGCGTGTAGAGCGGCGTCGCGGGTAACGGTGTGAGCAGGCCGAAGATGGGCAGACCCGGCGGCCAGGTGCGGACTTGCGCGAGCGTGCGTTCGGCGACGCCGACGGTGTCGTTGTCCATGCCAAAGATGAATGAAGTGATGGCGTAGACGTTGCGCTTGGCGAGGCGCTCGAGAACCGTGGCATATTCGCCGGGCTTGTTGAATCCTTTGTTCACATCTTTGAGGTTGGTCGGGTCAATGGACTCCATGCCGATGAAGACCCACTTGCCGCCAGAAGCGGCGATGAGGTCGACGAGCTCTTCGTCGCGCAAGAGGTTGGCGCTGATCTGGGCGACCCAGTGGACTTGAGCTTTGGCCGCGATGATGTCGCGGAGCAAGGACTTGGTGCGCTTGACGTTGATGGCGAAATTGTCGTCGATGAAGAAGACGGCCATCTGACCTTTTTCTTTGCGGGCGCGGGCCTTGAGTAGGAGAAGTTCGCTGACCACACTTTCGTTGGTGCGGAAGCGGATGGAGTCGCCGAAGAATCCGGTGACGGTGCAGAACTCGCAGCCGTAGGGGCAGCCGCGTCCGGACTCGACGGGGATGATGCGGAATGTTCCCCAGCCTTCGCCGACTTTACTGAGCAGCGGATAGACGACCTTGGGCAAGAGATTGAACTGTTTGAGGTCGATCTTGTCCCAGGGGATGATGGGATAGTCCTTCAGCGAAGGCTTACTCTCTTTGCCGGCGTCGTCGACGGGAGCATAAATTTCTTTGAGCTGGCCGCGAGCGGCATCGTTCACCATCTGGGGCCAGGTCTGGTCAGCTTCGCCGAGGGCGACGGCATCGGCGTGGCGGGGTCCGCCATCGCGGCCGAGGGCTTCATCGGCCAGTTCGGTGACGTGCGGTCCGCCCATGACGACGGAGACTCCGGTGGCGCGAATGGCGTCGGCGATGCGATAGGCCTTGGCGATCATGCGGGTCATGGCGCCGATACCGACCATATCGATTTTTTCGTCGCGGACAAACTGGGCGATCTGAGCTTCGTCCATGGGCTGGGCGTTGCCGTCGATGAGAAGAACTTCGTGGCCGGGAGGGGTGAGGGCCTTGAGAAGAAACATCCAGAGGTGCGGCATGAAGTTGCGGGTCACACCATTGTCGGGGTTATAGAGCAGGATTCTCATGACGGCTCTCCTCCTGGGAGGTCGTGCGTGAACCACGCCGGGGCCGTCACGAGCAAACGCCGAATCGGCAGGGTTGGCTTGTGTCTTGCGAAGGGGCTGATTGGGTTTCCCAGTGTAAGCTGGAGTCTACACATGCCTAGCGGAGAAAAGTGTGCTGTTTTGCACACATGAAGCACTTCTCTGGGGGACAGGAACCAGAACAGACCAAGGATCGGCCGCTGGTCCCGCGTCGGGCCGCGATCAAGAACCTTATTTTTCCGGCAACCTTGGAGAGGCCAGCCAGGCTTCGGCTTCGGCGGCGGCGCGGAAGACGCGGATGGCGGCGAAGTAGTCCTGAGCCATGACTTCAAACATGCGGAACACGCCGAAGACGGCGTCGCGTTCGACCACGATGGCTAAGTGTCCGAAGCGGACCTTGGATTGCACTTTGCGCACTGCGCGGGTGACGGCTTCAAGTTGGCCGCTGTGCGGCAGAGCGTCAATGGTACGGAGGTCGAGCAGGACGTCGAGGAAATTGGGACAGGCGGGGTCAGCGGCCAGTTGCTGGAAATGCGCCACGACCTCCGCCAGCGTGACGTGTCCGCTACACTGCGTTCGAATCAGCCGTTCGTTGGCGTCAATCTGGTAAGTCACCATGGCTCGGCCCGCTTGCCAGGTCAGGCAGATTCTCTCAAACATGGGCGCGGCGCGCCAATAGAAAACTGGACTGGTCATCGGTCGTCAGCCCCCAGCCGTCAGCCCTCAGCTGAACGCAAAACCTTTACCACGGAGGACACAGAGGGCACGGAGGAAGATAGCGGAAACTTGATTGAGATTTTGGCGATGGCTGACGGCTGAGAGAAGTGACGGCTATTTATGCCAGGGGCTGCAACTCGAATGCCGGGTAATTGTTTAGAAGACTGGCGAAGGCTTCGGGTGGGGATCCGGCGGGGACGGGGAAATAGGTCTGCACTTCACGCTTGAAGGCGTCGAGGTAGGCTTTCAGGATTGCTGGCTTCTCGGCGTCGGAGAGCGGACGGAGCCGGAATCTCAGGCGCGTGCTTCGCCTGCGCAGGGTGATTTCTCCCGCGGCTTCGGCATTGCGCACCCACTGGGTTCGTCCGCGGGGAGCAACCAGGAAGCGCTTGCCCTGCAGTTCGAGCAGATCGACGGGAGTGGAAAACAGCTTGCCGCTCTTGCGGCCGCGGACTTCCAGTAAGTAGTTGTGAGCGAACCCCAGACCGAGCCCGACCAGGAATCCGAAAGCGCGGTTGAATATTTTCTCGACGGTGGTTGGTTCGCGGAACACTGGCGGGTCGGTGGCCATGTGGTTGATTGTAACGCCGGCGGGTAGTTGGCTCGGGGTGGCGGTGATGGGGGGCGACATAAATTCGTCTACCACAGTGGGCACTGGGGATCACAGAGTAGGCCGGGCTGGTTTTGGCACTGAACTGCGGGGCTGTGCTAACCTGCTGCGACCAATCGGAACTGAATACTTTGTGCAAACACGCGGATGGGCGGGGCGTGTAAGGGCTATTTTTTATCATCTCTAATCCTTATCTCAGGTGCGACTACTGTCTTGGCGCGACATCGTGAGCTAGTTTGCCGTGCGGATCGCCGTGATGAGGGATGCCGCGGCGTGTCCGCCGGATTTTTGCGGTTCGTGTTGTTGCTGGTTCTGATGGGTCTGACACACACTTGCCTGCCCGCGATGGCGCAGCGCGATCCGGTCCTCAAGCAGATTGATTTACTCCACCGTTACTACTACAGAGAAATGTACCTGCCACAGTTGACGACGGGGCCGAGCGCCGCGGCGTGGACGCCGGATTCGCGGTCGCTGGTGTATTCCATGGCGGGGTCGTTGTGGCGGCAGGAAGTGGATTCGGAGCGGGCGCAGGAGTTGACGGCGGGGCCGGGATACGACTACCAGCCGGATTGCTCGAGCGACGGGCGCTGGGTGGTGTATGTGAAGTACGACAGGGACGCGATGGAGCTGTGGGCGCTGGATTTGAACCAGGCGGGGACCGAGAGCGGGAAGGCGCGGCAGCTTACGACGGGCGGGGCGGTGAATGTGGATCCGCGATTTTCGCCGGACGGGAAGAGGATTGCGTTTGTTTCGACGTCTTATAAAGGACACTTCCACATTTTTGTTGGTGATTTCAAGCACGGCGAGTTGACGAACGTGCAGCGGCTGACCGGCGAGACCCGCAGCGAGCTGCCCCGGTTCTATTACAGCGAATTCGATCATGAGATCAGCCCGGCGTGGTCGCCGGATGGACGCGAGATTATTTACGTTTCGAACCGCGGGCACATTTACGGGACGGGCGGCTTCTGGCGCATGAATGCGGTGTGCGGAGCGGGCACTCCCTCCGGCTTCGCTCAAGGCCGGCCTGCCGGCTCGTCTGCAGCAGCCAAATCCAGCGGGCAAGAGTGCCCGCTCCACACGCGCTCTGAGGCCCGCGAAATTCATTACGAGGAAACGGCGTGGAAGGCGCGGCCGGAGTTTTCGCCGGACGGGAAACGGATTGTGTATGCGTCTTATCTCGGCGGGCAATGGCACCAGTTGTGGACTATGCCTGCGGCGGGCGGGGACGCGTTTCCACTGTCGTACGGGGATTTTGACAACACCAATCCGCGGTGGTCGCCGGACGGGACGAGGATTGCGTTCATCTCGAACCGCGGCGGCAATACTTCGCTGTGGATTCAGGAGGCGGTGGGCGGGGCGCAGCGCCAGGTGCTTGCCCGGGACAAACACTATCTGGAAGTTATGGGATATCTGAGCATCACGGTGCTGAACTCGAAGGGCGAAACCACTCCGGCGCGCGTTTCCGTGACCGGGGAAGATGGCCGCGCGTATGCGCCGGATGATGCGTGGATGCACGCGGAAGATAATTTCGTGCGGGCGGAGTCGCCGTTTGAGTCCCACTACTTTCACACGGACGGGAATGCGGAGGTGACGGTCCCGGCGGGGATGGTTGAAGTGGAAGTGGTGAAAGGGTTTGAGAACGAGGTGGAGAAGCGAGTTGTGCCGGCGAGTGTGCATACGATGCTGATGGTGCAACTCAGGCCTCTGGATATTCCCCGGGAAAAGGATTGGCAGTGGCTCAGCGCCGACTTGCACGTGCATATGAACTATGGAGGCGCTTACCGCGACAAGCCTGCGAACCTGCTCGCGCAGCAGGAGGCTGAGGATCTTTTTCTGGTGGAGAATCTGGTGGTGAATAAAGAGCAGCGAATTCCTGACATTGCGTATTTCCAGGCGAACTCCGGCAACCCGCCGGATCCGGCTTCCACAGCGAACGCGGTGCTGATGCACGGGCAGGAATTTCATACGCCGTCTTGGGGACATCTGGGGCTGCTGGGGTTGCAGCGGAATTTTTTGCTCCCTGGGTATGCATCGTATGGCAATACCTCGGCGGCCAGCCTGTTTCCCACGAACGCGGCGGTAGCGGATTTGGCGCATGCGCAGCAGGGGCTGGTGGGTTATGTGCATCCGTTCGATATCAAGGTGGACCCGGTAAACGATGCGACGCTGACTCAGGGGCAGCCGTTGGATGAGGCTTTGGAACTTCCGGTGGATGTAGCTTTGGGCAAAGTGGATTACGTGGAGGCGATGGGGTTCAGCGATCACCGGTTTACGGCGGAGGTGTGGTACCGGCTGCTGAATTGCGGATTCCGGCTGCCGACAGGCGCCGGGTCGGACACGATGGCGAATTATGCGTCGCTGCGCGGGCCGGTGGGGCTGACGCGGGTTTATGCCCGGGTTCCGAAGGGAGCTGCGAAGCTCACGGATTGGATGGATTCGCTGAAACACGGGCGCACGTTTGCGACGAACGGGCCGCTGCTGGGATTCACGCTGGGCGGGAAAGCGTTGGGAGAAGAGTTGAAGCTTCCGGCGGGACAGAACAAGGTTCCGTTCACGGCGTGGCTGCGTTCGATGGTTCCGGTGGACCATCTGGAGGTGGTCTGCAACGGGCGCGTGGTGCGGGATTTGAAGCTGGGTGACGATCGCAAGTCTGATCTTTCCTCCGATCGTGCTGGCCAGGATACGGTCTCGATTTCGCAGAGTGGATGGTGCTTGCTGAGGGCGTCGAGCGAAAAGCCGGAGCATCCGGTGCTCGACGATTATGTGTATGCCACGACCAGTCCGGTTTATGTGAGCGTGGGCGGAGCGGCTGCCAAGTCCGCGGTAGATGCCGCGTTTTTCCTGGCCTGGATTGGCCGTCTGGAAGCCACGGCGCGATCAAACCAGGACTGGAATACGAGCGAAGAAAAGGCGATGGTATTGAAGACACTCGATCAGGCGCGGCAGGTGTACGCGGCTTTGCAGAAGTAGGGTTGGGGGCGGTGTCCTAGCTCTTCTGGTCGTTTCTGGCGTTGCCGCGGCATCGCGGGATGCTGAGAATCTGCATCGACTTTCATTTTTCTTGCACATTTTTTCCGCTTCCCGGGTAGGGAAGTCGATCCCATCGAAATCGTGAATGCCTTGCTGCTGGCTCGGTCTGGCGGACGGCCCGAAAGGGCATGGTTACCCCCATTACCGCGAGTGGCCCTGAAGGACGGGCCTGCAGGACTAGTCCCCTTCATGCCCTTTCGGGACCTTTCGGGAAAGCCCTAGGACAGGCAGACTACTGCATCGACGCCGAATCCGGCCTAGATGAGAGGCGAGCTCTTTTAGCCACTTTATGAGACAGATCCCCCACCGGACTCTGATTGTTGTGGCCGTCCTCACGCTGCTAATGGCGATGCTGGGCTGCCAAGGCGTGAGCGCGAGGTCTGACTCAAACCCGCCACCGCCACCGGCGGCTCAACTGACGGCATCGTCGACCAGCCTTGCGTTCGGCACGGTGGCGGTTGGCACCATCCAGGTACTACCCGAGACGGTTACCAACTCCGGAACAGCCAGCCTGACCCTGAACACGGTCAGCGTGACGGGAACTGGATTCACGATCAGCGGGTTGAGTTTGCCCATGGCGCTGGCAGCGGGACAGAGCACGAGTTTCAATGTGGTGTTTCAGCCTCCGTCGGTGATGACGGGAGCAACCGGCAATGTGGCCCTGGCGAATACGGGAACCAACAGCGTGTTGAATATTCCGCTGTCGGGATCAGGCGCAACGCCGGCGGACGTGACCGCAAGCCCGGTTGGCTACTCGTTTGGAACGGTGGCGATGGGCAGCACGGTGACGGAGAACGAAACGCTGACGAATGCCGACGTCAACAACGCAACGATTTCTCAGGCAACGGTAATTGGAGCGGGTTTCGGGGTTATCAATTTGAACCTGCCGCTGACCCTGACTCCAGGGCAGACGACGACGTTTGGAGTGACGTTCTCTCCCGCGGCTTTGTCCAGCACCGACGGAGCGGTGGTGCTGACAGTGAACGGAGTGAGCAACGCGGTGGTGCTCGGGTACTCCGGAGCGGGAGGCTCGACGGCTGTGCCGGCGGTGGTGACGCCGTCGCCCGCGAGCCTGACCTTCTCGAACATCGCGACGGGGCAAACTTCCAGTCAGACCGTAACTCTCACGAACACGGGTGGAGTCAGCACGACGGTTTCGCAGGCCATGGCCTCGGGAACGGGATTCAGTGTTTCCGGGTTCACGGCGGGGACGTTGGTGCCGGGCGCGACCATGTCGTTCAGCGTGACGTTTGCGCCCACCACGGTGGGCAGCTTCCCGGGAACGGTGACGGTGACGTCGAACGCTTCGAACCCAAGCTTATCGATTCCTTTAACTGGAACAGCCGTGGCGCCACCGGCGGTTCTGACGGCGTCGCCAACGAGTTTGACGTACACGAATGTCATCGTGGGACAGAGTTCGAGTCAGACCGAGACGATCAAGAACACGGGCGGCACGAGCGCGACGATTTCAGCGGTCGGGGCATCCGGAGCTGGGCTCACAGTTTCCGGGATCACGCCGCCAGTGACGTTGACGACGGGACAGAGCACGACGATTACCGTGAAGTTTGCGCCGACCAGCGCGGGCACGTTCCCGGGAACTTTGACAGTAACGTCGAACGCCTCGAACCCGAGCTTGGCCATTTCATTGAGCGGGACGCCCGTGACTGCGGCTACTTTGACGGCGTCGCCGACGAGTTTGACCTACACGAACGTCACAGTGGGGCAGACTTCGAGCCAGACCGAAACGATCCAGAACACGGGCGGGACGAGTGCGACGATTTCAGCGATCGGGGAGTCGGGAGCTGGGTTCGCAGTTTCCGGGATCACGCCGCCAGTGACGTTGACGCCGGGACAGAGCACGACGTTCACGGTGAAATTTGCGCCGACGTCTGCGGGCACGTTCCCCGGAACGCTGACCGTGACCTCGAACGCTTCGAACCCAAGCCTGGCCATTTCATTGAGCGGGACGGCAGTGACTCCAGCTACTTTGACGGCTTCGCCCACCAGCCTGACCTACACGAACATCACGGTGGGGCAGACTTCGAGCCAGACCGAAACGATCCAGAACACAGGCGGGACGAGTGCCACGATTTCAGCGGTCGGGGAATCGGGAGCTGGGTTCACAGTTTCCGGGATCACGCCGCCAGTGACGTTGACGCCGGGACAGAGCACGACGTTCACGGTGAAATTTGCTCCGACGTCTGCGGGCACGTTCCCCGGAACCCTGGCCGTGACCTCGAACGCTTCGAACCCGAGCTTATCGATACCGCTGAGCGGGACAGCGGTGGGGGCAGCCACTTTGACGGCATCGCCCACGAGTTTGACCTACACGAACATCACGGTGGGGCAGAGTTCGAGTCAGACCGAAACGCTGACGAACACGGGCGGCACGAGTGCGACGATTTCGGCGGTTGGGGCATCGGGAACCGGGTTCAGCATTTCCGGAATCACGCCGCCGGTGACGTTGACGCCGGGACAGAGCACGACCTTCACAGTGAAATTTGCGCCGACGTCTGCGGGCACGTTCCCCGGAACACTGACCGTGACCTCGAACGCTTCGAACCCAAGCCTGGCCATTTCATTGAGCGGGACGGCAGTGACTCCAGCTACTTTGACGGCTTCGCCCACCAGCCTGACCTACACGAACATCACGGTCGGGCAGACTTCGAGCCAGACCGAAACGATCCAGAACACAGGCGGGACGAGTGCGACGATTTCAGCGGTCGGGGAATCCGGAGCTGGGTTCACAGTTTCCGGGTTCACGCCGCCGGTGACGTTGACGGCGGGACAGAGCACGACCTTCACGGTGAAATTTGCTCCGACGTCTGCGGGCACGTTCCCCGGAACACTGGCCGTGACCTCGAACGCTTCGAACCCGAGCTTATCGATACCGCTGAGCGGGACAGCGGTGGGGGCAGCCACTTTGACGGCTTCGCCGTCGAGCTTGACCTACACGAACATCACGGTGGGCCAGAGTTCGAGTCAGACCGAAACGCTGGCGAACACGGGCGGCACGAGTGCGACGATTTCGGCGGTTGGGGCATCGGGAACCGGGTTCAGCATTTCTGGGATCACGTCGCCGGTGACGTTGGCCGCGGGACAGAGCGCGACGTTCACGGTAACTTTTGCGCCGACGTCAGCAGGATCGTTCCCTGGAACTCTAACCGTGACGTCGAACGCATCGAACCCGAGCTTATCGATTCCTTTAAGCGGAACGGCGGTGCCGCCGCCGGCAGTTTTGACAGCGTCGCCCCCGAGTTTGACCTACACGAACATCACGGTGGGGCAGAGTTCGAGTCAAACCGAAACGATCACCAACACGGGCGGCACGAGCGCGACGATTTCAGCGGTCGGGGAATCGGGAGCTGGGTTCACAGTTTCCGGGATCATGCCGCCGGTGACGTTGACGCCGGGACAGGGCACGACCTTCACAGTGACCTTTACGCCGACCAGCATTACCACGTTCAGCGGAACGGTGATGGTGACGTCGAACGCATCGAACCCGAGCTTATCGATTCCGCTGACCGGGACAGCGGAAGGGACGCCGGCAGTTCTGACCGCCTCGCCCACGAGTTTGACCTACACGAACATCACGGTGGGCCAGACTTCGAGTCAGACCGAAACAATCCAGAACACGGGCGGCACGAGCGCGACGATTTCGGTGGTCGCGGCATCAGGAACCGGGTTTAGCATCTCCGGAATCACGCCGCCGGTGACGTTGACGCCGGGACAGAGCACGACCTTCACGGTGACATTTGCGCCAACCTCCGCGGGCTCCTTCCCCGGAACTGTGGCCGTGACCTCGAACGCATCGAACCCGAGCTTGTCGATTCCTTTGAGTGGAACCGCAGTGACGCCGGCCACTTTGACGGCATCGCCGACGAGTTTGACCTATACGAACATCACGGTGGGGCAGACTTCGAGTCAGACCGAAACGATCAAGAATACGGGCAGCGCGAGTGCGACGATTTCAGCGGTCGCGGCATCAGGAACCGGGTTTAGCATCTCCGGAATCACGCCGCCGGTGACGTTGACGCCGGGACAGACCACGACCTTCACGGTGACATTTGCGCCAACGTCTGCGGGCTCCTTCCCCGGAACTGTGACCGTGACCTCGAACGCATCGAACCCAAGCCTGTCGATTCCTTTAAGCGGGACAGCGGTGACTCCGGCTACGTTGACAGCGACGCCCACGAGTTTGACCTACACGAATATCGCGGTGGGGCAGACTTCAAGCCAGACGGAGACGATCACGAACACGGGCGGCACGAGTGCGACGATTTCAGCGGTCGCGGCATCGGGAACCGGGTTTAGCATTTCCGGGATCACGCCGCCGGTGACGTTGACCGCGGGGCAGAGCGCGACCTTCACGGTAATTTTCGCCCCGACTTCTGCGGGCACGTTCCCTGGAACTGCAACGGTGACCTCAAACGCATCGAACCCCAGCTTGTCGATTCCTTTAAGCGGGACAGCAGTGACTCCGGCTACTTTGACAGCGACGCCGACGAGTTTGACCTATACGAATATCACGGTGGGGCAGAGTTCAAGCCAGACGGAGACGATCACGAACGCGGGCGGCACGAGTGCGACGGTTTCTGCGGTCGCGGCATCGGGAACCGGGTTTAGCATTTCCGGAATCACGCCACCGGTGACGTTGACCGCAGGGCAGAGCGCGACCTTCACGGTAATTTTCGCCCCGATTTCTGCGGGTACGTTCCCCGGAACAGTGACGGTGACCTCGAACGCTTCGAACCCCAGCTTGGCCGTTCCATTGAGCGGGACGGCAGTGACTCAAGCTACTTTGACAGCGACGCCGACGAGTTTGACCTACACGAATATCACGGTGGGGCAGACCTCGAGCCAGACCGAAACGCTCACCAACACGGGCGGCACCAATGCGACGATTTCAGCGGTCGCGACATCGGGAACCGGGTTTAGCATTTCCGGGATCACGCCGCCAGTGACGTTGACCGCAGGGCAGAGCACGACGTTCACGGTAACTTTTGCCCCGACCTCGGCGGGCACGTTCCCTGGAACTGCGACCGTGACCTCGAACGCATCGAACCCCAGCTTGTCGATTCCTTTAAGCGGGACGGCAGTTGCTCCAGCTACTTTGACAGCGACGCCCACGAGTTTGACCTACACGAATATCACGGTGGGGCAGACCTCGAGCCAGACCGAAACGCTCACCAACACGGGGGGCACCAGTGCGACGATTTCAGCGGTTGGGGAATCCGGAGCTGGATTCACAGTTTCCGGAATCACGCCACCGGTGACGTTGACCGCAGGACAGAGCACGACGATTGCCGTGAAGTTTGCGCCGACGTCTGCGGGCACGTTCCCGGGAACTTTGACAGTAACGTCGAACGCGTCGAACCCCAGCTTGTCGATTCCTTTAAGCGGGACGGCAGTGACTCCAGCTACTTTGACAGCGACGCCGACGAGTTTGACCTACACGAATATCACGGTGGGGCAGACCTCGAGCCAGACCGAGACGCTCACCAACACGGGCGGCACCGGTGCGACGATTTCGGCGGTTGGGGAATCTGGAGCTGGATTCACAGTTTCCGGAATCACGCCACCGGTGACGTTGACCGCAGGGCAGAGCACGACGTTCACGGTAACTTTTGCCCCGACCTCGGCGGGCACGTTCCCTGGAACTGCGACGGTGACGTCAAACGCA
>Ga0210383_10002829_pt1 | contig 15601 bp, 13 predicted proteins | sample IncBWC14OmetaG_FD_160072 | JGI IMG/M metagenome (GOLD analysis project Ga0210383, IMG submission 160072) | Forest soil microbial communities from Barre Woods Harvard Forest LTER site, Petersham, Massachusetts, United States - Inc-BW-C-14-O ...
GGAGGATTGCTCGGTCCCCAAGGTTTGCTATTCGGTGGCCGGGTATACGGACGATTCGGCGGACGATAGTTCGGCGGACGATAGTGCCAATTGCCGCCGTATCCGGGACGGTTGTTGTAGTACACCGGGCGCGGACGATACCAATAGTTCGGCGGCCGATAAGGATTTCCCCACCTTACCCAGACAGTGTGATTGTAATAGGCGCGGCTCGATCCCCAATTCCATCCCCAACCGCCCCAACCCCATGGCTGGTTATTGGCGATCAGCGCTCCAATCGCGATTCCCGCCCCGAAAGTGATCAGCGACGTGGCGACGACATTGGAGCTGGGAGCGACGTAAACCACAGTCGGATCGTAGACCGGAACATAAACCACTTGCGGATTTGCCGGCTGGACTACGTAGATCGTCTGACCCGCGGGCTGCTGCACTTCCACCTGATATTGTGAGTTGGTGCGCAACGCTCCCGAGGCATAGGCTTGGGCGCGCAAGCGCTGAATCGAAGCGGTGACCGATCCCTGGTCCGCCAAAAACGCTACGCCGATAGCGGCGTAATCGTCGATGTTCTCCGCCATCATCGTTACGACTTGCGGAAAATTCGTCAGCGCTATAAACGCGGGATCGAATCCTTGTGCCTGTGCCGCGTCGGTGAGCGCGTTGCCAGTGAGATTGGGATTTTGATGCAACCAGTTATCGACGTCGAGAATTTCCTGCGGATTTGTGCAGGCAGTGGTGATCTGCGCTAGAAGCGAATCAGGATAGAGGGCCACCGGAGCGAGTAACTGGTCCAGTTCTTCAGCAGTGGGGGGAGGAGAGTCCTGCGCGCGGAGCAGTGGTACAAATTCAGGGGAAAATGAAAGTGCAATTATCAAAACAATTGCAGTGAAGGCGCGCTTCCGTAGCATGAAATTCCTCCATCAGATGCGAGTGCCCTGATGCAGCGCCATTGTAGCATTAACACAGGAGCCCAGTTTTGTTGCCGCCGTCGCCGGCGTGCGTACCTCCTGGTTCGTCGGATCATCGGAGACCAGGCTTCGCCGATGGGCTCGGACGGTTTGGTCCGGATAGATGCTGATAAATCCTCGTCTCACCAGCTATTTCACAGCGAGATAGGTGGTGATAATCGTCAGCCGAGAGTTCCAAAATCGCCATCGCGCGACCCGTTAACCCGCTCCGAGTCGGAAGCGGATTCAACAGGTTGACGGAGTATAATGTCGCGCAACGGGAGGTTTTTTCTAGCATGAGCACACGGCTTCCGGGTTTCAAGGGCGAATACCTGTGGGAATTTGAAATTGCTGAAAAGCAGGTGCTTGCATTGGCGGAGGCTTTTCCTGCGGAACGCTATGGGTGGCGTCCGGCGGAAACGGCGCGGTCGGTAAGCGAAGGTCTGGTGCACGTTGGAGCAGGTGGCCGTTCGTTGCTGGCCCTTCTGGGCGTGGATGCATCGCAAGATCTATACGGCAAGTTAGAAGGCGAGGGCTTCGCGAAGGTCTGGGCGATGTTCAAAAGAAACGAGAGCCTGGAAAAAAGCAAAACGGACAAGGCTGAGGTTCTTGCTTTGCTGAGGAAATCGCTGGAAGGTATTCGCACAGCGTTCACGGATGCGTCCGATACCGAGCTGGACAGGGCGGAAATGTTCGGTGGCGAGAGCACGACGGTGCGCCGCCTCTACATGCGAGCTTTATGCCACCTGCACGAGCACATGGGACAGCTCATCGCCTACGCTCGCGCAATGGGCTTACCCGCGCCGTGGCAGGGTGAGTGGGAAGCTCGACGGAAGGCCATTGAGGAAAAGCTGGCGGCCTCAAAGATGTGATCCGGCAAAAGAAATTCGCGATTTTGGATTGGGGCATCGTTTTAGTGCTGTCAGCTTGTGCGGTTGCGGCTTCTGAAGCGATCGGGTTAAAGCAAGTGTGGGAGGACGGTGCCGTCTATACAGTCGTTTTGTTTGCATCAGTAGTCACGGCTTTACGGCCAGCATGGAGACGGGCATCGTTTTGGAATAGTCTGGCTCTTATATTCGTTGGCCATCTGATCCTGCTGGTTGCGGTGCTCGGAGCTTTGCCACCCCGGCGAGGTGGAATTCCCAAGCTTCTGCTGATCCCGCTCGCCCTTATCGAGGGAATTCTCATAGTAGGGCTGTTGTGGAAAAGGATGAAGGCATTGAGAACTTCCGAGCCCCGATCATGATCGTCCAGTACCTACGCGGCAACCAGTCGCTGGGTAACTAGACCGACCCACAAGTGAAATCCTCGGGGCGACTCGACAGGATTGAAATAAGAGTTGCTCACAGATAGGTGTTGATAAATCCTCTCCGCACCAGCTATCTCAGACTGAGATAGCTCGTGATAATCCCTGTTACCAACACTTATCCGAATCGTCTCAGCAAGAGATCGCCTTGATGCCAGCGAAAAGGTTTCTGCGACACACGTGGTTGGGGAAATCCCGAAAGTCGCCGCGTTGCGCTTCAAGGTTAGGACGCGGCCTCCACCATACGTCGGTCATTGGAGCTTGGGAAGAGACTATGAAGTTCTGAAGCGGGGTTCGATCTCGCTGCTTTTATTTATGAAATATATTGAGTTGTGGTTATCTACTGAATTATAATATTCAAATAGTGGATTTGCCTCTTATCCTGACGGGGAGGTCGATGTGCTACAACTCTCGTCTTTGTGGATAGGGCACCGTTCATTGTTAGTTGGAATCCTTGTAGTCTGGCTAACGCCCATAGCAACCAGGGCACAATCGTGGAACGCCGTCCATTCGACGGTCACAATCGACTCGCCGCCGGCCGTCGCGATTGAGAATGAAACCAGCCCCGCCGCCCTTCTAGAGCCATCTTGGATGATCGAAGTTTTCTATCGTGGTGCCAACCAACACCTGTGGGATATGGTTGACCTAAACTCCATAAATCAAGGTGGCTATTCCAATGCTGTGACACTTAACGCGGGTGCAGATGCACTGGTTTGGAAAGGCAAAGTTGTGGTGTTCTATCAAGGTTCAAACCAACATCTATTTATTGCTTCTAAGCCAACTTTTCAACCACTTCAAGCATTCAACAGTCCCATGGATACCGGATATGGTCCGTTAACGTCGTCACCCACCGTTGGAACTTTAGGCAACGATGAAGTGGACGTGTTTTATCGTGGTGCGAATGGCCACCTCTGGGAAATGCATTTCAAAGACCTCACCCATTGGACCGCCCCAGAAGATTTGGGAGGAGTCGCGATTCAGTCGCGAGCCAGTGTGGTGTCGATGCGAGATCAGTCCAATAAGATGGGCTATCAAGTACTTTATGTCGGTCCGAATGGCCACATTTGGAAAAGTTATTGGCCTAGTGATCTGAAAAAACGCATCTGGTGGAGTGCCCCGGAGGATCTGGGAGGCGAAGTTGTCACGGCGGGCCCCACATCGATCAACTTACCATCATCCAAGGGTGGTGCGACGGATCGCGGTATCCAAACCTTCTATCTGACGGACTCTCCTACGGGGACGAATCGACTTCGCTTTAGCACATGGGTCGGCTATGACAGTAAAGGAGCTACCGATTGGTGGAGCGCGCCACAGCAGATCGTCGTCGACGGCGCGAATTTTTCGGCGGATTTGGGATCTGCGATCTTCGGCGTGACAGGTCCAGAGATTTTCTACAGAGATGGGCAAGGGCATTACTCCAAACTAATCGAAAGCCAAGCTCCACCTCCTCCATCTCCCCCCAAAATCTCGAAGCTCACTGCCGCTCCGGACAATGGATACGTGAACAAAGGCCAGCCAGTAACGATCAGCTGGGAAGTAGACGACTGCGGTGGGCCGTGTTCAGTGGTTTTGAAGGGCTTGTACGGAATTGGATTCACACAGACGGTTTACAGCGCGGCCAACCTTCCCACTTCAGGGTACACGAATACGGTGCCCTCGCAACAGACCACGATGACTAACTATGTTTTGACCGCCACGGGATCAAACGGCTCCGCAACAAAGACGATCACGGTTTCGTTGGCTCCATCCTCCGCTCCTAGCTGTCCGATGTGCACAATTTTCTATTTTAAGCTTACCAACAGCAGCCCAAATGCGGCGCCGTCTTGCTTCACGCAAAGCGTCTACGCACAGAACGAGCAGTCCGCTCAACAATTAGTAGAAAATGAAAATCCTGGTTACACCGTCACCCAGACCACGGCTGACGGTTTTTTGAACGCCTGTAATCAGTGAGTTCGCTCGAAAGTTCGAACCGCGGGACTAGCAGTTTGTTGAAAAACTCCTTCGGGTCGTCATTTCGAGGTACGCTGCGACATGGAATCCCTCTTTTTGTTGGCTTTTAGCGATGAAGAAGTCCTTGCTGCGCTCGCGATGGCGAGTTCAGAAGCCTTTTTCAACAAACTGCTAGTCCTGTGGAGTCCACTTGGAGGAAGCGATCTCGGTGATTGGCATCGATTCTGGATGGCTTATGGTCCACCCCGGAAGTAGTCGCCGTGTTCTCTTGCGCCGCGCGAATACTTCTTCTGCGGCAAGGACACGATTTATGAGACGATATTGTTTAAATACTGACGAGGTGTCATAGTATAGTTTGCGTGATTTGTTATCTAGGAGTGGACAATGAAGGACACAGGAAGGGCAGTGTCGAAGGATCTGGCGAAGCTGTTAGATCAGATAAGTGGCATACCTAGGGGCAAAGAAGAAAGGGCCGGGATATTACAGAAGCGCGCCCTGGCTGGGTCTGGCATAGGGCGCGCCGACCCGCTCGGAATGTGGTGGGGCGGATGCTACTACACGCGGAGCAAGAGCGGGAGAAAAGGTCGTTCCGGTACGTGGAAGTTGCAGTATTGCGTGGCGTAAGATCTCGCCTAGGGCCGCCGATATGTGCCAGGCCAAAAATGAACGGCACTAATGATTCGAAATCAACGCCCGACACGATGACAAGGTGCTTCGGTTTAGGATAGGTGTTGATAAATCCTCTTATTACCAGCTATCTCAAAACGAGAAAGTTGGTGATAATCCGTGCAATCAAAAATCATGTGGTGCAGTTCGCGTTTGGGGAGTCTCTGTCCTATTTCCCTCTGCGAGACCGAACAAACCTATCGCCAGGAGCAGAAACGAACACCACCAGAGGAAGTATCCGATTGTGAGTTCCGACCGCTCTGACCCAAAAATGACCATCCAGTGAGCGTTAAAAATAAAGGCCGCAGCCGCAGCCCATGCAAACCCCCTTCGAAGTGAACGCGACCCGCGCAACACGACCCACGGCGAAGCCAGAATAAAAAACAGCGTCGTGATCGCGCTTATGGTTGAAAGCACCGCGTAGTACCAAGCGTCGAATTGAACGCCCTTGCAGGCCCAAATTCCGCAGGTCGCGTAGCGAAATGCTTGCCATCCGGGTATCGCCGGACGGAACTCACCAGGTTTAATTGCGGGAAGGAACCAGGATGCGAGGTGGAGAAGCCATGCCGTCGAAATCAGAAGATGAGGCTTCTTCATCGTTCTCACTCCCTCTCTCGAAGCCCTGCCTCACTCTCGCGCCTGGACGTAATTCTTGCCCCATCACGAAAAGAGTCTACCGGAGTCCCCGACGCAGGCACTGTAGCTTTTGACAGGGACTTAGCGCCAAGAACATAACGAGGCGGTCGAGGAGCGCGCATTCCCCTGAAGAGGTAGAAAAAGCCTGACGAGGCAAAAAAAAGATGGAGCAGCTGTCGATTTTTCGGTCTCTCGAACGACTATAGGATGACGGGGCGATGAACTCAGGGTAGGTGTCCGAATTTGGACATTGGCTGCCGAAATCGAGCATCCCCTAAGACACCGCCCGGCGTAAGTGGTTTACAATACGGGTCTTTTATTGGCACCCGTGGTGCTGGAAAACTTCGCGAGCGCGAGGAGGAGAACCATGTCATTTTTCCGCGATCTACGAGTTGCATTCCACTCACTGATGCGCAGCAAAGGGCTCGCGGTCATTGTGATCCTCACGCTGGCCCTTGGCATCGGTGCGAACGCCGCGATCTTTACGCTCGTGCGCGGTGTACTGCTCAAGCCGCTCGTGAACCGCGGCGAGGATCGCCTCATCTACATCCGCCAGAGCGCCCCCGGTTTGGGCGACGACAACGTAGCGTTCTCCGTGCCCGAACTGAAGGATATCGAGGGCAGCGTCCGCTCCGTCAGCGAGTTCGGCGATTTCTCGCAGATGGACTTTACGATGGTCGGACTCGGCGAGCCTCGCGTCGTTCACGGCGGCGTCGTCAGCGGCAACTACTTTGACGTAATCGGTCTGCGTCCTGTTCTCGGCCGTCTGGTGGGACCTGAAGACGGCGGTGCCGACGCGCCGGGCGTCATCGTGCTCACTCATCGCTTCTGGTCCACCGTTTACAAAAAGGACCCCAACGTAATCGGCAAGACCGTCCGGCTCAGCAGCATTGGCGATCGTACCGCCACAGTCATTGGCGTCCTTGAACCTTCCGTGCCCTATCCCGCGGAGACAGAGATCATCGGTAACCTGGTCATCAGCCCGCACCATCTTTCGGCCACGATGGTCACCGGCCGCGTGCATCGCATGACCGAACTTTTCGGCAAGCTCGCTCCCGGCGCCACTCTCGATCAGGCGCGCAGCGAATTGCGCACCGCCTACGCTTCGATGGAGAAAGACCATCCCGACGCATACCCCGATAACGGCGGCTTCCGCATTGATGCCAGGATGCTTCGCGATGAGATCACTTCCGGCGCGCGCACCGTTCTGCTCGTCCTGCTTGTAGCCTCGGGCCTGGTCTTCATCATCGCCTGCTCCAACGTTGCCAACCTGATTCTGGCGCGGACAGTTCGCCGCGAGGGCGAGTTGGCCGTCCGTGCGGCGCTAGGTGCAAACACATGGACGCTGCGCCGCATGTTGTTAGCCGAAAGTCTGCTGCTCTGCGGAGCGGGCGCAGCAATCGGCGTATTAATCGCGCAGCCCTTGGTCACCATCCTCGCCCGATACGCCTCGCGCTTCTCGGTCCGCGCGCTGGATCTAACGGTTGATTGGAGCATGCTCTGGGTAGGAGTGGCGCTGGCCGTAATCGCCGCGGTGATTTTGGCGTTTGTGCCGCGCCTGCCGTCGCCCAATGCCTCGAATGGCATGAACCTCGCGAGCGGCAGCGTTCGCATCACCAGCAGCCGCCGCCAGCGTGCGTTTGCCGTCACACAAATCGCAGCGTCTTTCGTGCTGCTCGCGGGCGCATGCATGTTGATCACTACGCTGCTCGCGTTGCAAAGGACGCAGAACGGCATCGATACGCGTCGCGTCCTGGCGATCGATGTTCCAGCGCCGTCGAACGGAAGAACGCCGCAGCAAGTGACCGATTTTTATAGGGAATCGGTGCGTCAAATCAATGAGCTGCCCGGCGTCACCGAGACGGCTGTTGGGATGATCGCTCCCTGGCGTGATGCCGGCGGGGGCTTCGGTATAGGTTTGCAATACTCTGGTGATGGTCACGTCCATGGCAAAGACGATCCTCGCGCGCTCTGGCGCACCATCTCTCCCGGCTTTTTCAGCGCGCTGGGCGTGCCCATTATTGCCGGACGCGATTTCAACACGCTCGATGACCAGAATCACGAGCCGGTCGCGATCGTCAGCGCGACTCTCGCAAGGCAGATGTTTCCTGGTCAAGATCCGATCAATCGGCATGTCTACTGGACCGATCCAGTGCTCGAGTTCGTTACCGGCACTACGGAAGAAAAGGCGCGGGTCACTGCTCCGCACCGCATTATCGGTGTCGCCGCTGATATGGACGATGAACATATCGTTCCGGTGCCCACTTCCACCATTTACGGCTCCTATGCCGACGGCGGAATGTTCGGTGGCCATCTGTTTATCCACACCACCGGAAACCCTTATGCGCTGGTAACGCCGGTAACGAAAATCATTCGGCAAATGGCGGCCGATGAACCCGTGGAGAACGCCGCTACTCTGGAAGACATTCGCGCAAAAGTTCTCGCGCCAGACCGTCTGAATTCGCTGGTCTTTGGTGTGTTCGCGGCGGTCGCTTTGCTGATTGCAGTGGTTGGCGTCGCGGGCGTACTGGCGTTTTCTGTCAGCGCGCGGACGCGCGAGTTCGGCATTCGCCTGGCGCTTGGGTCGCAGCCGAAAGATCTCCTCGGAAGTGTTGTGAAGGACGGCATTGTGATGGCCGGCGTCGGGGTTCTTGCGGGCGCTGCGTTTGGGATCGTAGTTGCACGTGTGGCAGGCAGCTATTTCGGCGACTTGAAAATGCCGGGCGCGCTACCTGTGATCGTTTCTGCGCTTGTGCTGTTAGGCGCAGCAGTGATTGCTTCGATGCTGCCGGCGGCACGCGCCGCACGCGTCGACGTGATGCAAGCGCTGCGCGCGGAATGATTTTCTGAATCGCGCTACGGCGCGATTGGCCCTGAGATCCCGCGCGTGGCGGGATCGGACGGTCCGTATGGAATTATTGCGACCCTGTAAGCCGGCGAATCGTCGAAGCGCAGCGATTCGCGTCCTTGCCTAGCTCCTGATTAACGCACTAACCGGACCGTGCTGTCCTGATTCCAACGCACAGAAATCGATAGAATCGTGAATGGCTTACGCATTGGCAAAGGTATGTCTTCGAAAGTATGAAATAAGCACCTTTCCTGAATAAGCGAGAGGCTATTCAAACCGCTTTTCTAGAGGTGCAGTGATTCATTTTGATTTATCTTCGACAGGCTTGGAAGACAGAGTGCATCCCGGTTTCCCGGAATACTTATCGGGACGCAGGACAGATGGCAAACCGTCACGTTCTATGATTTCTGGAAATAGACTCCTTCGCAATAGCGGCTCCCATATACGGATTGGCTTCATTCCCGATACATCTTCCATTTCTTTCGAATAGCGATTGGGCGGAAAAGTCGCCAAGAATCGTTTAGTCGGGCGCAGCTTTTTCACAGCCACCAATGCTGGAACCAAATCGGAGTCTCCTGTAACTATTAGTGCCGTATCATACTTATCATCAATGGCATCACAGATTAACGCGGTGGCTATGTTTACGTCAGTTTTCTTTTCCTGCGGATGGTACGCAGGATGACCGCAACGATCACAATCTTTCCGATCAGGTTCAAACCGACCAAAAATGATTTCCAAATGCGGTAGCGTGCGGAGCGCATCCAAATATGCGTTCTGTCTCTCCTGTTTTCCCTTTCGACCTGTTATCGGAGCGGTGAAATATTTGATCGCCACCAATTCTTGACGAGATGTGAGCAGCCTGTTACCCATTTCAGACAGGTCAAGCCACATGTAGCGATACCATGAAGGGTCAGGCTCTTCTCGGGAGCCTCGTTTAATTGCCTCGCCCCTAATGCCAAAATACAAGTTAAAACCGTCTACATACATGATTACTCTAAACTTACTGAGCGTATGCGTAGCGCTTGACAGTTTTTCTCTGAATGATAAACTCATGAGCGTAGATACATCTCCAATGCGAAGAACATTGGATCCAACGGCCGCTTAATGATTTTACTTAGCGGCCGTTTCGTTTTTACCTCGCTTTTTCGCATGGTCCCCGATTCCTTTCACACTTACCGTAGGTAAAATTAAAACGAACGTCAATGGCAGCGGCCTGTGGATTGTTTCGGAAAAATCGAAAACCTGTCAGTGCCCTTATACCACTAGTTAATTACCGAAAGAAGTGATCTTAACTTCCACAAGTAGCCTGTCAGTGCAGCAGGAACGCGGCTACTGACGTCCGCTAGCCCCTGTAGATTTCAAATTGGGACACCACCAAAATTCAAAGCCTATTGGCCAGGTGGGTATTTCGTGCTAGATTTCCGCGAAATGCCGAGTGTGACGCCGAATCGGCATTGATTTTGCGGCGCAGTCTGGCCGAGCAGGTCCGCGGAAGTCTTTAGGAAGTCCTCGAGGAAATCTCAAGATTTCCCGGTGCCGCTTATGAGCAACGACGGTCAGGGTTTATACGAATTCGGCCCTTTCCGTGTGGACGTCCGGCAGCGCCTGCTGCTGCGCGACGGAAAGCCCATCCCGCTCCAACCAAAAGCCTTCGAGACGCTGTTAGTGTTGGTGCGCAACAGCGAAAAGGTCGTGCTGAAGGACGATCTGCTCGGCAGCGTTTGGCCGGACACTTTTGTCGAGGAGTCCAACCTCACTCAAAACATCTTTGTGTTGCGCAAGGCCCTGGGCGATGTGGAAGGCGAGCGACGCTACATCATTACTGTGCCAGGCCGCGGCTACCGCTTTGCCGAGAAGGTCCGCATTCTCGCCGAGCCTGACGAGATAAAGCCTGAAAGTCCGCGACAGCCCACTGCGTCGTCCACCGTGATGACGACCGAGGAAATCCTGCCAACTCCCCGGTCCGCGCTGTCGCCCGAGCTTGTGGCGGCTTCGCCGAGTCGCTTTCACTGGGCCCTCGCCGCGATCGCGATGATCGCGTTGGCGCTCGCGGGTTACTTCGCCTGGGTCCACTTCCATCCAAAAAATCAGGCGGCTCCCGGCAGAATTATGCTGGCGGTATTGCCGTTCCAGAATCTCACGGGCGATCCCGAGCAAGAGTACTTCGCCGACGGACTCACCGAGGAATTGATCACGCAGCTTGGCCGATTGCGTCCCGAACAATTGGGCGTGATTTCGCGAACTTCCGTGATGGGCTACAAGCATAGCGACAAGCGCCTGGATCAGATCGGACAGGAACTCGGCGTGCAATACGTGCTGGAAGGAAGTTTTCGCCGCGCCGGGGACCGTCTGCGAATCACCGCGCAACTCATTCAGGTGAAGGATCAGACTCATGTGTGGGCTCAGGAATACGATCGGCGCCCCGAAGACATACTCACCGTGCAGGAGGAGGTGGCGGAGGACGTGGGCCTCGAAACCCAGCTCCGGTTAACTCCGCAGCAGCGAAATCAGCTGGCGCGCGTTCGAACGGTTGATCCCGACGCGCACGAAGCCTATCTGAAGGGACGCTATTTTTGGAACAAGCGAACGGAAGAAGGATTCACGAAGGCCATCGATTACTTCAATCAGGCGATCGCGAAAAGCCCTGACTACGCCGAGGCGTATGCGGGCCTCGCGGATACGTACCTCCTACTCGGAGGCTACGGCCTGATGGAGCAAGACGAGGCAATGCCGAAGTCCAAGGCTGCGGCGCGAAAGGCGCTCGCCATTGACGGTCAACTTGCCGAGGCGTACACGTCGCTGGGTTTGATTGCTGAAGAATACGAGTGGGATTGGCCGGAAGCAGGGAAGGATTTTAGGAAAGCGATCGAACTCGACCCAAATTACGCCGTGGCCCACGAATTTTATGGCGATGCATTCCTGGGATATACCGGCAAGAAAGACGAGGCAATTGCGGAACTGCGCATCGCTCACGAATTGGACCCGCTCTCGCCCGTCATCGCAACGGATCTTGCCAGGCGTTTGTGCGAGGAAGGGAAGTGTGAGGAAGCAGTCGAACAATTCCAGAAGATCATTGACGTGGATCCTGATTTCGTTCAGGCGCGATATTACTTGTCGCAAGCTTACGAACGTATGGGCAAGTACACGGAAGCTATCGCCGAAGTGCGATCGATAAAGGGCTGGGAAGATCTTCCGTTCATTCAGGCCCAGCTCGGCCATATTTATGCCGTCCAGGGCCGCCGGCAGCAGGCGCTGGAGATCGTGGACAGATTGCTCCGGCGCTCCGAGCATCAATATACGGACGCAACGTATGTTGCCAGAATCTACGCCGCCCTCGGAGAGAAAGACCTGGCTTTCCTCTGGCTAGAGAAGGCTTGCGACAAGCATTCTCCCGCCATATTAGCCATCGGCTCCGATCCGGCATACGATCCTCTCCGCTCCGATCCGCGCTTTCAGGAAATGGAGCGCCGCATTGGCTTGCCGCCCAGCTTGGCGTAAGTATTTTCGATTGCTGCCGATAGAAGAATTGAGAAATCCTGATATTTTTCTGAGCGCCTCCTGAAGACTAGCAGCCTCCGTTGAGCGCAGCATCAGTGACTGCCTTTATTCCACGGCATGAAACTCCGCAGAGTAGGCTCGCGGTTACATGACGGTTACCTGAGTTGACCACAAGGAGGAACTTATGAAAACTATTCTGATAACTGTTTTGGCGCTCGTCGCCGCTGTGTTTGCGGTGGCCACCTTTTCGAATTCGGGACACTCTTTCGCAGCGGTACCGACCGGGGGAGTTTGCGGGGAATCGCTCGGGACGTTGAACTTCGCTGCGTTGACCGTCGCGCAGGTGAGTCGCTGCCTGCCCGCCGTCGGCGAAAACTTCGTGGCCGTCAACCTAATCGACGGCGAGGGAGTGCGCGCCGTCGTGTCGAATGTGCTGGCACCCCCCGCTGGGACAACCGTCGCAGCGTGTCCCGTCACCGTGACGTTCCTCAACGGTGAAGGCAGTCCCGCTGGCAGCGCTGAAACTGTCAATTTGAACCCCGGAGTGTCAGCCACTGTGACTGCGAAGTTTGCGCCACGGTTCGTGCGCACGAGCCTCACCCTTTTTGCAGATCCTTCGAATCCCACCGAGCCGGGCGATCCCAACGGCATCTGCGCCATCCGCTCGTCGCAGGAAGTGTTTGAAGTGTTCACCGGCAGAACGATCTCCGCCAACCCGAGCCCCCACTGCATCGGCCACGGCGTCTCTGCAGGATTCATCAGACCCTGCGCGTGATCGCAGTCTTGCGGCGAATAGTAGGCTGCGAATGGAGGCAAGTGAACGCATCGTGCGGCTAGGCACAGGGTCAGTTTCCGGTTACGCCGTTAATCAGGAGTTAGAGTCGGAGCAAATCGAAAACCCACGCGTTACTATGGGTAGAAGCAGGCGAGAGGATGAAAATACTGTGTTTAAGGAGCTCGTGCCGATGCTCGCGTGTTTGAATCCGACGGGAACGGGTTTTTGCGGCTCTTGATCGTCTGATGTGATGCACAGCCGAAGTTTGTGACCTGCCTTCAAACGTCGGGCAATGGGCACGATTGGAATCCGGTAGCTCACCCTTTGTCCGACCGGCACAGCTTCGAAAGTATCACACGGCAAAGTGGGAGCGCCCGGCTTGCTCGAACCCTCGTCTACTTTCCGCAAGCTGGCCCGAATATATCCGGCTGTGACATTGACCACGTTCTCGTTTGTGTCTATGTCTTCCAGCACAACGATGAAAGCGGTGTCCGGGGCGGTGCAAGCAGCATCTAACTGCAATTCGATGTTACCCATTACGTCCAAATCTCGATCGAAAGCCGGCGTGGTCCAGTACAACAAACTCTGAGGATCTGTCTCACTCGCCCGCGGGCGGTTGAGACCACCGCCAAGATTCATGTAGGTTCGAGAGCCAGCTTCTCCTTCTTCTTCGCTCAGAACCTCGTCGGTCCTAAGTGCGTAGGAATGGCATGTCGCTTCGCGGGTGGGCCACACGTCGGTGGTTCGCCAGCCCTCCGCCTCTGGTACGGTGTATCGAAATCCTGCCCCTTTGAGAATGCCGGTTTCTTGGCCCTTGAGCCAATGATCGAACCAAGCGAGCGCCTCGATGTGTAGACTTTCCCACGGCCAGGCAAGCCCATGCTCTCCCAGCATTGCAACCCGGAGATGTTTGCTGTTGGTTAGGCGTTCGTAGGCCTTGAAGGTGTGCGGGAGATGGAGCGGCACATTCTGCCAATCACACCCGATGTAAACAGGTACCTCAACGCGATCAAGTAGAGGAAGTAGATTGCGATCCTCCCACCATGCATCGCGAAACGGATGTTCGGCAGCGATAGCACGCCACAGATCATCCCAGGGATGCGGATCGTGATGGAGCTTCAGCAGAACTTTCAGGCCAGCGATTGCAGCTTCGCCATTCGCATGCTCAAATTTCTTGTGAATCCCGGGAGACAGCAAGAGAGAGCGCATTGCGTCCATCAATTTGCTACGCCAAAGTTTGTTCGTTTGCCCCGATGTCATGCCGATCATGAAAAGGAACGGCGTGACGAAGCCGCTGCTCATGAGCCCGTGATGTGTTGCTGACTCATATAGGTCGAAGGTCCCGGCGATGGGCATGATTGCTCTGAGGTGCGGGGGGCGTTCCACGGCAGCCTCCATCTGCGTTCCAGCGAAATAGCTAATGCCGATCATGCCAACATTGCCATCAGACCAAGATTGCTGCGCAGCCCATTCGACGAGGTCGTGCATGTCTTTGCGTTCTTGCCTGTCAAAGAATCCGAATGTGCCTCCGGAACCACTGGTACCTCTACAATTCGCAATGACGTGGACGTAACCTCGTGGAACGAAGAAATCGCTTGCACCTGCTTCAATGAAGCCAGCGGGTGCGCCAAGATTTTGTATCTGCCGGGGGTAAGGAGAAGCTGCCACGAGCACGGGGTATTGGCCGGGCTCAACTGGGCGATGGACATCAGCGAGCAACGAGATTCCGTCCCGCATTTGCACCGCAACATCCTCATCAAGAGCCATGAAGTGAGTAGGCGGCGACAAGTTGTGATATTCACGTCCCGTAGTTTGGGGGCCATTAAGTTGTCGTTGACCTCGTTCAATGCCGGACGATGTAACCTTTGCCATACCTTTTCTCCCGAGGCTATTCTCACGGCATTATAAGGCTTGTGTTTAGTAAGTCGGGTAATCGAAAACTGATCCACTACCTGCGGCTTGCGTCATCGCGAATAGTTCCCATTGCGAGCAATTGCGAGTACTATTCGGCGCGTGAACGACACCTCGCTCTCGCCCCCGCCGCTGCTGCGATTTCTGCTGGGCGCAGCATGCGTCGTCATCATCCTGGGAGGAATCAGAGCGGGATCCGCGCTCTTCGGGCCTCTGCTGCTTGGGCTACTGCTTGCCTACGCCGTTGTCCCATTTCCGAAGTGGTTGATGCGGCGATTCAAACTTTCAAAGAGCGTGGCGATCGCGTTGATGGGAGTTGCAGCGCTCGTCGCGGTGCTTTATCTGGTGTTCGTCCTGGACCTTGCCACCGTCCGTATTTCGGAAAAGCTGCCGATCTACGAGCAACATCTCGCAAGTCTCTACGAGCAGGTCACGATCTCCATGAGCGCCCACGGCATCGTCACGCCAAACCTTTCCGTCAAGAATGTATTCACACCGGAACGACTGCGCGAAGTTACGCGAGTGGTTCTACCGGAGGCGGGCGAAATAATCTCCAACGGACTGCTGATCTCGCTCCTGGCATTTCTCTTCGTCGTGGCGATGGTGGAAGAGGTGGGGGTGAAGCAAGGTCCGCTTGCCGAGCGACTGGCCTACTACGCATCCGATTCGCGAAGTTATGTGACCGTCACAGCGAAGACGGCGGGCATCAATGCTCTGGTTAATCTTGTGTTTCTGATCGTGATGGGTGTGGACACGCCGGTCGTCTGGGCCGCCCTGTACTTCTTCCTCGACTTCATCCCCACGCTGGGATTCGTGATTGCGCTCGTGCCGCCGACGTTCGTCACGCTGCTGATGTACGGCTGGCACAGGGCGCTGTTCGTGGCGCTCGGCCTGATCCTGACGAACGTGATCGTCGACAACGTGGTGACGCCTATTTTCATGAAGAATGCAGTGGACGTCTCGTTCCTCGAAATCACGCTATCGCTCGTTGGCTGGGCGTTTCTGCTTGGATTGACCGGCGCGATTCTCGCGATCCCTCTTACGTTAGCGCTGAGAAAATCCCTCGCAAA
>Ga0210383_10002831_pt1 | contig 15600 bp, 20 predicted proteins | sample IncBWC14OmetaG_FD_160072 | JGI IMG/M metagenome (GOLD analysis project Ga0210383, IMG submission 160072) | Forest soil microbial communities from Barre Woods Harvard Forest LTER site, Petersham, Massachusetts, United States - Inc-BW-C-14-O ...
CCATTATGCCGAGAATGATGAACGCAACTGCCATGGCAATGTACCAGCCGCTGGCTTTCTTGACGAAACTCTCCGCTCCGCGGAGCCCTTGTGTTGGATTTGCTGTCGCCATCAGAAACCTCCATTCGCGCTCGCTTCTCGTGATTCACTCCTTGCGGCACGCGAGACAGCGCGGATAACCACCCTGAGAGGAACCGCGCTGATTCTACTCCCAAGATTCTTTTTCCGGCCAGAGATTCTTTTCGTGAGACGGTCTCGCTTACTTCTCTTCCGCAGACCTTCGCGGAATAGATAGAATCTCCGCGTTGCTGTGGGTTCAGGCTTGGTTTTGTAAAAGGAAAATCATTTGGTCAGATGTATTGTCCAGCGGCGTTTTGGCAAAAGATCCGTATTCTGCGACGGGTTCAAGGCCGGCAAGAAGAAAGAGGGCTTTGAGGTGGGGATAAGTGTAGTAAGACAGCTTGAATGGTTCGGATTCCTCGTGCACAAACTTGTCGCTTTGATAAGTTCTGAAAATGAAAGTGAAGCTGAAGTTTTGATTTATCTTGTCCACGGATTCTTTTCTGAAATAGCGGCGAACAACTGAATGTTTGTCGACTTGCCATTCGAGATCCAAGATTTCCTGCCCTATACCTGCCGCAATCAATTCAAATTTCGGATAAAAGACGTCGAATGCCAAGATTCCATTCTTCTGCAAATGAAATTTGGCTGTGGTGAGCGCTCTAAGCTGGTCTTGGACCGTTTGCATATGCTGCAAAGGGCGAAAAGGGATGATCACGAGCGGATATTTCTTGCGCAGACGGAAATCGCGCATGTCTCCCTTGTGTAGAGTTATGCGTCGACGGGTTTGCGGCGTCTCCTTGTCGATGTGCGATTTCAGGACTCTGAGCATCGGAAGGGAATTGTCCACGCCGTCGATGGCGATACCTTGGCGGGCAATGGGAAGCAAGACGCGGCCGGTTCCGCAGGCAATTTCCAGGACCGGGCCGCCGGACCGCTTTGCCAGATCGAGGTAAAAAGGCAGATCAACGAGATCTTGTTTGACCGCGTAAGCGGCGTCGTAATGTTTGGCGGTGATACCGTAAGATTCGCGGCTACCTTTCGCGCGGCTTCCTTTGCCACCTCGCTTCGGCCTTGTGTTTACGGCAGGTCGCGTCATATTCTTCCCTCGCTCTTTATGATCTTCACGCCCAGCAAACTGTTGCTTACGGTGGATTTGGCGGGGACGCTTTTATTCGCCATTGAAGGCGCCTTGGCTGCCGTGAATGCAAACTTGGACGTTTTTGGTGTGATGGTGCTGGCGTTCGCGACGGCCCTTGTGGGCGGAATCATTCGCGATGTATTGATCGGCGCGGTACCGCCCTCGTCACTTCGCGATTGGCGATATCCGGCCGCGGCGTTCGTCGGCGGTGCGATAGTTTTCTTTCTGCATCCCGTCATTCGGCAAGTCCCCGGCTCTGTAATCGTCACGCTGGACGCGGCAGCGTTGGCGCTGTTCGCCGTCGCGGGCACGGAGAAGGCGCTAGTTTACAAGATGCATCCCTTAGTAGCCGCATTGTTAGGCACGATCACCGGCGTCGGCGGTGGAACGGTGCGCGACATTATGTTGGCGCAGGTTCCCGCTGTTCTGCGCGCGGACGTATATGCGAGCGCGGCGCTTGCAGGGGCTGTGGTGATGATCGTAGCCACGAAGCTGCGGTTTCCTGCAACACTAGCCGCGGTGCTCGGTGGATTCGTCTGTTTTTCGCTTCGCATGATTAGCGTGTGGCAGCACTGGAGCCTGCCGAAAGCGATCGGAAGCTCAGTCGCGTTCTAATGGTTTTCGTGCAGGCATTGCGACGACGGCCGAGTCGCTGATTTGTGACGAATTTTGAACTGCAATGCGTTAGCTGATATTCTCTTTGTCGATGGACCTCACTCCGCAACAGATCTCAATCCTCGAGCGATTGCATAAACATGATTTCCAGATTGTGGCGTTTCCGATGTATGCAAATTATGTTGGCGTGCGCAAAGGGAATTGTGCAGCACTGCTTGCCCCAGTCGTTGGAGATCAATTCAAGCTGCATGGCCAGCCGGCCTATCTTCTAGGTGGGAATTTCAGCGTGCGGTTGACGAAGAACGGGGCCGACTGGTTCGTTTGGAAAATAGAAAAACTTGAAGTGACTTCGGCGCGGCTGGATGAACTCAGTGTGTTCTCGACGGAACTGGCAGACTTGCTTTTGCCCCACGATTGATAGTTCTCCGACGATTTCGTTCGAAGATGACGGAGGCCCTCGACTTTGAAACGCTCTGGCGCTAGCCTTTCTACATGGACATCGACTGGGTTCGCGAACACTGCCTCGCCCTTCCGCACACAACGGAAAAAGTTCAATGGGGAGACGACCTTGTTTTCAAGATGGGCGGAAAGATGTACGCGGTCGTCGCGCTGGAACCCGGCGACCATTGGCTCGCGTTCAAATGCTCGCCTGAAGAGTTCAGCGCTCTGGTAGAACGTCCTGGAATTATTCCCGCGCCGTATTTGGCTCGTGCACAGTGGGTGGCCCTTGAAACGCACGACGCGCTGTCGTCCGGCGAAATCAAACGATTGCTTTCTCAGGCCTATTCACTGATTTTTGCGAAGTTGTCGAAGCGATTGCAAGCTCGGCTTTCATCTGCGGATAGATGGCAAAGCACGCGGCATCGGCGCAAAACCGCTCGGAACTCGCAGAGACGCGGGAAAAGTTCGCAAAGCGCGGCGTCCCGCGAACGGAGATAGCAATTTCAGTCAACGTTGGGCAACCGTGCATCTTCGGTTGAAAACCCGAGCGGAGTTGAAAGTTAAACGCGGCTCAGCCACACTATCCAAATGAACGATTCTTACTATGTAATTTGCATAGGCGCGGGCCCCACTGGACTCGCGTGCGCCATCGAGGCCAAGCGCGCAGGCCTGCGTCCGCTCGTGATTGACAAGGGATGCCTTTGCAATTCGCTTTTTCACTATCCGATTAATCTGCTGTTCTTCACCACGCCGGAGCGCATGGAAATCGGCGATTTGCCGATGACTATTTCCGGCGGCAAGCCAACTCGAGGCGAGGCGCTAAAGTATTATCGTCGCGCTGTGGAACACTACGGTGTGGAAGTGCGTCAATATGAGCGGGTCGAAAAGATTTCCGGGCACGATGGCGCGTTTGTCGTGCATACGGCCGATAAAGATGGCCTCGCGCTGGAATACCACTCCCGCAAAATAATCCTGGCAACCGGATATTACGACCTCGCGAATTTCATTGGTGTGCCAGGCGAGGATTTGCCGCACGTCAGCCACTATTTTAGCGAAGCCCATCCTTACTGGAACCAGGACGTCGCGGTTATCGGCGGAAGAAACTCGGCTGCGGAGGCGGCGCTCGATTTATTTCGGTCTGGTGCTCGTGTAACGCTGATTCATCGCGGGGCGGAAATGGGAAAAAGCCTGAAATACTGGGTCAAGCCGGACATCGAGAATCGTATACGGGCTGGAGAAATTCGGGCGTTGTTTGATACTGAGGTAGCGCGAATCGAGCCTGAAAAAGTGTGGGTAAGAAATGGAAATGGCGAACAGAGCGTTCCAGCAGTTCAGGTGTTTGCTTTGACCGGTTACCATCCTGATTTCGAGTTCTTGAAAAAGCAGGGAGTGCGATTAGATCGCAATTCATTGAAACCGGAAATAAATCCCGAGACACTGGAAAGCAATATCCCCGGGATATATTTGGCGGGTGTTATCGTGGGAGGAAGACATACCGCCGAGATTTTCATTGAGAATGGACGCTTTCACGGCCGCCAAATAATTGCGGCGATGACTGGAAAAGGAAAGCTGGACGAAAAGCCGCCGGTCTCGCCGCCCGGAGAATAGGCAATTGCTCTTGCATCCCTCTCCATCGCAGGTTGCTGTCATATGCCGATGTTCGCGCACGTTTTTGGGTTGACGACGTGATTGTAGAATGTGGCCCGGCCGAATCTATCAATTCGATGTAACTGTGACGCGTTCAATTGCCTGTCTTTCGCCACTCTGTTAAAGTCAATGCGATGCCATCAATCGTGAAAGAAGTCGGTGAAACATTTCTAACTCTGTATAAGGGTTTCAGCGTTACGCTACGCACGATGTTCCGCAAGCCGACTACGGAATCGTATCCGGACGTCCCAGCGAGCGTTCAGCCACGTTATCGCGGAATCCACGTGTTGCAACGCGATGAGGATGGTCTGGAAAAATGCGTGGGCTGTTTTCTCTGTTCCGCGGCTTGTCCGGCAAACTGCATTTACATCGAAGCGGCGGAAAACACTGACGCGAATCGTATTTCAGCCGGTGATCGGTATGCCAAGGTTTATAACATTGATTATTCGCGATGTATTTTTTGCGGCTATTGTGTAGAGGCCTGTCCAACTGATGCAATCACGCACGGCCACAACATCGAACTCGCGCCTTCCGACATCAACGCCTTGATTTACCGCAAAGAGCAGCTACTCGAACCATGGCCGTCTCAAAAAGCTATTTCGTAGACTGAATTGAAATGTTCCGGAGGAATCGCAGTTGGAACGGTGGGCGCCGAAATATCGACAATTAAATCGTGTAACGCCGAGCTGGTATCGCTGCAAAAGCAAAGCGAGGTTTCGTAAGCCGCTTGCATCCTACTCCCAGTCGTTCTAAATAAGCCCTCATACGTTCGACGATGTCGGATGGTCACGGATGAACCGTGCGACCTATTTGTTCAAAAAGTATAAGAGTGATAGCTCGGCTATACAAAAGGAACATCAGGAAGCTGAAATGCGGTATGTGCAGGGAATGACAATAAGCAACGGCACGAATTCTTAGCAGGAGATTCTCCAAGCCAAATCGATAGAGGCGGTGTCTCACAGTTCTCACTCCCTTGTGATTTTGCGCCTAGGCGGTGACATGCTGAATGCCTGTTCCTGCACCTACAAACTGAAACACCACGACGAACTTAGCATCTTTCGCTAGCTAAAAGTGCGTCGCCACAAAAATCCTCTGCCGCCACCCGATAATGGTCATTTTATTGGCCCAAATGAGACGTACCGCAATGCTGTGTTTTAGAGGCGCCTTAGCCATCCTGCTTCAACGGTCTACCGAAATTGCGGCCCGCGGTGCGGGGGATGGTAAGGTTCGGGAATTGATAGTCGGCGAGCTGCGGGATTGTCGGCGGGATGTGGGACACGCGAAACTGGGTGCGAAAGGATGCAGGAAACAGAGCAGGAGCGGTCAGTTATAAACGGGCTGACGAAGTGCCAAAGGTCAAATGCTATTAGGAATGCGGATAGCTGGGTGGACGTGGGATTCGAACGTTGGTCGAGAGATATTGCGGGTGATCGACTCATGCCGTTCTCCGAAAACGACCGTAAAGAGCCGGGTAGCTCAATAACAACGGATGCTTATGACTGAATCGAGACGTTCGCGGGAAATACAGAAACGTGCTTGACCAATGACGACAACAAAAAGCGCATTGGAACGAGACACGTTGGACCAGATCGAAGGGTGCGGCACCACTGAATCGGGGGCTTCGCGGTAGCGCCGAAGGGGTGGGGTACGACTGAAGCGGGGCTTCGCGGGAACGTCGATGCGGAAATCGATTCAATCACGACGGCGGAAATCATTGGGGAACAGGCAAGCTGAAGCATTACGACGGGACGCGCTGCTGCAGAATCGAACGGGCCTAGGTTCTGTAAACAAACCACCGTCACTCTATGTCGACAATGCGGGCCTGCTACGAGTGGCTGAGGAGATTTTGGGGTGCGTCATCGTTCGATCTTTCTCACGGAACTTAGTGTGGACCAAAAAATCTACGCCCACGAAGCGATACGGAAAACGGTGATCGATAAATGTCGGAAGTCGAGGGATGGGAAAAGTCGAAAACTGGATAAAGTCGAGGCGTGGCGAAAAATTGACTTCACTTGTCGCCAGCGCCGGTCTTTGTGGAGTGGGGAACCAAACTGGGCATGCTGGAAATGTTGCGCGACGGCATTACGACGTATGCGGACTCTTAGTCTCGGCGACGGTAGAAGAACCTTAACCACTGCGCGTGACGGTATTCGACGAAATCAGACGCTTTGTGAATTGAAATGCCTTGCATATGGGAAGCCGGCAAACGTGATTTTCAGCGAAGGGATGCCGGAAACGAGCAGACTTGTGAAAAAACCTCCCCGATCGTTGCTTAGGAGCTCGGCGGAAGACAAAGTTGCACTAGCGCTGATTGCAAACGACTGTCGTCGCTTATTGAACCGGGGGCGGCTCTCAGGTCATTCGGCTTTCGCGTGGGGACAACCGTGGAATGTCGTTGCATCCCGTGAGGGACTGAAAGAGAAATACACGGACTGCGGTCAAACGCGGAAAGGAGGGGCGTAGTGGGTCTGAACGAGGGGAATTGTGACGTCATGAACAACAAGCTTGTGGAGGCGCACACCCACTCGTCTCTGGTTGCATTATCACCGGGGACAGCTAGACAGCGCGTCGATTACGCGAAATCTCTGCGAACGGAAGAGAAGCCACGGAGCAACGGCGAGTCTTCGTTATTTGCGGCAAAGAAATCACGCGACTCGATTTGCTTAACATGGCGGGGTTGCCAATCTGGACTTTTTTTGACGTCTGCGACACCGGCTCTTCGCCGCCAGAGAATAAGTGTTTTTGCGCCGGGACGTCATTCGCTGGTTCAGAGAATGTCACGAATGCCGCGAATATCGTCTTCGTGTACGAGCTCTTCCGCGAAGGAAGCAGTTCAGGGTGCAGCGGTGTATCGGGGACGCCATTCTGTTGAAGGTGAATTGGAGAGCTACATGGAAAGGAGTCAATGGCATCGGCTTCAGAGCGGACGTGGTGTTCGAGAGAGTTCAGCGCATCCGCCGCTCGAGACGAACGCGAGATGGCCTCTAGGCAAGGGAGTTCGGCCTGATCGAGGAGAATCGGGCGAGATCGCGCCGAATGACCGGCGAGTTGAGGCATGTCCGGCAATTCCGCGCAATGTAGAGGCTCGTCGAATAGTGGGAGGGTGCCGCTTCCCAGCGCATTGGCGACGAACGAAAAAACGGGGTCCGGGGATTTCAGATTCTCGTTTGAACGCCCGCTTGCGGCGTGATTTCGTCGGCACTCCAGAATCCAGCGTGCGAGCCGTGCCTGGGTCTCTGCTTCGATGCATTCTTCGAATAGGTCGCGGAGTTCCTTTCGCAAATTGCCGCATCGCCAGAGCCGCGAATGCTCAAAAGATTCCAATCCAGCTTGAGAGGAGGTGATGAGATATTCGAGCGGTGGCTGGGCAGTGATCATGGGAGAATCCTCCTGGCGCCTGAACGCCTCCGCGAAAGCTAGAAGAGCGGTCTTCGATATAGTAACATTCTACTAACGTAACTCAATAGTACCCTCGTCGTAGTACGTGGCTAGGGGTGTGTTTAATTGGCAGGTTTTCCACAGGATTCTAACAGTAGTCAGTAGCGGCGATACCGGATACCGGGAATAAAAACATGCGGTTGGAACTGATGTTTGCGGCGAATTTAAGTTTGATAAAGCGCGCGGAAACCGTAGAAATGCCGAAGTGATCCCGAGTGCGAGGGGGAGCCATGGGTCGGAAGCGGAGAAGATCGTCAGGAAAGCGTGACCTTCGAAACGAAGGAGAAAGTGTCGCAGCGCTTATTGAAAAGCGCCGATTGCGCAGTCGTGCATTTATGCGGCAGTGGAGGGCTGATCCGGAGAATCGCGTCACCGAGCGGCGGAGGCGGTATCAGGATTATGTCGCAAAGAAATTGCGCATCGCGGAGCGTTTGAGGCTGCACCCATACACCGGAGCTCACGGGCAACCGTTATGCGGGTTGTGCGGATTGGCGCGGCCCGTGGAGATCGTCGAAAGGCTGCGCATTTCGCGGGGTGCGAGCGAAGAGTACGTAAAAATATTGGTTCCTTACTGCGGACGTTGCTGAAAAAAGTGTCGGCAATGAAATCAAAAATAGGTTTCAGCGGTTCACAAACGTGATGCGCGAAAAAAACTTTAGCACGGGGCTCCGGGGCGTGCTTTTCGAAGCGCGGCACTATGCGCAAATGGGTTCAGCCGTGTGGCTTTACGGGTGGCTGGTGCTGCGACAGACGCATCAGTCAGGCGATGTGGGATGGGTGCTGGGCGGCGCGCCAGTGAGCTACCTCGAGATCGAGGAAGAGACAGGATTCAATCGACGGACCCTGGAGCGCTGGATGCGCGACTTGCGACGCGCAGGATATATACAGACCACTACTGTTCAAGGCGGCCTAAGCATCCGCATCACAAAGGCCAAGAAATTTCCACAGGCGGTACGCAAATCTGCGGAGGGTGTACGCAGAAGTGCGGGCAGCGGTACGCGGAATCGCGGGGCAAGTACGCAGCAAATGTTTACGCATGAACAGGTTGCAGACGGGATGAATAGCTTATCAATAGTAAGAATAAAAGAAATAGAAGCGCAGCGGCAAAGCTGTGGAAATCTTAACGAAAGTCAAAATAAAAATGGAAACCCGACCCAAACCCCGTACGACAAAAAGCGCAACCCGTCCTGTCTAGAAGAAAACCAAAACCGAAATCACAAGCTAGTTCAGAACCAGCAACACAATCAACACATTCTATGGGAGCTGCGTTTGCGTCAGCAATTGTTGCGTGCCGAGCGCGACGAGGAAGTTCGACGCGAGCTTGCCGTCGGAAGCTGGACGGGAGATCCACGCCGATGAACGTATTCACGGGACTACGAAAAGAAATTAGCCACGGAGGAAATATTCCGCCGGGTTATCAGCTTGCCTGGTACGAGCCGCGCCGCCGCATAGGAATTTATTTTCCGGCGCCGTTGCATTGGCTGTTGCGGGCGTTGCGGGAACTGAACCACCGCGTGCAAATTGCGGTGAAAGCTCCACGCATTGAGCGCGACGAAGTGTTTCAAATGCAGCGAGCGCATCGCGAACGCCAGCGTTTGGCGGAGGAGTATGCACGCGGGTATATGGCCGGATGGCATGAATGTTTTCACACTTGTCTCGACGCAGTGGAAGAGGAAATCGCGAGAGTTGACGATGCATGGCAGATAGGAACACTTCTGCCGGCGCCAAAACCACCTCGCAAAAACTAACGCCGCTCGTCAAAGTCATCTTTTAAGGAGCCACTGATGAAAGCTGCTGAAATGTTCAACGAATGTCACGCGCGCTATCGCGGCTTGCACGAGTGGTTGGACGACTCGCTAGGGCAAGTGCGCGCGCTGGACCTCGACTCGCCCTCCGCGGGATACCAGTGGCGGCCGGAACGCTCACGAGCTTGCGAATATGTGGCGGACTTCGAACGCATCGGACGGCATGCGCTAAAACGTCCCGAATGGAAAGGACGTCTGAAATTATTTGAGATTTATTTTCTGGGCGGAATCGATTATCGGCGCGCGATCTCGATGGTCGGCGTGGCCGAAGGCACCTTCGACTATTGGCTGCAGGAAGTGAAAAAAGCTGCGGGACGGGAATTCTCGCGCACCGGATTGTATCCGCCATCGCACTATTTTCAATCGACACACGCGAATCTCGCTGCAGGCCGCAAGACGCGATGAAGGCGACGCCGCGAGGTTGTACACGGATTCAGTCAGAGACATCCGCGCGGATGCTCTTTATAATCGGCTCGGCAAACGAGTGCAACCTGTTTTGTCATTCGCGATAGGAGCCGATGAACTCCGGCGAAAACATTGTGTTGACGGGAGCAGGCGGCTGCATCGGGTCTGCGCTGGCGCATCGGCTCGCGAAATCCGATGCGGAGCGTTTGATCCTGCTGGACCGTTCAGAGCACGAGCTGTACGAAATAAACCTCGCACTTGGTGCCGTTGAGGGTGGTGCGCCGCACACCGCTATCGTTGGCGATGTTTGCGATGCCGCGTTGCTTGCCGAAGCGTTTGAAGAGCATCGCCCGACAACGATCTACCATGCCGCCGCATTCAAGCACGTTCCCATGATGGAGAGAAATCCGTTCGCGGCAATTCGGAACAATGTTTTCGGCACGCTTGGCCTCGCTCGCGCCGCGCATAAATACAAAGCGGCGCAGTTGGTGATGGTTTCCACGGACAAGGCGGTGAACCCCTGGAGTGTGATGGGAGTGTCGAAGCGAATTGCGGAACTTATTTTGCTGCGATGGGACAGCGCGAGCACTCGTATGAAAGCGGTAAGGCTGGGAAACGTCTTGGGCTCGCGCGGAAGCGTGGTGCCGCTTTTCATGAAGCAAATTGCGCGGGGTGGGCCCGTAACGGTGACGCATCCGGACGTCAGCCGCCACTTTGTGAGCCTGAGCGAGGCAGTGGACATCATTTGCGCGGCGGGGGATCAGCAAAATGGAGGGATGTTTGTCGCAAAGGTTGGTGAGCCGGTAAAGATTGCCGATCTCGCTCGACAATTAATACATGACGGAGGTTTCGATCCAGCGAAGCAAATACCGGTCGTCTTTACAGAACTGCGCCCAGGGGAAAAGCTGGATGAGGAAATGGTTTTTGCGAACGAGACGGTCGAAGCGACAGGCGACGAGCGAATACGCCACGTGCGATGTCCGCAGCTTGACACTGCTAGATTTGACGCTGATATCGCGGAGTTACAAGAGAGCGTTGAGCGCCGCGACTTGAGCGCAAGTCTTGAAATGTTGGTCCGCATAGTCCCGGAGTACGAGCCGAGCAAATTATTGCTCTCCCAGGTAGCTCGTTCGTGCGCCCCGCAGTAGAATGCAAAACAAAATTAAATGAAACGCAAAATCGCAGCAGTGACCACTTCTCGGGCCGATTACAGCCATCTCTACTGGCCTTTGCGCGAGCTTTCCGCGCATCCAGACGTGGAATTGAAAATCATCGCGATGGGCGCGCACCTTTCGCCTGAGTTCGGCAGCACCCTTCAAGAAATCGAACGCGATGGTTTCGAAATCGCGGAGCGAATCGAATGCCTGCTCAGCTCCGACACGGATGTAGGAATGGCCAAGACGATCGGCCTTGCTACGTTGAGTCTCGCCGATGTTCTAGGCCGCATTCGTCCAGATTTACTTTTGCTGATCGCCGATCGTTACGAAATGCTCGCGCCTGCCTGCGTGGCGTTGGCGTTGCGAATTCCCATCGCGCACATCGAAGGCGGCGAAATCAGCGAAGGCGCGATCGATGACGCAGTTAGAAACGCGCTCACGATGATGAGCCATATTCATTTCACGTCAACGCAAAGCGCGCGAGAGCGGGTGATCGCAATGGGAGAGGAGCCGTGGCGCGTATATCGAGCGGGAGCGCCTTCGCTCGACCATCTGCGAAGGAGAACACTTTACAGGCGCGACCAGATCGAAACTCGCCTGGGAATTGCGCTGAAGCATCCTACCGTCCTGGTTGCGTACCACCCGGTCACCCTCGCGCGCGATACCGTGCATGAAGCCGATTCGCTGTTTGCCGCTTTGCAAGCGCTGCCGGACCAGATCCTTTTCTGTTATCCAAACGCCGATGCAGGTAGTCGCAATCTGATCGAACGTGCGCGAGCGTTCGCGGCGACACGCGAAGATTCGCACGTCTTCGTCAATCTGGACGCGCTAACCTATTGGAGTTTGTTGAAGCAGGTCGACGTGCTGGCGGGAAATTCGAGCAGCGGAATTATGGAGTCGGCGTCCTTTGCATTGCCTACGGTAAACATCGGCGTCAGGCAGCAGGGCAGGGAACGCGCGCGAAACGTTCTGGACGCCGACGCGGGCACATCCTCGATACTTGCCGCGATTGCCAGAGCGAAAAGCCCCGAATTTCGCCTCAGCCTCCAAGGCATGACCAATCCTTACGGCGAGGGTGTTGCCTCCGAAAAAATCGTTGAAGTGTTGACCAGCGTTTCGCTCGGGCAAGAATTGCTAATGAAACGCCATGCGACGCTTCGAGCGTTTTCCTCTTCAGCAGACTAACCTACTCGTCGAACCTCTCCTCGTTCTGCTAACGTGGCGGCAGGTCGGAATTAAACATGTCGTAGAGTACTTTCCACGACCCGTCCGCCTCTTTTTTCCAAACTGTTAAATACTTTCCTTTGTCCGTTGCAGTTTTTCCCGAGGAGTCGTTGAGGATCCATTCATAAGTTCCCGACGTGTACGCGAGATCACCGGAACGGGCAACGCCTGCTTTGTTGCCATGCCAGGTTAGCGTGCCGGCTGCAAAATCCTGCGCAATCGCTTTTGCGAGTGCATCTTTTCCAGTTGCAATGGGAGCGTTGGAAACTAACATCGAGCCTTGTTCGTCCAGGAACGATAGCGATTTATCGAGGTCCTTCGCATGGTAGACCTTCATCCACGCCGCGTCTGCCGCTCGAACAGCCTCCAGTTCTTTCTCGTTTGCCTGAGCGAAGGTTAGTCCAATACCCATAACCAGGAAAGCCGAAACCATAACGACAATCTGCCTTAGTCCCATATGCTCCCCTCGTTACGATTTGCGGGTATCAGAGTAAGCAATTGAAAAGTGAGAGCGACCCTGGCGAAACGTCGTCCTTTACGAAGGGCCGCTCGGCTTGTTTACGAAAGTTATCGCCGGCCGGCTTGGTTCCGGCTTTGGCTGTTTCTTTTTTGGCTTTTTGACTTCGCGCCTGCGTGCGTCTTTATTTCCCATGCCGGTAGAATGCCACAATTTCGTGGCTGTTGCGACATTTTGAGCAAGCTAGAGCTATGTTTTTTCTCTCCCGCTTTTCTTATTCTTGACCCTAACCGCGGCCGGGCATCATGGCCCTTGATTTCATGCAATCGAAACTTTGAAGTGCTAAAATCCTCCGACAAACAGGAGGGCTTCCCGTGAAACTCACCTACGCCATCAAATTTGTCGACGACATGAGCCGCGCGGTGAAATTCTACCGCGACGAACTGGGTTTGCCGTTGAAGTTCGAGTCCCCCGAATGGAGTGAGTTTGCCACCGGCGAAACCACACTGGCCTTGCATCCTTCTTCGAAAAAAAATGTCGCAGGCTCTGTTGAGTTAGGATTCACAGTTCCCGACGTCGCAAAATTTCACCATGACATGAGCGCCAAAGGCGTGTACTTCAGTATGGCGCCGAAGAAGCAAGATTTCGGTGGCGTCCTCGCGCAGTTCCTAGATTCGGAAGGAGGACACAACAGTGTCGGCGGCGAACACTCCTCCCCGGCATAGCCAAAATATTGTGAGTCGTGTATCTTGAAACCGAAGAGCACTTTTGCGAATCATATTAAGTAGGAGGCTCAAGGTCATGAGGGTGTCCGCAACTTCCAGACGCACGCGTTCGGAGTCGGAGACAGCCGTAGTGTCCGGCGCAGATTCTTCCAAGCGAGTGTGCTCATCGCGCATGCTCCCACTTTTGCTGGCCGTCAGCATGCTGTTTGTCGCTCTATCGCAGAACGCGCTTGCCGCGCGGAATCAGGATCAAACGGCACAGGATCAGAGCGCGCAAAATCAAACCGCGCAAGGTCAGGCTCCGTCGCCAACCGACGCGACGCCTACCTACACGCCGCAGACTGCCGATCAGTTGGATCAACTTGTCGCGCCCATTGCGCTGTACCCGGATTCGCTCGTGGCGCAGGTTCTCGCCGCGTCCACTTTTCCCGCACAGATAGTTGAGGCCGACCGCTGGATGCAGGCCAATCCCGATTTGAAAGGTGACGATTTGGCCAAGGCGGTTGATCAACAGACTTGGGATCCAAGCGTTAAAGCGCTTACCGCCTTTCCCAGCGTGCTCGCAAACATGGACAAAAACCTTTCGTGGACTTCGTCCTTGGGAGACGCTTATTACAACCAGCAGTCCGATGTGATGGATGCCGTTCAGGTGATGCGTCAGAAGGCGCAACAAACCGGCAATCTAAAGAGTACTCCGCAGCAAACCGTTGATACGCAGGGATCCACGATCGTAATTCAGCCGGCGCAGCCTGACGTGGTTTATGTACCGGCTTACAATCCATGGTTGATTTACGGATACCCGATCGCGCCCTGGCCTTACTGGTATCCGACTCCGGGGATCTGGTTTGGCGGAGGCCCGTTCCTCTCATGGGGGATCGGATTTAACGTGGGTTTTTACGGCGGCTATGGATGGGGATGGCACAATTGGGGAACTAACTGGGGCGGCCACACCGTCGTGTATAACCACAACACGTATATCTCGCACAGCAATACTTTTTACAATCGCAACAACTATTACCGAAATGGTGGTGAGCGCGGAGTGGCCAATAACGTGAACAACCACGGACACGATCAAAACATCGGTGGGCGTGGCGGAGAAGAGAACCACGGAAATATCGGCGGAAAAGGCGGAGAGGAAAATCACGGGAACATTGGCGGGCGCGGCGGGGAAGAAAACCACGGGAACATCGGCGGACGTGGTGGAGAAGAAAACCGCAACATGGAGAACCATACGTTCGACGATTCCCGCTCGGCTCGAGGATACAGCGAACCGCACAGCCAAAGGAGCGCCGGCTCCAGCGCGTTCGGTGGTTTCAGCCATGGCGGCGAGAGTCGCGGCTATTCTTCGCGCGGGCAGTCTAGCTTCGGCGGAGGGGGCGGCGGGTTCCACGGAGGCGGCGGAGGCGGACACCACCGCTAATCTCAATCCCAAAGTTGCGATAGCGCTCAGCCGCTATCGCAACTCTTAATAACCCCTGCGAAATTTATAAATGGAGAAAGAACATATGTCTCAAGCAAAGTTGAACCTGCGAAATGTTCAGTTTTCCGATTATTTCACGGTCGCAACCGCCGTTTTTCTTCTACTCGCAATCTTTTCGCCCCGGGTCGCGGCCCAACAAAAGGGCCAGAAAACGTTTTCGTCCGCGGACGATGCCTGTCACGCCCTTGCTGGCGCCGTGAAAAACAACGACGAGAAAGCCCTCCTGGCCATTCTTGGCCCGGAAGGGAAAGAGATCATTTCCTCCGGCGATCCTGCCGAGGACGCAGCTAACCGGGCAAATTTTGCGAAGAAATTTGCAATGATGCATCGGCTGGTAAACGAACCCAACGGGACGACCACGCTCTATATCGGCGCTGAAAATTGGCCCGCCCCCGTCCCGTTGATAAACAAGAACGGTACGTGGTATTTCGACACGCCTTCGGGTAAGAAAGAAATTTTGTATCGCCGCGTCGGCCAGAACGAAATGTCAGCCATCCGCGTTTGCGAGGAATTAGTGGCCGCCCAGAAGGAATATTTTTCCAAACAGAATAGCGAGTACGCGCAGAAATTCGTTAGCGACGAAGGGAAGCACGATGGATTGTATTGGCTGGTATCTGGCAGCGAGTCCGAGAGCCCGATCGGCCCCCTAGTGGCAAATGCCGGCAGTCCGGGAGGTCCGGCGACAACTAACGCCGCGCCGTTTCACGGCTACTACTTCCGCATCGTCACGCGGCAAGGCAAGCATGCCACCGGCGGCGCGTCTGATTACGTGGTGGGCGGAAAAATGACTGGCGGCTTCGCGTTCGTAGCTTATCCCGCTGAATATCGCAACTCCGGCGTGATGACTTTTATCGTCGCGCAAGACGGGGTTGTATATGAGAAGGACCTGGGCGCGCACACCGAGTCTGCCGCCAAAACGATGAAGTCTTACGATCCCGACACGAGTTGGGAGAAAGCGCTCGAACAGCCGGTGCAAACGGCGAGCGACCAGAAGAAGTAATAACA
>Ga0210383_10002832_pt1 | contig 15599 bp, 13 predicted proteins | sample IncBWC14OmetaG_FD_160072 | JGI IMG/M metagenome (GOLD analysis project Ga0210383, IMG submission 160072) | Forest soil microbial communities from Barre Woods Harvard Forest LTER site, Petersham, Massachusetts, United States - Inc-BW-C-14-O ...
CACTGTGGAAGCATCCGTGAACCGCGCGTTATGGGCGCTGCTCGAACGCAACGAAAGGCTGGCGAGCGAGGTGTTCCTAAACGAACCGCGTATCAATGAAATGGAAATTACTATCGACGAACATGCCATTCGAATGTTGCGTCAGGGAAACTTGCTGGACACCGATGTGCGGCTTATCGTGGCGACGCTCAAGATCAACAATGACCTGGAGCGCATGGGTGACCTTGCGGTGAACCTCAGCGAACGCGCAATTTCGTTGTCAGCCATGGGTGAGGTGAAGATCCCGACCGAACTGGAACCGATGGCTACGGCGGTACGCGCGATGGTGTCGAAGTGCCTGGGAGGCCTGATTTACCAGAACGCTGAACTAGCAACCCAGGTACTGGAGAGCGATGACGTGGTGGACCGCTACCGAGATCACCTGTTTGAATCGCTGCTGGCTGGAATGACGCAGGACCCTTCTCTCGCGGCTCCGAATTTGCATTATGTTCTGGCCTCCCGTCATTTGGAACGGATCGCGGACCACGCGACGAATATCGCGGAAGATATATTGTTTTGGGTCCGAGGGCTTGAAGTACGCCACGGGCGTGCGAAGCAAATGGAAATTTCGGCCGAACGCGCCACGAATTTGGAAAACTCGTAATAGGTTTTTGCGGCGAAGCAACCTGCCCTACGCGAAGCGTGCCTGATTCCTCGTCTGTGGCGTACTCGACTGAGTGACCGGCTTAGGCGCGACAGTTAAGTTCCTTTGTTTCAATGCACAGCGAACCCGCAGGGTGAGCAATTCACACCGCGTTCTTGTCTATGTAACACAGTTGTAACAATGTGGGCCAAAAATGGCGTTCAGGAGAACTCAAGACTATGAGAAAGAGGCTGTTAATCATGTTGCTCGCGCTCGGCCTAGCCGGCCTCGCCGTGGCGCAAGGCGGAACCATCCTACTGAACGCTGCGGGGGCCACCTTTCCCTATCCAATTTATTCCAAGTGGTTTGACGTTTACCATAACGCACATCCTAACGTTCAGATCAATTACCAGTCCATCGGTTCCGGCGGCGGTATTCGGCAACTCCTGGCCGGCACTGTCGACTTCGGGGCTTCCGATGGGCCGATGTCGGACGAGCAGCTTGGGCAAGCGAAGTTCAAGATCCTTCATTTCCCCACAGTGCTCGGCGCGGTGGTCCCCACCTACAATATCGCTGGCGTTTCCGGAGAGCTAAATTTCACGCAGAAGGCATTGGCCGGGATTTATCTGGGGACTATTACAAAGTGGAACGACCCGGAAATTGCTAAGCCGAACTCAGGTGTGAAACTTCCTGATGCCGACATCGTTGTGATCCACCGGTCAGATGGTAGTGGCACTAGTTACATCTGGACGGACTTCCTGGCAAAGGTCAGCGAGGATTGGAAGAAGAAAGTCGGCAACGCTGCGACTTCGGTGAACTGGCCGGTTGGGCTGGGCGGCAAAGGCAACGAAGGCGTCACCGGGCTTGTGAAGCAAACGCCAAATGCAATTGGATACATCGAATTGATCTATGCCGTGCAGAACAGCATTCCCTACGGCAAGGTTCAGAACGCTGCGGGAAACTTCGTAAAAGCGGATCTGGCAGGGGTGACGGCTGCGGCCGCTGCCGATGCGAAGAATATTCCAGCTGACTTTCGCGTTTCGATCACGAATGCGGCGGGAGCGAAAGTGTATCCAATTTCCAGCTTCACCTGGCTACTGATTCCTGCGCAAATTCAGGATGCGACCAAGCGTGAAGCCATCAAAGATTTTCTGAAATGGATGCTGACAGAAGGCCAGAAATACAATGAAGGTCTCACTTACGCGCAGCTTCCCAAGGACGTAATCGAGAAGGAGACTAAGGCGATTTCGCTGATTCAGTAAAATGTCCGCGGCCGCCACTACGATCGTGCGTCAGGTCCCGCCGCAAGCGGGACCTCGCGCGTTTCTTCGCCGGCTGCAGAGCGGGGACGAGATTGCACACCTGATTACCCTGACAGTTTCCGCAGGCATACTTCTACTTACTTCGATGTTGGTTTACGAACTCTGGGTGAATTCCCACCTTTCGCGAGCAAAGTTCGGGTGGATGTTTTTCTGGACGAGGGTTTGGGATCCAAACTTCGACAATTTTGGGGCGGCGCCATTCATTTATGGCACGTTGGTAACTTCCGCGGTGGCGCTATGCATAGCTGTGCCACTCGGTCTCGCGAGCGCGATTTTTCTCTCCGAACTTGCCCCGCGCAAGATCAGTGACGTGATTTCGTTCTTGATTGATCTACTCGCAGCGGTGCCCAGCGTAATTTACGGCCTGTTGGGAATTTTCATCGTGGTGCCGTTGATGCGCACGACCATCGGCCCAGCGCTGATTCATACCCTTGGCCAAGTTCCTTACCTTGGCGCGCTGTTTCACGGGCCGAATTACGGAGTCGGCTTTCTAACCGCGGGAATTGTTCTGGCTATTATGGTTGTGCCGTTCATTATTTCTGTTTCGCGAGAAGTTTTGCTAACGGTGCCGCGTGACCAGCGCGAAGCGGCGATGGCGCTGGGAGCGACGCGATGGGAGTCAACCTGGAAGGTGGTGGTCCCCTGGGCGCGCACCGGTATCATGGGCTCCGTGTTTCTGGCTTTGGCGCGCGCGCTGGGTGAAACCATGGCGGTCACCATGGTGATTGGCAACGCACCAACGATCGCTGCTTCATTGCTTTCTCCCGGCGATACCATCGCCTCTACCATCGCCAGCCAATTCACGGAAGCGACCGGAGACTTGTATTTGAGCGCGTTAATCGAGTTGGGATTGGTGCTCTTCCTGATTACATTCATTCTGAATGGCCTGGCGCGGATTCTGATCGTCGCCACGAGTCGCGGAGGAGGACGCCCGGCATGAACGGTGCCCGCATGACGTGGCGAAAGACGTTGAACTACGTGATGTTGACGTTAACGGGAGTGGCTGCGTTCGGGGTCGTGTCAATTTTATTCCTGATTCTCGGATACCTGATTTGGAATGGCGGAAAATCATTGAGCTGGAGTTTTTTTACGCAGTTGCCTAAGCCTGTCGGTGAAGCAGGCGGCGGAATGGCCAATGCTATTTTGGGCAGCTTGAAACTCCTGATGTTAGCGGCGCTGATGGGCTTGCCGGTGGGATTGCTTGCGGGAGTGTATCTGGCGGAGTTCGGCGGCAAAACATTTTCGTTCGTCATCCGCTACACCACGGATTTGTTGAACGGCGTTCCGTCCATCGTGATCGGTATCTTCGCGTACTCGCTGGTAGTGTTGCCGGTGAAGCATTTTTCGGCGTTGGCGGGCGGCGTGGCGCTGGGGATGATGGTGATACCCGTTACGGTTCGGAGCACTGAGGAGTTTCTGAGGGCAGTGCCGGGAACTCTGCGCGAAGGCGCCATGGCGCTCGGGGCCAGTAAATGGAAAACGATTGTGACGGTTGTACTGCCCGCCGCAAGCGCCGGCATACTAACCGGAATGTTGCTTGCGCTTGCGCGAGTGGCCGGAGAAACCGCGCCTTTGCTCTTCACGGCGTTCGGCAACCGGTATTGGAGTCCGGGATTCGGGCAGCCAACCGCGTCGCTCCCAGTAATGATATATACGTACGCGATCGCACCATATGATGATTGGCACCGCCAAGCATGGGCCGCGGGCTTGATACTATTGGGATTGGTGCTGGTTGCCAATCTCGGGGCGCGTCTCTTGTTGAACCGTGGTGGCGCGGTCAGGAGCACTTGATATGTCGTTGGTTTCTCAAGGCAGCAATGCCACGGCTGCGAAACTTGCACTGAAAGTACCGATGAACGAGACCCGCCCAATGGCTTCGGAAAAGGAGACGCCGGTGCGCTTTCAGATCTCCGACCTGAACTTCTTTTACGGTCCAAAGCAAGCCGTTTTCGGGCTGAATCTAAATATACCGGCAAATAAAGTGACGGCATTAATTGGGCCCTCGGGATGCGGAAAGTCGACATTTTTGCGCACGTTGAATCGCATGAATGAGATTATTCGGAACACGCGTGTGGAGGGCTCCATCTCGCTCGACGGGCAAGATATACACTCGATGGACGTGGTTAGTTTGCGGAGGCGGGTGGGAATGGTATTTCAGCGGCCCAACCCTTTTCCGAAATCTATCTACGAAAATGTGGCTTACGGCTTGCGCATCAACGGCTACAAGGGACGGCTCGACGATCTGGTGGAGAGCAGCCTGCATCGCGCGGCACTGTGGGAGGAAGTCAAGGATTACCTTCACAAGTCGGCCTTCGCGCTTTCGGGCGGGCAACAGCAGCGGTTGTGCATTGCGCGCGCGCTTGCCGTGAATCCCGAGGTGCTTTTGTTAGACGAGCCGTGTTCCGCACTAGATCCGGTGACCACCGCAAAGATCGAAGAATTAATGTTTCAGCTAAAAGATAGTTGCACCATGGCAATCGTAACTCACAATATGCAGCAAGCGGCACGCGCCAGTGATTTCACAGCGTTCATGCTCGACGGCAAGATCATCGAACATAGCGAGACGCCCAAATTATTCACAACTCCGAAAGATCCTCGCACAGAGGCTTACATTACCGGCCGGTTCGGATAAGTTCGTTGGATCGCGGCCGTTGGAGCGGGCATTTGGCGTTAGCAAGCGGAAGGAAGTGAAAAAACAATGGAACGACATTTTGAGCGAGACCTCGAAGAACTGAAACAGCGGCTGCTGTGGATGGGAAGCCTCGCCGAGCGAGCCGTGCACCAAGCAATCCACGCGGTGCTGGATGCCGAAGAGCACCTCGCGGAGACGGTGTTAACCGAGGAAGACGCGATCAACGAGATCCAGATCGAGATCGATGAGCGCGTGCAGCGCCTGCTGGCTCTGCAACAGCCCATGGCTGCCGATCTGCGCTTTCTGCTGGCGGTCTCGCGCATCAATGGGGATCTCGAGCGTATCGGAGATCAGGCTGTGAATATCGCGCAATCGGCCATGCGCATCCTGCGTCATCCGCAGGTAAAACCGTACGTGGATTTGCCGCGCATGAGCGAACTCGCCGAGGGCATGGTTCGCGACAGCTTAAATGCGCTGGTGCGCGGTGATATCGACCTCGCTCACAGTGTGCTGCAGCGTGACGATCAAGTGGACCGCTTACGCGATCAACTTTTCCGAGAGCTGCTCACCTACATGATGGAAAACTCGGCGGTAGTGTTCACCGCCTTCGAGTTAGTTCTGGTGGCAAAAAACATCGAACGAATTGGGGACCACGCGACGAACATTGCCGAAGACGTGATTTATTTCGTTGCAGGCCGCGACGTCCGCCATCCCGCACTCGACCGCCGCTGATTCGAATCACCGCATGCTTGCAGGCAAAAATTCTCCAGCAGGATCACTTCGGATTTCATTCCAAAAAGTACGGAACCTAAATGCGGGTGAGCGCCGTGGCTTCGTCGGCAGCGAGATCGAGAACTGTGTCAAGCCGAACCATTTTTAGCAACATGATTACCCGCTTATTGGGAGCGAAGTAGGTGCACTTCCCACCAGCACGCTTGAGGGTGGTGAAGGCGCGCACGAGCGCTCCAATCCCTGAACTATCGAGTTCGGTAACGCCTGCGAGATTCACCGCCACGTGCGTGGAACCCGCTTCTACGAGCTGCTGAATCTGATTGCGGAAAGATTCTTCGGCCTCGCCAAGTTTCAGTGGACCGTCCAGATCGAGAATGGTGGCCCGGCCGGCTTTACGGATGCCAATGTTCACATGTGCCTCACTGCGCTTTGCAAAGCTATCTGAATTACGCCCGGCAATCAAGGGTTTGGAAAAAACTTCCATAGGAGAGCGTTCGAAAACACAAAAGAGCGGGTCCAAGCGCAAATTGCTGGAAAATCCTTCTTGACACTGAGTTTCAACTGAATTAGTCTCCTCAGCCAGTTGAGATCTAGTTTCAACTGAGAAAGCTAGGTCATGCTATTTCGATTTCGCGATATTTCGCTGCGTGGTGACTGTTTCCGGTGCCGTGGAGTGACGCGAGTTTTTGTTCGGGTGGCCCTTTGTTTCTTCTTTCTGTTGGTGGTGCTGTTGCAACGCACAAACGCGCAGGAGACTCCTTACTTCGTCACTTATTCGCATCATCTAGAGGAACCCGGCAACCTCGAGATTGAGCTGTCCACTAACTACGCAACTCAAAAAAACGGGAACGACTTCATCGCGCCATGGGTGGAGTTCGAATACGGCGTGAAGGCCTGGTGGACCTCCGAGTTTTACCTGGATTCGCAGGGAACGTTCGGTGATAGCGCGCTCTTCACGGGCTTTCGCTGGGAAAACCGTTTTCGGCCGCTGATGCACGAGCACTGGATCAATCCGGTCTTATACCTGGAGTACGAAAACACCAACGGCGCGGACAAGACCATGGTTGAAGTCGTCGGCTTTGACACCCAGGCGGACCATGCTCTCCCCAACACGCAAGCCAGCAAAGAACACCAGCATGAACTGGAGACCAAACTCATCCTATCCAGCGACTATAAGGGATGGAATATTTCCGAGAATTTTATCGGGGAGAAGAATCTTGGCCACCAGCCATGGGAGTTCGGCTATGCCGTGGGAGCGAGCCGTCCGTTACGACTTTCCGTCACGCCGGAAGTCTGCAATTTCTGCCTGGAGAATTTTGTGGTGGGCGCTGAATTCTATGGGGGGTTGGGAACTTCGTGGAACTTGACGACGGCGGGAACATCGCACTACGCAGCGCCCATGGTGAAGTGGCAGCTTCCTAACGGCGTTTCGTTCCGTGTCTCGCCAGGATTCGGTCTGAACAGCAATAGCCACGCCTTCCTTCTTCGCTGGGGCGTGTCGTATGAAATCGACGGATTCGGCCGCAAAGTAAGGAGCTTGTTCCGATGATTCGGAAACTCACTCCCGGTTGGTTGCTGGTTCTTTCGATCACATTTGGTATTGCAGGTTCCGGGTCTGCGACGAGTCCAAATCCGAGCGGGCACGGTGAACGCGAAACTGACGATCGCGGCGTGCTGCAAGTTATCGCCCAAGCTCCGGTTAAAGCGCGCGAGTGGCGCAATCCCTACGAAGACCAGCCAAGTGCACTCCTGGCCGGGAAAAAACTTTTTATGCAACATTGCGCCGAATGCCATGGTGCGAACGGGCGCGGTATCGGCCGTGCGCTCAATCTTCATATGCCGTACGTGCAGCGAGCGACGCCCGGGGAATTAGAATGGTTTTTGCGCAACGGAAATCTGTGGGCAGGAATGCCTTCGTGGTCGGGATTGCCGGAGCAGCGGCGCTGGCAGATCGTGAGTTACCTGAAATCGCTGCGCTGAAGATTCCTGATACAATCGAATTTGGAGTAGGCCTGCGACGCACGTGTCGCGCGAAAGCCTATTTGAACCAACACTGGATCCCAGGGAGCCCGCGTCGTCCTGCCCTTGTGCCGTCGGTTGGCTTCGGCCCGCTGGATAGCCTGAAAGCAGGCGCAGGGCACCCACCTATTCGTGGGGTTCAGGGCCTAGCTCGCACGGCGAAGTGGACCGCTCCTTCTAATTCGCTCTCTAAGCGCCCGTTTTTACTCTTCCGAATTCAAACGAAGAATGTGGACGCATAAGAATGACAAGGGAAAATTGAAAATACTTTTCATCGGCGACATCGTGGGCTCGCCCGGCCGCAAGATCGTTCACGACCGTCTTGCGGATATTCTGGTGCAGCGGAAAATCGATCTGTGCATCGCTAATGGCGAGAATTCCGCCTCCGGCTTCGGCATTACGCCGCGGCTGGCCGAAGAATTATTCGCGGCGGGAGTAGAAGTTATCACCGGCGGAAATCATGTGTGGGACCGCAGGGAGATTCTCGATTTTTTTCCGCACGAGCCGCGTCTGCTGCGTCCGGCGAATTTTCCGGAGGGCTCGCCTGGGAAAGGATTTTACGTCGGACAAACGAAAGCTGGTGTGGGCTACGCGGTGATGAACCTGCAAGGGCGGACCTTTATGATTGCGCTCGACGACCCATTTCGCGCAGCCGAGCGCGAACTCGCCAAACTGCCTTCCGACGTAAAAGTGATTATTGTGGATATGCACGCGGAAGCTACTTCGGAAAAGCAGGCTATGGGCTGGTTTCTTGCTGGAAAGGTTTCCGCGGTTTTGGGGACTCACACCCACGTAGCTACCGCTGATCAGCGCGTTCTTCCGGGAGGCACCGCTTACATCACCGACGTGGGTATGACGGGGCCTCATGACTCCGTCATCGGCATGGATAAGCAAGGTGTGTTGCAGCGTTTCCTGGATCAAATGCCGGCGAAATTTGCCGTGGCGGAAGGCGATATACAGATGAACGCGGTGCAAATTGAAGTAGATGAAACCACCGGCCGGGCGACTTCCATTGAGCGCGCAGCGTTCCGCATCGACTAGAGTTCAGCCATTGAATTTAACGTTCGAAGGCCGCACGGTTTTCTCGCGTTAAAGCTCCTTCCCCTTCGCTCACCAAACATGGGTGTTCCCGTCTGAAGAGAGACAAAGGGAGTGTCTCCGTGAAAAACCTGACGGCGGTGTTTCTGTTCATTTTCGCGCAGTGTGCATTCGCGCAAACAACTTTTCATGGAAACAACGCGCGCACGGGCGTCTACAATTCTGCCGGACCGACACAGTTCAACGGCGTGAAATGGGTTTTTAAGACGGACGGGCCGGTTATTTCATCACCCGCCATCTCGGATGGTGCTGTGTTCATCGGCAGCTCAGACGGCGGGCTTTATGCCATCGACCAGGATACAGGAAAACAAAAATGGAAGGTCGCGATCACCGATCCCATCGCGTCGTCACCGGCAGTTGCAAACGGAATGGTCTATTTCATCACCTACGACGGAGTGTTTTACGCTCTCAGCACTGATACCGGCGCCATCAAGTGGAGATTTGCGACAGGAGGTGAAAGGCGGTTCGAGGCCAAAGGAATCCATGGATTGACGCCTTCCGATCAAACTATCGCCGACCCCATGGATTTATTTTTGTCTTCACCGGCGGTGAGCAACGGGCGCGTTTATTTCGGCAGCAGCGACGGACACGTTTATGCACTGGATGCGCAAACAGGGATCCTTCAGTGGTCGTTCGAGACGCAAGATATTGTGCATGCTTCCCCAGCGATTGCGATCAATACTGTCTACATTGGAAGTTGGGACAGTTATCTCTACGCGTTGGATGCGGCGACCGGCCAAGAAAAATGGCGCTTCAAGACCGGGGAAGATCCTGCGATTCACAACCAAGTTGGATTCCAATCATCGCCAGCGGTGGCAGACGGGACAGTTTTTGTGGGATGCCGCGATGGACATGTTTACGCCGTGGACGCCGCGACCGGCAAAAAGAAATGGGACTACTCGACCAGCCAGTCCTGGGTTAACGGCACGCCCGCCGTTCGTGATGGTGTGGTTTATGTAGGCACGTCCGACACTCACCGATTCCACGCACTCGATGCCAAGAGCGGCCGTCTCGTTTTTACCTTTGACGCACAAGCTTTGATCTTTGGTTCCGCGGCGCTCGCCGGAGACCAAGCATACGTGGGCGCTTTCAACGGAAGGCTGTATGCCATCGATACGAAATCCGGGAAGCTTGCGTGGCAGTTTCAGACGGAAAGTTCGAAGAAGGACAATCTTAAGATTTTTGCATCCGACGGGACCGTTGCAAATACGGCTTTGGCTCCTCTGTTCCACAACTTTCTCGACATGAGCCTGTATCTTTACAAAATGTTTTCGGTGGGCGCGATTGTATCTTCCCCCGTGGTTGATCGCGGCACGATTTATTTTGGCAGCGCTGACGGCAACGTGTACGCCATCCAGTAGCGCAACCTAACGAATCACGCGATTCACCATTTAACGCCAGGAAACCTAATTACGTCTCGTCGCGTCTCTTAGCTGAGTATTAAGTCACCCGGACATACCCGATATCTATCGATGACGCGCCGTACTCAACTCTCCGTGTCTCTCGCCGTCCTGACGATTATTGCGACGGGATGGAATCGTCTGCTTTTTGCCGCTGAGAACCAGAACCGCGGCGTGGCTGATATTGTTGCGAGGGCTCGTCTGTTTTCTGAACTCGGGCCAGGACTGCATGCGCTGAAGCGCGATTCCGGCGGCCGGTATTACGTCCTAGCTGGGCCGGCTACCGCCATTTCCGTCTACGGAACTGACGGTAAACGCGTCGGTCAGATTCCGGCGGCGAATTCACAAGGCGCGAAGGTTGTTTTCGCCGACGATATTGATATCGATGCGACCGGCCGACTTTTCGTCGCTGACCGCGGCGCGAATGCTGTGAAGATCTTTAAAGCTGACGGCTCGCTGGAAACCGCAATTCCGGTCAGCGCTCCCACGTCGGTTGCGGCATTGTCGGGCGATGAATTTGCGATTACATCACTTCGCGCAGAACGTCTCGTAAGTATTTACAACGACCAAGGAAAGATGATTCGAAGTTTTGGCGACCCCCACGACGCTGCCACCGGCACGAGCTCGAGTCGTTACATTAACCATGGACGGCTTTCCAGCGATCCTTTAGGATTTATTTATTTTGCGTTTACTTATCTTCCAGAGGCCACTATACGGAAGTACGATCGTTTCGGTTACTCCGCGTACGAGATTTCGCTTCCTCGGCCGGACGAGCAATCGGCTTCAGGCTCTCAAACTTCGGGGGTCGATATTTTGGCGCTGGCCCGGCGCAATCAAAATGCCGCGGAAAAACCGGTGATTAATGCGTTCGGCGTGGACCCGGTGTCGCAGGAAGTGTGGGCGGCGATCGGCGACCAGTTATCGCACTTCGACAAAGATGGCTTGCTGGTCGGGTCTTATCGCACGGCCACCGGGAATGGCACGAGGCTCGAGCCCAGCGCGATTCTGATCGAGCCGGAACGCATTCTTCTTGCTGCCGACCCGCTGGGCGTATATGAATTCGCGAGGCCGGACAAGCAACCGCCCGCTTCGAGCGGAAAGCGCTGAGAAAGTTTTTTCAACGCCGAGGTACGGCAAAAGAAAACTCGAAACTTTTCCGAGAAGCAACTAAAAAATCGCCTGTGGAAAAGCTGTGAATGGATTGTGAAAGCTGTGCGAATGATTCGTTCAATTTTCTCTTGCTACCTGCGTCGCGATTAGGCAAAATCCCCGCTCGCTTCTCCCGTGCAATTCACACGTGCACTCATGAGATGCCGTGACGCGGGGTGCGTCGCGTGACATCAGACCTAGCCGACATTAGAAAGCATCCCGCCTGGTATCGCGGGAGATTTCCACAATATTTCCACGTCGGTGGAAATTGTGGCAAAGGGTAAATTTGCTCGATGAACCTCTGGGATAAGATCCTTCTACACTCCGAACGTCGCGTAAATCCCCACAGCTTCGCCACCTGGTTTCGCCCCACTCGCCTGGAGCGTGCGGAGGAAGATCGGCTGGTGATTCGCGTTCCCACGCGTCTCTTTAAGAAGCGTTTGACGGAAACCTATGGCCAGCTGATCCAAGCAGTGCTCACCGAACTTGGGCGCCCGCAGCTGCAGCTCGAGTATCTTTGCGCTGAAACGCAACCTGTGACGGCGAGTGTTGTGCCGCCTCCTCAAGCGAAACTTGATTTCGATGCGGTGGCGCACCAACTGAACCCCCGCTATACATTCGAATCGTTTATCGTGGGGGCTTCGAATCAATTCGCGCACGCCGCAGCCATGGCGGTAGCCGACCAGCCTTCAAAGTCCTACAACCCGCTGTTTCTATATGGGGGTGTGGGGCTGGGCAAGACGCATCTGATGCAGGCCATCGGCCATACGCTCAAACGGCGTAACCCTTCTCTGCGGCTTACTTATATCAGCGCGGAAAAATTTACGAACGAAGTGATTGCCTCCATCCGTCTCGAACGCATGGCTGCCTTTCGCGACCGCTTTCGCAACATGGATGTTCTGATGGTTGACGATATTCAGTTCATCGCCACACGCGAACGAACCCAGGAAGAATTTTTCCACACGTTCAACGCCTTGTACGACCAGCAAAAACAAATCGTTATATCTTCGGATTGCCCGCCGAAAGAAATTTCTTCCATTGAGGAGCGTTTGCGCTCGCGTTTCGAATGGGGACTTATCGCGGACATTCAGCCGCCCGATCTGGAAACCAAGATCGCCATCTTGCAGAAAAAGGCTGAAAGCGAACGCGTGCAAGTCCCCGATGACGTAGCCGAATACATTGCGCGTGCCATCAAATCGAACATTCGCGAGTTGGAGGGGGCGTTAATTCGTTTGATGGCCTACGCTTCGCTTACCGGCGCGGTGATTAATTTGCCTACGGCGCAGCAAGTTCTGAAAAACATCATCGAGACGCAGGACAAGAAAGTCACCATCGAACAAATTCAGAAACGCGTGGGCGAGCACTTCGGTTTGCGCGCCCAGGATTTGAAGGTGCGCAGCAACTCGAAGCAGATTGCGTTTCCGCGCCAGGTGGCGATGTTTCTGGTCAAGCAGCTCACTTCGGCTTCGCTTCCGGAAATCGGCAGGCAGTTCGGTGGAAAGCATCACACTACCGTTCTACATTCTATCAACAAGATCGAGATGCTGCGGCAGTCCGACAAAGATTTGAACAAGACGATCAACAGGCTACTCGACGCATTCGGTTAGAGATAACTCCAAAGTTTGGTTTGTTTTGTAATCACCCTGTGTACGCGCTGTGGAAATAAGCTGGCGCAAAGGTTCAGTGGTCGTTTTCATTCGCACCGCGTAGATTTCCACTGGGTGTGTTCGACCATAAACTACGCGGATGATAAGAGTTGAAACGTTTTCCGAAGAATCCACATATGCGGCGACGACGACGGTTTTCTTATATACTTTAATTTATAAATAAAGGCAGTAGAGTAGTAGCCGCAGCAGTGCAAAAGAACGGCAAACAACGCGAGGATCGCCCGAAATGGAATTCAGCGTAAAAAGATCAGACCTGCTCGACGAATTGAACCTGACGCAGGGGGTGGTCGAGCGCAAGTCAACGATTCCCATTCTGTCGAACCTGCTCGTCGAGGCAAAAGGAAGCCGGCTCACTATCACGGCAACCGATCTTGAACTCAGCATCCGCACCTCCTGCGAAGCGAAGGTAAAAAAGGAAGGCGCCGGCACCATCCCAGCAAAGAAGCTATTCGAGCTGATGCGGCTGCTTCCGGAAGGCGAAATAAAATTTAAGCTTCTCGAAAACCACTGGGTACAAGTAACCGCAGACAGAAAGAATTACAAGCTGGTGGGCATGTCGAAAGATAATTTCCCCGCGCTTCCAGCCTTTCCTCATGCATTGGTGAAGATTCCGGCGGCGTTGCTGGCCGAAGTGATAGCCAAAACAACCTTCGCAATTTCACTGGAAGAATCGCGGTACACGTTGAATGGCGCCTTGCTCGTGCTAAAGCCGAGCTCAATCACCATGGTCGCAACCGACGGACATCGCCTCGCCATGGTTGAGAAAGATCACAAATTCGAAGGGTTCTCCACCGAGACGCGTGTGTTGGTTCCCAAGAAAGCCATGACGGAACTGCAACGTCTTGCTGCGGAATCGGGCGACGAAGCCAGCGTTGAATTTGCGCAAGACGAAAGCCACCTCTTCTTCCAATTTGGTGGGCGTTTGCTGACCTCGCGCAAGCTAACCGGCCAATTCCCGAATTATGAAGCGGTGCTTCCGCGGGATGCCAATAAGACCGTGGCCCTGGACCGCGGCGAGTTGCAGGACGCTCTGCGCCGCGTCTCTCAGCTCGCCGACCAGCGCTCGCACGCCGTGAAATTTATGCTTTCGAAAGAAGGCCTGGAAATTTCGGCATCGAGTCCGGAATACGGCGAGGCCAAGGAAGTGATCGAAAAAGAATTCAAAGGTGAGACCATTGCGATCGGATTCAACGCACAATACCTTCTCGACTTCCTGAACGCCGCGGCGGACGGCCCTATCAATTTTGAGTTGAAGGATGAACAGTCTGCCGGCCAGTTGCGACCAATTGGTGACGAAGCCACTCGCTATCGCTACGTCGTAATGCCCATGCGCATTTGAGGTTTCACGGCTGATCTTTAGGGTATTTCGCATTTTGTTAACAGTCCTTTTTGTTCCCCCGCACGCACCGCAAGAACACCCTTTATCTATCTGAATTAGTTGGGTTTATTGTTGGTTGTCGCCCCACAATCACCTTGTGAAAACGGCGATTTTCCGGTACAATTTTTATTGTTCGGAAGTCCTCCTGAACGGCACTGTCTGACCCGAAACAGCTCAGTTTTCTTGCTCGCGCCAGGGCAAGTGGGCCGCTAGGTGTTGGATGATTCCCCGCGTTGGGGAAATGAAAACTTCGCCGCGTCTCCCCGGAAATTTTCGGAACGGGACGGGATGAAGTTGCAACCCTTCGAGTCTCGCTAGCGCAAAGAGCGCTCTGGAAGTAATCCAGGCCGGAAACTCTCGGATGCTGAGACCAATGGGCAAGGCAAGCCCGCCCTGTGGTGGGCAAGTGTCGAGCGTCCACGCGACCGCCTTCCCGTGTTTTACCAAGATTCTAAAAATTTGCGTTCATGTGAGCTGACAGTCTGAGGAGACGCACGATTCATGGCTGAAAAAGAGAGTTCAGGCGCCAAAGGTCATAAGTACGACGCTACATCCATTAAGGTGTTGGGCGGAATCGAAGCGGTTCGCAAACGTCCGGCGATGTATATCGGTTCTACCGGCGAGCTTGGCCTGCACCATTTGGTCTGGGAAGTTGCGGACAACTCGGTGGACGAAGCCATGGCCGGCTTCTGCGATGAAATCAATGTTTCGGTGCACGACGATAACAGCGTCACGGTGATCGACAACGGCCGCGGCATTCCCGTGGACATGCACGCGACAGAAAAGAAACCGGCTGCCGAAGTCGTTATGACCGTGCTGCACGCCGGCGGCAAATTCGATAGCGATACGTACAAAGTTTCCGGTGGGTTGCACGGCGTAGGCGTGTCGGTGGTCAACGCGCTTTCCGATTGGCTCGACCTGGAGATCTGGCGCGACGGCGAAGTGTGGGAGCAGTCTTACGAAAAGGGTGTGCCCACTTCCAAGCTGAAAGCTTCCGGCAAAACACGCAAGACTGGAACGAAAATCACGTTCCACGCAGACCCTGAGATTTTTGCGAACACGGTCTACAGCTACGACACGCTTTCACAGCGCCTTCGCGAACTGGCCTTCCTCAACAAGGGGCTCAAGATCACGCTGGAGGATGAACGCACTAATAAGAAAGCAGAATTCCGTTTCACCGGGGGTATCGCGGAATTCGTCAAGCATTTGAACCGCGGAAAGCAGACTCTTCACGATTCGCCGATTTATATGGAAGGCAAGCGCGAGCAAGTGGATATCGAGATTGCGCTGCAGTACAACGACAGCTACGCAGAAAATATTTTTTCCTTTGCCAATACCATCAACACCGTTGACGGTGGCTCGCATCTTTCCGGCTTTCGCTCTGCACTGACGCGCACGATCAATTACTACGCGAGTTCTGCCGGCATGCTGAAGGAGCAGAAGGACGAAGTTTCCATCAATGGCGACGACGTCCGCGAGGGCCTGGTCGCCGTTGTTTCCGTGAAGCTTCCGCAGCCCCAATTCGAAGGGCAGACCAAAGGCAAGCTCAACAGCGACATCAAGGGCTTGGTCGAGTCGCT
>Ga0210383_10002833_pt1 | contig 15599 bp, 10 predicted proteins | sample IncBWC14OmetaG_FD_160072 | JGI IMG/M metagenome (GOLD analysis project Ga0210383, IMG submission 160072) | Forest soil microbial communities from Barre Woods Harvard Forest LTER site, Petersham, Massachusetts, United States - Inc-BW-C-14-O ...
CTTGCGGCCGAGGCGTCCGTGCCATTCATTCCAGGCTGCTCCAGGGGCTGTTCCTTCGTTACCCGCTGCGGGTTGAACGAATACGCCCGTGAAGCCGGTGCCGCGCTCGATTGCCGAAACGAGCAGCGGATTCAAGAAAAGTCCGCCGGCGAGGCAGAGTTGATCAATTTTATTTTCTTTGCGGAGCGATTCGAGCAGGCCGGTCAGAACTTTCGCGCAGGCATTCTGTACGCTGGAGGCGAGATTCGCTCTGACGGATTCGTTCGCGATGTTGCCCGGCGGGCGCGAGACGCCGACTTGCTTGTAGAACAAGTCCGAAAACGCCAGGCGTCCGGTAAAGCCGCGCGTGAAGTAACGGCGATTTAAATGCGGCCAGGGCGAAGAATCCCGGCGCGTCATTTCCAGAAATAAATTCTCGAACTCCGGGGCGCCGAAAAGGCTGAGCCACTGCATTTTCTGTTCGTCTTTATGCGGGGTGAAGCCTAGCAGCTCGGTGACTTGCGAATAGACCCAGGAGAGTGAATGTGGGAACGACACTTCATCGATGACCCGGAGTTGCGTGCCTTCGCCGATCGCCGCGAGTCCGGAGCGGCCGTCTCCCTGTTCGTCCATCACCAGGACTAGCGCGCGATCGAACGGCGATGCGAAAAAGGCGCTGGCGGCATGGGCGGCGTGATGTCCCGAAGCGACCACGCGGCCGGCAGGCTCGCCGGCCATCGCATCGAGAATTCGAAAATTATTCAGCTCGCGGCCCAGCTCGCCGACCGACTTGCTTAGATAGTATCCGCTGGCTACCGGTGCGCGTGGAGTCTGGCGCAGTCGTAGACCAGTCGAGCGGCGCCAGGCTTTTCGCGGCTCACTGGCAACCGCAATGCTTGCGACGTCTTTCCATCCAATTCCGGCGCGATCGAAACAATAGCGAATTGCTTCGCGCGGAATTCCGCTCGCCTCGCGCGAACGCGACATTTTGCTTTCTTCGATGGCGACGATTTCGCCGCGGGGACCGAGCAGCGCCGCCGCCGGATCGTGAGTCAAACCGGAAAGCCCGAGGATGTATCCTTCAGGTGCCATACCGCACCACACTATACGTGGAGAAAGTTTGGAGGGAAAAGGGAAGTCGCAAGCAGCTAGGAACGCGGCGGCGCAACGGCGCGGCTGCCCGTCAGCAGGCCGCGGAGGCCCATCAAGATCAGGCGCGGTTGGCTCAAACAAATGTGCCAGAGAACTTTGAGGGCTTCATCGCGCGAATAATCGCTGAGGGAGCGGCGTGCGGAATCGTTCAGCAGATCGACGAGGCGGCTGTAATCGCTCTGCTGGAAATGATGCAGTGAGCGTCGCAGCAGCAAATGCATATCGAGTTCGCGCCGCAAGCGCTTCAGTTCGGGGCTCTCGCCTTGATTCACAATCGATTCTGCAACGCCGAGCGCGCCGCGGAAGCCGGTCACAATTCCGCCGACGGTGGTGACTTTCACCTGAGCGGCCGCATCGCCAACCAGATATACATCGCCCGCGCCCACTCGACGTTTGACTGGAACCCAGCGGTTGTAAACCGGGATGCGCGCGCCTTGAAAACTGATGGGCTCAAGTTTGCGTTTCTCGAGAAATCGCTCTAGATGCTTGCGGGTTTCCTGTCCCGACTCGCCGATCAAGCCCAGCACGCCGCGATTCGCCGAATCGGGAATCAGCCAGTAAAAATAAGGAGTGTCGTCGGGCACAAACCAAACGCGGACCGTTTCCGCGGGCATATCTTTGGGCAGCTCGACGATCGCCTGGACGAGCGGCACAGTTTCCTGGCGTGGCCATCCGGCCGATTGCGCCACGCGGCTGGCGGCGCCGTCGCTGCCGACGACCGTCTGTGTTTTCACTTCTTCGCGCGCGCCATCAGAGCTGCGTTCAACGTCGAGCACCAGGCTCGCGCCATTGCTGTGCAGGCCATGAAAGCGGCGTCCGAGAGTGATCTCAGCGCCGGCTTGACGGGCTTCGTCCGCCAAGCCGCGAATTAAAGTGGAGCGCTCGATGATCAAATCCGGTTGGCTGAGTTCAATCTTGGCAGCGCGGCCATCGGTGAATAATTCGAAGCGGCGAATTTCATTCACTACGCTTCCTGCTGCGGCGCGTCCCAGCAGAGTGCGTAGCTTGTGGGTGACGATTAGCGTGCGTGAAATCGGGTCGAGCGTCTCGGCGCGCTCGAAAACCTGGACGGGAACGCCGCGCTGGGCGAGCAACGACGCCGTGAATAAACCTGCCGCCGAGCCGCCGACGATCGCGACGGGTAGTTGCTTAGGCGGCGCGCCTGTTTGTGAGCTGGTTTGTGAGTTCTGGCCTGACAACGAGTTCACCGTGTGCGTTAGCGCTTGAATTTCCTCACGTCAGGCGACCGCAAAAGCCAACTTGCGAGCGAACCAGATTCGCGATGACTTCGGGATTGGCACGGGCGCTCAACTAGATGCATGCAAATCGACGAGCGGCTCGTGCGTCGGGAAACGAAGTATATCCTAGGCCGCGGATTCCACCAACGACTTCGCGTTCGGGCGAAAATTAAGGAATTGTGGTGGGTTTTTGAAGCTTTTGCTGGCGTTCGTAGGGCGCGCTTTCGAGGAAATAAATTGCCACCAGCGCGCATAGTCCGACTACCGCCGCCAGGCCGAACGCTTTGGCTGGGGAAAGCATGGGAATTAGAATCGCCACGGCGCCGAAAAATCCGCCGAGAGCGTAGAGGACGAGTACCGCACCTCTCTGCCCGAGGCGGAGATTGGCGAGCCGGTGCGCGGTGTGATCTTTGCCTGGCGACGTGAAGGGAATTAGGCCGCGACGCGCGCGCGAGATAGATACCAAGGTGGTATCGAAAATCGGAACGCCCAAAATTAAAATTGGGATCAGCCAGCCGGATTGTGAATCGCCGGTTTCGGGACGCAGCTTCAGGCCGAGTGTGGCCATCAGGAAGCCGAGAAGCATTGCGCCGCCATCGCCCATGAAAATCTTGGCGGGCTTGAAATTCCAGCCCAGAAAGCCGAGTGCTGCGCCGAGAACTGCTGCGCCCAGCGTCCTGACCATTACCTGGCCGCCTTGGTTTGCGGCGATGGTGAAAAATAATGCGGCGATGGCCGCGATTCCGGCGCAGAGGCCATCCATGTGATCGAAAATGCTGAAGGCTGCGGTGATTCCGACTACCCAGAGAACCGTGAGTGCGCCGTCGAGAATGATTCCTGTTTCGCCGGGGACGTATGCGGAAACAACGTGCGAGCGGATTCCTGCGGCCATCAGCAGAAACGCGGCGGCCGGCATCGCTACGAATAATTTTAGTTGGTGATGCAGAAGGCCGCTGTCGTCGAGGAATCCGATCACCGCGACCAGCGTGGCGCCGGCGAGGATCGCCACAATTTGGCCGCGCGCTGAAGTGTGCAGCGTGACCAGAACCGCGAGCGCGAAGCCACAATAAATTGCGACGCCACCGAGGAGTGGAATTGGCTTTACGTGAACTTTGCGCGGGCCGGGCTTGTCGACCAGGCCTACGCGCAGCGCGAGGCTACGCACTGGCGCGGTCAAACCGACGGAAGCGAGAAACGCGATAAAAAACGCCAGCAAATCACTGTACATCAGAGTTTCCCAAGTGAATTAGACGTGCGAGCCAAGTTCTCGCACGGACTCTCAAGTCTCTCGTGCGTTTGACTACGAAACGCCGCGATCGGTGGCAGCTTCGATGGTGGCGACGAATCTTTGGAGCTCGTTCACTCTAGCATAATTCTTTGCCGCTTCCCGCGCGCGCTGGCCCATGTTGGTCAACTCGAGCGGATCGTCGCGCATTTTTCGCAACGCTGCCGCCACCGAAGCGGGATCGTCCGGATTGGCGGCCAGGCCGCAGCGCGCTTGGCGCACGATGCGCACAACGTCAGATTCTTCCGCGGCCACGGCCAGCACCGGCCGGCCCGCCGCAAGAACTGAATACAGTTTGCTCGGGACCACCACGCCTTCGAGGCCGCGCCGTACGCAAATTATGTGCACGTCGCCGGCCGCCATGACCAGCGGAATTTCGGCGGCCGGACGGAAGGGAAGAAATCGAACATTCGCGCGGCCTTGCGCGGCGGCTTGCAAGCGTGCGCGATTGGCGCCCTCGCCGACGAAGATCAGGCCGATATTTTCGTGTTCGAGAAACTTGGCCGCTTGCAGCAAAGTATCCCACGCACCGTAGAAGCCCAGGTTTCCTGCGTGAATCGCTGCAAACGAATATCCGCAGCGAATTTCTTGGGCGATAGGATGACTTTGTTCTGCAATCGATTCCGGAATCACTGTTCCGTCGCGAATTACCACGACGCGGGCCGGCGCTATGCCTTTGCGCAAGATGCGCTCGCGCATATCGTCGCCGAGCACGATCACACGTTTCGCCCTGCGCAGCGCCCAGCGGTGCATTTTCTCCCAGAGCCGCACCCAGCCTCGATCGCCGACGATTCCGCCGCCCAGCGCCATGTCCGGATACATGTCGCGAATGTTGTAGACGAAAGGGCGGCGCGTGAGCTTCGCGACGAAGGCTCCGGCGATTCCTTCGATGGGCGGATCGGTCATCGCCAAAATTACGTCGGCGCGGATGGCGAGAGCTCGCGGAATGGCCAGCGCCAGATAGCTCAGGTAATTTGAAACGCGGCCGACCATCTTGTGCCGAGAGAATGCCGTGGAGCCGACGCACTCTACGGTCACGCCGTTTCGTGTTTTCCGACTGAGCAGCGAATACGAATATCTTTCGTCGGGATCGTAGGATGGGCGTCCGGCAACAATCGTGACACGATGCTTTTCCGCTAGCGCTTCTGCAACGATGCTGGCGAGCTTTGCCGTGGCGGATGTGTCCGGCGGGTAATACTCGTTGAGAATCAGGATGTGCACGGCGGATTTTCGACAGCGAGCGATAAATATTGCGATTTAGAAACGCAAGACATCATGTCGCTCGACGAGCCTGGGTTTGCACGCGAGCTTCGTCCGCATTCAGCGGCGCCGTTCGTCGCAGCACGAAATTTCCCATCACGAGTACATCCATGCGCGTGCGCAGAAAACAATCGAGCGCTTCTTCCGGGCGGCAAACGATCGGTTCATTGTCGTTGAAGGAAGTGTTCACGAGCACCGGCACGCCGGTTCGGTCGCCAAATGCGCGAATCAGTTTCCAGTAGAGCGGATTCGTTCGCCGGCTCACCGTTTGGAGACGCGCGGTGCCATCCACGTGCGTGGGCGCGGGAATTGCCGAGCGCTTTTCCGGCCGGACGCTGTAAGCAAAGGTCATGAATGGCGAGGGATGAGTGCGCTCGAAATATTCTCCAGTCGCTTCTTCCAAGATGGAAGGTGCGAATGGGCGGAACATTTCGCGATGCTTGATGCGTTGATTCAAAATATCCTTCATCTCGGATCGCCGTGGATCGGCCAGAATGCTGCGATTGCCTAGCGCGCGCGGGCCCCACTCAGCGCGGCCCTGATACCAGCCAAGAATTTTGCCCTCAGCCAATTCTCGGGCCGCCACGTCGACTGCGGCGTCTTCATCCAATTCGTGAATCTCGACGCCTTCGTTTTTTGCGACACGTTCTTCCACTGCGTGCGCGATTTGCTCGCGTGAAAATCCAGGACCCCAGCCCACGTGGTCCATTACAAACGCGCGGGGACGCCCGAGAATCGAATGCTCCACGGCGAACGACGCGCCCAGCGACAGCCCGGCGTCGCCCGCAGCGGGCTGCACGTAGATACGCTCGAATGGCGTCTGCTCGAGCATCTTGCCGTTGGCGACGCAATTGAAAGCTACGCCGCCCGCGAGGCAAAGGGTTTTTTGCTTGGTGCGCGTCGCCAGTTCGTTTACGTGTTCGAGCAGCACTTCCTCGAGCCGCGCTTGCATACTCGCGGCTAGATCGCGATGCCGCTGCTCGACCGGTTCCTCCGGCCGCCGCGCTGGACCCAGCAGTTTTTCGAGTTGATCCGAATACAATCGCCCCAGCACTGGAGTGGCGCCCGCATCGCGCCAGGTCATTTCCGGCCCTTGCCGCTGATGCGTGAAATAATCCAGATTCAGCCGCAACTTCATTCCCGGCTCGGCGCGCACAATTTTGCGGAATGCATCTAGATATTGCGGAGTGCCATACGCGGCCAGGCCCATTACTTTGTATTCATCGCCGAATTTTAAAAAGCCGAGGTGTTGCGTTAGGGCGGTGTAATACATCCCCAGCGAATGAGGAAAGGTGGTCGCGCCGTGCGGAGAGAGCCGCGGCCCGGCGCCGTCGGCCCACATCGCGCTGGCAAAATCGCCCAGCCCATCAATCGAAAGAACCGCGGCGCGATCGAAGGGCGAAACAAAATATGTGCTGGCAAGATGCGCGACGTGATGTTCGATGCGGTGAAATGTTCCGCGAATCGTCGCGGGATCCATCTCAAACGCTGCGGCCAATTCTTCCTTAATTCCCGAAAAGCGTGCCATCACGCGCGCGCGCTCAATCGCGAATCGAGGCATGCGTAGCGCGTAACGCAGCTTGGTCGCCAGGCGCGCGCGCGGATTTCGCGGAATCGCAATGTGATCCACTTGCGCGAGCGTAGCTCCAGCTTCGCCCAGGCAATATTGAATCGCCTGCACCGGCAAGCCGGCCGCATACTTCACGCGATTGAAGCGCTCTTCCTCCGCTGCGGCGAGCAACTGCCCATCGACGACAATCGCCGCCGAAGCATTCGCGTGATACGCATTGATGCCTAGAATAATCATCGGATTCGCGCGATTGATTATAGAGAGGTTTAGGCCGTTACGTCACTGCGGGCATTACGGATGTTACGTTTGGCGTTTGGGCCGATGCACCGCTGCTGCCTTCGAGGTTCCGCTTCACCCATTCATTCAGAATGTAAAGAGCCCAGGGACGCGACCAGCTCGTCCGTCCAGTGAGGAATGATTCCCAGACTCCGCGCGCCGACGCGGCGGGTACAAACGCTTCGAGCCGCGGCGACCATTCGGAGAAAGCCTTAGCCACGCGCCCGCGCAGCGCGCCGCGCATCCATTCTTCCCAGGGCAGCGTGAAAGTTCTTTTGCGCTGATTCACCACTTCGGCCGGCAGCAAATCTCCCAGCGCCGCTATCAGCAAAGCTTTCGGCCGCTCATCGCCGCCAATCGCGGATCCATCGGCCACGGAGAGCGCGTATTCCACAAGCGGATGGTCGAGAAATGGCACGCGTACTTCGAGCGAATGCCGCATGCTCATCCCATCCGTATCGCGCAACAAAGTACTGGCCATATAAGTGCGCAGCTCTAGCCACGAGATACGCGCCGCTCCATGCAAGGATTCCGCCTGCCGAACTGTCTCTTCGAGCCAACGGCCCGCGGCGGCACCACTCCACGATTCCGCGCGGCCTCCGAGCAATTCCGCCGCCTGTGCTGGTGCGAACAACGCTCTCGCGAAAAAATAACTATCCGGCAAAGACTCAGGCTCGGCCCAAGCGGCCGCCAACTTCCGCCCGGCGTCGCCGTGGCCCATGCGCCCGCCGAAAAAATCGATTGCCGGAGCGAGCACTTGCCGCAAGCCCGCTGGAGTCGCGAGCGCAATTTTTGCCATTCGTGCCAGTTGAGGCGTCGTTCGGAACGTCGAATACCCGCCAAAAATTTCGTCGCTGCCAAGCCCCGAGAGTGCGACTTTCAATCCGGCCTGGCGCGCCGCCCATGAAACGAAGAAAGTATTTATTCCATCCATGCTAGGCGAGTCGAAGGACGAAATCGCTTCATCCATCCGCGCGAGCATCTCATCGCCGCTCAGTTCGACTTCGCGGTGCTCGGTACCGAACAGTTTCGCCGTGCGCCGCGCAATATCAGCTTCGCTGAATTTGCGCTCCGGAAAAATCAGCGTGAAAGTGTTCAGCCCGGCGCGTTCGCGGCTGGCCAAAGCCGTCAGCGCCGTCGAATCGATCCCGCTGCTCAAGAAAACGCCGATGGGCACGTCGGCGATCAAATGTTTGCGCACTGAATCTTCGAGTAGTGACCGCACGTTCGCCGGTGCATCGGCAGCGAGATGCTCGTCGCGGTCAATCGCGCCGGTAGTTGATTCGGTCCCCCAGTACGCTTCAGGCCCATGTGCCACCGCCGGCTGCGCCACGTCGACGATGATTCGGTGTCCAGGCGGCAAAGACATCACGCCATCAACCAATGTCATCGGTTCGCCTACCGATCCAAACAAAACGTAACTAGCCACGGCCCCTGCTGAAATCTCACGTGGCACCAGCCCGGAAGCCATCAGGGCGCGCACTTCGGAGGCAAACACAAACGCGCCGCCTGTCCTCGCGTAATAAAGCGGCTTAATTCCAAATCGATCGCGCGCCAAAAAAACCCGCGAGACCATGCCATCGTGGCCACTCGGCAACTCCGCCACCGCGAACGCAAACATGCCTCGCAATCGCGCTAGGCAATTAGCACCCCACGCTTCGAATGCATGAACTACGACCTCGGTATCCGATCGCGTGCGAAAGCGGTGCCCAAGTGCCTCAAGTTCCCCGCGCAATTCTTTGAAATTGTAAATTTCGCCGTTGAAAACGACCACGCGCGTGCCATCCTCGTTCCAAACCGGTTGAGTGCCACCGGCTAGGTCGATAATGCTCAAGCGACGCATTCCCAACGCCGCGCCGTGCGCTGCGAGCAAGCCTTCCTCATCCGGCCCGCGATGAACGAGTTTCGCCAGCATCTGCCGGACCAGCGTTTCGGCCGTGTTGCGATTTTCAATTCCAATGACGCCGCAGATTCCGCACATCAGCTCAACGTGTCCGGGTCAAAAAGTTTGCCAAACACTCCGTAAAAAACTTAGGACGCAAAAGCATAGCGCCACAGAATCACGTGGTTCAATACAGACATGGCCCCGAGCATGCCCAACCGCTCGTAGCTCAGCTGAGGCAGCGCCGCGAACGAAATAATTCCGAGAAATGGTGCGATCTGCAATATGTACCGGTCGTAGAACGGCCCATTTCCTCCAACTCCAAATTGCTCGCCGATGAAAAAGAGCACCATCAACACCGCGAACACAACCGCCGGACGCGTTAATAGCTCGGCGCGCTTGGCCCACAAAGTGCGGGCGATGATAATGGCGCTAAATGCTGCGATCGCGACCAGCAAACCGAACATCACCGCCGTCAACACTGGGCCGCGAGCAATGGCGTAAAACGCGGATCGCAAGGGCCCAGGTTGTAGCGCCTGTGCGTGAAAACGCGCCGCCGCCAGACCCGCGAGAATAGCAACTCCGATCTCGCGCCATCGCCGAGATAGGTTGATTGGCAGCATCAACGGAAATGTGAGCGGCAAAAGATAGATTAGGCAATAAATCAGCGCGGTAAGCGGCCGGAAGAAATTTACGCCCAACTTCACCTGCCAATTGGTGTACGAAACTCCTGTGGCCATTTCAGGACTCGTAGCGCCCTTCCAAATGGTCACAAGCAGCAGGATGGGAACTGCGGCGAGTGCCATCGAAACGACGGCGCCAATTTTCCAAAGCCAGGGCCGGCGCGGGTCACTTAAACGCGTTTCCCAAATCGCTAAAACGGCCGCTGCGGGCAAAAGCGCCAAGTAATACTGGCGCGCAGTGACAGCAATTCCAATCGAGAGGCCGCCGAGCAGCCCGAGGGCAATGCTGTCCGGCGTGGCGTTTTCACTCGCGGAAAATTCGATCCAAGCAATCGCTCCGAGAACCGCAAATAGCAGCGCCGGCCCTTCGGTCAAGACGGTAGCTGTGGCTTCGACCGCGTGAGGAAACACGAGTAGGACCAGCATTGCCGCGCACCATTCCTGCGAATGGGCGCCGTATCGGACGAACGCCAGCGTCCCGCAGACGAGCAGCACCCAGCTCAAAGCGCTGCCTATTCTTGCGTCGCGCAGTTCGTTGCCATGCAGCACGCGCACGACCGTGGCCATCCAGATGTAGCTTGCAGGACCGGGCGCGTTGGCATGCGCCCGAAGGGACGCAGCGGTTAGTCCGTGCTGCGCATAGTTGTGGACATCAACGATGTTGTACTCATCGTCGTAGACGGGACTATTGATGAAGGCGATGAATAGACTTGCCGAGAAAAGATTCAGAGCAAAAACCAACACAACGAGCTGGAAATACTTCTGTGGACTGATACCGCGCACTTCGGCTACTGGCTCGTGCGCATCGAATTTCGTGCTTGGTTGCGAAGTCATTCTGCGAGGAGTTGAGAAAGCAGCATTAATTCACTTCACGCAAAAACGTGCGGCAGGCCCGCCACAGGCGTTCCCGAAATCTCACGCGATGAATTCCCAAGCGCATTTCACTGATGCGGCGGAGAATCATGCGTGCCAGGAAAAAGATCAAACACGAGAGTCCGGCAATGATCGCTGAAGCAAATGAGCGGCGCTCCGCGAGCAGGGTTATATAGATGGAGTCGCTCCAGCGCGGTGCAACTGTTTCGAGAATATTTCGCAACACAGGGCCGATGATGGGCACGCGCACCAGTCTAAGATGCGCGGTGTGGTAGTAATTGTAAGACGGATCGTAATGCGGCACGCTTTGTACGACGTGCTGGAAGACGGCGGGATCGCCGAGTTCCTCGCGTGTCAGTGGCTGCCCGTCAAATCCTCGGGGGATAAAGCGGAAGGATGGATCGACTACGATCCATTTTTTGCCGGTCCAAACTTCAGCGACGACGTGGTTGGTGTCGCGCTTGTCGCTCATAAGCAGAAGCCGACGTGCGGGAAGTCCACCGGCATTGGCGAGATTTACAAAGGCATTTGTGGCCGAGCCGCATACTTTCAGCAATGACGCGTAGTTCAGGGATTCCTCTGGGTCGCGAATATTGTCGGTGCCGTGTTGCGGAGCATCGCGGTGCGCAGGTCCGTGCTCCATCCAATTTAGAATGGCTTCGGATTTTTCGATGGGCGAGGCCGTGGCGGGAACGATGGCATCGGCAAATCCGTGCAGGTAGCGGCGCGTGGAATATTCCCAGCAGGCCGTAACGATGAACAACACCACGGAGAGAGCGAATAGCAGGCTGACGGCCTTCCACGACCACTCGAAGATGCGCCCAGCTTTCATCGTGACGCCGCTTCCTCGAGGCACTGGCGGTACAGCGATTCCATCTGCGCCACGGGCTCGTCCCACGAAAGCTCGCGAGTCATCGCCGCGCAACCTTCGCGAAAATGTTCGCGCAGTCTGGGCCGCGAAAGCAATGCCGCAAGGGCATTCTCAATCGCCTCCACGTTGTGCGGCACCACCGCACCCGCGCGCCCTTCGATCCAAGGTGCAATTCCGCATTGGTCGGTCACGATCGCTGGGGTTCCGCAAGCCACTGCTTCCGCAGCGGTATTGCCGAAATTTTCATTCTGCGAGGGCAGCACGAATAAGTCCGCATCGCGATAGGCCTGCCACTTTTCCTCGCCGTAGAGCGGTCCCGTAAATCGAACGGTATCACCGAGCCGCAAATCCGCACATTGCTGCCGAAATCGCCGCGCATGCTCCGCATCTTCTTCCGGTCCCGCCAAAACCAGCACCGGCTGCGTCGCCGCTGTGGCTTTCGCCCGCCAGCGAGCGAAAGCCGCAATCAAGAGGTCCGGGCTCTTTTTTGCCACCAGGCGGCCCAGAAACAAAATCACCTGGGCATTTTTCGGAATCGCAAATCGCTCGCGGAATTTTCCGGGCTCGGGAATTGTGGCTGGCGCTTCAATTCCGTTGCGGCGGACCACAATTCGTGCCTCGTCGATTCCGTCCGCGGCCAGCTCCCGCCGCTCTTGTTCCGAAGTCGCGATCACGCACCGCGCCTTTCGCATAAGACGGTCTCCGAGCACTCGATGGTACAGCTTTTTCAGATATAGATTCCGCACGATCGGGCGATACATCCCCATCGGTTCGACGATGTATGGCACGCGTCCGCGCGAACACCAGTGTGCTATTGGCGGGCCCAGAAGATCGTACACGCCGTAGAGGTGGGCCAGGTCAAAGGTCGCTGCAGTTTCTCTGCTGAAGCCTATCACACCCGGGTTCAGCGTGAGCGAGCGATATCTCTCGAGGCTAGGCAGATAAAGCGCGACGACACCATCGTCGAAATTCGTCCAGCCCCAGCGATCCAGTTTCCAATTCGGCGCGGCATGGCCGTTCTCTCGCAAGCCCAGATCCGCCGTGAGTACCGTCACTTCGTGCCCGTGATGCGCCAACCGGGTCGCAATCGCGCGAATTTTTGTCGGCGGCCCGCCGGCAGCCAAAAAGGGATGATACGCCTGTGAGACTTTAAGAATCTTCACTGCAATCCGTTGAGGGGCGGGTCATCTGGAAGAGATTCGATCAATTCCGGTTCACGCGCTGCAAGCTTTATTCAGGATTTCACGAAGTCCCGTTTCAAAGTTCCGAAATGCGAATTTCTGCATCGCTCGATCGCGCCCGCGCCGCCCCATCTCTTCGCGCAGGGCTCGATCATTTAGCAGCAAACTCAATTTCGCGTCGAGTTGTTCCTCGTCGCCATGCGTTACAAGAAAGCCCGTCTTCCCCTCTTCGATGATATCGAGAATCCCTCCGTGATCGCCACCCACCGTCGCCTTGCCGATCGCCATTGCTTCGAGAAAAACAAATCCAAATCCCTCGCCGCTGCTCGGCAACGCGAAGACATCCGCGTTGGCGTAACAAGCGACAATCTGCTCTCGCGATATCCCCGAAACAAAATGCACGCGCTGCTCGACCCTTGTTTCCTTGGCTAAAGCTTCGAGGGTCGGCCGGTCGTCGCCATCTCCAATGAATACGAGATGCAGATCCGGCGTTTCGCGCAGAAGGCGCGGGAGGACGCGAATCAAGGTATCGAATCCTTTATAACGCTCCGCCGAGGACCACCGGCCCACGGCCAGCACATATCGCGAGTTCGGAATTCCCTCGGGCAGCGAAAATTCCGACGCACGCTCCGCCAAATCAAGAAATGCCGGATCAAGCCCCCATGGCAGGGTTCGAACCTTCGTTTCCGGCAATCGTTGGATCTGGCGAAGCTTCTCGGCTGTGAATCGGCTCGGCGCGGTGACGATATCCGCGCGGCGCAAACAGATTCCACGAAGGGCGCTCATTGGCTTCCAAACTTCAATTCCATGCGCCTGCACCACCAAACAAAACTTCTTCGATCGCGCCCGCATCGCCGAGGCAGGCAGGGCCAAATGCGGATGCGCCGCCAAAACAATCCGCGCTTCACGAGCAAGAGCTACAGCCCTTGCCGCGAATCGCCGCTTCGATTTCCCGAAGCCGGTAAATCGCACCGCGACGCCGGAAACTTTAATTTCATGCTCGGCCGCGGGATCGTTCAAACTAAGAAATTGCGTGGGCCAGCCCCTTTCTTCTGCCAGGCGACCCAGCGCCGCCGCTGTATGCCGCCCCGCCAACTGCACGCCTCCGGCAGGAATCAAATCCGTAAAAAGTCCAACGATCATGGGGTCAACTCGCGTACCGGCCGTGGCTCTGCCGTAGTCTCACAACAAAAACATTGCGAAACGCAGCACTCAAGCGCAGCACTTCTAGCTGAATAGGGCATGGTGCGCAATTTTTCCCGAAACGATCACTTTTTCCCTTATAAGCATCTCGCACCACTCGCGCGAACCAATCTTCCCCCGCGCCGGGATTGTTGATAGTCTCCCTATTCGCCCAAAATCGCGGAGGATTTCTTGGTAGACGCAGCTAGAAAAATTCTACTCACCGGCGGCGCCGGATTTATAGGCTCCCATGTTGCTGAAGCATTGGTCCGTGGTGGCGCAAAACTTACGATCGTCGATTCCCTCGACAATTTTTACTCGCCAGCGTGGAAGCGCGCCAATTTAGAAGATGTCCGCCGCGTGGGCCGCTTCGATTTCAGTGAGGCCGATATTTGCCACGCGCCGCGGGTGCGCGAGATTTTCCGCACTTTTCGCCCCGACACGGTGATCCATCTGGGTGCGCTAGCCGGCGTTCGCCCGTCCATCGAACAGCCGCAACTCTACGAGCGCGTAAATATTTCCGGCACCCTCAATCTTCTCGATCTCTGTCGCGAATTCCGAGTCCAAAATTTCATTTTTGGCTCGTCGAGTTCGGTGTACGGCGCCTCCAGCAAGGCTCCCTTCGTCGAGAGCGAGATGAATTTACAGCCGATCTCTCCCTACGCGGCCACGAAAATTGCCGGCGAAATGCTTTGCTGCACTTACGCGCATCTCTATCCGATTTCAACGATTTGCCTGCGGCTGTTCACGGTCTACGGCCCGCGGCAGCGGCCCGATCTCGCGATTCACAAATTTACCGCGCTGATTGAAGCCGGTAAGCCCATTCCGGTTTATGGGGATGGCTCGGCCGGCCGCGATTACACCTACGTCACGGACGTGGTCTCCGGAATTTTCGGGGCCCTCGAATTTACGCCGCCTGTGGTCAATGGCGCGCGCTTCGAAATTTTCAATCTCGGCAATTCGCATCCGGTAACGTTGAACGAAATGATCGCCGCAATCGAAAACGCCACCAACCGCAAGGCCAATCGCTCCCCGCAACCGATGCAGCCAGGCGACGTACCGTTGACCTGGGCCGATCTAACGAAGTCAAAAGCCATGCTGCATTACGCCCCAGCCACAAATTTCGAAGAAGGCGTAAAGAAATTCGTAGAATGGTACCGCTCAGTGCCACCGACACGCCGTGCGTGACAAATAGCACAGCCGCCCCTGGCTGCGTAAGTTGAGCCACGAGCCCTCGTTGAATCTTTGGTGCTCGGTCGCCCGACGCAAATCGAACTCAAGATTCCTGCCGAACAGCCGCCGCATGCGATTTCACCTTGCGGCTCAAGATCCGCGCAAAAATCTCGCGAAACTGCTCCCCGTTTCGATCCCAAGTATATTGTTTCGCCGTGCGCGCCGCTTTCTCAGCAAGCCGCCGGCAAAATTCGCGGTCGGTGCAAAGCGAACGCATCGCCGATGCAAGAGCCCGCACGTCGAGAGGGTCGCGGAGCACGATTCCGTCCACGCCATCCGTCATGATTTCGGCCGTGCCGTTCGTCACGGTCGTAATCACGGGCAAGCCGCAAGACATCGCTTCTGCCGGAGGTTGTGCGAAAGTATCTTCGATCGAAGGACCGACATAGGCGTCTGCCGCCGCGTAGTAGTAGGCAACATCGCCGCGCGAAGGAAGAAATCGCACGCGATCTTCGAGATGCGATTCCTTAATCTGTTTCTGGTAGGAGTGAGTCTCATCACTACCCGCCACGAGAAGTATCACCGGCGAATCTGCGAGAAGCGGCATCGCATCCAGCAACGTGAAGAGTCCCTTCTTCCGCCAGTCATTCCCCACTAGTAAAAACGCAAAACGATCGTCGGCGATCCCGAGTTCCCGCCGCACCTCAGCGCGCCGCGCCGCACGCGACTGCGGATTAAAAGTCGCATGATCGATGCCCATATAAACGATCGGCAACGTCTCGTGCGGGCCATAAAATCGATCGATGTCTCCCTGAGTCTTACGAGCGATCAGAATAAGCTGCGCGCGCGGCCTCACATAGAGCCGCCGCTCCAGCGCTTTAATCAAGCGATAGTAAAGGCGCCGGTGAATCAGCCGCGGCAAAGAGGCGATTGAATTTCGCGAGAACGCCAGCTCCGGCCGCACCTGCCGTTCAAATTCCGCAAAAACGATGTG
>Ga0210383_10002834_pt1 | contig 15598 bp, 20 predicted proteins | sample IncBWC14OmetaG_FD_160072 | JGI IMG/M metagenome (GOLD analysis project Ga0210383, IMG submission 160072) | Forest soil microbial communities from Barre Woods Harvard Forest LTER site, Petersham, Massachusetts, United States - Inc-BW-C-14-O ...
TCCTTGGCCGTCCTTCCGGCTAGTCCTGGTCGGTCACGACGGGGCGGATCTCCACCGAGCCGCCGAGGCGGACCGCGGGAATCCGAGCCGCGATCTCGGTGGCCCGGTCCAGGTCGTCGGCCTCGAGCAGGTAGAAGCCGGCGAAGATCTCCTTGGTGTCGGCGAACGGGCCGTCGGTGACCAGCAGCTGATCGTCGCGCAGGCGGACGGTGGTGGCGGTCTCGACCGGATGCAGCGCGGCGCCGCCGATAATCCCTGGCGTGTCCTTCAGCTCCATGTACTCGCGGTGCACGGCCTCGGCTTCGTCCGCGCCGAGCGCTTCGTTCGTTCCCGGCTTGTAGTAGATCAGCAAGGCGTACTGCATGTCGGGCTCCTTTCTGCGTGGATCATCTTCTCGCGCCCCTGACGAACGGGGCTCGCCCGGGGGGACAGCCCGCGGCCAGAAACCGGGGTTATAGTGCCGCGAATGCGCGCTAGGCCCTGCCCGGACCCGCTCGCCGTCTGGACCGTCGAGGAGGCGGGCGAGGATATCCCGAACGGCGACCCGTCGGTCACCGACGCCGAACGCGCGGCCGCCGGCCGGGAGACGCTCGCGGAGCGCTTCGCGGCGGTGCTGCCCGGTAACCGCAGGCGCGCCGCCGAGCGCTACACCGCCGGCGGGTTGCCGGACGGGGAGGACGTGGCGCGGGTCTGGCGGCCGCGCGACCCCGCCGGGCTGCGCGCCCGGCTGACCGAACCGCCGCTGGCCATCTGGTCCTCCGGCGACGTCCTGGAGGTGCTGTGGCAGGGGCAGGCGGACGAGGTTCAGCTGTACGGCGGGGTGCAGCCCCGGCTGTGGCCGGTCGAGGAGACCGATGATCTGTGGGAGGTCTCGCTGCGGATCCGCGGCCTGGACCAAGCGGTGATCAGCGTGACGGTAGCGTCCCGGCAGGCGGGCGGCGACTGGCCCCGGCAGATCCCGGACGTCCGGGTCTGGCGGGGCCCGCGGGCCCCGGCCGCGGCTGCACCGCGCGAGCTGCGCGGGAGCGTTTCGACCTTTACCCTGCTCAGCACCGCGCTGCGGGGCGAACGCAAGCTGACCGTCTACCAGCCACCCGGGGCGGGCCGACCGGTGCCGGGCTGCGTGCTGGCCGACGGAGAGTCGGTCCAGGGGTTCGCTCCGACGCTGGAGTCGGCCATCGAGGCCGGCGCGGTCCCGCCCGTCCTCCTGGTCGGCCTGCACAATGCCCCCGGCGCGCTCACGCCCGTGTCCGATCTGCGCGCCCAGGAGTACCTGCCCGGGTACAACCGCAGGCGCTTCGACGCGCACCTGCTCTTCGTCACTAGCGAGGTTCTCCCCTGGGCGGACGAGCGGTTCGGCCCGGTGGCCGGGCCGTGGGTCGCGGCGGGTTTCTCCAACGGCGCGGCCTGGGCCATCGCCGCCGCGCAGCGGCGCCCGGACCTGATCGGCGCGGTGGCCGCGCTCAGCGCTGGCGTCGTCCCGCGGCAGATCCGCAGCGCGGCCCGTTCGGCCGGCGTCCGGCACTATCTCGCGGCCGGCACGCTCGAGCCCGGGTTCCGCCGGTCTACCAGGGAATGGGCCGAGCGGCTGAACCGGGCCGGGCTCGCCTGTCGGCACGAGGAATGGACCGGCGGCCACGACCAGGCGTGGTGGGAGCAGCAGCTTCCGGTCGCGCTCGGCTGGTTGCTCCGGGCCTAGGGCGCGACGATCATGGCCCCGATGGCCAGGATCACCCCGATGACGATGAACACGGCGACTACGGCCACGGCCACCGGGCTGCCGATGAGGATGGCGGCCAGCATGCCCACGTTCGCCACCACCGCCACGCACGCCCCCCCGGTGACGGCGGTGTTCATAGGGATCCGACCTCGCGCCCGGGCGGCCGGGCGGTACGGCAGGGCCCCGATCAGCTCGGCCGGGATGTCGGCAGTGACCGCGGCCAGCTCCGCGTAGGTGCGCGACGCGAGCGCCCGGCCGACCCGCGTGTCGAATTCGTCCCGGGCCAGCCGACCCTCCACGAACGCGGCCTTGAGCAGGCCGATCACCCGCTCGCGGTCGGCACGCGAGGCCCGTAGGCCCGCCGCGGCCGCCTGGGCTCCCGGATCCGGTCTCACTAGCGCCTCCACCTGTATCCACAGCGTAATCCGGCGGCGGGCCGCCGGCCATGCCCGGCTGCGCCGTTCCGCCCAGCGCGGGCTCGGCGTGGTGGGAGCGGCAGCTTCCGGTCGCGCTGGGCTGGCTGCCCCAGGCTTAGGGTGCGTAGCCTTGGGTCTCATGCTGGATCGGCTGGCCCTGCCGACGCTGCCCGTGTTGCGGGGGGAACGGGTCGTCCTGCGCGATTTCGTGGCGTCCGATGTCGATGACCGGCTGCGCCATCCGATCGATCCCGAGGAAGAGGACGGGTACGGCTCGTCCTGGCGGCGGGAGTGGAACGGCGAGCGCTACCACACCCGTGAGCACCTGCTCACCACCCGGCCGCCGCCCCAGCCCGGCGCCTACGAGTGGGCGGTCGAGCACGACGGCCACTGCGTGGGCAGCGCCGGGCTCCGCGTCGACGCCGACCAGCACGGGGCGAGCTACACGGTCGGCTTGTTCGTCGCCGGGCTGCGCGGCCAGGGGCTGGGCCGGGAGATCACCCGGCTGGTGCTGTCGTGGGCGTTCGGGGTGCTGGGCGTGCACCGCGTCGAGCTGGAGGTGCTGGCCTTCAACCGCCGCGCGATCAACTGCTACCTGGCCTGCGGGTTCCGCCCGGAAGGAGCCCGTCGGGAAGCGGTCCTGTACCCCGACGGCTGGAAAGACTTGATCCTGATGGGATTGCTGCGATCGGAGTACGCGGTTCAGGGGGGCGTCCCGGGCAGCGCGGCTCAGCCGGACGCCCCGGACAGCGCGGGCTCGGCGTAGGCCTCGGCCACCGCGGCCGGGTTGAACACCCGCCAGGTCGCGGCGGACACCAGCGCCGCGACCACGAACCCCGCCCAGTAGGGCGCAGTGATCCCGAACCGGGCCGCGATCACGCCACCCAGCACGGCACCCACGCAGTTGCCGCCGGCCGCGATGAACAAGCTGGTGCTGGCCACCCGGCCCATCATCTCCGGCGGCGTCAGCCGCTGCCGCAGCGAGCTGCCCACGATGGTCCACAGCGCACCGTGCACGCCGAACGCGAACAGCATGGCGCCGACCAGGTATGCGCTGCGCGAGGTGGCCAGGACCAGGTGCAAGCCAGCCTCGACCAGCAGGCCGATCCGGATGGTCCAGGTCGCGGTGACCCGCCGGATGAGCCAGTCGCCGCAGGCGGACCCGAGCAGGGCGCCGGCCGCCATGCAGGTGAACAGCGTCCCGTAGCCGACCGGGCCCAGGTCCAGCCGCTCCTTCACGAGCAGGACCAGGACCGCGGTAGCCGCGGTGAGGGTCAGATTCAGCAGCCCGATCAAGACCGTCATGGTGCGCAGCACGCGCTGGCCGGCCAGCCAGCGGAACCCTTCGGCCAGCTCCTGCCGGACCTGGCGGCCCGGCCGCGTCTGGTCGCCGCGGTATGCCGGGCGGGCCGCCCGGTACGTCCCGGCCACCAGGCCGACCAGAACCGCGCTGGCCGCGTACGTTCCGGCGTTGACGTAGAACGGCACGCACGCCGCCAGCACGAACAAGAACCCGCCGAGCGGTCCCGCGATCATGTTCTGCATCAGCGTGGTCCCGCCGACCAGCCAGCCGTTCGCGCGCTCCAGGCGGGTACGCGGCACGACAGCCGGGATCATGGCCTGACTGGCGGAGCGGAAGATGATCTCGCCGGTGTTGATAAGGAACAGCGCCGCGTCGAGCAGGGCGATGCTGGACCATCCCGCCAGCAGCGCGGTGGCCAGGACGACCATGACCGCGACCCGGATCCAGTCGATCGTAACCATCAGCCGCCGACGGTCCACCCGGTCCACGAGCACGCCGCCGGGCAGGGCGAACAGCAACCAGGGCAGCCACGCCACGCCGGTCGTGACCGAGACGATCAGCGGGTTCTTGGTGTGCGCGGCCACGAAGAGCGGCGCCGCGATCGTGGCCAGGCCGCTGCCCAGGGCCGAGGTCGTGCTGGCCGTCCACAGCTTCGCGAACCGTGAGCCCAGTGGTTCTGCCACGTCAAGCGACGCTACCTGGGGTGCCTCAGCGGTATGTCCCGGTCCCGGCGCAGCGCCGGGGTCAAGCACTGCCACAGGCGGGGCTGGTGGCGCCGGTGCGGCCGTGCGGCCGTGCGGCCGGAGGGGTCCCGCAGGCTCAGGACGCCGGGCTCGGGTTGGTCGAGGTGCCAGCCGTGGGCTTGCTTGCACCGGAGGTGGTGGCGGCAGAGGGTAAGCCTGGACACGGCGGTACGGACCGGAAGGTCTTTGCGCCGTTCCCGGTCAGCGGGCCGAGCACGCCGCCCAGCGGCGTGCCGTCGGCCAACCGGTACACCAGGATCCAGACATCGGGTGCCGTGGAACTGATGTCGAGATTGGGCGCCACGATCGTGACGTCACCCTTCCGGTCCGCCGTGCCTTCGGCCAGGTCGTACGCGGCGACGTACTGGCCTCCGCAGGTATCTGACAGCAGGCCATAGCGCTCGCCGGGATTGGCATGCCGGCCGTATACGAACAGCGAGGTGAGCGCGGCCGAGCCTGGCTCGGGGCGGACGGCGACCGTAACCACCGAAAACGAGCCGCCCGCCGCGTCGGGAAGCGAGAACATGGCACTCCCCGAAACGGGCGCCGCGATGGCGGGTGCCGGTTGGCGGGCCTTCCGCAATGCCGCACGCAGATCGTTGATCGTGTCATCCCGGTGCGCCACAAGCAGCGCCAGGCTCACGGTCACGCCTAGACAGGCCAGCACGACTGCGAGCACAAAGATCGCGATCCAGCGGCCGCGGCCAGGGTTAGGCCACCGGGCGCCGCGGTGCCGCCTCGGCTCGAACGACAAGATATCCGGCTGCTCATCCACGACTTATCACCGCCCGCCGCCGCTTATCATCGCCCGCCGCCGCCCAAGCGGAAACCCTGACCAGGCTGCCCGGCCCGCTCCTTCTGGACTGCTGACCACCAGTCTTGCTCACCAGGCCAAGGTGAGCCAAGGGTCGGCCGCGTGATCACAACCTGGTGCCAGCAGCACACCCTAGAGCGGATACTCGGTGGGCGTGGTGGCATAGGTGCGTCCAGATGGGGTTCGCCAGATCAGAACACCCGGTTCAGGCTGCTCCAGCCGCCATCCCTCGGCCTGCTTACACCGATGATGGTGTCTACACAGAGGGGACAGATTACATTCGCAGGTCACGCCGCCCTTATCCCAGGCGGTCGTATGGTCCAGGTCACATCGGGCCGCGGGACGGCCGCAGCCGGGCGCGGTGCACGTGGCGTTGCGGGCGCGGACCCGGTGGGTGAGGGCGCGGCTGGGGTGGTAGCCGACTTCGCCATGGGCATGGTCGCAGGAGCCGCGGACGACGGAGGTCATCCGGATGCCCAGGCGGCGCAGGTAGTCCTGCGGACGGGTGCCAGGCGGCGGGTCGGGTCCCAGAGCCGGACCGCAGGTGGCGGCCAGGTTGGCCGACCCGGGCGGCGGGTGGCGGCCCGCCGCGCAGCCGTGCGCGGCCGCGGTCCCGTCCGGGTTCAGCGCGGTCACGCACCACCGGGTTTTCGGGTGCCGGGCCGCGGCGGCGACCAGGTCACGGGCGTCGTCGCCGTCCAGGAGGCCGAACCCGCCGACTTCGCCGGGGGTGTCGGAGCGGCCTTGGTAGGTGGTCAGGGGGATGGTGATGGTGACCAGGGCGGCCAGGCTCGGGCCGGCGTCCGGGCTGGGACGGGGAGTGGGGCCAGGACTGCCCGGGCCACCGGAACCGTCGGGGCCTCCGGGGCCGCCGGGGTCTTCGGGGCCGCCGGGGTCTTCCGGGCCGTCGGGGCCGTCGGGGCCGTTCTGGGGGCTGGCTGGCTCGGCGTCAGGGGGTGGCTGGTCCGGGTCGCTGGCGGCGGGGCCTTCGGGGGCGGCGCGGGTGTCACGTTCTTGCAGCAAATCCAGGTAGGCGCGGACGCGGAGGTCTTGCAGGGTGCCGGGGACGCCGGCGGCGCGCAGGTCCAGGGCCCGCTGCTCCACGTGCTGCCAGGACGCGAGGACCTCGTCGGAGGGGAGCTCGCGGGCGACCATCCCGGCGTTCCCGGACTCTTCCTGGAACCGGCGGACATGGGCCTCCCGCCTGGCGGCTTCCTTCCGCTTGCGGGCGATGTCGGGGTCCAGGGTCAGGACGAGCTTGCGGGCGGCGTAGCGGAGCTCGCCGTAGCTCTGGCCCGGGGCGGCAGCGGCCAGGACCGCGTCGGCCTTAGCCGCGTCGGCGTCGGTCAGGTAGCGGGTTTGTTCTTCGATGATCCGCAGGTGGATCGGGTGGATCTGGCCGGCGGCCAGCGCGGCGAAGGTCGCCGGGAGCCGCTTGGCGACGTCGGTGGCGTAGTCCATCTGCCCGGCGGCCGACGGCTGGCTCATGTGCAGCTCGAAGGCGAGCTCGTCGGCGGCGAACTCACCCTCGACGCCATCGCCGGCGCGGCGGGCGAACTCCGCGATCGCGGCCATCTCGGTCCAGGCGCTGCGGGACTGGATGCGGCGGGCGGCGGAGATGATGCCCAGCAGCTGGTCATCCGAACAGCCCGCCAGGCCGGAGCCGTCCTCTCCGGTGACGGTGTGCATGACCGTGGCCAGCAGGGGGCCGGGAGCCATCGTGTCCGAGGCGCCGCCCTGGTTGAAGCCGGCCAGGGTCAGGTGCTCGGCGGGGAGGGTGATGAACAGGCCCTGCTCCGGTCCCGGGGCGTCCTCGTCCGGCGGGAAGCCGTCGGGCTCCGCGTCGTCGGGCCCGGGATCGGGGAAGAGGGCCTGGGGCATGCGCCACGCTCCGTTCGGAAGAAGGCTTGGAGTACCCCTTACGAACAGTATAGCGTATGTTCCATAAAATACGGATCAGATGCGAATACTAGTTCAAGATCTTTTCGGCCTGGAGCGAGGCGGCTTGACTCCGGCAGCCACTCGCTCTGCCAGGAGACGCCCGAATCCCGAAGACGCCCCCGTAATCAGCCACCTTTTCATGACCGTTCGAGGACCGTACATCGCGTCCGCCGCCAGGTGGCCGCTCACTGGCGAGGCCCCCGATGAGCGGCTACGGCTTCCACTGGACTCAATGCCGGGGCGGTGGCGGCGGCGGTCTCGTCGCCCTGGCCGTGGTCCTCGTTGCCGCCGCTGCCGTCCTGCACGGCCTCACGCCCGAGCAGATCGCTGCGATCGTCACCCAGCGTGGTTACCCCGAGGGGAATGGCTAGTCAAATATCGACGCATGACGTTTTTAAGCGACCCGGGTCGTACGGAGGTTGCAAGCTGGTCGCACCAGAGCTGCGACCAGCTTGCGGCTGACCTGGCATCCGTCCCGTGAGTCTCGCGCCAGACTTGGTGGTTGTCCCTGGTTAGAAGTTGAACGAGGGATACACCTTGATGGCGGCGATTTCGGCGGGGTTGCCCACCACGGTCGCCGAAGCGGTCAGGGTTGCCTCCACGTAGTAGGCGCAGTTGACGAAGTCCAGCACGGTCTCGACGGCCGTTTCGGTGTACTCGGTCGTAAAGTCGGGCGAGGAGCGGTCGAATTGCGCTAGGTCGGTCTCGGTGCCGCTGGACAGGTCGAACTGGACAAGCCGGCCACTGACCGTGCCCCGGAATCTCACTTGGAGTATGTAGACGTAGAGCCCCCCCGTCACGAATAGCCCGTCGACAGGGGTGATGTTGTAGCGGACGACTGCGCTCATTTGGCGCGTGATGATAGACGGGTCCTCTGCCGCGGCGGCGGGTGGCGCGATGCCAGTGCCCAGTTGGATCACCGCTCCGTTCAGGGATACCTTCGCAAGATCAGCCGCGCTAAGCGTCCCCGTCGAGCCCACCGTGGTCCAGTATTTTGTGTCGTCGGCCATGGGGTCCCTCACTTTCCCGTCTGGGTGCGCCCAAGCGCCGCCCTCTGACTGGTCGGAGGCGGTGCTTGCCAGTCTGATACACCTCCAAGGCGATCGGCTGGCGGGCAATGAGCTACACCCCGGTGCAGGCGAACATCACGTGCCGGCTGCTGAGCCTGTACCTGGACGGTGACACCGCGATCGCCGAATGGGAAGCGAAGTTCGACGACCTGGTACAAGGCGTGCGTAAGCGGATGCGTGAGATCGCGCTCCTGGTCTTCGAGGACCGCCTGATCGCCAGTCTCCGCGAGTACTGGGCATTACAGACGGTCGGCCAAGTGACCGAAGGGTCTGTCAGGTGACGGCGGCTGCGGATTACTTATCGCAGAAAGCTGGGCGAGTCACGGCTTCGGGCCGCGCATGCTCCCGCAGCACGGCCAGGGCGCTGCCGCAGAGTGCCCGCCGGGGGTCCCAAGACCACGGAGCGGCCTCGGCAGGCTGGGCGCCCGCTCCCATGTTCTCGGCCAGGCACGACCGCTCGACCCGGCAACCTTGGCGCTGGCCCACCTCAGCGACGGCGCGACCTCGTCTGCCGTAACACCTGCAAGGACTCTGTGCGGGCGGGGGGATTCGAACCCCCACGGTGTCGCCACCAACAGGACCTAAACCTGCCGCGTATGCCATTTCGCCACGCCCGCTGGCCGCCGTTACCTGGCCGTCAGTAACGGTACCGCCTAGGCCCCGACCTCGGACATCAGGCGGGCGACGTGGCCGGTCGCCTTGACGCCGTACAGGGCCTTTTCGACCTTCCCGTCGGCGTCGATCACGAACGTGGACCTGATCACGCCCACCGTGGTCTTGCCGTACAGCTTCTTCTCCCCGTAGGCGCCGTAGGCCTGCAGCACGGCGTGATCGGGGTCGGACAGCAGCGGGAAGGTCAGGCCCTCCTTGTCGCGGAACTTGGCCAGCTTGGCGGGCTGATCGGGAGAGATGCCGAGCACCGTGATGCCCTGACCGTTGAGCTCAGCCAGGTTGTCGCGGAAGTCGCAGGCTTCCTTAGTGCAGCCGGGCGTCATCGCGGCCGGATAGAAATACACGATTACCCGCTGGCCCCGGAACGAGGACAGTGACACCGGCTGGCCGTCCGCATCTGGCAGGGTGAAGTCCGGCGCCGGGTCACCGGGCGCAAGTCGCTTCTCGGTCAAGTGAGCCTCCCTTGGATGTACTGGGCGAGCGCGCGGAAGGCGCGGCCGCGATGGCTGATCGCGTCCTTGGCCTCGGGGGTCATCTCGGCGGTGGTCAGGTCGAACCCGTCGGGTTGAAATATGGGGTCGTAGCCGAACCCGCCGGTGCCGCGGGGCACCCGGATCAGCCGGCCCTCCACCTCGCCGGTCACCACCCATTCGCCCGCCTCCCCGTCGGCCTGGACGACCAGCGCCGCGGCGGATACGAACCGCGCGCCGAGACGGGCGTCGGGCACGTCGGCGACCTGGGCCAGGACCAGCTCCAAATTGGCCTGGTCGTCGCCGTGCTGGCCCGCCCAGCGGGCCGACAGCACGCCGGGCATGCCGTTCAGCGCGTCCACGCACAGGCCCGAATCGTCGGCCACGGCGGGCATTTTGGTGTAATTGGCGATGGCGCGCGCCTTGAGCAGCGCATTGGCCTCGAACGTGGCGCCGGTCTCGGGCACGTCGGGGGCGCCCGGAAATGCGTCTAGCCCGACCAGTTTTGTGTGGCTGCCTAGGATCCGGGCCAGCTCGCGCAGCTTGCCCTCGTTCCTGGTGGCCAGGACCAGGACGTCAGCGGGCACGGGCCAGGGCTTCGAGCTGGAATTGGGTCAGCTCGGCGCAGCCCTTGGTCGCGAGGTCGAGGAGCTGGCCGAGCACGTCGCGGCTGAACGGCTCACGCTCGGCGGTGCCCTGGATCTCCACGAAGTCCCCCGCCGCGGTGCAGACCACGTTCATGTCGGTGTCCGCCGCCACGTCTTCCTCGTAGCACAGGTCGAGGCGGGGCTCGCCGTCCACGACGCCCACGCTGACCGCAGCCACGGAGGTGAGCAGGGGGTTGCCCTTGGTCCGCTTGCGCCCCTGCAGCCAGGCCACGGCATCGGCCAGGGCGACGTAGCCGCCGGTCACCGCCGCGGTGCGCGTGCCGCCGTCGGCCTGCAGCACGTCGCAGTCGATGACGATGGTGTTCTCGCCCAGCGCCTTGTAGTCCACGCAGGCCCGCAGTGACCGCCCCACCAGCCGGGATATCTCCTGCGTACGACCGCCCAGGCGGCCCTTGACCGATTCGCGGTCACCGCGGGTGTTCGTCGCGCGGGGCAGCATGGCGTACTCGGCGGTGACCCAGCCGAGGCCGCCGCCGCGGCGCCAGCGCGGCACCTCCTCGGCCACGCTCGCGGCGCACAGCACCCGGGTCCGGCCGAATTCCACCAGCACCGAGCCTTCGGCGTGGTCGAGCCAGCCGCGGGTCAGCTTGACCGGCCGCAGTTCCGTCACAGATCGCCCATCGGGTCGAGACATGACGGACAGCCTATCGGGCGGCTCCGGGCCGCAGGACCAGGCCGGTGATCGCCGCCGACAGCGGGCCGCAGTAGGTCTCGGCCGCCTGCGCCAGCGAGCGGTCCCGGTCGTACCACGGCACCAGGTGGGTGAGCACCAGCTGCCCGGCCCCGGCCCGGGTGGCGTACTCCCCCGCCTGCCGCGCGGTCAGGTGCAGGTCGGGCGGATTGTTTTCGGCGTCCTGGAACGAGGCTTCCGACAGCACCAGGTCCGCGTCTTGCGCCAGCCGGACCAGGGCGTCGGTCTGGCCCGTATCGGCCGAGTAGGCCACCGTCCAGCCCGCGTGCTCGACCCGGAACCCGAACGTCTCGACCGGGTGGTTCATGCGCTCGGTCGTGACGCGGAACGGCCCGATCTGAAGTGTTTGCGGTGATAGCTGGCGGACGTCGAACCGGGCCCGGATGGACTCTGCATTCTCGCCGCAGATACCCGCTATCCGGTCAGTGGTGGCCTGGGGGCCGTAGACCGGGATCGGCGGGCGCGGGCCTTCGGGCGCGTACTGCCGCGCCACCCAGTAGGAGCTCAGGTCGATGCAGTGATCGGCGTGCAGGTGGGACAGGCACACCGCGTCCACGCTGAACAGCTCCGCGTACCGCTGCAGGACGCCGAGCGCCCCGTTGCCCATGTCGATGACCAGCCGGAACCCTTCGGCCTCCAGCAAATAACACGACGCGGGACTGTCCGGCCCGGGGAAGCTCCCCGAGCATCCGATCACGGTCAGTTGCATGCCCGCCATTATGGCCCGAGGAGGGAGGTGGGGTCCCCGCGAGCCAAAGGGCGCCGGTGCTGTCTGGACTGAGGAGCGACGAAGGAGCGACGAAGGAAGACAGTACCTAAAAGGCGCCCGGAGGCGAGTGGGGCAAAGATAGAGCGAGCGGGGCAGAAATTAAGCCCACAACTGGCCGTCTAGGCGGGCTTCGGCTTCGTCCAGGGTGCCGTCGTAGGCGCCGGTGGACAGGTACTTCCAGCCGCCGTCGGCGATCAGGACCACGATGTCGGCCGGATCGCCATCATTGACCGCCTTGGCCGCCATGGCCAGGCCCGCGTGCAGCGCGGCACCCGCGGAGATGCCGGCGAAGATGCCCTCGGCGGCGATCAGCTCCCGGGTCCGGCGCAGCGCGTCGGCGGAGGACACCGAGAACCGGGTGGTCAATACTTTGGGGTCGTACAGCTCGGGGACGAAGCCCTCGTCCACGTTGCGCAGCCCGTAGACCAGCTCGCCGTAGCGCGGCTCGGCGGCCACGATCTTGACCCCCGGCTTGTGCTCGCGCAGGTAGCGGCCCGCGCCCATGAGCGTGCCGGTGGTGCCCAGGCCCGCCACGAAGTGCGTGATCTCCGGCAGGTCGGTGAGTATTTCCGGCCCGGTCGTCTCGTAGTGCGCCCGGGCGTTCGCCTCGTTGCCGTACTGGTAGAGCATGACCCAGTCGGGGTGTTCGGCCGCGATTCGCTTGGCCACCCGGACCGCCTCGTTGGAGCCGCCCGCGGCCGGGGAGTCGATGATCTCGGCCCCGTACATCCGCAGCAACTGGCGGCGCTCCTCGCTGGTGTTCTCCGGCATGACCGCGATCAGCCGGTAGCCGCGCAGCTTAGCCACCATGGCCAGGGAGATGCCGGTGTTACCGCTGGTGGGCTCGATGATGGTCGTCCCGGGCGAGAGCAGGCCCTCCTTCTCGGCCTGCGCGACCATGAAGAACGCGGCGCGGTCCTTGACCGAGCCGGTGGGGTTGCGGTCCTCGAGCTTGGCCCACAGCCGCACGTCGCTCGACGGGGAGAGGCGAGGCAAGCCGACCAGCGGCGTATGGCCGAGGGAGTCGAGCAGGTTGTCGTAGCGCAAAGCCCCGGTCCGTTCGGAAAAAATATTTAAATGCCACCGCCGGCCACGGCCGGCAGGACGGTCACCGTATCCCCGTCCTTGACCGGGGTGTCCAGGCCGGCCAGGAAGCGGACGTCCTCGTCGTTGAGGTACACGTTGACGAACCGCCGCAGGCCGGCGTCGTCCACCAGGCGCTCGCGAAGCCCGCCGTGTTTGCGATCGAGGTCGATCAGGACCTCACCGAGCGTGGATCCGGCCCCCTCGACTTGCTTGGCGCCGTCGGTGTAGGTGCGCAGGATCGTCGGGATGCGAACCTCGATGGCCATGAACAACGCTCCTTCTTGTATGCCTTGGTGCCAACCCGGCACGGTCCGGGATCATTCCACCACGGTCACCGGCTCCTCGGTGATGTTGCCGTTTTGAATGTGAAAGGAGCGGAACTCGGTCTCGTGCTCGTCGCGGGTCGAGACCAGCACGTAGTGCGCGCCGGGCTCGCTGGCGTAGGACACGTCGGTGCGCGAGGGGTAGGCCTCGGTGGCGGTGTGCGAGTGGTACAGGACGACGGGTTCCTCGTCGTTGTCGTCCATCTGTTTCCACACCTGGAACTGCTCGGTGGAGTCGAATTCGTAGAACGTCGGAGAGCGCGCGGCGTTGGTCATCGGGATGAAGCGTTCCGGGCGATCGGAGCCGGCCGGGCCCGCGACTACTCCGCACGCCTCGTCCGGGTGGTCGCGGCGGGCGTGCGCGACGATCTGGTCGTATATCTGTTTGGGAACTCTTAGCACGCGCTCAGGCTAGCGCCTGGACCAGCGACTCCTGCACCGCGCCGAGCCAGGCGTAGACCTCGTACGCGGCCCATTGCGGGTCGTCGGCGGGCAGCCGCCCCCACTGCTCCTCGAACTCCTCGGTGACGCCCAGCCGGACGCCGAGCGCGAGGCGGACGTCGTTCAGGGCCTTGAGCCAGGCCTGGGCCTGGTCGTGGCTGAGCTGGATCTTGCCGCCCGCCTCCGGCAGCGTGTTGAGGAGCTCCTGGGCGGCCTCGTGCTTGGCGCCGCGCAAGCCGGACTCGGTGTACTTGCGGAACTCGTTCGCGGCGTCGGGGTCGTCGCGGTACCCGTCGGGCAGCAGCCGGGCCAGGACGGGATCGTCCGGGGTTTCGGGTTGATCCGTGGGAGCGTCCCAGTCCAGCAGGTCGTCGAGCTGGCGCTGGGGCGCGCCGTCCGGGGCGATCAGCGTGATGACCTGGCCGACCAGGCTGCGCAGCAGGGACGCCTCAGCCGGGGCCAGCGCGGCGCGCACGCCGCCACCCCGGGTCGACCGGAAGGGTTCCATCCGGGTCCGCTGTCCTTGGTTGTTAGTTGTCGTGCTGCACGGTGGCCCACAGGCCGTAGCCGTGCAGGATTTCGACGTTGTGCTCCATGGCCTCCCGGGCCCCGGCGGCGACCACCGCCTTGCCCTTGTGGTGCACGTCGAGCATCAGCCGGGTGGCCTTCTTCTTCGGGTAACCGAAGACCTGCTGGAACACGTAGGTCACGTACGTCATCAGGTTGACCGGGTCGTTCCACACGATGGTGACCCAGGGCTTATCCGACACCGGATTGTCTGCGGACCGCGGAAGATCCACCTCAGCGGGCGCCACGCTCACAACTACCCACCTCCTAGTACGTAGTCTTCCACCTGTGACGAATTCGGTGAACCACCAGTCCCCTTCGCTTGGGACCGCACTGCTTACGGATCACTATGAGCTCACGATGTTGCAGGGCTCGTTGCGCAGCGGAGCGGCCCACCGCCGAGCCGTCTTCGAGGTGTTCGCCAGGCACCTGCCGCACGGGCGCCGGTACGGCGTCGTGGCGGGCACCGGACGCCTGCTCGACGCCATCGAACGGTTCCGCTTCAGCCCGGCCGACCTGGACTTCCTCGGCGACGCGGGCATCGTGGACTCGCCGACGCTGGCGTTCCTCGAATCGTACCGGTTCAGCGGCAACGTCTGGGGTTACTCCGAGGGCGACTGTTACTTCCCCGGCTCGCCCATTTTGGTCGTCGAGGGCACGTTCGCCGAGGCGGTGCTGCTGGAAACGGTGTCCCTGTCCATCCTCAACCACGACTGTGCGATCGCCTCGGCCGCATCCCGGATGGTGACCGCGGCCGGGGACCGCCCGCTGATCGAGATGGGCTCGCGGCGGACCCACGAGTGGGCCGCGGTGGCCAGCGCGCGGGCCGCGTACATCGTGGGCTTTTCTTCGACGTCTAACCTGCAGGCGCGGTTTTCGTACGGCGTGCCCAGCGCGGGGACCAGCGCGCACGCGTTCACGCTGGTGCACGACGACGAGCGGCACGCGTTCGCCGCCCAGGTCGAGGCGCTGGGCAAGGCGACCACGCTGCTGGTGGACACGTACGACGTGCCGCGCGCGGTGCGGACCGCGATCGAGGTGGCGGGGCAGGAACTCGGCGCGGTTCGGATCGACAGCGGCGACCTGCCGGTACTGGCCCGGCAGGTGCGCGCGGAGCTCGATGCGCTTGGGGCTACCGCTACGAAGATCATCTTGACCGGGGACCTGGACGAGTACTCGATCGCGGCGCTGGGCGCGGTCCCGGTCGACGGGTACGGGGTCGGCACCTCGCTGGTCACCGGGTCCGGCGCACCCACCGCGGCGCTGGTGTACAAGCTGGTGGCGCGTTCCGCTTCGGCTGATCCGGACAGCGAGCTGGTACCGGTGGCCAAGCGGTCGGTGGGCAAGCCGGGGCGCGGCGGGCGCAAGTGGGCGGTGCGGCACCTTGCTACGGATGGCACCGCGTTGAGCGAGCGGATCAGCCTGATCCCGCCCGAGCCCGGGCCGCGCGACCGGGAGCTGCTGACGCTTTTGGTTTCCGAGGGCACGGTCGTGGGCCGGTCGGATGTCTCGGTGGCACGGGAACAGCACCGGGCGGCGCTGGCCGAGCTGCCGCCGTACGCGCAGCAGCTGTCCCGGGGCTACCCGGCCATCCCGACCGTGTTCGAGCCCGCTGACGACGACTGATCCGCCCAAATGGGTTGGCCGGGCCGGGTCTTGCCCGGCTAGCCTTGCTTTTCATGCCGGTTGACTTTGCGTCGTTCGCTGCTGTGCTCCGGGATCTCGGCGTGGCTGGCCAGGTTCGGGAGCTACCGGAGCCCGCGCCGACGGCCGCGACGGCCGCGGCTCAGCTCGGCTGCGAGGTGGGCGCGATCGCGAACAGCCTGATCTTCAGCGCGGACGGGGCGCCGCTGCTGGTCATGACCAGCGGTGCGCACCGGGTTTCGGAGAAGCGCGTGGCGGCG
>Ga0210383_10002837_pt1 | contig 15594 bp, 13 predicted proteins | sample IncBWC14OmetaG_FD_160072 | JGI IMG/M metagenome (GOLD analysis project Ga0210383, IMG submission 160072) | Forest soil microbial communities from Barre Woods Harvard Forest LTER site, Petersham, Massachusetts, United States - Inc-BW-C-14-O ...
TTCTACGACAAAGCGAGCGGCAAGTACATCTTCAAAAAGTCCGACAAAAGCCAGCGAACGTCCGACCAGATGGTGAAGTTTTGGGCCAAGTGGGTGGAACAGTATCCCATCATTTCCATCGAAGACGGCATGGCCGAAGACGATTGGGACGGCTGGAAGGCCATCACCGAAGTGCTCGGCAAAAAGATCCAACTGGTGGGTGACGACCTGTTCGTTACCAACACCGAGCGTCTGGAACAGGGCATCGAAAAGGGAATCGCTAATTCGATTCTCATCAAGGTCAACCAGATTGGAACGCTCACCGAAACGCTGGACGCCATGCAGATGGCCGCCGCCGCGAACTACACCAACATCGTGTCGCACCGCTCCGGGGAAACCGAAGACGCGTTCATAGCAGACCTGGTAGTGGCCACGCGCGCCGGACAGATCAAGACCGGTTCCGCCAGTCGAACCGATCGCATAGCAAAATACAACCAGCTCCTGCGCATCGAAGAGGAGCTCGGAGACGACGCCAAATTCGCCGGCCGGAAGGCTTTCCATCAATAATGCACGGCACCAAGAAGCCGCTAGTTCTGACCATTCTCGACGGCTGGGGTTTCTCCTCGGCCACGGAGGGCAATGCCATCGCCGCCGCGCGAAAGCCCACCTATGATTCCCTCTTGCGCCAGTATCCGAACACGCTGGTGCAAACCTCCGGCCCTTCCGTCGGCCTGCCCGAAGGACAAATGGGCAATAGCGAAGTGGGCCATTTGAACATTGGCGCTGGACGTGTTGTTTACATGGACGTCACCCGCCTCGACAAAATGATCGCCTCTGGCGAGTTTTTCAATAATCCAGTCCTGCTCAGTTCCATGCATCATGCTAAGGGGCATCGTCTGCACTTGATGGGCCTGTGCAGCGACGGCGGCGTGCATTCGTTGCTGACGCACCTTTATGCATTGCTCCAGATGGCCAAGAAGCAAAACGTGGAGCATGTGTTTATCCATTGCTTCATGGATGGCCGCGACACCCCGCCCGAGAGCGGTGCGGGCTTCATCGAGCAAATCCAGAAAGAGACGCGCCAGATCGGCATCGGCAAAATCGCCACTGTCTCAGGCCGCTATTACGCCATGGATCGCGATAAGCGTTGGGACCGCGTGGAGCGTGCCTTCAATGCCATGGTGCTCGGCAATGGCGAAAAATCGGACGATCCCGTCGCGGCAGTGAAGCGTTCCTACGAGCGCGGTATCACGGACGAATTCATCGAGCCCATTACCATCGTGGACGCGCAGAAACATCCGGTGGGTCTCATCCGCGACGACGACGCCTGCATCTTTTTCAACTATCGCGCCGATCGGGGCCGCGAGATGACCACGGCGCTGATGGCTCCTACCGCGCCGAAGAATCTGCATTTCACCACCATGACCGAGTACGATAAGAGCTTCACCGTTCCCTTCGTGCTGCCGCGCGAACATCCCAACAACATCCTGGCCGACGTCATGGCGCAATTGAATTGGAAAAACCTGCGCGTGGCCGAAACCGAAAAATACGCCCATGTCACTTACTTCTTCAACGGCGGGAACGAAAAGCCATACGACGGCGAGAGCCGCGAGTTGATTCAATCTCCCAAAGTCGCAACCTACGATCTGAAACCGGAGATGAGCGCGCAAGGTATTACCGACGTGGTAGTGAAAGCCATCGAGGGGCGCGAATTCGACATGATCGTCATGAATTACGCCAACGCCGACATGGTCGGCCACTCGGGCAAAATGGCGCCAACGATACTGGCAGTCGAAGCTGTCGATGCCGGGCTAGGCCAGATCTACGATACCCTGCGCCGCTGCGGCGGCACGTGGATGATCACCGCCGATCATGGCAACGCCGAAATGATGATCGATCCAGTTACCAAAGGCCCGCACACGTACCACACCACGAATCCAGTGCCGTTCATCTTAGTGAGCGATTCACGCGTCATGCTCCGTTCCAGCGGCGCGCTGCAAGATATCTCGCCCACCGTGCTCGGATTCATGGACGAAAAACAGCCCAAGGAAATGACTGGCCGCGACCTGCGCCTGTAAGGCGAAGCTACACTGGAAATATGTCTAAACAATATTCAGCACCGCCGTCCATGTCGATCGATCCCGCCGCCAAGTACACGGCCACGTTCGAAACATCGAAGGGCAAAATTGTCTGCGATCTTTTCGCGAAAGACGCGCCCAAGACGGTGAACAATTTTGTGTTTCTCGCCCGCGAGGGCTTTTATGACGGCACGCAGTTTCATCGCGTGATTAAAGACTTCATGGTTCAGGGTGGCGACCCGACAGCCAGCGGCCGCGGTGGTCCCGGTTACAAGTTCGAGGATGAGACCAAAGGCAGTCCCCATCGCCACAAGATCGGCTCGCTCTCCATGGCCAACGCCGGCCCCAACACTAACGGAAGCCAGTTTTTCATCACCCACATTGCCACCGATTGGTTGGATGGCAAGCACACCATCTTCGGCCAAGTGACCAGCGGCCAGGATGTCGTCGACAAGGTACAGCAAGGCGATCAGCTAAAATCCGTGACTATTCAGGAAGGCTGATAGCGTGGCTTTTCCCATTCACAGAATGCGCCGCCTGCGCGCGACAGAGGCGATGCGTAACCTGGTTCGTGAAACTCATCTCGATCCAGGCGATTTTATCCTGCCCCTGTTCATCTGCCCGGGCGAAGGCGTGCGCCGCGAGATAAGCTCCATGCCGGGACACGCGCAGCTTTCGGTGGATCGGCTGGTGCGAGAATGCGCGGAAGCCTACTCGCTAGGCATCGGCGGCGTCATTCTGTTTGGGATTCCAGAAACAAAAGATGAAATCGCATCGGGCGCATACGCGGACGACGGAATCGTGCAGCAAGCCATCCGGGCGCTGAAGCGCGAAGTTCCGAAGCTGCTAGTCATGACCGATGTATGCAATTGCGAATACACCAGCCATGGCCACTGCGGACTCGTAGTCGATGGCGAAGTGCAAAACGATCCCACGCTAGAGTGGCTAGCCAAAGCATCGGTATCACACGCGCGTGCCGGCGCCGATATCGTTGCGCCCAGCGACATGATGGACGGTCGAGTAGCCGCCATCCGCAACGCGCTAGATGCCGCCGGCTTCACCAATACTCCCATCGTTTCCTACGCCGCCAAATACGCTTCGGTCTTTTACGGACCTTTCCGCGAAGCGGCCGAATCCACGCCGCAATTCGGCGACAGGCGCAGCTATCAAATGGATCCCGCAAATGCCCGCGAAGCCATGCGCGAAATCGAGCTAGACATCGCCGAAGGCGCCGACATGATCATGGTGAAGCCCGCCATGGCGTACCTCGATATCATCCGCGAAGCCCGCGACCGTTTCCCGTTGCCATTGGGCGCATATCAAGTCAGCGGCGAGTTCAGCATGATGATGGCCGCCATCAACAACGGCTGGCTAGATCGAGACCGCACGATTCTAGAATCGCTCACGGCCATCCGCCGAGCCGGAGCCGATTTCATGCTGACTTACTTTGCAAAGGATGCCGCAAGGCTGCTTGCCTAAGTTTACTGCCGCACCGAAAATCCCGAGTGATTTTCTACCGCAGCTTCGTTCTCATCCACGCCCCGTACTTCCGCCCACTGCGGACCCTTCCATAAATATCCCGCCAGTTCGGAATGCTGCTCCGGCGTCCCGAGCGCATAAACTTCCACGCTTCCGTCGTCCACATTCCGCACCCACCCGCTGACCCCCAGTCCCTTGGCCGAATGCTCGACAAAATAGCGAAACCCTACGCCCTGCACGCGTCCGCGCACGCGATACAATCGAGCGATCATTGCTTCTTGATCAGCGGGTAAACTACGATCCGGCGAAACTCCACGGTCCCGCGATTTCCCTGCAGCAAGATCGGTCCCGGATCGGCTTCATTGGTGTCCAGCGCAATGTTGGTCGGCCCATCGATGCTTTGCCGGTTAATCACCCGAATGCCGTTCAACACCACAGTGACTTCGCGTCCCACCAAACGAATCACCAGCGCCTGCCACTCTCCGGCGGGTTTCTCAGCGTTGAGCGAGGGTGCGAGGCGGCCCAGAATCGCGCCCGTTCCCCGGTTCGACGAGGGGCGGTCGGAATCGTCGGCGATTTGCACTTCATAGCGCCCGCGCAATCCAATTCCAGTATTGGTGTGCGGCTCGATCCGATATTCGGCGTCCACTACAAAATTGGTGAACTTCTTATCGGAAATCAGATCGGGCGCTCCTGCTAACGACATCAGCGCGCCTTCTCTCACCACCCAGCCGGTCAGGTGCGCGGGTGGAACCGCCTGCCAGCCTGTCAGGTCGTGTCCATTAAACAGGACCACCGGGTCGCCGCGTTTCCACGACGCATCGTCTTTCTCCGGGAGCGCCGGTGCGCGAACGCCAGTCCATTCCAGATAAGTGGAAGGGTCGCCCTCGATTTCAAAAGTCCCCTTCAGCTTGCCGTCTTCTAACCTGGCCCAATAAAGGCCTTTTTCCGGGACGTGATCCTTTCGGAATTTGGCTTCCAGGGCGAAGCGCAACTCACCCTCTGAAATAGACAGCTTGGGGATATCGTCCAGCAACCCTACGGGGGCGCCGAGAAACCGGCCTTTCAGGTTTTCCGTGCCCGCACCTGACACCTCCAACCACCATCCGCGCGGCGACGACGAACCACCGACGGTGATGTCCCACCTGCCGTTGAAGTCCTGATCGTCTATGGAAGCGCCGAAGCAGCAAAAAGCCAGGGCTGCGACGAAAGCGAATCGCACTGCGCCTACTTTACCAAAGTTTACGTAGGCCCGGCGTATACGCTGGCCCGGCGATTGGAGGGTTTATCGCCCTAGTTCGGTCCGCGTCTGCAGGAATTGCAACACGTTAGCGCGCGTGATAATTCCATCCAAATGGTTACCGCTCACTACCGGAAGCTGGTTAACGTCGTCGCGGCCCATGGTTTCGAGCGCCTCCATCACGGGCGTCGTGGGCGCTACAGTGTGCAGTTGATCCAGTGGCCGCATGATATCGGACAGCGTGGTGTACGGCCAGCGCGGACGCTCCAGTTCCTTGATCTCGTGCGCGGTGACCAATCCCGCCACCTCCCCATTTTGCTGGACTACAAAACAGCGCTTGCCGGATCGAAGCAGGTACGTTTCCACAAACTGCTCCACGTTCATGTTTCCGTCCAGCATGACGCAATCGGCCGTCATTACGTCGCTCACCCGGATGCCTTTCAACCCTGCCGTCAGAGCCACCGAACTAGCGCTGGCGGTAGCCGCTTGCAGCAGGAACCATCCAATGAATGCGATCCAAAGGCCTCCGAAACCCGCGCCGCGGAAGTATTGGAAAATCCCAAATGCGATGAACAGCAATGCGATCAGTTTTCCTACGTTCGCCGCATTCCGTGTAGCGCGCAGCGCGTCATGCGAGGTCATCCACAGTATGGATCGCAGAATCCTGCCGCCGTCCAGGGGATAGCCGGGAATCATATTGAACGCGGCCAGCGACAGGTTGATGTACCCCAGCCAAACGAACATGGCGCTCACCGGCGTAGCAGGCGTGGCCCCGTGCCATCCCAACGCCCAGGCGATTCCGAGCGAAACTAAGCCGATCACCGCGCTTGAAAACGGTCCCACGATTCCAACCAGAAACTCGGTCTTGGCGTCTTCCGGTTCCTTCTCGATTTGAGCCACGCCGCCCAGCGCGAACAGTGTGATCGCCGTGGTGGTCAATCCCCGCGCGCGGGCGACGAGAGCATGCGACATTTCGTGAGCCAGCAGTGTGACGAAAAACAGCAGAGCCGTCAGTATCGAGAGCGACCAGATCACATTCGATCCCCATTCTTTGTGGCTTTGCTGAAACTGCGAGCCCAAAGACATGGTGATCAGCAGGGCGATCAGAAACCAACTGTAGTGAAGCCCGATCTCGATGCCGAAAAGCTTGCCCAGCCGAATGGTCGATCTCATGGTCCGGACCCTCTCAATCTATAGGATGCCCGAAACGGAGAAGCGGATCGCTATTGTTGTACTAGCAAACCCGATCGCTCCAACAGGGCGTTTGGATCGGGATCGCGGCCCATGAAGCTGCGATATAACTCGGCTGGATCTTCGCTGTCGCCGCGCGCCAGAATTCGATCCCGAAAGCGGCCGCCGACTTCACGGTTGAAGATGCCGGCCCTCTGGAACTGAGTGAAGGCGTCGGCGTCCAAAACCTCGGCCCATTTATACGAGTAATAGCCTGCGCCGTAACCTACCGGGCTTGAGAAAAGGTGAGTAAAGCTCACGATCATACCGTAACGTTCGGGCAATCGGGCCGCCGAAAACTGTTGCAGGATGTTGCGCGCAAAGGCCAGCAGATCGATGTTCGAACCCGGCGGAATGTCCCGATGCAGCGCCAGATCCACCAGCCCGAATCCAAGCTGGCGCATCTGTCCGTTGGCAGCCCGGAAATTACGTGCATTCCGCATCTTTTCGAGAAGCTCGGCCGGGATGGGCGCGCCAGTCTGGTAATGTCGCGCAAACAGATCCAGCGCATCGCGTTCCCACGACCAGTTCTCCATGATTTGCGAGGGCAGTTCCACGAAATCCCAGGCTACATTCACTCCGGCGAAGCCGCGCAGTTCCACCCGAGTCAGACAATGATGCAGCAGATGGCCGAACTCGTGAAATATGGTCTGGACCTCGCGATGGGTCAGAAGCGATGGACGATCCTGGCCCGGCGGCGTCAGATTGCCGCAAATCAAGCCAGCATGCGGTTCCTGCCGGTCGCCGTGCGCTTCGCCGGTGATCAGAGTGTCCATCCAGGCGCCGCCGCGCTTGTTCTCGCGCGGGAACCAGTCGGTATAAAAGGCCCCGACCAGCTCATTACCGCGCGGCCGGCTCTCGTCATATATCTCGTAGTATTTGACCTGCGGATCCCAAACCGGTACATCCTTCTTTTCCAGCACCGAAATTCCGTACAACCGACGGACAATCTCGAACATGCCTTGAACCACGCTTTCCAGCGGGAAGTACGGCCGCAGCGCCTCCTCGTCGAAATCGTACAGCGCGCTCCGCTGCTTTTCCGCGTAGTAAGCGATATCCCAGGGCTGCAGCTCGGATTTTCCGGAGAATGCCAGTAAATCAGAATTTTCTTTCTGGAAAGCAGCTTCGGTTTTATGCCTTAAATCTTCCAAAAACTGTTGTGCCCGGTCTCCGGCGTGCGCCATCCGGTCTTCCAGCACCAGATCCGCGAAGTCACGATAGCCGAGCAGCCCGGCCTTCTCGCCACGTAGTTCCAGAATGCTTCGCATGATCGGCCGGTTGTCGCGATTATCCTCGGTGGCGCGGTTGACGAAGGCTTGGTACACCTGCCGACGCAGCCCTTCGTCGTCCAAATACGTCATCACCGCCAGGTAATTGGGGCCTTGCAGAGTAAAACGCCACGATGGCTCCGGCAGCCCTTTGGACGCCGCGCTGGCACGCGCCATCGCTCTCGCGCTTTCCGGCAGTCCCACTAGTTGCCGTTCATCGGTTATCACCCATTCGTATTGATTGGTCGAGTCCAGGACGTTTTCAGCGAATCGAATGGTCTGTTTGGTCAGCGCTACATCGATCTCGGCGATGCGTTTCTTACCCTCAGGATTTAATTCGGCTCCATGACGCCGAAAATTGTCCAAGGTTTTTTCAAGAAAGCGTTTCCGTATACCCGTGAGCGAGGCTGCCTCTTCGGTTCGTGAATAGCTCAGCACGGCTTGCCACAACGCTTCGTTGAGCGGCAGCGAGGAATAGAACTCACTCACCTTGGGCTGCACCGCGTTATAAGCCGCCCTCAGCTCCGGTGTGGTTGTCACGGCTTCCAGATGGCGCACAATCTGCATGGCGTAATCCAGGCGCTCGGTCAGATGATCCAACCTCTGCAATGTATTGGCGAAAGTCCGGGGACCGGGTTCCGAGGTCAGGCCATTTAATTCCTGGCGCGCTTCCTGCAACAGCTCTTCCACGGCAGGCTCTACGTTATCGGCGTGAATTTGATCGAAGGGGATTTGGAACTGAATTTGAAGCAGCGGGTTGGCGGCTGTGGTAGGAGTCATTCGAATTTATACCCTTTATCTTATGACATTCCCCTGAGGATTTTCACGGGAATTATCCCCGTCGGCGGCCCCACCGCCGCATCTCTACCGGCAGGGAACAAAGTAGGGCCATTCCTGCGTATGCTGGTGTGAGGAATAGCCCGAGTGGACGCCGAATACGCCATCGAAACCCAGGATCTCAGCAAAGTCTACATATCCCAATGGAAGCGGCGGCAAGTCCGCGCCATTGACGGCGTATCGCTGCGCGTTCGGCGCGGCGCTATCTTTGGACTCCTAGGCCCGAATGGCGCTGGGAAGACGACGTTCGTCAAGGCGCTCCTCTCCGCCGTCCGGCCAACCAAAGGCAGGGCCCTGATCTTCGGGAAGGCCGCCAGCGATCCCCAGGCGCGCCGTCCGATCGGGTACCTGCCCGAGAACCACCGCTTCCCAACCTACTTCACCGGCGCCGGCATGCTCGATTTCTACGCCGCGCTCTCAGGCGTGGAAGCTGCGCGTCGAAAGAAGCTGATCCCCGAGCAACTCGAACTGGTGGGACTCAAAGAATGGGCCACCATGCGGATTGGCAAGTATTCCAAAGGCATGCTGCAGCGTCTGGGATTGGCGCAAGCGCTCATTCACTCCCCCACCATTCTGATTCTGGATGAGCCCACCGATGGCGTCGATCCCGTGGGCCGCCGCCAAATCCGCGACATTCTGGGCGGTTTGGAGGAACGCGGCGTCACCATCTTCGTAAACTCTCATTTGCTGGCGGAAGTGGAAACCCTCTGCCGCGAAGTCGCGATTCTGGACAAAGGAAAAGTGGCGCTCTCAGGAAAAATGCAGGATCTGACGGCCGGCAAAGGCTATCGCTTGACGGTGCCGCACCCTCCGGAGACGCTCACCGAAGAGCTTCGCGGTCGAGCGACTTCCATGGCGGTGCGGGACGGCCTGGTGGACTTCCAGTTTTCCAGCCGCGAGCTGGTAAACGGCGCAGTGGATCTGCTGCGCGCCGAACACTGCGAAATTGAGGCTCTGGCGCCTACCACCAGCACTCTCGAAGAGGTCTTCGTTCGTACGGTGCAAAAATAATGGTCACCCTGGCCTTAATCAGCGATACTTTTCGGGAAGCGCTGGCGCGAAAAATCTTCTGGGTTCTGTTCGGTCTTTCCGCGCTGCTGATTATCTTCTTCCTTTTCCTGCTGCGTATCGACATCGTCGCCGGCGCCACGGCCACGGTCTCGCTGTTTGGCCGCGAAACACGTCCCGCTGATGCCAATGTCGATCGTATGGTGCGCGGGGTCTACGGTGGAATCGCGACCTTCCTCTACACCTGGGGAATGTTTCTCGCCGTATTCGCCTCGGCCGGACTTGTTCCCAGCGTCCTGGAACCTGGCCGAATCGAGCTGCTGCTCTCCAAGCCTCTCTCTCGAAGCCATATCCTACTAGGGCGTTTCGCCGGCAACGTTCTAGTGGTATTTCTCAACACTACTTTCCTGGTGCTCGGAGTGTGGACCATTTTGGGCGTTAAGACCGGTATCTGGTCCCCCGGCTTCCTGATCGCCATCGCCACCACCACGTTCATCTTTGCAGTGTTGCTTGCCGTTGTGGTGCTTATCGGCGTGACACTCGAAAGCGCCGCAGCCGCCACCATGATCACGGTAGCTCTGATGATCATCAGCCCCATCCTGGCGCAGACCAGCTTGATGATGCGCTTGCTGTCTTCGGAATGGTCGCGCAATTTGTGGCGTGTGCTCTACTATGCGCTTCCCAAGGTTTACGAGCTGGGCAAAATGACCTTGGACGCCATTCAAAGCCGCACATTCGCCGGGTTCGCACCCATCTGGTCTTCGGCCTTGTTTGGTGCGATTATGCTGGGTGCGGCCCTGGCCATCTTTGCCCGGAGAGATTTTTAGTGCGCTGGCTCCCCGCAATGGTTTTGGCGTGTTTCATGCTCTTGGGCTGCCAGCCCAAGCAGTCCGCGTCGCTCCACGTCAGCCCGTCGCTCGAAGCTCTGGTCCCTTCCGATACCGTTGTCGTCTTAGGTGTAAATCTCGCCGGGATTCGCGACACGGCCATCTATCAGAAGCTCATCACCCGCGTCCCGCTGCCGCAGCTTGATCGGTTTGCCCAACAAACCGGGCTCGACCCGCGCAAAGATCTTTCGGAAATCCTAACTTGTTCCGATGGTAAGACCGCTCTGTTATTGGTGCGGGGAAAGTTTCGCATTGCCGATCTCCAGGCTCGTTTCAAGTCCAATGGCGTGGCTCCTTCTATGTACAAGGACCACGCGCTATATGGCGACAACAGCGCTCCTGACCGTCCCGTGATCACGTTTCTGGACGATACCACCGCTGCCGCTGGAACCGTCGCCGTGATTCATGCCCTTATCGACGCCCCGGCAGGTGCTGGCCGCGGTCTTCCTGTGCCGCTCCGCGATCTGCTGCGAACGCTGCCCGCGGGAGATCAAGTTTATGCCGCCCTTACCGGAGGCGTCGAGAATTTGAATTTGCCGCTGCCGCGCGAAGGCAACCTCGGTAATGTCCTGCAGGCCTTGCGATCGGTGGACAGCGCCACGCTAGGTATGAACCTGACCAATGGCATGGACGCCATCGCGATGGTGAATTGCAATACCGAGCGCGATGCGAAGTTCGTTCACGATCTGGTGCGTGGGCTGGTGGGGTTCGGACGCCTGAACACCCCCGACAACCAGCCAGACCTGCTCAAGCTGTACGATGCCATCCAGGTGACCCAGCAACAGGCGCAGACCAAGGTGACCGCGAATGTTCCTCAACAACTGGCCGACAAGTTTCTCGACCTGTGGCTGAAGAAATAAGTCACGCCACCTCGATGGCCACCGCGGGCGCGGGAATTCGGCGTTCCTGCTTTCGTTGACGCATGCGCCGGTCCGCCTCCGCCAGAAGTTCCTCAGCAGTGAGGCCGTCGGCGGGGAACAGGACATAGCCGCAACTCAAAGCAACAGTCCAGCCGCAAAGCTTTCGTCCCGCTTCAGCGACCAGGCGATCGAAACTCCGCATGCGTTGTTCGGCGGCGGATCGGCTCAGGTTCTCCATCACCGCCGCGAATTCGTCTCCGCCCACTCGCGCGATGTAGCCGGACGCGCGGCGGGATTGACGCAGCTGGCAAGGGAATGCTATTTTTTGCCCACCGGCGCGGGAATGGCATCGCCCAGGTTCATGGATCCGCCGCCTTCACTGACGTAGTTGATGTTCCACGTCGGGATCTCTACCTCGACGTCGCCCGTCACCACGCACTGGCAGCCCAGGCGCGATCGCAACGTCAAGCCGGGAGCCCTGTCCAGGCGGTCCGCTTCGTCGTCATCCATCTCGGAAAGGTTCTCTTTCCCTTTTCGGACGATCACGTGGCAAGTGGTGCAGGCGCAGTTCCCGCCGCAGGCGTGTTCCAGATGAATCCCCGCGTTCAGGCAAATATCCAGCAGCGACTCGGGTTTTCCGTGCTCTTGGTAGGGCAGCTTTCCCGGCTCGAATTCTACCGTCTTACCGTCAACTGTTACCTTGGGCACGTCCTATTATAGAATGACGTGTTCCATTCCATTGAAAAGAAGATTTCAGAGAGAGTCCGCGAGTATGTCCGCAGCAGGCATGGCGTCGAAAGCGGGGCCACGCTCGAACAGCCCAAACAATCGACTTTCGGCGAATTGGCGATACCGGTGGCGTTCCATCTGGCTCGCCAGCTGAAGCAAGCCCCACGCGCCATCGCAAGGGAATTGGTGGCCGGGCTTGGATCCATCGACGGCGTAGCTGCGCTCGAAGTGGCTGGGAACGGCTATATTAACGTCCGGTTGGATCGAGCGGCGTACGGCTACGGCGTTCTGCAAGTATCCGCGGAGGTCGGCGAGCCGGTGGCCGGGAAAATCATCGTCGAGCACACCAACATCAATCCCAACAAAGCTGCCCACATTGGACACTTGCGTAATGCGGTGCTGGGCGATACTTTCGTGCGCATGCTACGCGCCGGCGGCCGCGCTGTCGAAGTCCAGAATTACATCGATAATACCGGTGTGCAAGTGGCCGACGTGGTGGCGGGTTTCCATTTCCTTCGCAAGATGTCCTATGACGATGTGGTTGCTCTGATCGAGAGTACAAGATTCGACTACTATTGTTGGGACCTCTATGCCGAGGTCTCGTCTCACCCGGAGTTGAAAGAGTGGCGTCAGGCGACGCTGCACGCCATTGAACACCGGGAAGGTGATCTGGTGCGACTGGCGGCCAAGGTGAGCGAGGTGATCGTCGGATATCATCTCAATACCATGCGCCGGCTCGCCGTCGGCTACGACTTGCTTCCGCGCGAGAGCGAAATTCTTTACCTCAAGTTCTGGGAGACCGCCTTCGAGCAGCTGAAAGAGCGCAAGGCGATTTACTTCGAGACCGAAGGCAAGAATAAAGGCTGCTGGGTGATGCCCGCCAGCGCGTTCAAAGAGCAAACCGGAGAAGATACCGACGACAGCAAGGTGATTGTGCGCTCCAACAACACCGTCACCTACGTCGGTAAAGACATTGCGTACCAGCTCTGGAAATTCGGACTGCTGGGAAAAGATTTTTATTATTTGCTTTGGCCCGAGCAAGATGTGTATATCACCACCGCCAACCCGCAGCCGGCCGTGCATCAATTCGGCCATGGCGAATCCGTCTACAACGTTATCGATTCGCGCCAATCCTACTTGCAGGATGTGGTGGTCGCCGGGCTCCGTGCCCTGGGCTATGATCAGCAAGCCGACCGTTCGATTCACTTCTCCTACGAAATGGTGGCACTCACGCCTGCGACTTGCGTCGAGTTGGGCATCGAGCTTTCGGACGAAGACAAGAAGCGAACGTACGTCGAGGTCTCGGGCCGCAAAGGCCTGGGCGTCAAGGCTGACGACCTGATCGACAAGTTGATCGAAAAGGCTTTGGAGGAAGTGGACTCGCGGCATCCGGAGGCGCCTGTCGCTGAACGCAAGAAGGTGGCGACCCAGATCGCGATCGGAGCACTGCGCTACTTTATGCTGAAGTTCACGCGCAATTCCGTCATCGCGTTCGATCTGCAGGAAGCGCTTAGCTTCGAAGGCGACACCGGCCCGTACGTCCAATACACCGCGGTGCGAGCCGGCAACATCCTGCGGAAACTTGCCGAACGCGGCGAAGCACTGCCCGATTTTGCACGCGAACTCGATCGGGAAGCCCTGGCGCGCCAACTCGCATCCGAGGACTTCTGGCAATTACTTCTGATGGCGTCAAAATCCGATTCCGCCATCGAACGAGCCATCGCATCAGGCGAACCCGCGCACGTCGCCAAGTACGCTTTCCAACTCGCGCAAGCGTTCAACAATTTCTATCACGGCTACCAGGTGCTGAGCGAAGAGAATCGTGAGAAGCGGGTGTTCCTACTTTGGATCACGGATTATGTCCGCAGCCAACTGGAGCGCACGCTCGGGGTGCTCGGGATCTCAGTGCCGGCATACATGTGACATCGAAAAAGATGCTAACGTTATACCAATCGGGAGAGTGATAGGGCTCCCCGCGCCATGCCCAAGTGGTGTGCCGGACAAGTTAAAACGATAGGCCTCGCGCGTTTTGCACTCAACGCCCTGGTAGCCACTGCGCCCCTTGCGGGACAATGGTTGAACTACCCCACCGCGGGAATCCCCCGGCTTCCCGATGGCAAGCCAAACCTCGCCGCCCCCGCGCCCCGAACCGCCGACGGCAAGCCGGATCTTTCCGGGTTGTGGGAACCCAAAGGCGAAGTGACCCAAGCTTATCTCGGCAACTCGGAACGGGATCGCAAGTTCCGTGACATCAGTGTGGAGATGAAGGACGGTCTTCCGTTTCAAGCTTGGGCAGCCGACCTGGTGAAGGCCCGCCGCGCCGCGAACAACAAAGACGATCCCGGCGCTCGTTGCCTTCCACAGGGTCCCATCAAGATGCATTTCCATCCATGGCCCAGGAAGGTAATCCAAGTACCGGGGTTGCTTGTCATTCTGTTTGAACAAGGCACTGAGTACCGCCAGATTTTTACCGACGGCCGTCCGCTTCCGGTGGACCCGCAGCCGAGCTTTAACGGCTACTCGACGGGAAAATGGGACGGCGATACGCTGGTCGTTGCGACGAATGGGATCCGCGACGGCACGTGGCTCGATACCAGCGGAACTCCTCTCACTAGCGCCGCCCTTGTGACCGAGCGCTTTCACCGCCCAAGCCTCGGCAGTCTGGAAATCGATGTCACGATTGACGATCCTAAGGCCTATACCAAGCCATGGAGCATCCACGTGAACCAGGCACTGGCGGCTGATACGGAATTGCTCGAGTTCGTCTGTCTGGAAAATGAGCGGGACCTCGGACACGAAGTCGCCAAGTAAAATCAGGGTCGCGGACTCAACTCCACCCAAGTTATTTCAGGGGCGCGCCGGCCGCGTCACGTAGTCTGGGCCGCACGAACTACAACAAAGGCGCGGCGCGAATATCTCACGCATCCCCTAATCCATCAAGATTCTGCTTGAAAATTTGCTCCGCACCGAGAATGGCGCGGCCGTGAAAGCTTCCGACGTCGAGTACGTCGCGCAATGGAAAATCGGCGCGCAAGCTAAAGAAATTAACTTCAGCCCCGCCTGCGTGCTCGCCTGCTTAATCGTCGGTCTCAACGCCCGGACGAATCTTTGTTCGGTTTGGCTTCCGGCGGAGCGGGGCATGTGATCGCGTCCCGATTCGAGGGTGCGCAGCGGGAGGAAGCGTCTGTTTCGTCACTGGCTCTTGTATAACCCGACGGCCGCCCTCGTATGGCGCGGCCAGGCGCTCGAATGACATGCCGTTGAAATCGTGCAGTAGTTTGATTCGATCGAGTCCGTCCCGCCGCATATGACCTGCCCACAGGCATCCGTTCATCGCCCACACCAACCGCTTACCGTCGATGTCGGCCCACTCCCACCCGTTGTTGTCAGCCTCGATTTGGCCTTGGATTAAGTGGTAGCCTTTTCGCGGGCTATGGCGTAGTTCCCACCCCGCCCCGGCCGGCTTGACGTAGTCGATTCGGCGGGCAAACTGTGCTCGCAAATCTTGCATCCCCCAACCGCTGCGGAGCAGCCTCGCGCCATAAAGAGAGGGCACTGGAAGGTCCGCCACAACCCGCCTCACCTCGGGGCTCTCGCGATCGTCCGGGTCCGAGTAACCACCTGGCACACAGTATTCGTGCTGGTTCAGGAACCATCCACCCGCACGGCGCTGTCGATAGTAAGCTACCGCTTTCAAGTAAGGAGGCCGCGATACGACAGTCCATGCGATCGATTGCCCGACGGGATCGACGTACTTGGATGGCTTGAAGAGAGCATACTTGGCCGCCGTGTAGAGAAAATGTCCCCCGTTCGGCGAGAGATCACAGGACTGGGTGTCGATCCGCCCACGCATCCATTGCCCAAGCGTGAACTTATCTGTTTCCCTGTTCCACATCAGCGTGCAGACGCTTTTGGCGGTTCCGTGCCGTATCACCAGCCCCACCGGGGACTCGCGAGCCAGTAAAACGTGCAGGTGGGCGTAAACCGGTTTCACAAAAT
>Ga0210383_10002839_pt1 | contig 15589 bp, 14 predicted proteins | sample IncBWC14OmetaG_FD_160072 | JGI IMG/M metagenome (GOLD analysis project Ga0210383, IMG submission 160072) | Forest soil microbial communities from Barre Woods Harvard Forest LTER site, Petersham, Massachusetts, United States - Inc-BW-C-14-O ...
CTTACTTACTTCTGCGGACGAACCGGCCGTTTGATTACCCCTTCTAACCCAGTAGGTCCCGCCTATCTGATGTAACTAAGGCGTCCCGCCCTTACTTTCCCGGGTTGAGACCTTGGGCTGAGTTCTCCAACCCCTTCGGCTTCGGGGCAGTTGATCGTCCCAAAGAGCCCTTAATTAATTAACTTCGCGCCGTGCAACCCAGGGTTGAAACCTGGCTGAATCCTACAGCCCCCTCGGGGCGAAAAACTGGACAGAACTCTTCCTGGAAGGCGGGAATGCGGTTTTTTAGAACGCTATGGAAAAGATTGAACCTTGGAAACGGTAAGGAACAGCCAGGAGACTTCTGCGATTAGTAGCGAATTCAAATTCCGTCATAACGTGAATACCCTCGCTTTGCCCAGTAGTCCGGCGGTTCGTCCTTCGTATAGGTAATCCGCGTAATCGCCTTGATGTTCTTCAGGCCTAGTTTTACAGGTACGAGCAGCCGGAGCGGAGCCCCGTGCTCCACTGTGAGAGGCTTTCCGTCCAAGTGAGTCGCCAGCAAAGTCTGCGGATGCTGCGCTGTCAGCAGGTCAAGCGAAACGAAATAGGGATCCGGATTCCCGTTGGCGTCGAGATTGACGGACGATTCGAGGTGGGCCCACTTTGCCTGGGAGACCGGCGGATAAGCATGCAAGAGATCATCGAATCTCAAACCGGACCACCAGGCGATTGCGCTCCAACCCTCCACACACACGAGGCGAGTAATCTGGTCACGGATCCGGTGGCGTGCAAGAAGGGCTTCGATGTCTAGAGAAACGGCCAAACCGGAGGAAAGGCCATTGAGAGTTAGACGCCACCGCGGAATATAGGCCGGATCTGGTGTCGCGCCGTTGTAGTTGTTCTTAAGCGGAGTAATCTGCGATTTAGTATAGGTGGGTACCAAATGATCCTGCGAATATAGAACTGTCGACACCTCATCGTCGAGTCGCAGTGCCTTGTTCAGAAGCCATTTGTTTTCAGGTCCGGTCGTGCCACCTTGAACAAGGCCCAGCCATTGCAACATCTCGCGGGGCAGCTGCGATCCGCCAACTGCCAAGGTGGCGAGCGCTCCCGCACCGAAGAGCAGCAGATCGCGCCGAGTCCAGCGGCGCAGGATCGAGGGTTCGACTTCGATCGGTTCGATCGGCCGTTCGCTAAATGCGCCCTGAAACTTCTTCAGGAGTGCAGATCGCCTGGTGAACTTTCCTTCCGCGCCAATCTGTTTAAAGCTCATGATCGGAAACTTCCGGGCGCTTGAATTTTGTGGACCAGCCGGTGATCATGCTGCGCAGGGTGTCCCAACCGTCGGCGATCACCAGCACAACGTGCGGAACCACAAACAGTATCAAGAAACCCATCAGCCAAAAGTGCCACACCCGGGCCTTGTCAAATCCGCCGAAGATCGCGGTGAGCCAGGAGAGTTGTGCCGGTTTGTGAATTGCCCATCCAGTGGCGACAGCGAGGAATCCGGCAACCGCAACGGCGAAATAGGCGAGCCGCTGGAGGGGGTTATATTTTGTCCGGAAGTTGGGATGGATTGGCCGGCGCCAAGCCAGTATGGTGTACGGCAGGCCCAGGTAATATCTCGCCATCTGCAGAACGCCACGAGCGTCGCTCAACCGTGGCAGCAGTGAGCGCCATCCGCCTCCGAGGCAGAGCCCCGCAAGATACACCAGTCCGTTCAGCATCAATAAGTACGCGCAGAGCCAGTGAAAACGCAAAGCGAAGGCAAGCATATAGGGTCCCAGACTGCCGTGGTTGTAGACCCAGTTCGCCGGGTCCGCATAGTGGTGCAGCCAGGGTAAGTGAGCACAAATCCAGATTCCGGCGTCAGCGAAGTAATCGAAGCTGCCGGTGGTCGGGTTTGGATCGTGTTGATAAATGGGCGAAGCCCAGTAGATCGACATACCGCTCAGAATCAGGCCGAGAAGGAGCGGAATGGTAAGCCAGTGACTAATCCGTACTAAAAGGTGGTGCCGGCGGACTACGAGGGCGCGGGGCTTGGAAGCCCGCGCGCCCGCAGTCATCGTTTCACGGCAATTTGGTTTGCCTGGTGACACGACAAATCCTCCGGCCATCACTTGCCGTTTCCCGACGATGGCCCGCCGATCACGAGGATCATATGCGTCGTGAGCGTGCCGTCCGCTTGTTTATCGGTCTTCGCGTAGGCTGTCTCCCCCGCCGCTAGCTGAACCTCGCCGGGAACAACGCCTAAGACCGGCACATTTGCCGGCACAGAAATGGTTCGTTCGCCATCCTGATAGCGGACGACCAGTGCTGTTCCACGTCCCTTCTGCACGACGCCGTTGGTCATTCGAGAGTGTGACTCGGCCGCGTGGCGCAGTGAAACAGATCCGTTGGTCATCCGACTCTGAGCCGCTGAGCCGGGCTGCGGATCCAGTAGAACACTGCCTTCAACGGCGCCTCGGAATTCCGACGGAAAGACGAAGATCTGTTTTGCCACTTCCGTTCCGTCTGGCGCCTGGGTGGATGCGACACCGATGTAGTCATTATCCGTGATGTGGTTCAGGTCGGACGGAACTACTTTATAGGTTGTCAGGGGTTGCGTGATATTGATATGAAAGACCCCCGATTTATTCTGGATAGTGATCGAATTATCCCCGGCAGATTCAACCTGCTTCAAAGGTGTGCTGGCGAGGACCTCCATTTTTTCAATCTGCGGGGGAGCCGCAAACAATTCATTGGCTCGCGCCCCCAATGCCTTCGCAATCTCGCCAGTCAAGTGGGCATTGCGGCCCCCTTCATTGGCAAAGGTATCGAAGATGCCAAACTTCCCCGGCCCAAGCTTGATCGCATACCATTTCAAGGTCCCTTTTTCATTCAGGGCGAGTGGCTGAGCTGACTTTAGAAATGCCTCGGCATCAGCCTCCTTGCCTGGGCGTGCTTCGAGCGTAACGAACAATCCGATTGCTTCCATTGAGTTACCCTCCTGTGTGGAATTAGTTCCGACCGATTGAACCTGCCCCAGGGCACCCGAAATGGGTGGTGGAACATCTTGAGCACGAGTTCTCGGGTTCAATCCGAAAACAGCTGCTAGTAGAGCTACCATCACAAGAGGAAAGATGCGTTGGTGGCCGGTGGTGAGCGGTTCTTGTTTGATCTCAAAGGTAATAGAGGGTGTTAGTGCAGAATGGTTGTTCACTGTTTCCTTTTTTGTTTGTTGGTTGGCTTTTAATTTTTCTGTGAGAGCTAATTGTCTATGTTAAGTTTTTCTTCGGTGGGACGGGCGGTTGATATTCACATTGCCTTGGCGTGTGCAATTCTCTGCTCACGGATAGGTAAATCCGTTCTTCTGGCGGTGGAGAGCCCAGGTGAAGGCTCCAGGCATTTTGGAGCACTTCTTTTTCAGCCTTCGTCATCCGCTCTTTCTGTAGCAAATGCTCGTTCCAGGACGGCACAATCATCTCTAAGCGAAAAGTATTGGGCCGGGTCAGATCTTCATGAAGTCGCCAACTGTATGCCCCATTCCGCAAATGGATCAGGCGCACTTCCCGCATCAGGTCCATGAATTCCCGCCCGTGAGCGCAGTCGACTTTAAACTCGACGGTGATCGACATGGGGCCGTCATGCGGATGTGGCGTGTAAATCAGTTTGTGCGAAAAGCTGGTGACCGGGGCAGGATCGAAATTGAGCGTTCCGGTGAAGTTGATCGAAAGTCGTCGCGCCAGAGGCAAACTAACCAGGAACAGAACCGCCGCTCCAAGCAAGGTATAAGTCGTGCCTGCCGCAGCGACCGCAGAACCCCAAATCACCCCGCCAAGAGCCAGACCCCCCTGTGAAACCATGATGACCGTGGCGTTCATGCGGCCTCTTGCCCAGCCGGGCATAGAGCGCTGGGCCGCCACCCAGAGTTCGGAAGCAGAGAGCGTCCATCCAACACCAGCCAGTGCTGCGACAACCATGAAAAGCTCGTTCTGCCGAACGAGGGCCATCAACACGTAGACCAGCACAACCAGCAAATTCGCCGATACCACGAGGGTATTCGGTGAATAACGAGCCCTGAGCCATGGAATGATGAATACAGCACCGGCGACCGAGCCTGCCCCCATGCTCGTGAATAAAAGACCAAGTTGAGACGGATTGAGATGTAACGCTTTCAAGCCCACGACGGGCATCAACGCCGGAATCACCGAAATAAACACCGCAAATAAGGCGTTTCTTGCCAGGACAATCTGAAGCCCTGGAGCATAACGAACATAGCGAATGGCCGTCATGAAAGATGCGAAGAAGCTCTCCAAGCCAGTCCTTGATTGCCCCGTTGTTCGTTTCCACTGCAGGACAGCCAGAATTACGACGAGGAAGCAGGCGGCATTCACCGCAAAGACAGAGTTCGGTCCGATCAACGGGACCAGCAAACCACCTAAAGCTGGACCAATAATTCCGGAGATGTTCAGCTGCAAGCCACCCAAGATCGTCGCTGAAGGAAGCTCCGCGTTTGAAACGATCTCGGACACGCTCGACGTCAAGACCGGTGCATTCAGAGCGAAACCGATTCCGATGAGAAATACGAAAACCAGGATCACCTGGGGATTGAGAAAATGTAGCCAGCCAAGAATGGCCAGGCCGGCCGCCGCAGCGGCCAACCAGAGGTTCACCAGGCAGAGTAACTTCTTGCGGTCGACCATGTCAGCCAGGGCGCCGGCGGGCAGGGTGAACAAAAAGAAAGGCAGCGAAGCAACTGTCGACAGTAGCGAAATCAAAAATGGCGACGGAGTGAGCATATTCATCATCCACATCGCAGCGGTATCGTGGGCGGCCACACAGGTTCCGGAGATGACCGCGGCAATCCACAGTTTCCGGAAGACCGGGTTACCTAGGGCGGACCAAGTCGAGAAAAACCGGCGATCGCCGCCGAGGTGCGTAGACGACCAAACCATAGGCGAACCCGGCTTGGCGACGGCAGAACTATTACCGACCGGCATGGACCCCTCCATCCACTCGAATGTTTTCGCCCGTTACGAACGTGGCATTCTGGAGATAGAGTACCGCGTCGACGATGTCAGAAATTTCACCCATCCGAGCGAGGGGATGAAACTTCGCCAGCGCCGCATGATTAGCCTTGTCGTGCATCGGCGTGTCGATGATGCCGGGCGACACTGTGTTGAACCGGATGTTGTCCGTCGCGTATTCCAGCGCCAGCGCCTTACTCACAGCCGGCATCGGCGACTTCGACAGCACCGCCAAAAGTGCGGGCGCGGCGCCGCTTGGTTGATCGGCGAGGACCGCCGAAATGTTCACCACATGCCCTGAATGTTGCTTCTTCATCTGCAGAATAACCTGCTGCGTCATGAAGAAGAAGCTGGTGACGTTGGTATTCATCACCAGGTTGTAGTCTTCTTCGGTGTAGTCGGTGAACGCCTTCGGAATGAAGATTCCAGCATTGTTGACTAGCAGATCAATACGGCCAAAATGCTTGAGGGCTGCTTCCACCACTTTGACGGCGGTTTCCTTTTTGCCGACGTCGCCGTCGACGAGGACGAGATGTTCGGAGGATTTCAGGTCCTTCGATCTGCTGATGGAACGCGAGTTGGCCACGACACGCCAGTCACGTGCGAGGAGGGCCTGGGTGACGCCTAGGCCGATTCCGCTGGACGCGCCAGTGACAATGGCGACGGGTTGCTCGGTGGTGTTCATCGAATGTCTTTCTGGTTGAACTTGTGCTGTTTGAGGTGCGAGGAGACTTCAGAAGCAAATCTCCCCGGCATTTGCTAACTGGGACTGTGCAGCCGGGGGTGAATCGGATCCGCAGGCGAGCCGAAAGTATTCTTTTGCGGTGCAAGCGGCCCGGGTCCACCTCGGATGAGGGTGCAGGCACTGAGGAGCAAGAGGAAGGAAGCGAGCAGGAGGGATCCGGCGAATTCATCTCCCAGGTGTGGCAGCTTGCTTGCCAACAAAGGCCCGATGACCTGTCCGATGGCGAAACATGTGGTCATTGCAGAAATGAGCGGCGTCGGATCACGCCCCGCAACCTGTCGTGCTTCCTGAACGGCGACCATCGAGGTGACCATAAATGTGCTGCCGACCAGGAGTGCCGCGACAACGATCGAACACAGATGATGCCAAAGCGCGGGCAAGGCGACCCCAACCGCCATGAGAAGCTGAGAGGCGATCCAGAGTTGGCGATTGCCCATGCGCTTACCGGTGCCCGCTGCAACAAGCGTTGAAACCATCGCCGCTGCTCCGAAAGCTGGCCACATCCAGCCAAAAACTCCGGGATCGGAAACAATTCGTTGGGCCATTGCCGGTAAGAAGGTCGCCGGGATCATATAGCTGAAACCGAAAACCCCGTAGCAAAGGATCAAGCGGCTTGCCTCCAAGTTCCATCTCCGAACGCTCGGCAGCTTGCGTTCGCTCTTCGGAATGGCGCGAGTAACCGGCCAGATGAGCGCCGTCGAGAGGATGGCCAACGAGCCGAGACCGACCCAGGCTTGTGTAGAGGTCATTTTCGCCTTCATGAACGCAAGGCAAAGCAAACCTGTCACGAGAATCCCGGCTCCGACGCCGGCAAAAACAGCGCCGTTTAATACTAGCCGTCCGACATGCTTCAAGTGGTCTAAGCACCACGCCGAGACGAAGATTAGTACCCAGGCACTGCCGATTCCGGTGACGGCTCGCAACACCATCCAGCCACCGAGAGTTTGCACGAATCCCATCGCGATGGTGCCGAGGCAAATGATCACTAGTCCCCAGCGTATTCCGCGGTAAACGGGGATCGAGATAAGCAATGGTAACAATGCGCCCGCGAGATAGCCGGCGTAATTGGCGGAGGCCAGCCAGGCAGCGCCGGTGATGGAAAGAGCACCCTCGTGCCGCATCATGGGGAGGACCGGTGTGAAGGCAAACCGTCCAATTCCCATGGCTACGGCGAGCGCGACAAATCCAGCGGAGACCAGGCTAGTCGTTGAAAGGGGAAGGGTTGAACCCTGGGACAGCCGATCGGAAGAGCGAGGCATGGTGAGAGTTTCGATTGACACCGTCTTCGATAAAAATGAATTATTAAGAATGTCTGTTCATGTTTTGAGAACAATCGAGCTGGACGCTTTGCAGATCTTCAAAGCCGTGGTGGACTTCGGCGGAGTAACCAGGGCTGCTGCACAGCTACATCGGGTGCCTTCAAACGTTACGACGCGCTTAAAACAGCTGGAAGAAGGATTGGGCACCAAGTTGTTTCATCGCCACAGTCGAAAACTCCTGCTTTCGAGCGAGGGGCACCTATTGCTGGCCTACGCCGAACAGCTGCTCCGTCTTTCTTCCGAGGCGGAATTAGCTCTCCGCAGCGGTAAACCTCGGGGAAAACTCCGCCTTGGGACGCTCGAGAGCACCGCCGCAGCCCGCTTACCACCGGTTCTCGCGCGCTATCATCGGGCCAACCCGGAGGTGCAAATCGAGCTGGTGACCGGAACAACCTGCGCGCTCCTCGAGCAAGTATCTCGCTATGCGATCGAGGCCGCTTTCGTCGCCGAGCGCTTTGAGTCAGCCGGCTTGGAGATGATGCCGGTTTTTCGCGAAAGGCTTGTGGTAATCGCCCCGAAAGAAATTACCGCGATCAAAAAGCCGGGGGATATTCAGGGTATGACCGTGATTGCCTTTGGCGTGGGCTGCTCCTACCGGCGTACTCTGGAGGAATGGCTGGCTCGTTCAAAGATCACACCTGAGCGTGTCTTGGAATTTGGGTCTTATCACGCGATCGTCGCCTGCGTCGCTGCGGGTTCTGGAATTGCTCTGGTACCTCATTCGGTCGTTCACGCATTACACGCGGAGCGCGACGTCAGCATTTTGCCGCTACCGACTCAGTTTACGGAAGCCACGACATTTCTTGTCTGGCCCAGAGAACATCGTTCGGCTGCCCTCGACGCCTTACGTCGCGAACTGGCTCAGGAGAACGTCGGCCAACACTTCGCGGAGGTTGGTGCGCTCAGTCCAAACACTTCGGCCCGGCCTCGATCTGGGCGCGACGCGGCTCCATAAAAGGGGGGGAGCGAGAGCCGAGTTCCCAGGAGGTCCAGAGCTTCGTCAGTGGCAAATCCGGGTCCATCGGATGAACGCCGCCGCGCTGGCGGAGAAAAATAGACGTTCCCCTTCTTTTCAGATCGCTATGCGAATAATTGGCGTTAAGATGCAGTAGATTTATATTGACGGCACTGCCACGCATTTGTTCTGCTCAATAGCTGGCAGACGCAACAAGGAGGTTCTTCCCCATTGAATCATCGCTCTGGCTAGTGCCCGACCCGGTCTCCTTACTCACAGTCGAGTCTTTCCTTTGTTCTCGCTGAAGGGAAGTCTTGCGATGGCTCGGGCGCCGGCCAGCATCGGTGTTAGGTGGAGTGGCCCCAGGGGTTACGGTTGCAATCATCATCATCGCGAAACGGCTAATATTATGAAGTCAGTAGGCTTATACCGTATTTCTCAAATCTGGATATTGGCTTGTACACTCAATGTGTACGGCCAAGTGGGCTCAAACAACGTGGAGCAGAGGGTCAATCGCATCCTCTCTCAAATGACCCTTGATGAAAAAATCAGCTATATCGGCGGCACCCCTTTCTTTGACGTCAAACCGATTCCACTCTCTAATCTGCAAACGCGGTTCAACCCGCAGATCTTTCAGACAGATGCCGGGTTAGGCGTGCGAAACAGTCCCGAGAGCGTGCGCTATCCCTCCGGTCTCGTATTGGCCGCGACATTTAACCGCGATCGCGCCACGGACGCCGGAGCCGGTCTGGGGCGAGACACCCGTGCGCGAGGCTTTTTTTCGATCCTCGGTCCCGGCATGGATTTTTACCGAACGCCGTATGGAGGGCGCAACTTCGAGTATATGACCGGCGAAGATCCTTATCTGGGAAGCCAGCTCATACCGAAAGTCATAGAGGCGATTCAGGAGCAGGGGGTCTGGGCGTGCGCGAAGCATTACGTCTGCAATGACCAGGAAGTAAACCGCACGAACATTAATGAGATCATTGATGAACGGACGTTGCGTGAAATTTACCTGCCGCCCTTTGAAGCTGCGGTGAAAGAGGGACACACCGCAACGGTGATGGGCGCCTACAATTTTCTCCAAATCGGCTCTTTGCCGTCGGCGCAATGTAATGAGAGTTCGTTTCTTCTCAAGGAGGTGCTCAAAAACGAATGGGGATTTACCGGATTCGTCATGTCTGATTACAACGCCATTCACGATGGAGTGAAGGCGTATCTCGCCGGCTGCGATCTAGATCTGCCCAATGGCCAGTTTATGAATAGTAAGAATTTGGAAGCGTCGATCGAAAACGGCACGCTTCCCGAATCGATCCTGAATGACAAGGTGCGCCGGATTTTGCGCGAGGTCATTTCGTTTGGATTCCTCGACCGGCAGCAGCTCAGTTCGATCCCGCTGGACGATCCGCGGAGCGAACAGGCGGCGCTGGACACCGCACGCGAAGGGATCGTGCTTTTGAAAAACGACGGCAACCTGTTGCCGCTGCAAAAGGGCCGAGTTCGAACGGTGGCGGTCGTCGGTCCGGCAGCGATCGGCGCGCCGCCAACCGGCTTTGGCAGCTCGACTGTCTTTCCGATCAGCTCCGTCCCCGAACTGGATGGGATCGAAAGTGAAGCCCCGGCAGGAACGGAAGTAGATTTCATTTCGGACTGCACTCCGGAACCGACGACTGCAGAATGGCAGACCATCGATGCATTGGGCGAGGCCGAGCGCGGGCTTCAGGGGCAATACTTCACCACACCCGATCTCTCCGGCACCCCTGCGACCACGCGGGTCGACAACGACATAAATTTTGACTGGGAGCAGGACCCAATTCCGGTCCCTAGCAATCAGGGAAATTTCTCGGCAAAATGGACCGGGCAATTCGTACCGCAGATAACGGGCGACCAAATTGTCAAGGTGTGCGCCGACGGCGGTGTTCGAGTGATTGTCAACGGCCAGATTTTGATCGACAATTTCAACTCGCCTCCATTACCTCCGGTGGGATATGGACCGACTCCTGCGTTATCGGCAAAGTTTTCCGCGAAGGCCGGGACCCCGTGCAGCGTCGAGTTGGACTACCATCGCGTTGGGGGATTTTTCGGCGACGCCTATGGAGGCCGAAGTTCGGGAGGCCGGAACGGCGGTTTGCTAGGCGTACAACTGAGCTGGGCATCCCTGCATGCACCACGGAACTTTGCCAAGTATGACGCGGTGGTAGTTTGCGTGGGAACCAATAACCAGTACGACGGCGAAGGCCTCGATCGCGCATTCGACCTCCCGGAATTTCAAGGAGAGTTGATTCAGAACCTGGCCAACGTCAACCCGCGGACAATCGTCATTACACACGGAGGCGGAAGTTTCAACGCCGAACCGTGGATCAACCGGGTGCGAGGGTTGATTCAGGCGTTCTATCCGGGCCAGAACGGCGGGCAAGCAATCGCCGAGATCTTGTTCGGTGCGGTAAACCCGTCAGGTAAACTCCCGATCAGTTGGGAAAAGCTTGCCCAGGACAACCCGGCCTTCGCAACGTTCCCGATGCCGCTTAATCAGCACCCGACCACGATGTCTTATTCGGAAGGGATATTTATCGGATACCGCGGATACGAAAAGAATGATATCCAACCGTTGTTTCCGTTCGGATTCGGGTTGTCTTACACAAGCTTCGCTTTCTCCAACTTGAAAATTGAACCGGCTGTCTTCGATGGACACGGACCGGTTACGGTATCGTTTACTGTCACCAATACGGGGAAACAAGCCGGAGCCGAAGTCGCGGAGTTATATGTTGGTCAGCAAAGTCCGACGATCGCTCGACCGATTAAAGAGTTGAAAGGGTTCGAAAAGGTCAATTTGAATCCGGGCCAATCGACGAAAGTCACTCTAAGTCTGGACCAGCGTTCGTTCGCCTTTTTCAACACGATGAAGGAAAAATGGGATGCGGTTTCCGGTGTGTACAATGTTGTCGTCGGGGATTCATCGGATCATACGCCCTTGAAAGGTCAGGTGACTCTGAATTCCGAGTTCACCGCAAACCCATAAGCGAACGGCCGGGTTCTGGAATAGGCGTGGCCACATGCGCACGCATCGAATGCAGGACCTTCTTGCGTTTGATGCGGTCCAGCCTTGCTCCTGAGGCGACTTCCTCCCAGAACCCGACGATTTGTAGCCAGCCTTCTTGGTGAAGGCGCGTAGGGTCTCGTTTCTGGCGGGCACGGGCTTGGTCGGCGGTCGATACCCGGCAATAACGCTGCAGCGGGTCCCAAGCGAACCCTTCGTCCAAAAGACGCCATCGTCGCCTGTGTCGCTGCGGGTTCTGGAATTGCTCTGGTACCTCATTCGATCGTTCACTCATTACACGCGGAACGCGAGGTAAGCATTTTGCCGCTACCACTCAGTTCACGGTACCCACGACATTTCTTGTCTGGCCCAGAGAACATCGTTCTGCTGCTCAGTACTTAAGGCTCAGTCACCGATAAATTCATTGACCTTCGGAGCAGCCACGTCTTTGTCGCAACCTGTCTGACTGCCGAAGGCCTGTTCTATCCTCCACAAGGGTCCTTCTCATTCACTCCATCGAGCGATGGAAATTTCGGGCGGCCGCCATACCGTACTATTACAGCGCCGGTGAAAGTCCTGCATTGTTAAACCGTGAAAGGAAAAGAAGCACAGAGTAAGGGCGGCGCCGCGAGGCGTGGTCTGGAGCAACCGAGTGCGAGACACCCAGTCCGCCACGCAAGTGAAGCCGATTCGGCCGAGGGAGATTCCTCGGAGTGCGTGAAGCCAGTCCGTCTAGAACGAAACCAGCGAGGCTCCACATGGCAACAGAAAATAACGTGAAAGTGGAAAACCCCTTAGATGCAAGCGATGCCGATTCTCGTGCGAGCATCGACCCCGGATTGAGATTACAGGCAGCCGGGTCGTTAGCAAATCCTCGCGCGCCGTCGAAGCACCTTTTTGAACTTGAGGTTGTTCGCGGTTTAATGAGTTGGTGGGTCGTTGTCGGTCATGTACTCGCCTTTGCAGGTTTTGCAGAAAACAACGTGCCAACGGTGATCGGGGTCGTCATGCATGGTGCATACGCCGTCAACGTTTTTATGATGCTGAGCGGTTTCGTAATTGCAAAACTGCTGGCGGATAAGAACGAATCTTACCAGGTCTTCATCACGCGCAGATTCTTGAGAATTTATCCTGTATTCTTAGCGGCCTTGGTGGTGGCGATTTTGGCTCGCCCGCTTTATATACCCATTCTTCTGGCTAGTCGGGCGCCACTACCATGGCATTACGATCGCATTTGGGATGCCGAAAACAATCACTTTTGGCCCCACATTCTCGCGCACTTGTCGATGCTGTACGGCCTAATCCCGGAATCGACTTTACGCTATTCAGGAATCGCTCTTTTGGGTCCTGCCTGGAGTATGACGATTGAATTTCAGTATTACCTAGTGGCTCCGCTTCTCGTTTTAATTGGTCGCAGATTCGGAAGCAAAGGATGGGTTACGCTAATCGTCGTCTCGGGTCTGTTGTCTCTGGGATTCGCCGCCTCTCTGCAGGGCAATTTCCCCACCTCTCTGCCAACTTTTTTACCACTTTTTCTCGGGGGAATGACTTCTCATTGGATTTATGCGCAAATGAGAGAGCAGGAAGCAAAAGTTCCAGCTGACATCCTCCTCGCCGGTGCACCCTTGCTCTATCTCCTAACGGGGTCGGTTCCGATCGCGATCTGGGGGTTCGTTATGGCTCTTATTCTAGCCAACGGTGACAGTCCCGTCGTTTCCAAGATGAAGTCGTTGCTAAACCGACCTAGCCTTCTCTTCCTCGGAAAGATATCTTACTCTACTTACCTAATTCATTATCCTATTTTGTGGCTTGGAAAGGCTTTAGTCGCGTGGGTAGCACTCCACGCGAATCCGTTCGTGGGCGCTCTCGCCCTCTTCGCACTGGCAGCTCCTGCGACGCTCTGTGCCTCCGCCCTCCTGTATCATTTTGTTGAAAAGCCGGGGATCGACTTTGGACGCCGGCTGTTCAAGAATCCAACTCCGAGGCCTCTCGGCCGGGACACCGTACCCACTCCCAAAAGCTCTGGGCAACCGATTTGATTTCGCTTAATTCGGGGACGGGAGTTGCAGAATGGCTGACCATTGCTCATCTGTCGGGCAGGGTGCTTCTCGCTCTAAGACGAATTCTGCTGTCTTCGCCCGCGACATAAACCTGGGACTCGGTATTCATCGGGCCCGACAACGCGCAAAACTTCTGAACTCCTGCAACTCCTGAACTCCTTCCCCTTACTGATTCATCGACAAGGCCGAGTGCGGCTTCCCATGCACGTTGGGCGCGAAGAAGCTAACATCCAAGGTACTCGCTTCCGCTTCGGCGCCCGCGCGTCCCACGTGAAGGAAGTCGGGTGTACCGTTCGGATCACTGTGGGTCGCGTATTGCGGCAACAGGATCTTGGTGACGGGATCGGCGGTCACGGTGTAGAAGTCCGCCGTGCTATCGAACACACCGGAATTAAGGATGAAGTTGTTTATCTGGATGTGGGCATCGTAGGTCGCCTGAGTGGTCCCGGCCTGGCCGATATTGGAAATAAGCGTTGCGCCGATCGCTTTGATGCCGTGGGTATGCAGGATTCCGACCATGCTGGTCAAGGAAGCAATACTCTGCACCGCGGGAACTCCATCGCCAAAGTCGTTCGTGCCCGCGTAAAAGACGACATCGGTAATTCCGGATACCCCCAGGATGTCGCGACTGAACCGCTGCGGGAGAACCTGCCGGAGAGGCAACACCGCGGGAATACCCGCCGTGTCCCCGCCAATCCCTTCATTGACGACGGACACATGATTGCCGTAGGCCGCATGCAAACGGCGCGACATCCAATTGAGAAACCGGTCGTTGTTGTCCGGTGTCGTGATCGATCCGTCAACCGATGAACTCCCCGCGCCCACTAACACACGGGTATCCCCCGGAGCCACGACATCGATTGCGTCGATGAAGAAAAAGTGGTTGGTCTCGTACGGAAAATTAAAATCGTCATCCTGATCCGTGAGATCCCCGGCGTTGGGCGCACTTAAAAAGGATTCTGCCAAAGCGGTGGAATGATAGGTCATCGGTCCACTCTTTCCTTGGACAAAAATCGACACGGCCAGATTATGACCGTCGACCACTGGATCGACTTCACCTCTTTGATCGCCGCTCAGGTCGACCCACCGCAGGAACACCGGATCACTGAACACCTCTTGCCCTACTGGCAAAGTGACCGATGGGCGCCCGAAAAACGTCACCGGTGTATTGGTTCCCGGCAAGATGTTTCCCGAATAAGCCTGTAGCCCGACACTGACTCTACCGAAGGTCACTGGCTGCGTTCCCCACGTATTGGAAAAGCGCAAGCGGATCGTGTTCCCCCACAAATCGGGTTTGACAATGATGCGCAGCGTTTGGTTGTTCGCGCCGTCCGTGGTGGGATTCGGGAAGGCGAAGTTAACTAATGCAGCGGCGGTGCTGCCTGGAAAGACGTCTTGGGGTGAACTTGTCCAGGTCGCTGCCCATTTATTCTGCTGTTTACCTCGTTCATCTCCGTAACTGGGATGGCTAGTTCCCAGTAGAGTAAGAGCTACGAGAATTGGTGTGATGATCTGCGAGGCTCGCAAGAGAGCCGGGCAGATTTGTGGGGGACGCGCAGCAAGGTGCGGATATCGATTCGACCGGGGTTCCCGCTCGACGAAGTGATACTGGTCCATGTGTAAATGTTGGTTTGAAATAAGAGAATCCCTTCTAAGCCAAACGGCTTTTCAACCCGCTGCATTCAAGCAAATATCGGGTTCACGGGCAACGATTTTCACCAGAAAAGTTAATCAAAACCTAGCACCGTGCGTAACGCACGAATATGTTGGAGAGCCAAAAAATGTATAAAAAAAGCTATCAAAAAAACCGCACTTTTGTTAGGCGAACCTGGCATCGGCACATCGGCCATTGTGGCTTCCCTTGTGCAAGAGAACCCGGAGGGCCGGTCTTGGCTTACCACTGCTGCCAAGTTGACACGTCGGCCACACCGGAGCCGGGAAGGCGCTGTGTCCGCCGCTTGGCTGGCATGCCGGCGGCTCGAAGGGTAGGCGGGCATGCTGGAGGATCCGGGCATGAAAGATGCCTCTGCACTTTGGGCATTTGCAGAATGTGGTGCCGGAAATATTTTGGAAGGTTCTGTGGCCCAAGGGGCGAGAAAAGTATAACCCCGGGTTTACCCCCCGGTTTGTCCCCCTCAACTAGCAAGGGCCCTGTAGGGGGTCGTTAGGTAGGGTAGAATAGTATAGAGAATTAGGAGTGACGGACACCGTCCAGGAGGGACGCCTGGAGTTTGGACATTCCTAGATCCACACAGGCTGGAAGCCTGTGCCGGCCCGAGTATGTGTTTAGCGGCCTTGGAGCGGAGCCGCGCGGGCGAGGGCGGCGATGAAGCTGGTGGCGCGCTGGGCGCAAGAAGCCGCTAGCGAAGTGAGGATTTGCCAGGTTCGGGCGCCTTTTGGAGTTTTATTGCCGCAGGAGATTTTGCGTGCAATCACCGCGGGGCGCAGTTGGCGTTCCGCCAGATTGTTAGTAGCCTCGACC
>Ga0210383_10002840_pt1 | contig 15582 bp, 13 predicted proteins | sample IncBWC14OmetaG_FD_160072 | JGI IMG/M metagenome (GOLD analysis project Ga0210383, IMG submission 160072) | Forest soil microbial communities from Barre Woods Harvard Forest LTER site, Petersham, Massachusetts, United States - Inc-BW-C-14-O ...
AGCGGGCTGATCGGCTACGCCCTCGACGCGCACCTGGCCCGGAAGACCTTCTGGACCGTGTCCGCCTGGGACAGCCGGGACGCCCTGGACGCCTTCAGCCGCGCGGACCCGCACCGCAGCCGGGTCCGTGTCATCCGGCCCCGGATGCGGCCCACCACGTTCACGTACTGGACCGTGTCCGGCGCGGACCTGCCCGTCGCCTGGGCCGAGGTCCGGCGCCGGGTCGCCGCCGCGGAGCGCACCGAAGATTCGCCATGACTGGCCGCTTGTGCATTTGTGCCGGATCGCTGATGGATAGGCTTTGCTTGCAGGTCTTCTCAGGTAGCGATAAAGCTGGATGACGCGACGAGGATCGCGCGCCAGGCGGCGGGAGGTCCGAGATGAGCAAGGCATTCGCGGATCGGTGGGGCGTGCCGGTCCGGGCGGGCAGCGCCGACGCGGTGGCACTGCTCGACCAGGCCGTCGAGGACCTGGCCGCGCTGGCCGGCGATCCCGTGGCGGATGCCGAGGCGGCGGTCGCGGCCGACGACAGCCTGGTGCTCGGCCACCTCTACCGGGCCTATCTCGCGCTGTACGGGACGACCCCGGAGGGGGTCGCGACGGCCGGCGAGATCGTCAAGAAGCTGGATGCGGCGGTCCTGGGGGAACGGGAAGCCCATCATCTGCGCGCCGCCCGGTCCTGGGCCAACGGCGATTGGGAGGCCACCGCCCGCTCGCTCGAGCGGGCCCTGCTGTGCCATCCGCGGGACCTGCTCGCGCTCAAGGTGGCCCAGGACCTTTACTTCTTCCTCGGCAACCGGCTCGAGTTGCGCGATGTGGCCGCCCGGGTGCTGCCCGCCTGGCCGCGCAGCCGGCCCGGCTGGGGCTACGTGCAGGGCATGTACGCGTTCGGCCTGGAGGAGAACGCGGACTACCGGCAGGCCGAGTCCCGGGCCCGGGCCGCGCTGGACCATAACCCCCGGGACGTGTGGTCGGTGCACGCGCTGGCGCACGTCTTCGAGATGGAGGGCAGCCAGCGGGACGGCGTCGAGTTCCTCACCAAATCGGCTGGTGACTGGTCCGGCAGCTTCTTCGCTATCCACAACTGGTGGCACCGGACCCTGTACCACCTGGAACTCGGGGAGATAAAGGAGGCGCTGGCCCTGTACGACTCCCCCATCCGGGCCAGGCGGTCCACCGAGTGGCTCGACGTGGTGGACGCGGCCGCGCTGCTGTGGCGGCTGTCGCTGTTCGGTGTCGACGTCACCGACCGGGCCGGGCAGCTCGCGGCCGATATCGACGACCTGGTCGGCGATCCGGTCTATATCTTCAACGACTGGCACGCGGTGATGGCCTTCGGCCTGGCGGGCGACCGGGCGAGGGTCGAGCGGGTGATCCTGGCCAACCGGCACCTGACCGCGCCGACCAACCGGATGGCCGCCGAGCGGGCGGGCCTGGATCTGCTCGAGGCGTTCGGCGCATTCGCGGCGGGTCGTCCGGACCGGGCCATCGACCTGCTGATCGACATCCGGCCCCGGGCCAACGCGGTCGGCGGGAGCCACGCGCAGCGCGACGTCATCGACCTGACCCTGATCGCCGCGGCCGCGCGGGCCGGCGACGACAGCCTGGCCCGGGCCCTGGTGACCGAACGAGTGGCGCGTAAACCCTCCGCCGAAGCCTCGGCCCGTCAGCTGGTGGCCGAGAACGGCGGCTCGCTGAACGCCGTGGGCTGGTAGGCCGTCGTTATCGGCCCTGGTCGGTGCTCGCGATAGCCCTATTCCGCCAGTGGTCGGCTTGCTCCGGGTCGCTGTCGGCCAGCAGGATGGACAGGTTAACCATGGCCCGGACGTTGTTGGCCTCGGCCGCCCGCTGGAACCAGTGGCGGGCCTGATCCGGATCGCTTTCCGCGATCATGACCCCGAGGTTGACCATGGCCTGGATGCTGCCGGGATCGGGGTTCTGGCTGTTGCCGACCTCGGCCGCCCGCTGGAACCAGCGACGGGCCTGGTCCGGATCACTCGACGCAAGCGCGTTCCCAAGGCCGACCATGCCGCCGGTGTTGCCGGCCTCGGCCGCCCGCTCCCACAAGCGGCGCGCCTCGGCTGGGTCGGTGGCCACGGTGAGGTTGCCCAGGCCGGCCAATCCCGCGGGCTCGCCGGCGTCAGCGGCCTGCTGGAACCAGCGACGGGCCTGGGCCAGGTTCTGATCGGTGTACAGGACGCCGAGGCCGACCATGGCGTCGGTCAGGCCAGCCTTAGCCGCGCGCTTCCACCAGCGGATGGCACGGTCGCGGTTCCTGTCCACGACGAGGCGGCCCAGCCGGTACATCGCGTGTACCTGGCCGACTTCGGCCGCCCGTTCGAACCAGCGGATAGCCTGGTCCCGGTCGGTATCGGCCAGCAGGTTGCCCAGGTTGAACATGGCCGTGGCGTTGCCGGCCTCGGCTGCCTGCTCGAACAAGCGGCGTGCCTGGGCGGGGTCAGCGACCGCAGCGAGGGTGCCCAGGCCGACCAAGCCGTCGGTTTCGCCGGCCTCCGCCGCCCGCTGGAACCAGCGACGCGCCGCTTCAGGGTCGCTGTGGGCCAGCGCCTTCCCGAGGTTGTACATCCCGTCCTTGTCGCCGGCCTCGGCGGCCTGCTGGTACCAGTGGCGCGCCTGTTCAGGATCGCTGTCCTGAAGCACGTAGCCGAAGCCGATGAGTCCCTGGGTATCGCCCGCGTCTATCGCTTGCTGATACCAGCGCCGCGCCTGGTCCGGGTCACGATCGCGGTACAGATTTCCCAGTCTGCACATGGCGAAGGTGCTGCCGGCGCGGGCCGCCTCCTCGTACCAGCGCTGCGCCTGCTCCGGGTCTTCACGCTCGAGGAACGCGGCGAACCCGATCATGCCGGCGATGCTGCCCGCGATAGCCGACCGCTCGTACCAATGGCGCGCCTGACCTGGACTGGTGTCCTTCACCAATTCGGCCAGGGCCGCCATCGCGGTGGTATTGCCTGCCTCGGCGGCTCGCTTGAGCAGGCGGCGAGCCGGGACGGGTTCGTTCTTCTGGATCAGCATGGCGAACGCGGCCATGCCGTCGGTGTTGCCTGCCCGGGCCGACCTCTCGAGCAGGCCGCGGGCCCGATCGGGATCGGTATCCATGAACAGCAAACCCAGGTTGAGTGTGGCATTGGATTGATCGTCGCTGGACAGCGGCAGCCACGCGGCGGACGCCACGGCGGCGTTCCCTTGCCTGGCCGCTGCGTATCCGACGGCGAAACGCCTCTCATCGGAACTCGCGTGATCCAGCGCCGCGGTCCACACCGCGTCCGGCACGGGAATGGCAGAGCCTCGGGTGTCGGCGTCCAGCACGTAGTCGTGGACGGTGAAAGCGTCCCCCTGCGTGGTCTGGGTGAGCAGGGACTGGCCCGTGGTACGACTCACGCCCAGAACCGATTCGCAGGCCCACCGCTCGGCGTCGTCGATCGCCACGGCCTCCAGTCCCGACGGCAGGAGGCGAAGCGCAGCGTCCTTAGGCATCGGCTGTGCGATGCCCGTGCGGTACCAGTCGAGCACGGTCCTGACCAGTGCGTACCGGCCGGGTCGCTCGTCGTCAGACTGGGCCAGGCTCAGCCGGGTCTCGAGCGCTGGGCCGGCCACGACCCATGCGCTCGGGGATTTACCGTCGGCCACCCAGGCCAGCAGGGCCGGGTAGCTGGCGTGCTCGCCGACACGGGCCCGCTCCTGATCGTTCCACTGAACTGGCCAGGGCATCCGGACGACCAGCCGCTCGTCGGTGAGAGCCTCACCGAGCGGGTTACGCAGGTCGCCGTCCGGCATGAGCGCCTCGAGTTCCTTTAGCCGGATAGTGGCGATCACCACGGCGCCGGACCGCACCAGCCAGCCGACGACATCCCGGAAGGCCTGGGAACCGAAGCGTTCGACGTCGTCCAGCCACACCACGACCGGACCGAGATCGGCCATGTCCAGGTCGCGTAGCTGGACCAGGGCGGTGGGCTGCGGGCAGATCAGCCGGTGATTCCCGAGCAGTACCTTGGCCGCCTCGGCGGCTGACCGGGATTTCCCACCTGCCGAGCCACCGACGATCAGCAGCATGCGATGCTCACGCTGAGCTCGCTGGATCCCCTCCCGGAGCGCCTCATCCTTATCACGCGGGACGTAGGCCAGAAACGGGGGCTCGCCCGGCACTCCGGCAGGCTTCACCCCGAATGCATCGAGGCCGGCCTCGGCGACCGGGACCGGAAGGCCGTCCGGGCTCAGGCACTCGGCCTGCAGGACGTCCCGGTTGCGAGAGGCGTTCCTCGTTTCGGCGATCGCTCGTCCGCCCAGTACAAGTGACAGCTGCTCGGCGAATCGCGGGGACCGGTCCAGCACGTCGGCGAGAGGCACGACGTACAGCCGACGCTGCTGGTGGGCAGACTCCGCGGAGGTTACGAGCCCGGCCAAACGGCCGTCGGAGAGTACCACTCCCGCCCCGGACATGCCGCCCCAGCTCTTCTGCTTCTTCGGCGTCGCTCCGTCCACGTCCAGAGGCATCCACCGCAACGGAAGCTGGCGGTCGGGATTGACCGGCCTCTTACCCTGCCCGGCCGGGTGCAGGGTGCCGCGGATCTGCTCCGTCTGGCGCACCGTGCCCGCCGGGCTACGGTCCAGCTGCTGCACTTCGGAACGGGGGAAGCCGACCGCTTCACAGTCACGCTCGACCGCGGTTCCGAGCCGCACGAAGACCGGTGATGGCGACGATGGCGTCTCCCATCCAGGCTCGGGAGCGGCGGCTTCGGCACCATGGTCGATGTCGGTGTCTCGAACCCGCAGGATCGCAATATCCCAGTCGGCATCGACGGCCAGGATTGTCATGGGAATCCACCTGGGAACAGGCGCGTCGGGCCGCACCATCCGGGCCAGGACCAACCCGTCGGCGCCGGCCTCGGCCACCACATGACAGGCGGTCAGCACCGCATCATCGCCGACCACCACACCGGCGCCGGCCTTGCCCGGGTCCGCCCATACCTCAGCTAGGCGGTCGTCCCAGATCCTGGTCACGGAGGACCTACTACCCAGCGGGCCTAGATTGCTCATCCGCGACGTCGAGCGGCGCTGGCCTACCGTCCTTGGCGTACAGGCCCGGTTTCAGCGTGAGCTCTAGTTTCTGCGTGACCTCTCTCGCCGTCTTGCCGCCCGCACCTGCCTCGACAAGCCACCAGCGGATCTTTCCGGCGACCTCCTTGTCGGTCCGTACCACCGCCTCGAGGGTGAGGGTCACCTCGTTCACGCGGAACCGGATGAGCTCCCCCTTGCTGTCGTTCCAGGCGGTTTCCAGTTCCCCGCGCAGTCCATCCAGCGCAGCCGACAGCCCCACCAGTTCCGGCTCTTGAGACAACGCCGATCACCCCCTCTGAATACCGGGGCGACGCGCAGGCGAGCGCCGCCGATGACTCCTAGGGAAGCTAGCATGCGCCATGGATGAAAACAGGCCCGGATCCCGCGGCCAGCGCGAGGATCCGGGCCCGTTATTCGGTTAGGGTCAGGGCACCATTTCGAGTTCGCGGAGCGGCTCGGCTGCGGAACCGCCGGCGACGCCCTTGCGCATCCGCGGCAGGAACAGGGCAGCGGCCGACGCGACGGCCACCGCGGCCCCGCCAACCCAGACCGCCGGGGCCAGGCCGGAGACGAACGCCGTACCGCTGGCATAGCTCCCGTGGGCGGAGAACACCGCGCCGAGCACCGCGATCCCGAACACCCCACCCAGCTCGCGGATCGCGTTGCTGGCGCCGGAGGCGATGCCCTCCTGGTCACGGCGGACCGAGCTGAGTACCACGTTGGCGACCGGCGCGAAGAACAGCGACATCCCGACGCCGGCGATCACGAAGGCCGGGACCAGCGTGATGTAGGCCACGGTGGGGCTGGCCACGGCGGCCAGCCAGCCCAGCCCGATGGCCTGCAGGGCCAGGCCGGTGACCAGCAGCGGCCGCCCGCCGATGCGGTCGGACAGGGCACCCGCGACGGGGGCGATGAGCACCGGCATGCCGGTCCAGGGCAGGGTCCGCAGCCCGGCCTGCAGCGGGCTGTAGTGCTGGACGACCTGCAGGAACTGCGCGAGCAGGAAGATGGAGCCGAACATCCCGAAGAACATCAGCAGCGACGCGACGTTGGTCGCGGTGAAGGCGCGGCTGCGGAACAGGTGCATGGGCAGCATGGGCTCGCGGGCCCGCAGCTCCCAGGCGATGAAGGCGGCCACCAGCAGCGCGCCGATCACGATGGGCGGCAGCACGGTGTCGCTGGTCCAGCCGTGGTCGTTGCCGCGGATCACGCCGAGCACGATGCCCAGCAGGCCCACGCTGGCCAGCACCAGGCCGGGCAGGTCCAGGCTGGTCGACGGTCCGTAGCTCTCGGTGAGCCGGGTCCGGGCGATGGGCAGCAGCGCGAGGCCGATCGGGACGTTCAGCCAGAAGATCCACTGCCAGGACGCGCCCTCGACGACGGCCCCGCCGACCAGCGGGCCGATGGCGATGGCCAGGCCGCCGACGGCGCCCCAGGCACCAAGGGCCAGGCCACGCCGTTGCGGGGTCACCGCGGCCGACAGCAGCGTGAGAGTTAGCGGGATCACCATGGCGGCCCCGACACCCTGCACGGCCCGCGCGGCGACGAGCATGCCGATGCCGGGCGCGAGCGCGGCCGCGGCCGACCCGGCGGTGAACAGGCTCAGACCCACGACGAACATCCGGCGGCGGCCGTACCGCTCGCCGAGCGTGGCCCCGGTCAGCAGCAGCACCGCGAAGGTAAGCGTGTAGGCGTTGACCGTCCACTGCAGCCCCTGGAGCGAGGCGTGCAGGTGAGCCCGGATCGAGGGCAGCGCGGTCGTCACCACCAGGTTGTCGAGCGAGGCCATGAACAAGGCCGTCGAGGTCACGGCGAAGGTCCATGCGGTCCGGCTCTTCGCGGTCATGATCTTCCCTCCTAGGAAGTGAGTAGTCACTAACTTCTTGGCTTAAAAAAAATTATGCGTCCGAGTCCTTCGGGCACCAGCTGGTCCACCGCTCGTCGACGGCGGGCAGGTCCATCGCGGCGGCGACGTTCATCAGCATGCCGACCGCGAAGAAGTCGACCACGGTCTGGAACGGCAGGCCGGTCAACCGCTCGACCAGCTCCCACAGCTTCTTGAACCCGCCCCTGGTTGCGGCGCGGATCTCGGGATCGTCGCACGCGGCATAGGCCTGCATCTGGAGCAGGAGCAGCGTCCGGTCCTCCAGGAGCCGCTCGTAGGAGTCGGCCATCGCCATCAGCGCCTCCTCGCCGGTGCGGTCTCCCGCCGCGGCGATGAAGGTGTCCCGCACCCGCCGGAAGCACCGGTCCACGAGCTCGACGAACAGCGCCTTCTTGGTGGGAAAGAGGCGGAACAGGTACGGCTGGCTAATGCCGGCCTTCCGGGCGACATCCTCGGTCGAGGTGCCCGCCAGCCCGTGCACGGCGAACTCGGCGACCGCGGCATCGAGGACCAGCTCGCGGCGCTGTGCCGCGGGCATCCTCTGCTTGGTATCGGTCATGGGCACTAAGTTAGTGATGACTCACTACTTTGTCAAGCGGCGCGCGGAAATCGGGGTGGCGGGAGCGGGTCGATGGCACATCGACCCAGCGAGGGCTGGTACCACGGCACATGGACCCCGAAAATCAGGCGGCTGACGGTTACGGGGGCAGAGGGCCAAACGGAGGGCCTACTACACTTACGTCGGACCAGAACGCAGAAAGGAAGGCAGCGGATGGCACGCGGCATCGGCGTCGGCGACCAGGCTCCCGACTTCACCCTCCCGTCGCAGTCGGGGGAGCCGGTGCGGCTCTCCGACCGGCTCGGCGAGCAGGTCGTGGTGCTCTACTTCTACCCCAGGGACAACACCCCGGGCTGCACCGCCGAGGCGTGCGCCTTCCGCGACAGCCATGAGGTGTTCAGCGAGGCCGGGGCTGAGGTGATCGGGGTCAGTTCCGACTCGGCCGACCGGCACGCCGCCTTCGCGGGCCGGTACGACCTGCCGTTCACATTGCTCAGCGACGCCGGAGGCCGCGTCCGCAAGAGTTACGGGGTGCCGGCCGTGCTCGGCGTGCTGCCGGGCCGGGTCACCTACGTGATCGACCGCCAGGGGACGGTGCGGCACACGTTCAACTCGATGACCAATATCGATCAGCATGTCGGCGACGCGCTGGCCGCGGTGCAGCGGCTGCAGGCCGAGGCGAAATTATCAGCCGACGGCGGTCACGGTATTCCCCGGATCACTGACGGTAATCTGTGGAAGGACTGTGAATAAACAGGTGGATAACCTTCTCTAACTGCGGACAACCTGCTCAGTTCTGTGGACAGGATGTGGATAGCAAAAAACTCGCCATAACTTTGCCGCAAACCCTTGCGCTCCATCCGCCAACGCAGTAGAAATACTTTCACCGTTGGAAACGGGCACCGCCCCGGAGGCAACTCAGGGAACGTGAGAGGAATCGGGAAACCGGTACCTGGAGCGGGTGCACGGCACCAGCGGGCGGCCCGCGAGGTCGGGGAGGCCAGGCAACTGGCTGACCTGGCGTAGTGTGGCCAGGCAGGGCCCCCTCCATCTCATACATGGAGGGGGCCTTGTTCTATTCTACCCGGCAGTGTTACGTCTGCCGGGACAGCGAGAACATCCATTGAGCATTACCGCGCGGCCGACGCTGAATGCCGCGCCGCCCGGCTTAAGACCGGCAAGAACATTGATTCCTCGCCGCGCAGGAACTGGCCGACTTTCGCCGGGCGATAAAGCAGGCACTGAACGGTAAGCGGGTTTTGGTTATTTCGCCGACTGGCGTGATGTGCCGCTCGGCTGGTGTCAGCATTGCCTTGATGGGAGTTCTCGCGGCAGGGCCGCCTAGTGCACGGCCGCGGGGTGCGGCGGGCGCCAGCGCTTCCAGCCCGGGTGCACGGTAACCAGGCGCGAGGGTCCGGGCGGGACGCCGACCAGGTCGGCTCGGGGAAACAGGGCCAGCCCGGCGGGCACGGGCTCCCACCACCGCTCGTGGGAGAACAGCCGGCTGAACAGCTCCGGCGAGCGGCCCTGCGGCCCCAGGATCAGCTCGGCCGGGACCGGCTGATCCGGCCGCTGCCAGCGGAAGTCACCGGAGATCCGCAGCGCCGAGCCGGTGTTGGGCAGAGCGGCATGCGGGGTCATGCAGTGGAAGACGATCACATCCCCCGGCTCGTAGCTGGTCGTGGCCCAGCCGGGCTCGGCCTGGCCGAGCGGGCGCGGCGGCCGGGGCGGGCCGAGGTGACCGCCGGGCTGGACCGCCAGGCCGCCGATCCGGACCGGGATGTCCATCAGCGGGATCCAGCTGGTCAGCATGTCCTGGACACCGGACACGCCGTAGTCGTAGTGGATGTAGCGGCCGCGCGGACGGGCCTGCGGGCGCTCGGGATAGATGGCGCGCAGCACCTTCACCGGATAGGAGAAGGCCGCGGGGCCGAGCACGGCGCGGACCACCGCCCGCAGCGGCGGCAGGTAGGGCAGGCGGTTGAAGTCGGCGCTGGCCAGGGCGGCCCGGAAGGCGGGGTCGGCGAGCGCGTCCATCGGGTTGACCGCGTGCGGCTGGACCGACGGGACGCCGCGGTCGTCGACCCACCCGCCGGACCGGAGCCGGGCCAGGACGGTCTGCCCGGCCGCCTGGACCTCGCTCGCGGGCAACAGGCCACGGAAGAACAGGTATCCGTCGTCGGCCAGGCGCCGGCGCAATCCACCCGAGTCATCGACCAAGGATTTGGAATCGGCCAGCTCATCCACAGGCTCACTGTAGCTACCGCTGGGATCTGTCCGGTCCGGCCGGCCAGGCCAGGTTTGGCCTTGCGGACCCGGGGTAGCCGCTACGGCCGTAGCGGCTACCGCAGGCCTGGTCCTCCGGGAACTAGGGTGCCGGGACTTAGCTGCTCGGGGAAGGCAAATGGCACGAGATCTTGGGGTTGAGGCCCACGTAATTAAGCGGGCCCGCCGCGACCGTGGCCACGATCGTTCCCGCGTGCGCGCAGCTTGTGGACGACGAGCCGTAATAACCGCGCTGGCCGGCTGCTATCGCTCCGATAATCAGCCAGATCAGCAGGATGATCCCTCCGGTCCGCATCATTACCTCCGAAAGACAGGCAGCACCTTTGATTCCGAAGGGCCGCGAATGCAGGTCGCCCTTACGTCTACCCTGTCCACGGCGGATACACGTGGAGGCGGGATCCGATATCCGTCCCATTCGCGGGAACGCGCCACAAGTCACAGCCAGACGGCCCTTTCCCTGCTCCGGTGTATCGTTGCTGCTGATGGCCTGGGACGCAAAGACCGCGCAGCGCGCACCCGCGGCACCCGACGCACTCACCGGCCCACCGTCCCGTCGGCCGGCCGGCGATGGCCCGCTGCCTCCTCCGGCGCCCGGTGCCATGTCTTACGCCTACACCACAGACCTGGCCGCGGTCCGCGCCGTGGTGTACCGCTACGCGCGGCAGGCCGGGCTGCCCGAATCGCGTGCGATCGACCTGGTGCTGGCGGTCAGCGAGGTCGCCGCGAACACGGTACGGCACGCCAAGTCTCCCGGGTCCCTGAAGATCTGGTACGACACCGAGGAGATCGTCTGCCAGATCCAGGACGAGGGCACCATCACCGACCCGCTGGCAGGCCGACGTCAACCCTCGCTGGAGGCCATGGGCGGGCACGGGCTGTGGATCGTGAACCAGGTCTGCGACGAGGTCGAGATGCGCTCCGATGAAACCGGCACGACGATCCGGCTGCACATGGACCTGCCCCAGGTCAGGCCCAGTCCCTGACCCGCGTCCGCCTCCACTGCGGGTGCGGCGCCGCCCCGCCCGTTGGTCTCCGCTTGGGATCGGTTTTCCGGCCGTTTTCTGGCCCGGTGAGGACTATCCCGCGGGAATCCGCCGTGTGGTACAACAAGTGCGTGGATCTGCTGACGGTCTCGGTGACGGCGCGGGAGTCCGCAGGCGAGCCCTACACGCTGGTGGAGATCGCCGGCGAGGCTGACGTGACGAACACCGACGAATTGCGGCGTCTGCTGGACGACGAGGTGTCCCAGCAGCCACGCACGCTGATCATCGACCTGTCCGGCCTGCGCTTCATGGACTCCTCGGCCCTGCACGCGCTGCTGCGGGTAAACCGGTCACTAGACCGGCAGGGCGGCGTCCTTGCCCTAGTTTCCCCGCAGGCCGCAGTGGCCAAGATCCTGCGGCTGACCACCGCCGACCGCCTGATCCCGGTCTTCGACAGCGTGGCCGCCGCGGCGGCTGGCTGAGCTGCGGAAGACTCGCCGGCGAATCGGGTTGTTTGAGAACTCCCCCAGTGGGATATGCTTCCTCTCAGTGGTGCCTACGACGCAGGCACGCTCAACGCGACACGGTGTTTTCGCGGGGCGTGCGGACGAGGTGCCACTTTTTCGCTTCCGCTGGCGACACCGTGACTGAGGTTCGTCAGCAAGGAGGCTCCACAGATGAAGATCGCCCTGGTAGCTCAGCACGCGACCCCGCTGCGCCCGCGCACCGGTGCCGGACCAGACAGTGATGACATTGGACTCAGCGAGCTCACCCGTGAGCTCGCTGCCCATGGTCACCAGGTGACCGTATTCGCCCAGAAGCATCAGCCGGACCTGCCCGATCAGGCCGAGCTGCACGACGGAGTGCGGATCACGCACATCGATGCCGGGCCGGGGATGGCCGACGGCGACCGGAGCGACGCCAGCCTGCTGGAGCGGGTGCCCGCTTTCAGCGGCCCGCTGCGCAGCAGCTGGGAGAGCGAGAGCCCGGACGTTGTGCACGCGCTGCGCTGGACGAGCGGGCTGGCCGCCCTGGCCGCCGCCCGCGACCTAAATATCCCCGTCGTGCAGGAGTTCAGCTCGCTCGGGGTCACCGAACGGCGCGGCGGGGTCCGGGCCGACGGTGCCGCGACCGCGCGGATCAGGCTGGAGCCCGCTATCGGGCGCAGCGCCGACGCCGTGGTCGCCACCCACGCGGCGGATGCCTCAGACCTGGCCAGCCTGGGCGTGCACCGGTCCTCGATCAGGGTCGTCCCGTGGGGCGTCGACACCGATACCTTCACCCCCGAGGGCCCGGTGGCGAAGCGGAACGACCGGCCGCGGCTGCTCACGGCCGCCGACCTGAACGAGCGGGCCCCGCTGGAGACCCTGCTCCGGGCGCTGACCCGCGTACCCGACGCTGAGCTGCTGGTCGTCGGTGGTCCGGACCGCGCCGACCTGCCCCAGGACCACGCCTACGTCGCCCTAGCCCGGTTCGCCGGGGCGCTGGACATCTCCGACCGCGTGATCTTCACCGGCAACGTCGACTACGCCGAGATGCCGGCCCTGCTGCGCTCGGCCGACCTGGTCGTCAGCACCTGCCAGTATGAGCCCTCCGGCACGACGTCGCTGCAGGCCATGGCGTGCGGGACTCCGGTCATCGCGCCGCCCGTGGGCGGTCACGTAGACGCCGTGGTCGACGGGACGACCGGCATCTTGATCCCGCCGGGCCGCCCGGCCCTGCTGGCCCAGCGGATCCGGCAGCTGCTCGCCCACCCCATGATGATCGAGGCCTATGGGGTGGCCGCGGCCGACCGCGCCAGGTCCCGCTACTCCTGGGATCGCATCGCGGGCGAGACGCTCGCGGTCTACGACAGGGCCATCGCCCAGGCGGCCTAACCGCAGGCGTTGACCGGGCCCGGGAAGCATGTGCTTCCCGGGCCCTGGTTTGCGTAGACCACGGCGGGGAAGCCGGCAGGGGTTGCCGACAGAGGCGGAGGAGAGGCCCATGACGGACGCGATCGAGCTGCTGCGACGCGTGAGCCAGAAGCTCAAGCTCAAAAGGGTGCTCGACCTGCTGGACGAGCACGATCCGGAGGCTCCGCAGCTTGAGCAGGGCCGCAGGCTCGCGCCCACCCGCCCGCACCCGAACCTGTCCCCCGACCCCGAGGTGCTGCGGCTGGCCGGCCGGATGGCCGGGGCCACGGACCGGATCAGGGACGCCCTGGCGGGCCGGGCCGGGCCGGGCGCTGAGCGCGGCCCGCTCGGCAAGACCGCGGATCCGGAGGCCCGGCACCCCTCTCCCCTCTCCCCTCTCCCCGGGCCCCGGATCCGCGCTCTATCTCTTTTCGGCCCGGCATCTGTTTTCCGGCCTGGCCCGGATCGGCCGAGCGGGTGTAGCGACGCTGAGACGGGGTAGTCCGGCTGACTATGGGAGCGATCGTCACGCCCGTAGGCTCGTCCCGTTACGGCGGGTTCACCACCATGCCGCTGGGCGGCCAATGGCGCGCGGGGAGCAGCGGGAAGATCGCGACCGACACCGATCCGTGGAGCGGCGCGATCCTGACCGAGATCTCGCTGGCCGGGGCGGATGACCTCGACGACGCCTTCACCGCGGCCGAACGGGCCCAGCAGGCGTGGGCCGCGCAGCCGCCGGCGCGCCGGGCCGGCGTGATGCGGGCCGCCGCGTCGGTGCTGGAAGCTCGCCGGGATGAGGTCACCGACTGGCTGATCCGCGAGACCGGCGCTCCGGTCGCCGTGGCCGAGCTCGAGTGGAACCTGGCCCGCGAGGCGCTGCTGACGGCGGCGGCGCTGCCGTATCAGGTCACTGGGAGCATCGTGCCGTCCGATCTCCCGGGTCGGCAGACCCGGGTCTGCCGGGTGCCGGCCGGGGTGATCGCGGCGATCAGTCCCGCGAGCTTCCCGCTGCGGCTGTCCAGCCGCACCACGGCGGCCGCGCTCGCGGCCGGGAACGCGGTGGTCCTCAAGCCGTCCAGCGATACGCCGGTCACCGGCGGACTGCTGATAGCCAAGATCTTCCGGGAGGCTGGCCTGCCGGATGAGCTGCTCAGCGTGGTCATCGCCTCCGGCGCGGAGGTCAGCGAGGCGATCACCGGGCATCGGGTGCCCCGCGTCATCTCCTTCGCCGGCTCGGCCGCGGTGGGCCGGATCCTGGGCCGCCAGGCGGAAGGCAAGCGGCTGGTCGGCCAGCCCGGCACGGACGGGTCCCTGGTCATCCTCGAGGACGCCGATCTGGCGCGGGCGGCCGACGCAGCGGTGTTCGGCTCCTTTGCCGGGCAGGACCAGATCTGCATGATCACCCGCCGGGTCACCGTGCACCGGAAGGTGTACGTCGAGTTCACCGAGCGGCTGCTGACCCTGGCGGGTTGCCTGCGAGCCGGCGATCCGGCGGCCGCGGACACCGACGTCGGCCCGGTAGGCAACGCCCGACGGCTGACCGCGATCCGGGACGCCGTGGAACGGGCCCGCGCCGAGGGTGCCCGCCAAGTGCTCGGCGGTGAGCCGGACGGCCCGGCCCGGCTGCTGCTGCCCCCGCAGGTGCTGCTGGCGCAGGACAACGTGGCCAGCACCAGGGAGGAGCTAACCGGCCCGGTGATCACGATCGTCCGGGCCCGGGATGAACGGGACGCGCTCCGGATCGCGAACGAGACCGGATACGGCCGGTCGAACGCAGTCTTCACCCGGGACATTGAACGCGGCACGCGCGTCGCGCTCGGCCTGAACGCCGCGATGACGCACGTCAACGACGCTCCGGTAAACGGGGACACTACGGACGACCCGGGCGGCCGTCGGGCCATCGGCGACTTCACAACCGAGCACTGGGTAAACGTGCCGCTCGGCGCCGACTCGTAACCCGGTGACCGGCCAGCCGCCCGGACCGTGATCTGGTGGCCGGTCAGCGGATCCGGACCGCGACCAGGCAGGCGTCGTCGCCGGTGTCAGAGACCGCGCTGGCCAGGATCTGGTCGGCCTGGGCGGCGGCGGTCAGGTCACCGGCCTCCGGCTGTCCCGCGGCTCCGGGACTCAGCCCGGCGACGAACTCCGCGAGCACGTCTTCGATCGAGTCACCGCGGCGCTCGATCAGCCCGTCGGTGAACAGCAGCAGGGTGTCACCGGGTTCCAGCGACTGCACCGCTTCCTCGTAGCTAGCGTCCGGGTCCATGCCGAGCAGGACTCCGCCGGGCAACGGGAGCTCCTGTGCGGTGCCGCCGCGTACCAGCACTGGCGGCAGGTGTCCGGCGCGGGCCCAGCGCAGCACGCGTATCTGCGGGTTGTAGAGCCCGCACACCACGGTTCCGACCACGCCGGAGGTGAGGTGGCACACCACGCCGTTGAGCATGCCGAGCAGTTCGGCCGGCCCGGCTCCAGTGATGGCCAGGCCGCGCAGCGAGTTGCGGGCCGCGACCATGCCGGTCACCGCGTCGATGCCGTGCCCGGCCACGTCGCCGACCACCAGCAGCACGTCGTTGGTCGGCAGCAGCAGCGTGTCGTACCAGTCTCCGCCGACCAGGTGGCCCTGGCCGGCCGGGCGGTAGCGCACCGCGACGTCTATCCCGGCCGCTTCCACCGGTACCGCGTCGGGCGGCATGATGGCCCGCTGCAGGCGCAGGGCGAGCAGGTGCTCCTCGGCGACCCGCTGTTCGGTGTCGGCCAGCTTGTCGCGTGTCGCGGCCAGGGCGACCTGCGTATGGTAGTGCGCCGAGACGTCCTGGAAGGCCCCGCGCAGCGCGACCACCGCGCCGACCGCATCCGTGACCGGTTCGGCGAACACCCGGATCTGGCGGATGCTCC
>Ga0210383_10002844_pt1 | contig 15580 bp, 11 predicted proteins | sample IncBWC14OmetaG_FD_160072 | JGI IMG/M metagenome (GOLD analysis project Ga0210383, IMG submission 160072) | Forest soil microbial communities from Barre Woods Harvard Forest LTER site, Petersham, Massachusetts, United States - Inc-BW-C-14-O ...
ATACCGAGTCACCGGAGTAAAAACCTTCATGGTCAGTTACGACGGCGTTGTCTACGAAAAGGACCTTGGGCCTGACACACTCGAGCAATTCAAAAAGCTGGAGCGCTTTAACCCCGACCTATCCTGGCAACCCGTTAGCGAGCAGTGAGGGCGAATTAGCACGGTACTTCTCCTATTTGGCAAATGTGACAAGCTGGCAATCTCTGGTGGCTTATGTTGAGAGATACGAATCCTAAGCTGGAATTAACAGACATCGAAGACACAAATACGTGTCCCCAATGCAATCCGGACACCTGCGTCGGCACTACACATTCCACGCGCGAATCGCCAGTACGCGGGGGATTTGATTCAGAGTCCTTCGACCGTGAGACCAACCCCTTCCAACAGGATTACAACGCCGAAGAATTCTAATCCGCATTGTTGGAAGATCGCATAAACGACTACACGACGAGGCCTTTGCTGCTTGGCACTCTTTTGATGTCGGTCTCAGTCCCCGGATACTCACACAGGCGCAATCGGATGACGCTCCGCGCGGCGCCATGGTCCCGGGTTGGAGATCGGCAAGAAGTTCATCGGATCTTGACCTCGGCCTCGGAGGTCTTTCCAAGATTGCGGACGAAACCGGAGGCGAATGCTACTCCCCCGGCGCCTCGAAAGCGGTTAGCTTCGAACCCTACCTCGATCGCTTCCAGAAAAACCTCAACAACCAGTAGTACCTGGTCTTTTTGGGGGGCCAAAGAAAAAGGCACCCTGCAGAGCATGAAGGTCTGGGCCGAAAAATGTTTGGATCGAAAAATCCGGCGCCGAAATTGTGGCACCAGACGACGCCCCGGCTTTAGGACAAAGACAGCGGCAAAAACAAATAGAGCTGGACGCCCCCCAACCTGTCCAGCACGAAGAGGGCCTCTGAACCAAGAGCCATGCCATCATCGCGGCTCCGTACTAATGCTTCCCCAGTGGCAGGATCTAAACCTCCCCTTCTGACTCGGTAACTGACAAGTAACTCTTACTCGATGCTAATGTGCGCCCCGCTCTCGAAAGTAATCTGAGACGGCGTTCTGTGGGCCGCCTCCCAGGCTCTCACCTTCGGCCGGGCCTCATCGAAAAGACGCGCGAAGTTTCCTTTGCGCACCTTCTCGCTGGCCTCTGGGGTAAGCAGCTTCCACAAGGGGTCATACTGGTAGAAGACCTTCAAGTAGCTCTGCTGGCTAGTGGGTGCGACTTCGTCAGTACCGAACAGAAAGCGGTCCGGGAAACGATTGATCAAATCCGCACTGATCTTTGTCGCCTCAGGACTCGCAACAACGTACTTGGCTACCTCGTCCCATGAGATGTCGAAATAGACGTTCTTGAACGTGGGATCGTTGAGGATGACCGCAAGATTGGCTGCATGATCTTTTATCGGTCGAACGATACGTCCCAGCCCCGTGTGCGCCCAGATGATTGTCGTGTTAGGGTGTCGCTTCAAAAGGGCCTTCATCTGTTCCAGGTACGCCGGTGGCGCGCCTTGCTTCGGGAAGGGAACGTCCATGTCGTTGTGGATGATGGCGACCAGCCCAGCCTCTGCACAGAAGTCGAGAACCTTGTCCAGCGCACGGTTCTGAAGATCCGCTGTCTCTCCTGCAATCTTGGCGGAAACAAACTCCTTGTGAATCGAGAACTCCCCGATGCCTGAGAACACGCCCGGAAATGTCTGAAGCACCCGCCGTATGTGGTCAGCGGCGTACATATCAGTCGGGTTGAAGCCCGTAATCATCGGTTCAAAGCGTGCCTGCTCTTCCTTGGAGAGCGACCGGTACGCCATGGCGATGTACGCATCGGTGAAGGAGTAATAGTAGAGCGGAGAATCAGTCTGTAAGTAATACGTAGGAGCGGAGTCACCCGAGTTCTCATAGGACCATTGCTGTTGCAATGGAATTCCGAACAGCGCAACCCGCCCTACCTTGTTTCCCATGATCTTTACAAAATCGTGGATATCTGTGCCTTCCTGAATATAGTTCGTTAGATGGAAATGAGAGTCGTTCACAACAGGCTCTTCCATCGCCGCCGCAACCTGCCCTATCGCCAACCCGCATGAGCTCCACAACAAAGCCGCGACTAGTAACCTCGAAACACTTCTCATGGCGAACTCATTTCTCCGAGCCAATCGCCGGCTCAGACGCACTCAGAAACAGCGGCCACTGCCTATGAAAGAAACCCTCATCACTGCTGATGCAACACATCATCACCGCAAAGACGGACGCCAACCCTCGCACCCTCGCTCGCACCGTCTCGCGCATCAGTTGCTCGTTCATCTTAGAAAGCCAGCTCAACCGTCGTATCGAACACCCAGCCTTTACCGCCCAGCGGGAACGGTACTGATGTATAACCCACAGGCGAGCGGAACAGATAGAGCGCCTCCGTATTCCAGCGCAGCACTTTGTTCTTATACGGGAACCAGTTCGTTCCGATTCGCGCGTCATACGGATTGCCATACTGACCGAAGATGTGCGACCCCCCGGAATAAAGTTGCAACTTCTTCTGGATCGGCATCATCGAAAGCTGGAACTGGTAGCCAGTGTCATAGCGTGTATGGATCGCCGACGTTCCCGGGCCTGTAAAATCGTTAAGCCACCGCCAGAAACCTTCACCCTCGAACGCCCACCCGTGATATTTGAAACCACCATCGACATCAGCCATCTGGTAACGCAGTGTATTCACTGTGATCCCCGGCCCAAAGAGGTTCGGCGTAAAGATCACGGTGCCGTCAGATAGCCGAATCTGCGTATTCTCGAACGTGTCCTGGCCCGGCTGCTCCTGCTCGTCCTCTGTGCTTGTCGTATAGTGGCCTGCAACCCGCGTCGCCAACTTCTGATGATCTTCAAAATCACCAAAGCCCAATCCGAAGTCACCCGTCGGCTGCCACACCAGTTCTGAGGAAACAGTATTAAATTTGTTGTCGATTTGCGCCGCGCTTACGCCAAGCGTGCTCAGGTTGTTGCCCACCATCGCCTGGTACGATAGCGTCTTTGTGATGGTGCCAGTCGCCCAGATGCCCGAAGTATAAGAAGGCCGGAAGAACTCGTCTGTAATAAGCCGCGTATCCACCCCTAGCCAGAAAGGAAATTGTCCTTCAACGCTGCGCGTGCCCGGCAGAGATCTGATTCCGCCGGACAAGGTGAAGTGGTCGTTGAATTTAAAGTTCAAATTGCCGGCCAGAACTACTTGCGCCGCCTGCCCCTGACTCGCATTCGAAGACCAGGCATAGAGAAAGTACCGCAACTTCGGATTCAGCACCCAGCCCAGAAACTTTATCTGCACCTTGTTGATCTGTACATCCTGGCGTTGCTGCAAGTCGCTCGTCACTCCGAAGTAGTTCGTATAGGTCGGTGCCAGGTTTTTCTGGTTCAAGTAACGAACGTAGCTGTAGATGCTAATACTCATATCCCCCAGCTCGGTGTTAGCCACTTTGTAACCAAAGTTAGGGGTGTAAGCTCCCCACGTCTTTGGCGCATCCTGCCCGCCAGAGTTCTCAAACGGATTCTTGATCGTGGCACCATTTGTACTGATTGTGCCGTTCACTCCCGCATGAAACGCCGGCACGGCAAGGCTCGCTCCGCCGTCAGCTCGGGGCAGCGAAACAATTGATGCTTCCAGCAACCTCGCCTGCGAACTGCTCCGATAATCTCTTTCAGCCGCCGACTGCACATCGCCCGCATCAGATCCATCCCGGGCCTCCAGAAGCGCTACACGTTCCTGGAGGCCCTTGATGAGTCGCAACATCTCCTCTTCGCGTGCAGTGAGGGGAGGGCTGTCCTTTAGAGGAGCTGACGCATCGTCGCCTGCGTTATACTGCGACTCATTCTTTGGTGTTGTTGTTCCCTGCCCATAGCTTTGGACCGCCGGAAATAGACCTATCGCAAAACCAACTCCGACAAACAATCTGCGATACTCGCGTAACCGTCGAAAAATTGAATTTGCAGTGCTCATCGTTTTCCCAACCTGATGGAGCCCAGATTTCCTATCGCCGCGAAGGCACGATTTACCCCTACTTCCATCCCACTGACAACGGCGAATAAAGGTTGTAGTTCAACTTTTGAGACACGTAGTCGATTACCTCTTGCGCTTTGACACTGTTCCCAGCCTCATCCAGTGGAGGCGCAAAAACAGCAATCGCGGCCTTCCCAGGGACGATCGCTACTATCCCGCCGCCAACCCCGCTCTTCGCCGGCAAACCCACGTTCCATGCCCAAGTGCCCGACCCGTCATACAGCCCGGCTTCCATCATTGTGCTCAGAATGTGCGGAATATCTTCAGCTTTGATGACTCGCTCGCCAGTCGCCGGATTGACTCCATTGTTCGCCAGCGTCGCGCCCATCCTTGCCAATTGCGTCGCATTCACGCCAACCGAGCACTGCTTCGTGTACACATCCACTGACTCAAACGGGTCCGCATAAATTCGGTCATACTTCGCCAGCAAGTACGAGAGCGCCTTGTTTCCGGTATTCGTTGCCGCCTCGGACTTGTACACCTCGTCAATCAAAACGAGCTTCTCTCCCGCGGCTTTGCTGTAGAAATTGAGGATCTTGTTCCACTTCTCATCTGCCGTATTGCCGGAGATCAAGCTCACCGTCGCAATTGCGCCAGCATTGACAAACGGATTTCCGCTATGCGTCGGCATATCGACTACAGCATTTGGAGAATTGAAAGGACGTCCGGTAGGCTCAGACCCGATTTTTGCTAGTACCTTCTCCGGGCCCTGCTCTTCCATCGCCAGTGCCAGCGAATAGACCTTCGAGATCGACTGAATAGAGAAGGAATAGGTCACGTCCCCCATCGTCAGAACCTGGTTGTCCGTAGTAACGATGGCAATTCCAAACAGCTTCGAATCGACCTTTGCGAGATACGGAATGTAGTCCGCATTCTTTCCGTTCGTGTCGTTCTTGAATTTCTCGTATGCTTCTTTGACAACCGCTTCAACCTGGGCCCTTCGCGGGGCGACCGGGCTAACGTTGGTGCTACTTTGAGCTACGACAGGTATCGGGCAAAAGTACTCAGGAACAAGCGCCGCTGCCATCAACACCAGAATCGAGATTCGACGTGCGTTCATAGTAAAACTCCTTCCCCTCTCACTTACCCGTATCTTGCGAACCGGGGCCGAGCCGTGACAGTTCCGCCCTCAGAAAGCAAAGGTTTTGCCGTAGTTGTACTTGAACGAAAACTGCACTCGAAAGTCGTTGTAGTTATACCCGTTACGGAAATTCACTCGCCGTCCAAACTGAAACTCCCCGCCAGCCATCACGTTTTTGATTGGGTAGTACAGCAGGTTCGTAAGCGCGTAATATCCCTGGTGATAATCGCTCGCCGACTCAGCATCGGAGTTCCAGATATTCACCATCGATCCTCCAATTGTGCTGGTGAACTTTGGATTCCAGGTATGATCAACAAACGCAACCGCGCCAAGAATCGGCAGAGGAACTCCCTTGACCGGGCTTACAGGGTTCGAGAAGTTATTCTGAACGCCAATGTCGATCGGGGCGTCGTTCATGTAGTTCTGGATTCCGTGGCCATAGACCAGACTGAGCTTTGCCGTCGTGTTCTCCCCGAACTTGAGGTTCGAACTCGTATTAATGCCCCAGCCAAACGCTGAACCGCTGAAATTGAGGTTGGGATTCGCATTGTTGTCCACCCAGGCAATCCTTCGGAACAAGCTCGCAACCTGAATGTATCCCCACTTTCGATCGAAGTGGCCCTGCATCGAAAGATCGGGAAGAATGAACTGCGGCGTGATGTTCGATAGCTCAATGCGGCCGCTGTAAGTTCCCTGGTCCGCGCTGGCTCCGGGACGCTCCGCAGCAATCATGAATATGTTCCTGTCCGTTTTGATAGGCGTCCACCGAACCTGTATATTTCTGAAAAACACCATGCCGTTCGGGCCCCAATATTCAATCGAGTTCGGGAAGACACCGATATCCATGAACGGGCTCCATGTCTGCCCCGCACCAAAGTGGCCCATTTCGCCCCACGCTTGACGTAGGCGGAAAGTTGTCTGCCCTGCATCCACGCCAGTACCGAAAAGTTCAAACTCGAACCACGTCTTCAGATCGCCCAGTGATGTCGGCGTCGAGGTCTTCACGCCGAACCTGGTCTGCCGAACACCGAAGAAAGTCTGGCCGTTTGGCCCAAACTCGTTCGCGAACGCTGGCAACTTCGTCGGTCGCACCACGTCATACCAATTCGGATCTATCGTCCCGAAGTTATAACCCGAATCCGTCATGACAAACCCATAGATGTCCATCGTGCTCTCTGACCCCGACTTCTTCTGGTCCGCCTGCTTGCCAAGTGGAGGAGTGCCAGCGGCTGCTCCATAAGAATGCGCCGTCGGATTAGCGTCAAGAGACGTAACGGCACTCACGAGCGAATTGCTCGGCCCACCCTCGCTCGCGAGATTGGAAGCAGGCTGGCCCTCAAGTTCATTCAGCTTTCCTTTCACCTCGTCCATCATCTGTTCCAGTTGCTGGAGCTTCACTTTGAGCTGCTGCACATCCTGTGCCTGCTGCTCCGGCGATGCCGGCGTCTCTCGCGGCTGAGCAGGCTGAGCAATCACGGGCCTACTCCAGACGGCTGCTGTAGTAAGCACCGCCAAGAATAAGACGGCTTTCCGAGTGACTCTAGGGGCGTGTCTCATAGGGCTTCTCTCCCTCCGTAAAACCGCTTGCGTAAATCTGTCACTGTTGCTCGAGGTTGAAGATCTTGTATTCCCCGCAGCCCATCGCAACAACTAGGTGATTCCCTAGCTAGAGCAGCCCCTAACAGCGCACGCAGCATGCATTCGCGAGCTTTTGAAGAAAAGACGTCGTCGACGCCAATCCAAACGTTCAGTCCCCACAGTCCTTCTAGATCTGTCCCGCGAACTCGTCACTAGAAAATCCACACAAATTTTCAAAAGGTGACATTGTTTAGGGCCCAAAGAACGACCACGTTTTCACCGCTAAAACCACCCAAAAACGCGTAAAACCCTGTAATGAATGCGGAACCCTCACCCCGAAATGTCCCCCGTACAATTCTCAATAACAGCTGACGGCTAGGGCTTTTCCCAGTTGCCGCATTTAAGGAGATCGGTTCAATCTGGTCGATAAACCGCTTCCGAAACCAACAAGAACTTAGGCCAATGAAATGAAAACAAAAATTTTACTGGCTGATGATCATCCTCCGTTCGCCGAGGCCGCCCTCGCTATCCTGAAACCCCACTACGATATCGTGGGGATCGCAACAGACGGGGCGATGTTGGTATCAGAGGCTCTCCGTCTGCGCCCCGAGGTCATCGTCTCTGACATAACGCTGCCCATTTTCAATGGCATAGAAGCCATCCACCGCCTCCGCATATCCAACTCGCATGCAAGAGTTGTCTTTCTAACAGTTCACGCGGAAGAAGGATTTCTAAAGGCCTGCATGGCGGAAGGCGCACAAGGATACGTCCTCAAATCACGCATGAAGACCCAACTGATTCCAGCAATTGAAGCAGCTTTAGAGGGCAAGTCCTACGTCTCGCCCTTCGTTGCCAAGTGATTCAGAACGCAAGCTTGAGCGCGAATTGAACGACCCGAGGATTGACGCTGGTTCTCGTGATAACGCCAAAAGCAGGCGATGCAAAGTCGTTGTCGGGATCTGCAAACTGCGGGTGATTCAATGCGTTGTACATTTCCGTGCGAAATTGAACGCTGCTGCGGTCCGACAGCCACCGAAGTGGTGTCGTCTTTGAGATCGCGAGATCGATGTTCGTCTGCCTTGGCCCGTTCGTTATTCCTGTTGCGCTATTGCCGAAGCCAGTTCCAATTCCGTCCGCCCCGATCACCAGAGGAGTTATGAAACAAGAAGCGTTGAAGTAATGGTCGAGATTGTTCGTGATCGGGCCGTTGGTCACAAACTGGCTCTTGGTGCACGTTCCTGACAATCCGGCCTTGTCTTCGCTTATTCCAAAGACATTGTTCGGATTAGTGTCCGCGATCGTCATTGCCCTTCCCGACTGAATCGTAGCGATCCCCGAGACTTCCCAACCCCCGAGGAACCAATGTTCAAAGGCCTTAGCGGGACTTGGGAGCTCCCATATACCGCTGATTATGAATCTATGCGTGCGGTCAAAGCTTGCTCTTCCCCACCGCATACCCGGAGAGTTCTGATCACCCAGGGTCAGCCCATTTCCTGATGATGTCGAGTTGATGTCGGCTCCGTCCGTGTCCAGCGTTTTTGAAAAAGTGTAGGACGCGAGGAACTGAAATCCATGACTCAAACGCTTCGTCATGCTCACTTCAAGACCGTTGTACGACGAGCCACCTTCGGATTCCATCTCGACACCGGAGTCCGGAGGTATTCCGAGGACAGGAAGTCGCAAAGCAATATTTGCAACTGTGTTGGTCGAAACTCCTCTTATGGGATCTTCTGCCGAGGCGGACAGGGCCTGGTTGAGGGAACGTTGCCGGACCAGATGCGATCCATGAGTGCCAACGTATCCGACTTCGAGCAGCCAGTCCTCCGAGGCCTCAGCCTGCAGATTGAGCGAGTACTGTTGAATAATTGCAGACCGAAAATAGGGAGAAACGGCGTACACCGTTGTGGTGGAGACCGGCGAATATGCAGGAAACATGGGGAACGACTGTGGCGTTGGAAATGGCTGCGGGAAAGGTGCTTGAAAAGTGGCGTTCGCGTTTGCCAAGCCGGAGTTCAGCCGGAACTCAGAAAACGGGGCACCAAGTACGTTCTGGTAAAAGGCCTGACCTGTTGGCCGCGAATAGTAGATACCATAGCCGCCCCTTAGGACGGACCGCGTTGACCCGGACATGATCTGCTCAGCGAATCCGATTCGCGGGGCGACTGTGTCTTGTCCTTCCGCATAATTCCCAAACGTGTTGTTTGTGCGAGCCACGCCGGCTGGCAGAGTTCCCGGAAAGTTCGAAGCTACGATGTACCCCGCCACGCTTCCTTCAGGGGGAGGGTTTGCCACGGCTTTGTTGAAATCAAATGTGGCGTTTCTACCAAGGTTGTCTCCAAACTGACCGAGTCTTTCGTACCGAATGCCCGCGTTGAGTGTCATGGAGCTAGTGATTCGATAGTTGTCCTGAACGAACGCCGAACCCTCCCACGCCCTGTACTCTCGTGCGGTCAGCCCAAAGTCGTCGAACGAGGAGAAGACATTGCTGAATGTTGTGCCGTTGTCCTTTGCGCTGAGGCCGAGCAGAAAGTCCGGCCAGCTGAGGAACCGTAGAAACGATCCGAGTCCGACGAGGTTGATGTTGTCCTGAACTCTTGTTATCGATCCTCCCAGCCGCAACGTGTGGGCGCCGTGAACCAGGCTGTACACATCGCCGAAGAAGAAGCTGTTTTGGGTTATGTTCCTCGGAAACCCGGATGCAATGCTCACTGAGCCTTGAATCTCCAGACTTGGCAATTCATTGTTGTTACTCATCGCTCCTTCTGCGACACCTATGTCCGACCAGTTGAATGCACCTTCTGCCCTCGTGTTTGTTGTTGTTCGGACATATCCAAATCGTGCGTCATTGAGCGATCCGTTGGGAAAGGTATCAGTGCGGGCAATGGAGACGACCACGAAGTCGCTGTTGCTCGGGCTTAAAAATCCGGGTACGTTGCCGATGGGATTAAGCCCGTTGCCAGAAAATGTAACGTTCTGATTGTCAGGAGAAATAAAGAACCGAATGTCGTATTTGCGGGTCGTGGAGGGAAGATACTCCAGGTTCGCCAAAAACTGGTTCTGGCTGAAGTGGCATGGATCGGAAAAGACGGAAAATCCTTGCTGAACAAGTGGCTTTGATTGGTCCCTGGTTTGAGGAGTTGGAATGACAAACGATCCATCTGGAAGCTTTAGGTTGGCCAGCGCCAAAGCCGAAGAATTGATATTGGATCCGTCCGCTTTGATAGTCACGCCGCCTAAGGAACCTGCCATCCCGGCAAACAATCTTCCGAGCGCCGCGGCCGATCGATCGTTGGTGAGTGGCGGTTCGACAACGCTGGCCACGCATCCTACTCGGGATTGACCAGAAGCGAGGCCGTTGACCTGCCGCGTTCCCTGATACGAACTAAAGAAGAGCAATTTCTCTTTCTTTATCGGTCCACCGAGCGAAAACCCAAATTGATTCTCGTTGAGTACAGCTCGCGGTTGACCGGCGAGGTTGCGAAAGAAGTCGTTTGCGTTGAGCACTCTGTTTCGGAAGAACTCGAATACATTTCCGTGGAAAGTATTCGCTCCCGTCTTTGTAACCAGACTTACGTTAGCTCCCGCATAGCGACCGTAACCAGCGTCATACTGACCGGTCTGTACCTTGAATTCCTGCAGACTATCGGGATTTGGCAGAGGAATTCCGCCGCTTCCCGACCCACTCCCCTGAACGTCGCTGACGCTTATGCCATCAAGTAAGAAATTGTTGTCGTAAGAGCGGGCCCCATGAACAAAGATTCCGTCGTTGGAGGGGGCTATTTGCGAGAGCGCGGTCCCACCCAGGCCAAGTTCTCCAGCGTTGTAAACCCCGACCGCAACACCTGGGGATAGTCCCGCGATTTGCGCAAAATTTCTGGTTACGAGCGGTAATCCCGTAAGAGTGCCTTCATTTACTACTCTTCCAAGCGCGGAGTTGTCGGTTTGAACCATCAATGGCTTAGAGACAACCTCCGCTTGCTGAAATTGCGTTGCGAGACGCATTCGTGCTTCGACTTCAAGCGTTTCAGTGACATATACTTCGAGACCAAAAAGCTCCAGAGGCGTAAAGTCGGTTTTGCTGGCCTGCAGTTCATAGGACCCGGGTGGAAGTAGGAGAAAGCTGAATCTGCCAGAGTCACTGGATATCACAGTCAAAGTTCTGCTTGTGCTCTGGTCGACGAGGCGGAGAGTCGCACCGGGAATCACGGCACCGGATGGGTCGAGAAGTTCACCCGCCAATGCGCCCGTGGCAGTTGTCTGGCTTGATAACGGAGAAATCAACAGCGCAATGGCCACAGTGGCTGTGAATCCACTTAGACAAATCCGGGGTAGTAAGCGGTAAACCTGCCTCAATCGGAGGTTCATGATGGCCTCAATGGGAGAATCCAAGCAAGCAAAGTACTCTGCTCTCACAAAAGCTCTTCCAAAGCCAACTTCAGTGACAGGGGTGATTCTTCGTGGTCAATTTATCTTGGCCCCGAAATTTCGCGACTATTATAGTCTTGCCGTCAATAAGAATCAGGCGTCCAAACAAGGTGCTAGGACTCATTGAGTTGACGGCTCGAATTTAGAAGCTTCCTTGGAGGTTTCGGTGTCAGGTCCAACGGACAACCAAGTCTCGGGATGCCAGGTCCACTCGCGAGACCACTCTGCTCGTATCAGGATCACTGCAAGACTTTTCTTCATTCTCTTTGCAGCCATTGCATTTGTCTTTCCGCAGCCGATTTCAAAACCGGGTCAAAAACCCCTCCGCCGTGTTCTTCTATTCAATGACTTCGGGCATTTGGTCTCGCCTGGGATAATGGCATTGGATCAGGCGATGGTGGCAACGTTAGAGCAGTCTCCGTTTCAGATTGAGTTGTACACAGAGACCCTTGACTCGACGCTCTTTTCGGATGAAGCCTCTCAGCGCAGAATCCGTGCGTGGATTGCTCTCAAGTATTCAGACCGCAAGCCGGATGTGATCATTACGGCGGGGCCGGCATCTCTCCGGTTCATGATCGAATCGCATGAGAGTTTTTTCCAGGGTACTCCAATCATCTTCTGCGGTACAACACAAGAAATGGTAGGTGAACTCAAATTGGACCCCCATTTCACCGGTGTTTGGGGCGTGGCGCAGCCTGAGAAGACGCTTTTAGCGGCGCTCAAATTGCGGCCCGATACCAAGCATGTCGTCGTAGTGGGCGGTAGAAATTCCTTTGATCAATATCTGGAGGACCTTGCAAGACAGAGCTTCCGCAAGTACGAGCCGAAGCTGGATTTTGCTTATTTGACTGAACTAGACATGCCGACGCTGCTGACTCGACTAAGTCAGCTTCCTAGCCACACGATCATCTATTACACATCTCTCATGGAGGACGCGGCTGGGAGCCACTTTGTTGATGCTGCTCAATCTGTGCCGCTCGTTGTCGGAGCCGCAAACGCGCCGATATTTGTCGTGGATGATGTTGATCTTAGGGGAGGAACTGTCGGCGGATATTTGATCAGTTGGATAAGAGACGGTCAGGTTGCAGCAAAAATGGCAGTCAGGGTTCTAAGTGGTGAGAAGCCGCAGGATATTCCAATCGTCAGGAACAATAGCGTCTACATGTTTGATTGGAGGGCTTTGCGCCGTTGGGGGCTTAGTGAAAGGGACCTTCCTGCCGGCAGCGTGGTGCTTGATCGTGAATTGTCCATATGGCAACGCACGAAGTCGATTTGGATCAGCGGCCTCTTGATCATCCTTGGTCTTTCTGCTCTTGTGGCCTACCTCCAGTTCAGTCGAAATGAGGTAAGGCTAGCCAGAGATGAGCAGATGCAACTCAGCGGGCGATTGATCGACGCGCAAGAGAAAGAACGAAGCCGATTGGCAGCCGAACTTCACGATGATTTCAGTCAGAGGTTGGCACTCCTTGCTTTGGGGCTGGAAAATGCTTCAGAAGCCCTCCCGGATTCGCCCCGCTCCGCAAAGCAGCAGCTGCAAGAGCTTATGAATTCTGCCAGCGAGCTTGGAGCTGATATTCATACGGTTTCGCATCGCTTGCACTCCGCTACGCTCGAGAGCCTGGGACTGGAACATGGTATTAGCTCTCTATGCAAAGAATTTGCTGATCGGCACGGGATCGAGATCGATTTCTCAGCTCACAAAATTCCCCGTGTCGTCGATCCTAACGTGGCTCTGTGTCTGTTCCGTATCGTCCAGGAAGCCCTTCAAAACTTGAGGAAACACAGCGGAGCTGCAAGAGCTGAGGTCAGATTGATTAAGCACGCCGACGGAATATTTGTCTCAGTGTACGACCAGGGAAAAGGATTCGATATGAATGATATGAAGGCGCATGAAGGCTTGGGGATCCGGAGCATGGGAGAACGTGCTCGATTGCTAAGCGGGCGCTTTGAAATTCATTCGAAACCGAGCAGAGGAACAAGAGTAGAAGCTGCGATACCCCTGCCGAAGACACTAGGGCAAACTCATGACTAATCGACGGATCCGATTTTCCGGATTATGACTCGGAGCTGACAGGTGGCGGTCTATAGATCCTCCCCAGAGAGTAAAAGGCGACCTAACGCAGTGGTGGTACCTCTTTGACAATGACTAAGACAAGCTAGGACTATCACTTTTGACAGCTTGTCAACAAGCTTACTGCCGTCCGAGAATTGGTTCACTAAGACCTCCCCGGCCTGTGCGGATTGTTATCTGACTTAGAACACCGGAATTCTAATCGTGTTTGCTAAAGAATTTTTCTCCTAAGTCAATCTAACGCGCAAGGGGGTGCACGATGGAGAAGGTCATAGGGGAGAAGGTCATAGGAGGGAAATCTCATCCTCGCTTGCTGATCGCGGATGATCATGCGATATTTTCTGACACATTGCGACTCTACCTCGAAAAAGATTTCGATATTGTCGGTGTTGTGTCGGACGGCCGGACTTTAATCGATGAGGCCATCACAATAAAGCCGGATGTAATTATCGTCGATGTAGGAATGCCGCTTCTGAACGGACTGGACGCTGCCAGAAGGATCAAAGAGCTGGCGCCGAAGATAAAATTTATTTTCCTGACAATGCAGGATGATCCGAACCTTGCGGCGGCTGCTCTCGAACTTGGTCCAGTGGCCTTTGTTCTCAAGCATTCGGCTGGATCGGAACTGCTCGAAGCAATCAAGGAAGTAATGCGTGGTCATTCGTATCTGACGCCGAAGTTGAGAGCTACAGATTGGGTCGAAGCGAAGGCCAGAGTTCGGCAGTTTTCTAAAGATATGACTCCGCGACAAAGAGACATCGTTCAGTTATTTGCCGAGGGCCGGCCGATGAAGGAGATTGCCGGGTTTCTCCACTTGAGTGACAAGACAGTTGAGTTTCATAAGCACCACATCATGGTGGCGTTCAATCTCAAGAATAACGCTGATTTGGTCTTATTTGCCTTGAGCCAGGGTCTGATCGCGCCAGATCGCACGCCTCTTTTCATGAGACACTCGCGACAGCTTTGATTTATGTTGATGCCAGGTTCTTCAAGTTCAGCAAAACCAATCTCGATGCAACTGCCGCAATATTGCCTGTACTGTCTGGTTCGGATCGAGTTCGCATCGATACGAACGCTTCGTACATCAAGCTAATCAGTAATCTGAAATGGAATATTTCGTTTTATAGCAACTGGAATAACCAGCCGCCGTAGGGTTTCTCTGGAAGTGAGTATGGCGTCAGTTCTGGGCTCAGTTGGACCTACCAAATCGCTTATGCCATCTACTTTCTGGACACAGGTACGCCCCTGCTCATTTCGTTCTACTGGACGATCACTTGCAGGACTGCGTTGTGGGTTAGAGCCCCCGAGGTCGCCGTCACGGTAATCGTGTAGGTCCCAGATGGTGTTCCTGGCGCGGTCTGGGAATGTGAACTCATCCCGCTGCCAGGTCCGCATCCAATTAACGGCGTAAAAGCCGCCACGATGAGCAAGGCGCCCAGCACCGAAAGGGCTTTCCGCCTTCGAAGCATCAGCAGGCCTACCAGGACTAACAGCGGCATCGAAGCCGTTGAGAAACCGGCGCGATTCGCGATTTGCGCAGCCATCGTTGATACGGGAGCAGTCGTCCCTGCGGTGACTGTCACAGTCTGTGCTGCACCCCCGTTCAATTGCACCGAAGAGGTCGACAAGGTGCAGGTCGGCGCCGGAGTCGCCGCTGGGGCGATGGCGCACCCGAGGCTTACTGTTCCTGAAAACAGGCCGACAGGCGTCAGCGACATGCTAAACATCGCACTTTGTCCCGCGCTGACACTTTGGGAAGCTGTTGGCGGCCCGGTGATCGCGAAGTCAGGAGTTGCTTGAACTCTCGTATTCAGCAACACGCCAATGCCGCTGAAGCCGCCTGTTTCAAGCTGCGGAATCGAGAAAACAATGTCCGGCTGCCCATCGTTATTCATGTCCGCGATAAGCGGAGTCTGCATTGCACCGTTTTTCGTAATGTAGTCATTGGTTGAGCTGAATGTGCCGTCCCCGTTTCCTAACAGAACTCCTGTTTGGTTAGGTGGGACTACCTGGCCACCTGGGTCCTGGTCAGGTGAGACAAGCAAGTCTGGAATTCCGTCGCCATTGAAGTCCGCCGCTCCGACCCGGAAGAAGGGTAGCTGTGGCTCCAGGGTGAATGTGCCATTGCCATTGCCCAGGGCGACCTGATTGCGTGAGACCAAATCCGCATGGCCGTCATTCGTGAGGCCGGCCGTAAACAGAGCACCAAAACCGGAAAGATTTGACGGAAAAATCGCTGCCCGAAACGTCCCGTCTCCATTGCCCAATAAGAGCGCTGTTTCGATAGTCTGGGTAGTAGCTCCCGCCGCGATATCCAAATTGCCGTCCCCGTTGAAGTCCGCTGCCATCAGCTTATCGCCGCCGCCGTCGAACACATATGCGGCGGGCACAAACGT
>Ga0210383_10002846_pt1 | contig 15576 bp, 14 predicted proteins | sample IncBWC14OmetaG_FD_160072 | JGI IMG/M metagenome (GOLD analysis project Ga0210383, IMG submission 160072) | Forest soil microbial communities from Barre Woods Harvard Forest LTER site, Petersham, Massachusetts, United States - Inc-BW-C-14-O ...
GTTGAGGAATATCAGTTTGAGTGGATGCTACCTCGAAACGCCTCGGCCAGTCCCAGAAGGCGCCCGAGTTCGAGTGGTGTTTCAGTTGGCGGAGATCCGCGCCGACGTCTGGGGCGTGGTCCGCCGCCGCGATGAAAAAGGCCTGGGAATCCAGTTCACCAACGGCGCCAACATCGCCGCGAGCCTTCTTCAGCAGTTATTCCAGAATCAAGGTCTTACTTTATGAAGCTTTTGTAACATTTGCAGCCTGCGGACCCTTAGGACCCTCGGTGATCTCAAATTCTACTTGGTCGCCTTCCTGCAGGCTTTTGTAGCCTTCCGACGTAATCGCGCTGTAGTGCACGAATACATCTGCTCCGTCGTCGCGGCCGATAAACCCGTACCCCTTGGCATTGTTGAACCACTTCACCGTACCTTTCAAGCGTTCCACTTACGCCCCCTGGGCACGAGTCTTTCAGGATCCCAGATCGTGCCTCCCGATTTTCTGCCATTTTCCGGCTACCGGGAAAAGCTGTCAAGAGAGCGGGTTCGAAAAAAATAGCTACTTGGGCCGCTTCCGGCCGCGCAGTTCATGACTGAGCCAGAGTATGCCGGAGATGGTTTTGCCATCCTGAATGCGGCCGGCCATTATCATGTGTACGAGAGTGCTCAGAGGGAAGAATCGGATCTCGATTACCTCGTCCTCCTCGGGCTGCGCAGTGCCTGGATGCAGGCCCCTCGCCAGGTAGATGGACATGGTTTCAGCGACAAAACCAGGACTGGCATAAAACTTCAAGATTCGCTTCCAGCGCGTGGCTGTGTAGCCTGTCTCCTCGATCAGTTCGCGTTTGGCTCCCGCCAGTTCGCTTTCGCCGGGATCGATGCGCCCAGCGCAGAGCTCCCAGAGATACTGCTGAGCGGCGTGTCGATATTGGCGGACGAGCAGCACGCGAGGCTCGGAATGAGTTTCGTCGACCGCAAGAATTACTACCGATCCGGTATGGCGCACAATGTCGCGGCGGCCGCGCACGCCCCCGGGTTCCAGCACCTGGTCGGTGGTGACCCAGAAAGCAGGCCCACGGTAGACTTCGACGGAAGAAAGCAGGCGGGCTTTGGTTTTGGGATGGGATGATTTCGGCATGCTCACAATATAAACGACAGCGACCGAAAGATTTTGCCGCTGGTGGAAGCACCCTGATATGCTGCCCGCGATGGCAGCGAACCCTGGTATTGCGATTGTCGGCCCAGGCAGACTGGGCAAAGCGCTGGCTCTGGAGCTTAAGCGCGCGGGATACACGATCTCTGAAGTCGTTTCCCGCAATCACGCTGGATCAAGAGAGAAGGCTCGTGGACTCGCTCGCAGAGTTGGGGCGCACGCTTCTACCAGCAACAGTGCACGTCTGGATGCGGATCTCTTCTGGTTCTGTGTGCCTGATCGGAAGATTGCTTCGGTCGCGTCAGAGCTTGCTGCAATCGTTGACTGGAAAAGAAAAGCTGCATTCCACTCCAGCGGTGCACTTGCGAGCGACGAACTCAATGTGCTGCGCCGGCGTGGAGCTTCGGTAGCATCGGTTCATCCCTTGATGACGTTTGTGTCAGGTTCCATTCCGTCGCTTAAGGGCGTGCCGTTCGCTGTGGAAGGCGACACGATGGCAGTGCGGGCAGCGCGGCGGATCGTCCGCGGTCTGGGCGGCCAAGCGTTCACCATTCGCAAGCAACACAAGGCCGCTTACCACGCCTGGGGAGCGTTTGCTTCACCTCTGCTGGTTGCGATGCTGGTGACTGCGGAACAGGTGGCGCGCACGGCCGGACTGTCAGCAGTACAGGCCCGCAAGAAGATGCTGCCGATCGTAAAACAGACCATCGCGAACTATGAGGCGCTCGGCCCTTCTGGGGCTTTCAGCGGGCCCATCGTGCGGGGCGATGCGGAAACGGTGCGAAAACATTTGCAGGTGCTGAGAAGAATTTCGAAAGCTAGCGATGTGTATCTGGCACTGGCGAAAGCAGCTTTGCAATATCTGCCAACCCGGAATCAGAAGGAACTGGAAAAAGTGCTCGAACAGCGTTCGAGGAGGATGCTCGGCGCCGTGGAAATCGGTGATCGAGTTCGCCTCATAGAAGTCCCCTACGCTGTCAAAGAAGCAAGACCAGAGACCCGGACCATCTTTAAGCGCTGCGTGGGCAAAGTGTTTCCGGTTGCCGGGTTCGAAAAGGGCCTGATCGAACTAGCGGTCGGCGAAGCGGTTGGTAGGTTTCCCGCAGCCCATTCCATTTGGGTCGAACCAGAGTTTCTTGAGCGAGCTGACGATTGAGTTCGGACTCAGCCGCGGCAGGTGCTTGTCAAAAGCTCTGCGCAGGAGTCCACACAGGCATCGGGTTCGAGACCGGTCAGTTCATCTGCCTTGAAAATGCCGGTACATACTGCGACGATCTTTGCATTTGCGAGACGCGCGGCCCTGATATCCTCGGGAGTGTCGCCGATGAAACAAACTTGCGCCGATTCCCCCAGCCTGCGCCGCACTTCGGTCACACCCCGGCGGAAGATGTCGGCCCGGTCCTCGGCGTGGTCGCTGAAGCAGCCAAAGCTGAAAAACTCGTGCAGGCCAACCGACTGGACCTTGAGCCAACCGACTGATTCCAGATTTCCAGAGGCCAAGCCCAGCAACTTACCAGCAGCCCGCAATTCGGCAAGCACTTCGGGAACTGCAGAGCAGACGACGGGTGCGATCTGGTTGGCGTTGGCCGCCGCTTCACGACGCACAATTTCGAGCGCCGATGGAAGGCTTGCTTCGAACCTATCGCCCGAGACGCCAAGACGCTCCAGCGCGGCACGCAGGATTCCCAGGTCGGTCTTTCCGTGGTAAGCAATTCCATCAATTGTAGTATCGACGCCGTATGCCTCGCGCATCGCCTGATGCAGCGCATTGCGATGCACTCGGTCGCGGGAGACGAGCAAGGTGCCATCGATGTCGAACAGGTAGGCATCCGCATCCATCCAGCGGAAGCCGTTTGATTTTGTTGCCGGTGTTTGAATCTGGAATTCGTTCATGCAGTCCCGACGCTTGAAGCCGGTTCTCTATTTCACCATCAGTCGTGTGATCTCTCTCGCCAGCCCGGTTCGCTCATCACAATCGACGACGACGGCGCACAAGCGAACGTCCCCCGTTGCCGCTTCGAATCGAGTCGGCATATTGCTTAGAAACTTGCCCACCACCAGTTCCTTCTTCACGCCGATAACGCTGTCGTACGGTCCAGTCATGCCCACATCGGTGATGTACGCCGTGCCGCCTGGCAGCACACGCTCATCCGCCGTGGGAACATGAGTGTGCGTGCCGACGACGACCGTGACTCGCCCGTCGAGGTACCAGCCCAGCGAAATTTTTTCTGAAGTCGCTTCCGCATGGATGTCGACAAAGATAACCTTCGCCTTGATTTCCTTCAGCAACTGATCAGCGACACGAAAGGGATCGTCGTTCGACGCCATAAAAACCCTGCCCTGCAAATGGATCACGGCATAAGCAACGTCGTGTTTGCGGCCCTCATACATGCCCCACCCCGGCATTCCGGGCGGATAGTTCGCGGGCCGTAACACCCGGCGAGCCGGGCTGTGCGGGCCATCGGCGGCCTGAAAGTAATCGATGATCTCGCGCTTGTCCCAGATGTGGTTGCCGGTGGTGAGAACGTCGATTCCCATCTCGAACAGCTCCTCGGCGAGCGGTGGCGTCAGGCCAAAGCCGGCGGCAGCGTTCTCACCATTAGCGAGGACGAGATCGATAGCGTGCTCTTTCACTAGAGCGGGCAGGCGCTCTTTAACCACAGTTCGTCCGGGTCTGCCGAAAATATCACCGATAAAAAGAATGCGCATGATTGTTGTAGCGCCGGCGTCATGCCGACTGTTGGAAGCATATCTGACATCTGGCCGAAGCTCGATGTTACCACGCGAAAAGCGAACTGCCCTGCAGACGGCATAAACGGACGGGGATACCCATTCTCCATCGGATCATGGAACTAACTCGGCAGTCTTCAAGAAATCGTAGTTTCCCGGCGGATTCAGCGTCAGGTTTCGTACGCGCTTCGTATGTACCATTACATTTTCGAGGTACCAGAGGTTGATGTAAGGCAAATCTTCGGCCAGAATTTGCTGAATCTCGGCATAGATCTGTTTGCGCGCGTTCTGGTCCAATTCGCCGCGCGCCTGGTCGATCAGCGCATCCACGCGCGGGTTGGCGTAGTAGGTGCGGTTGGCGCCGTGCGGCGAGAATTTAGCCGAGTGGAAGACGTATTCAAAGATGTCCGGATCTTCGTTGCCTCCGACCCAACGCAAGGAATGCAATTGGTAAGCGCCGCGGGTGACGTCGGAAAAAAACGTGGCGAACTCGAAGGTGCGAATGTCTAACACGATACCAACGTCGCGCAGTTGCTGCTGCAACACGGCCGCGACAAGGCGCGGGCCTTCGTCTGTAGAAGTCTTCATGGTCAGATGAAAGCGCACGCCATTTACGGCTGGATACCCCGCTTGCTCGAGCAATTGCCGTGACTGGTCAGGATTGTGGTCGTAATGAGGCACATCGCCGTTGTACGCCCAGCTCTCGGGAGGTAGCAGGCTGTAGGCAGGCCGAGCGAAATCTCGCATCAGATAGTGAATGATCGCGGTTCGGTCGATGGCATACGCTACCGCCTGCCGCACCCGCGCATCCTTAAGAATTGGGTCCCGAGTGTTGAATGCCAAATAGCCGACCACTGTGCCCGGAGCCCGCAGGATCACGAGATTGGACTCGCGTTCTAAAGCGAGAACTGTGTCTCCGGTTAGTGAGGTGACGGCAATGTCTGCGCTCCCCTTGCGCAATTCAAGCGCGCGGGTTGTAGGATCCGGAACCACGGCAAAACGCACCCGTTTCAAACGCGCCCTCTCGCCCCAATAACCGTCGTTGCGTTCGATAACAACTTCGTTGTCTGGTTCAGCGCTTACAAAACGGAACGGACCTGAGCCAATCGGATGGCGGCTGATCTCATCACCGCTTCCGTAGGGCACGATTCCGATCGCACCATCCGAAACATTCCACAGAAATGTGGCGAATGGTTCTTTGAGATGAAAAACCACGGTGTAATCGTCCGGCGCATCGATTCGATCTACGGGCCTATACGCGGCTGACTTGGTGCTGCGGATCTTTCCCTGCAGGAGCGAATCAAAGGTCCACTTCACATCGCGCGAGGTAAGCGGGCGGCCATCGTGGAATTTCACCCCCTGGTGCAAGTGGAATATGTAGGTGAGAGGATCGGGAATGTCCCAGCGCTCCGCTAATCCCGGCTGAACATTGAAATGTTCGTCGCGCGTGCACAGGTCGTCGAAGAGCAGATCATCAATACGGTCGGACTGCGCATCTAGGCCAACTCGCGGATCCAAATTCGTCGGACTGCTCTCGATGACCATCACCAGCGTGTTGGGGTCGGGCTTCGTGGAACAGGCAAAAAGGGGAAATAGAAGAGCGAAGAACGCGACCCCCATCAGCGGAAACCATGTTGGCGCAGCCGCCCGCGCCGGTGCCTTGCCTGCTTTGTGGGGCAAGGAGTCGCAGTCACGCATACGAAATCTTTCCCAAGATGGCGGGCCTCTTTGCTCCAGTGGCTGAGGGCACATTCGACGGTTGGCGATTCCATGTCTGAAAAGCCAGCAGGGCGAAGGCCGCCGCTTCTTTCGCCTCCGAAGGCAGCCCAAATTCATCAGAGGATCGGATGTCTAGCCCAAGGGGCCGAAGTTCGTTTGCCAGCATCGCCATGAGTGTTGGATTACTTGCGCCGCCGCCGGAAACGATGAAGTCCCTATACGTGCCAGTCCGCCGAAGCACGAATCGGCGAAGCGCATCCGAAATGGACATGGCCGTCAACGCGGTGGCCGTAGCGACGACATCGCGCTTATCGGCACGACCACAGCGCCGTAAAAACTCTTGCGTAAACTCGCGCCCGAATTCTTCTCGGCCAGCCGTCTTAGGCGGCTTGCATCGAAAGAACGGAGCGCGCAAAATATCGCTGATCACGCGATCGAGCACCGCGCCGGAGCCGGCGATTCTCCCATCGCGATCGTATGACCTGCCAAACAACCGCTCAGTAACTGCGTCAATCAGCATATTTCCCGGACCGGTATCGAAAGCCAGTACCTGATCGATAGAAGCACCGGCAGGGATGGCGGTCAAGTTCGCGATCCCGCCAATGTTCTGTACGATTTTGCCAACGCGGCGGTCACGATACAAAAGAAAATCGAGGAAGGGAACCAGCGGCGCTCCCTTGCCGCCAGCGGCCATATCGGCTGGCCGGAAATCAGAAACCACCGGAACGCCCATGCGGGCAGCTAGTATGGCTCCCTCGCCAGTTTGCCAGGTTACGGCAAGCTTGCGTCCAAGAAATGGCGCAGCTTCACCCTGGTGATAGAGCGTCTGACCGTGACACCCCACGAGTTCAGCCGTGAGATGAAAACGCTCCTGCGTGACCAGCAGGGCATCGGCATAAAGTTCGGCGAGCAGAAAATTCAATCGTGCCAGATCAGCTACGCTGGCCCTCGTGGCATTCATCGCCGCCAGCACGGCGCGGCGAACTGCCGTCGGGTAAGGATACTCCGCGTGCGCGATACAATGGAGCGCAAGCGCGCCCGCCGCCCTGCTTCGCGAAGAGGCAGTGACCCGCACCAGAGCGACGTTGATTCCATCGGCAGAAGTCCCGCTCATCACTCCGGCAACGATCATGCCCGATCCTGCCGTTTGATAGTTTCCAGTCGGACCTGTTCGCTGAACTCCCACAACTGACGCGAAAGCCGTTCAAGTTTTGCAGCGGTTGGAGCGGCTCCTGGACGCTTCAATTCTTTTGATCTCTTTTTGAAAGCCAGCACGCGCGCAACCGATTCCCTTGCACGCCGTGCAAATTTCGGGTCACGCTCGGCCTCGTTAAGAAGCGCTTCATACGAACGGGTAATGTGGTCCTCGATATGACAGATCAGGCAGAGATCGCCGCCGGCCCGGATGAACGCGATGGCAGCTTGCTCGATGGGGGCGGCCTTGAGCACGCCGCCCATCTCGAGATCGTCCGATACCACGAGCCCGCGGTAGCCGACCTTTTTCCGCAGGACGTCAGTAATCCATTTCTTAGATAACGACGCCGGTGTCCGATCGCGAGTCACCGCCGGATATGCGGCATGGCCGACCAAGACCAGGGGTGATTCGCGCCGCAAAGCACGGTAGGGGGCGATGTCGGTGTTCCACAGCTTCTTCCAAGGCTTATCAACACTCGGGAGTTCATGATGTGTATCGAGATTCGCCTCTCCGAGGCCGGGGAAATGTTTGATCGCCCCCAACACGCCTGCGGAGCGAAGCCCGGTTAGAAATTCACGGGCGTAGGCGGTCGCTTCTTTGGGATCAGCCGAAACTGCGCGCGACCTCATGACGTTGCGCGACGCTTCAAATGCCAAATCTACAACTGGCGCGAAGTCCGCGTTGAAACCTAACGCCCGGCAGGATTCGCCGATGATCCGGCCGTGCTTGCAATATGCCTTGCTGTCGCCGGTGGCGAAAACATCCGCCGCAGAGGGCGCGGGACCGGTAAGGTTGCGAAATCGATCTACGGCGCCGCCTTCCATGTCCACGCAGGTAAACAAACGCGAGGAGACGCATGACTGGCATTCACGAAGCAGTCGGTGCGTTTGTTCTCCACTGGTAATATTGCGAGCGAAAAGGATTACGCCCGCAGGTTGCAACCGTGTGAGCAGGGAACGGAGACGAGGGGACATTTCAGTTCCGTCGAAGCCGACAATAAGCAGTTGGCCGATCTGACCGGAGATTGGGCTGGTTATCTTCAATCCACCTGCTTCTTCAATTCGGCTAACAGATTCAAAGCTTCGAGCGGCGTCAAGCGATTCAAATCCACCTCGCGCAGTTTTTCCAAGACGGGCTGTGACAGCGGCGTAAAGATCGTCAATTGAGCTGGCGGCAGTGGCCGCAACTCGTCGCTGGCGAGCTGTTCGGTCACGCGTTGTTCCGCGCTCTCGTGTTCTGCCAGCACCTCCCGAGCCCGCTCGATCACTTCATTCGGCAACCCCGCCAGCTTCGCCACTTCGATTCCATAGCTGCGGTCTGCCGCTCCCTGTTCTACCTTCCGCAAAAATACGATTCCACCGGCAACCTCTTTCACCGAGACGTGATAATTCTTCACTCCCGAAAGCCGTTCGGCCAACTCGGTGAGTTCGAAATAATGCGTAGCAAAAAGAGTTTTGGAGCGCATGCGGGCATGAATGTACTCGACCGCCGCCCATGCAATCGCAAGCCCGTCGTAGGTGGCCGTGCCGCGCCCCACTTCGTCAAGAAGAATCAGCGACCGCGGCGTGGCCGTGTGCAGAATAGCAGCCGTCTCGGTCATTTCAACCATGAAGGTGGAGCGTCCGCGCGCCAGATTGTCGCTTGCGCCGATGCGCGTGAACACCCGGTCCACGACCCCCAGGCGCGCGGAAGTCGCCGGCACAAACGATCCCATCTGCGCCAGAATCACAACCAGCGCGGCCTGGCGAAGATAGGTCGACTTGCCGCCCATGTTCGGGCCGGTCAGAACAAGCACTGTGTGAGTTGTTGAATTGAGATACAGATCATTCGGCACAAAACGCTCGTTGCCGCCCGCCATCTCCTGCTGCTCGATTACGGGATGCCTTCCCGCTACGATTTCAATATCCGCGGAGCTATCGAATTTCGGTCGGCAATAGTTGCGCAAAGCGGCTACATGCGCGAGTGCGGAAAGTAGGTCTACCTCAGCCAATGCCAGCGCCGTTTGCCGGATGCGTCGAGCCTCACCGGCGACGGCGGAGCGCAACTCGGCGAACAGCCGCCGCTCGATCTCAACAATCTTTTCCTGCGCATCGAGGATTTTCGACTCATACTCTTTCAATTCCGGTGTGGTGAAGCGCTCTGCGTTGACCAGAGTTTGCTTGCGCTCGTAATCGGTTGGCGCCAGATGCAAGTTAGGTTTGGAGATCTCGAGATAATATCCAAAAATGGAATTGAACTTAACCTTCAGCGAATTGATTCCGGTGCGCTGCCGCTCCCGTTGCTCAATCTGCGCCAGGAATTGCTTGCTGTTGCGGCTCAGATCGCGCAGTTGATCGAGTTCTTGGTCAACGCCGCTCTCGATTGCGCCGCCATCGGCGAGCGAGATCGGCGGCTCGGGAACGATCGTCTTGTCGATTCGCTCTCGGAGATCGCCCAGTTCATCGAGGGAAACATGAAGTGCTTTCAGTCGTTCGGTCGCGAACCTCGCCAGTGAAACTCTAAGCGCCGGAAGCTTGCTCAGCGATGCGGCGAGAGCAAGCACATCGCGGGGATTCGCTGTCTCCAGCGTCACCCGGCTGAGCAAGCGTTCCAGGTCGAGAATTCCGTCGAGAGCCCGCCGCAACTCCTCGCGTGCTACCGTCTCTTTAACTTGAGCTTCGACTGCATCCAGGCGCGCATTGATCTCCGTCACTTCAATCGACGGACGCAGCATCCACGATCGCAGCAGACGTTTGCCCATGGGCGTGACCGTGGAGTCAATCGAGCGGAACAGAGTGACTCCGGCGTCGGCCCCGGCAAACAGAGGCTCGATCAGCTCCAGATTTCGCACGGTTACTGCGTCGAGCACCAGATGGTTCTGCCGTTCGTAGAATCCGACGCGGTCTACGTGATCCAAGGTTCCGCGCTGCGTAGTACGAACGTAGTACAAAATGGCGCCAGCCGCCGCGGCCGCCGCTGGCTTGCCCGCTAGTCCAAAACCTTCCAGCGACAAGACGCCGAAATGATTTTCGAGCAGAGGGATGGCGTGATCGGGCGCGAAGACCCAATCATCGAGCGGCGTCTCGGCGAAGCCAGCACCAACTCCCAGCGGACGAGGACGCTCGTGCCCGCGTGGTCTTTGCTCCTCGAACAATGGGGCTGCCGAGCCATACAAAAGCTCCTTCGGTTTCAACTGCTGCAGTTCTTCCTGAATTCGCTTTGCGGCATCTTCGCCGCCAAACTCGGTTGCGCGAAACTCGCCGGTAGAAAGATCCAACGCCGCGAACCCTACTCGATCTCCGGTCTGCGCCACTGCGGCCAGAAAATTGTTTTCTTCAGAGCCCAGTGACGAATCCACGGCGGTGCCGGGCGTGACCACTCGCGTGACCTCACGTCGCACCAGCTTCTTGGCGAGGCCGGCATTCTCCATCTGCTCGCAGATCGCGACCTTAAATCCTTTACGGATAAGCTTGGAGATGTAACCCTCCGCCGCGTGATAGGGCACGCCGCACATTGGCACGGCCACTCCCTTCTCTTTGTTGCGAGAGGTTAGCGTGATCTGCAGTTCGCGCGACGCCAGGATGGCATCGTCGAAGAATAGTTCGTAGAAATCGCCCAAACGAAAGAACAGCAGGGCGCTAGGATGCTCCTTCTTGATCGCGGCATACTGTCGCATCAGCGGGGTGGACGGCTCGGTCATCTCGGGCGGCTTCGTGCGCGGATTATAACAAACCGCAATCCTCATCGCGCGGTGCAAAACACCAGAGAAACACAGTTGACGCAACTCTCGCGAGGTGGTTTCCTTGTGCATGGAGCTTCGCAAGGACCCGATCACCCGCTCGTGGGTTATCACCGGCGACGACATTCCTGAGAACGTGCCGCGTTCGGAACCGTTTTGCCGGTTCTGTCCCGACTCCCGCGAACCGGCGCAACTTGTCGCCAATGTGTCGGGGACACCTGGCGCCCCGTGGTCGGCGCGATCCGTCGTCCATCCTACTGCCCTGTACCACATCGAGGGCGAGGCCACCCGCCGCGGTGACGGTATTTACGACCGTATGCGCCCGATCGGTGCACACGAAGTGCTGGTGGAATCTTCCTCTCATGAGCGCCACCTGTGGAACGCCAGCGACAGCGAGATTGAACAGTTCCTACTGCTTGCCGCGCAGCGGATTCAGGATCTTAAAGGCGACGGACGCTTCAAGTACGTCAGCATTTTCAAGGATCACGGCATTAGCGCCGGGCAGGAATTCGAGCATCCCTCGTCACAGCTGACTGCGACCACATTCGTGCCCCGCCGCGTGTTGTACGAACTGCGCGCTGCCCGTGAATATTTTCAGAGCAAGGAGCGGTGCGTTTTCTGCGACATCATTTCCCAGGAAATAAAACAGGACCTACGCGTGATCGAAATCCGCGGTGACTTCATCGCCCTGTGTCCGTACGCGCCGCGTGTGCCGTATGAGAGTTGGATTCTGCCGCAGACACACGAGGCTGCTTTTGAACGCTTCGGAATAAATCGACCAGGGACGATGCGTGATCTCGGCGCCCTCCTGAGGCGCACTTTGCAGCGCATACGTACCATCACCGAGGATTTTCATCTCGTGATGCACACCTCGCCCAACAGCCTGCATCGGTCGGGCAATCTGGGTTATTGGAAGACCATCGATGAGGACTATCACTGGCACGTCGAAATCATGCCGGTGCTGGCTTTGAAGGCAAAATCGTATACCTTCAAAGAGGTTTATTATTCGCCGTTGTCGTCGGAGACTGCCGTCAAGCGTCTGCGGGATGCAAGGATCGAACCGTAGAAACCGTCGTTGGTCGCGTGTCGTTCGCGAACCGATCTGACTAACGGCGAACGACCAATGACCAATGCCCAACGACTTACTTATGACCATCCGCCGGATGAAAACATACACAGGTGGCCAAGGATACGTCTATCAATATTACTTTGTCGGAAAACGCGCAACCACGTCAGGCGGAGCGGCCGTCGAGTATGTTTTCGACGTAACCTCCGATCGGAAGACCACTTTTGCCGTCAGCGTTTTTCTGACAGAGCGAGCCACGAGAGACTGGACAGTGAGCCACGGCCGCACCCTCACCGAAGCAGAACAATATGGAGCGGTCAAGATGCGCCTTTTCCAGGCTTTCGATGAGATCGAGAACATGATGGCTGATGGCCGCCAGTTGTTTGTGGACTCCGAGGCCCTGGAACAAGTCCTCGCGACCCTCGGAGTTGATTGACTGGTACCGCAAGAAACTGAGAACTGAGAACTCTGAACTTGGAACTGACCTTCCACAATTGCTTCCCCGACCCTACGGTTTCTGATATCGGTCATAGTGTGATCTGCATCACAACGAACTGTGACGTTCCCAACTGCCTTCTGCCTCATCGACAGGGCAGACTATAATCACTCTGGCGGATCGGGAGTGGATGCCCGGACGGGCACAGGGGCCACAAATCAGGTTATGCCGATACTTTGGCTGCGAGTTGCGCTGGGTTGCTATGCCGTGGGTCTGCTGTACGCGCTGGTTGCGCTGACCCGCGCCAGTGACCTTTTGAACAAAGTTGCCTTGCACGCGGCCTATCTGGGGATGGTATTCCATTTCGTCTCTCTGACGGATTCCATGCTGCTTTCGGGGCAGATGACGTTGGCTTCGGTACACAATGCCGAATCCGTGTTGGGTTTCCTGATCATGGTCGTATTCATGCTGGTCTACTTGCTCTATAAGACCACATCTCCCGGCATTGTGGTTTTTCCGCTGGTCTTTCTGTTGACCTTTGTTGCGGCCACCGGCCAGCAGCCGTTCCTGTTCACGTCTCCAGGTCTGCGAACAGGTTGGCTGTTCGCACACATTGCGTTGATCTTCACTGGTTATGCCGCGCTCGTGCTGAGTTTTGGCGCCAGCTTGCTTTATCTGATCCAGGAACGTTCGTTGAAGTCGAAGAAGGGCGGCGGACTTTTGTCGCGCCTGCCCGCGCTTGAAGTAATCGACGAAATCGGATTCCGATCGCTGTTGCTTGGTTTTCCCTTCATGACGCTAGGTTTGATTGCAGGCACGGTTGTCGCCCAATCAACCTATGGACGCGTGAACCTTCTCGACCCGAAGATTTTGCTCTCGATCCTTATGTGGGTCGTGTATCTGATCATGCTCTACACCCGCTGGACCGCGGGATGGCGCGGCCGCCGCGCCGCGTATCTCGCCGCTGGAGCGTTCGTGTTTGCGATCATCGCCTGGGCAGCCAACTACTTCAGCACCATTCACAGGTTCGCACAGTCATGAACTTTCAGCTCATCGGCGTGAATCATAAGACTGCGCCGGTCGAAGTGCGCGAACGCCTGGCGATCCCGGAGTCCCGACTGCCCGAGGCCTTAAAGTGTTTCACCCAACATCCGGGTGTGGATGAAGGGCTGATCCTGAGCACTTGCAATCGCGTGGAAATGCTGGCCCAGACCAAAAACGGCAGCGCCGACCTGCGTGCATTCCTCGGCGAATACTTTCGCCTTGATCGCGCCGATCTTGAGCCTCACCTCTATGAATATCGTGAGCAGGATGCTATTCGCCATCTTTTCCGGGTAACGTCGAGCCTGGATTCAATGGTGGTCGGCGAAGCGCAAATCCTCGGACAGGTAAAGGATGCCTATGCCACGGCGCGAGCCGTAGGGGCGATCCACTCCCAACTGGACCTGCTGCTCACTCGTGCTTTTGCGGTGGCCAAGCGGGTGCGGACAGAAACTGCGGTAGGCTCATCCGCGGTCTCGGTAGCCTCGGTTGCGGTGGAACTCGCGAAGAAGATTTTCGGATCGCTGACCGGCAAGAATGTGTACCTGGTCGGAGCAGGGAAGATGAGCGAATTGGCCGCGCGTCATCTGCTCGCCCATGGCGCAGCGTCGATTTTTGTGGCTAATCGCACTTACGATCGTGCCATTCGCCTCGCCCAGAAATTCGACGGTCAAGCCATCGAATTCAGCCGCCTGTACGACACCTGCGATAAAGGCGATATCGTGATTACTTCGACCGGATCTCCGCACGCCATTTTCCGCCGCGAGCACGGTGAGCTTTTCATGAGCCGCCGCAAGAACCGGCCCATGTTCTTTATCGACATTGCGGTGCCGCGCGATGTTGACGCGGGAATGAACAAGGTGGACGGAATCTTCGTCTACGACATCGACGACCTGCAGCAGGCGGTTTCTTCGCACGTCGCCGATCGCAACAAGGAAGCCGAGCGCGCCGCTGCCATTATCGAGAGCGAAGTCGACCGTTTCAGGGCTCGCCTGCAAACGCTTGATGTGGTGCCCACCATCGTTTCTTTGCAGGACCACCTGGAAACCATCCGCCAGGCTGAGATCGACCGGGTTCGCGGACGTCTCGGTTCTTTATCGTCTGAGCAAGAGCTCGCCATCGAGACCCTGACTCATGGCATAGTGAACAAGATCATGCACACGCCTATCAGCACCTTGAAGACGGCGGCCCGCGAGTCCGAGGCCACCACCGTCGTCGAAATCGTTCGCCGCTTGTTTAACCTTCAGGAAGAAGAAAAAGACAAGAAGGCGGCCCAGTCCAGCAGCGGGTCTGGAGGACGCCCCTGATGGCCCGTCTCCGCATCGGTTCCCGCGGCTCTCAACTCGCGCTTTGGCAAGCCCATCACATCGGCGGCCTGCTACGCGAACGCGGTCATGAAGTGGAACTTGAAATCATCAAGACCACCGGTGACAAGATCACCGACGTTGCTCTCGCCAAGGTTGGCACCAAAGGCATGTTCACGAAGGAAATCGAAGAAGCGCTGGCCGAAGGCCGGGTCGATCTTGCGGTGCATAGCTTGAAAGACCTGCCAACTGAACTTTCCGCAGGGTTCGAGATCGCAGCGATTACCACAAGGGAGAATCCGCGCGACGTCTTCTGCTCCACCAAGTTCGAGAGCATCGAAGATTTGCCACAAAGTGCGCGTGTTGGCACCAGCAGCCTGCGCCGCCAGGCGCAATTGAAAGCCGTTCGCCCGGATCTCGACATTCACCCGCTGCGCGGAAATGTAGATACTCGCCTGCGCAAACTGGAAGCCGGCGAATATGATGCCATCATTCTGGCGGCCGCAGGCCTGAATCGGCTGGGCAAAACAGAACTTGTCAGGCAGGTAATTCCGGCAGAGGTCATGTGTCCAGCGGCTGGGCAAGGCGCGCTGGGAATTGAGATTCGCGCCGGCGACACAATTACGCGTCAGCATGTGGCGTTCCTGGATGATGCTCCGGCTCGCGCAACCACGACTTGCGAGCGAGCCCTGCTCAACAAACTCGGCGGCGGCTGCCAAGTACCCATCGGCGCCTTTGCCGAGGTCCGCAACGGACGCTTACACCTCGAGGCGATCGTGGCTGATCCCGACGGCTCCAAGATTTTGCGTGAGTCGCGCGAAGGCAGCGATCCCGTGCAACTCGGCGAGTCCGTGGGCGATACCTTGCTCCAGCGCGGAGGAGATGCCATCCTCGAAGCGGTCTACGGCCAGGGAATTGCCGTGCCACAACAACCATAAACTAAAAATCGATTGTCATCTTGAGCGGAGTAGCTTCTTCGCGAAGCGAAGAAGCTACGGAGTCGAAAGATCCGGCAGCGCTAATACTGGAATTGAGGTGGCAGGGAACTGCCGCCGATGCACGTGCTACGCTTGACGCGATGCTTCGTTGGCGAGCGCCTTCGCTCGACGATCAGTAGGGGAGACCCAAAAAGTGTACATACCCGAATTCAATCGCCAGGAAGACCGTGCGGTCACCATCGCTTTCATGCGAGCGAATCCATTCGCCATCCTGGTTTCCAACGTTGGCGGAAT
>Ga0210383_10002847_pt1 | contig 15575 bp, 16 predicted proteins | sample IncBWC14OmetaG_FD_160072 | JGI IMG/M metagenome (GOLD analysis project Ga0210383, IMG submission 160072) | Forest soil microbial communities from Barre Woods Harvard Forest LTER site, Petersham, Massachusetts, United States - Inc-BW-C-14-O ...
GCTCCGACCGTGACGTGGCCGAGGGTACCGAGCGGTGCGAGATGTGCCGCGAGGTGCTCGGCGAGCGGCACGGGCACGTCGTGGACCTGGAGAAACGGTCGCTGGCCTGTACCTGCCGCGCGTGCTACCTGCTGTTCACCCACGAGGGGGCCGCAGGCGGGCGGTACCGGGCCGTGCCGGAGCACGTCTTCCACGACCCGGACCGGCCGCTTACCGACGCGGACTGGAACGAGCTGCAGATCCCGGTGGCCATGGCCTTCTTCTTCCGCAACTCGGCGCTGGATCGCGTGGTGGCCGGCTACCCGAGCCCCGGCGGCGCGACCGAGTGCGAGCTGGACCTGGCGGCCTGGGACCGGCTGGCCGCCGCCTACCCGCTGCTCGGGACGCTGGCCCCGGACGTGGAGGCCATCTTCGTCAACCGCACTGACAGCGGGAACGAGGTCTTCCTGATCCCGATCGACGAGTGCTACTCGCTGGTCGGCGAGCTGCGGATGAAATGGCAGGGGTTCGACGGCGGCGCGGAGGCCCACGCGGCCCTGGCTATCTTCCTGGACGGCTTGCGGCGGCGCGCGGTGCTGCTGGAGGGTAGGAGAAGCGACCCGGACCTGATGCCCGGACCGCGCCAGCCCGAGCTGGAAGAACGCTGACATGGCAGACCTCATCTTCGGCTGCACGGGCGCGACCGCGGAGCGGTACGCGGCGACTCCGACGCTCACGTTCTCGCTGACCATCACCGAGCGTTCGGGCGTGCGGGTGCACGCCATCGCGCTGCGCTGCCAGATCCGCATCGAACCGCACCGCCGGCGGTACTCCCCGACCGAGGCGCAGCGGCTGCACGACTTGTTCGGTGACCCGTCGCGCTGGGCCGAGACGGTCAAGCCGATCCAGCTCGCCACGGTGACCACGATGGTTCCCACGTTCACCGCGGTGACCGAGGTCGACCTGCAGGTACCGGTCACCTATGACCTGGAGGTGACTTCGGCGCGCTACCTGTACGGGCTGGACGACGGCACGGTCCCCCTGCTCCTGCTGTTCAGCGGGACCGTCTTCGTGGCCAACGGCGACGGCTTCTCGGTCGAGCTGGTGCCGTGGAGCGCCGAGGCCTCCTACCGGATGCCGGTGAGCATCTGGCGGGAGCTGGCGGACGTCCACTTCCCCAACAGCGCGTGGCTGCGCTGCAGCCGCGAGACGCTGGACGAGCTGTCCGCGTTCAAGGCCAAGCGCGCCCTGCCCACCTGGGATTCGACCCTGGAGGCCCTGCTGGCCGAGGCCCGCCAGGCCGAGGCGGGCGCTCCGGGACCCGGATCCGCCGGGGTGCCCGGGGCCGCCGCCGATCCCGAGGATCCAGCGCAGGCGAGCCGCCATGAATGACGCGGGCATGAACGACGCGGGCGTGAGCCTGGACGCGGTGCGCCGCATCGCCGACGCGGTCCTCTACGAGGGCTACATCCTGTACCCGTACCGGGCCTCGTCCCAGAAGAACCGCAGCCGCTGGCAGTTCGGCGTGGTGATGGCGCCCGGATACGCCGCGGTCGACCCCTCCGAGAGCAGCGTCACCCAGTCCGAGTGGGTGCTCGAGCACTCCGGGCAGCCGGCGGTCCAGGTCATCCTGCGGTTCCTGCAGGTCCAGCGGCGCAGCACGGAGGGCGCGGTGTCGTTTCAGGGGGGTGCCTGGGACGAGGCGATGGAACGCGAGATCGAGTTCACCGCCGGTCCCGAGGAGCTGCTCGGCCCAGGTCTGGTCAGGGAGTTCTCGGTTCCGGGTGGGGAAGACCGCGAACCGTCACCAGACGCGGGGGTCACGGTCCGGCGCCGGGAACCCCTGGCCGGCCAGGTTTGTGTTCGCACCACCCCGGTGCCGGGCCCATGGCAGGCGGTCCGGCTCCAGGTCCGGGTGGAGAACCGGACCGCGGCCGAGCCGGCACCCGCGGTCAGGGACGACGCGCTGCCGACCGCGCTGGTCGCGGCGCACGTGATCGCGACCGTCTCGGGCGGCGACTTCATCTCGATGACCGACCCGCCGGAGTGGGCCAAGCCCGCCGTGGCCGAGTGCCAGAACACCGGCGTCTGGCCGGTCCTGGCCGACCCGGACGGCGGGCGCAAGGTGGTGCTGGCCTCCCCGATCATCCTGTACGACCACCCGGAACTGGCCCCGGAGAGCCCGGGCGAGCTGTACGACGGCACCGAGATCGACGAGATCCTCACCCTGCGCACGCTCGCGCTGTCGGACGAGGAGAAACAGCAGGCCCGGGCCACCGACCCCCGGGCGGCCGCGCTGATCGACCGGGTCGAGGCGATGGACGCGCCGGCCATGGAGCGGCTGCACGGCACCATCAGGTCGCTACGCCCGGCCGCGCCCGGTTCAAGCGCCTCCGGCGCGGGGCCCTCTGGCGCTTCTGGCGCGGGGCCCTCTGGCGCTTCTGGCGCGGGGCGCTCTGGCGCTTCTGGCGCGGGGCGCTCTGGCGCCTTCGGCGCGGGCGGGTTCCCGGCCGACTACGACCCGTCGGTGCCGTGGTGGGATCCGGAGGCTGACGCGTCGGTGTCCCCGGATACCGACTCGGTGCTGATCGCCGGGCAGCAGGTGGCCCGCGGCAGCCTGGTCCGGCTGCGGCCGGGCAAGCGCCGCGCCGACGCGCAGGACATGTTCCTGGCCGGGCGGGTCGCCGAGGTCCAGGCCGTGCTGCTCGACGTCGAGGACCAGCCGTACCTGGCCGTGGCGCTGACCGATCACCCCGACCCGGAGCTGAGCATCGCGCACGGGCGGTTCTTGTACTTCATGCCCGACGAGGTGGAGCCATGCGAGGGGGGGACCGCATGAGCGGACGGATCCTGGTGGCGGGCGTGGGCAACGTCTTCCTGAGCGACGACGCGTTCGGCGTCGAGGTCGTCCGGCTGCTCGTCGAGCGCCCGCAGCCGCCCGGCGTGCAGATCCGGGACTACGGCATCCGCGGCGTCCACCTGGTCTACGAGCTGCTCGACGGGTACGACCTGTTCGTGCTGGTGGACGCGGCGCCGCGGGGCGAGGTACCGGGCACGGTGAGCGTGCTCGAGGTGGAACTGCCCAGCCCGGAGGCCCAGCCGGTCATCGACGCGCACAGCCTGACCCCGGACGCGATCTTCGGGCTGCTGTCCTCGCTGGGCGGCCGCCCGGGGCGGAACCTGGTGGTGGCGTGTGAGCCAGCCGAGGTCGACCCGGGCATGGGCCTGTCCGACCCGGTGCGGGAGGCCTTGCCGCACGCGGTCCGGGCCGTGGAGGAGATCCTGGCCCAGGCGACGGGGGCTGGCCCGCAAGCAGACGTGCAGGAAGCAGCGGATGGGGCAGGAGTGCATGGCGGCGGACTTAACCCGACATCTGGATGAACCGACTCAGGAAGGAGGTGCTCGGGATGCTGAGCAGGCTGGTCAAGGCGGTAGTCATCGCGGCGGTGCTGGCGCTGGTGATTGATTCACTGCCGGACATCAAGCGGTACCTCGAAATTCGCGAGATGTAACCCGCGCACGCCAGGAAGGACGTGAGGGGCGTGGAAGTTGTAATCGGTTTCGCGGTCGGCTACTACATCGGCACCCGCCAGGGGCGCAAGGGACTGCAGGAGGCGATCGACTCGGCTCAGGCGATCATGGCTTCCCCGGAGACCCGCAAGTTCCTGAGCGAGGCCATCAACACGTTCGAGACCGTGGCCGGCCCGGCCATGGAACGCGTGAACCGCAGGTCCAACAGCGGGAGCCGGGCCGCGCTCTTCGGCAGCGTGGTGGACGAACTCATCGAGCGGCGCGCCCGCCGCGCGGCGTGATCGCCACCGTCTGAACATCCGGGAGCGGCATGCACGAATTCGGCTTGTGCGAAGGCGTGGTGGACGCGGTGCGCCAGCGCGCCGGCGGTCGCCGGGTAACGGGGGTCCGGGTCCGGTTCGGGGTCCGGCACGCCGTCGACGAGGAATCCCTGGCCCAGGCGTTCAGCATGATCGCGGAAGGAACCGAGGCGGCCGGCGCCGCCGTCGAGCTCGTGACGGTGCCGGCCACCATCGACTGCCCGGACTGCGGGTACAGCGGCGAGACCACCGACCTGCTGGCCACCTGCCCGCGCTGCGCGAGTAACAACGCCCAGATCGGCGGCGGCGACGAGATGGTCCTGGAATCGATCACATACGCGGCGCCGCCGGTGACCGCGCCGCCTCGGTGACCGGGGCACCGGGCCCTGACCCGGGCGGCCCGCTGATGTTCGTCCGCTACGCCTATCCCCCGAACGCCCTGGGCTACTGCGGCCCCGCCGACTTCGCCGCGTTCCGTGAGTACGCGGTGGCCGGCGTGGTCGACCGCGGGCTGGTCCGGCTGGCCCGGGCGTTCGCCGGCGCCTGGCCCTACCTGGAGCTCATCGCGGCCGGCTGCGGCATCGGTGACCCGCTGGACCGCCGTGTGGTCGAGGCCTACTGGGTCGGCAACGACCTGCTGGACAAGGTGCCCGTCACCGAGATCGGCGACTCGATGCAGGACCGGTTCCGGCACCGCACCGGCCGCAACTTCCCGTTCCTGGCCGAGGGCGTGCAGGCCGGCGGGGTCCCGCATCACAGCTTCGCGGTCTTCTGCGTCTACCCGTGGACCGGGCTGCTGGGTGACGACCGCAAGGCCAAGCATGCGCTCATGGTCCTGGACCGGTGCCGGATCCGGTGGGGCAAGGTGACCGCTGTGCAGGGCGACCAGGCCACCGTCGAGTACCGGCCGCTGTGCTGGGACGGCCGGCTGCTGACCCTCGGCGAGCCCGCCACCGAGACGGCCCGGCTGGCCCTGGATGGTTCGGCAGTGCTCATGTCCGGCGCGCACGGCATCGGCCCGGGCGACTGGGTCTCGCTGCACTGGGACTGGATCTGCGACCGGCTCAACCAGCGCCAGCTCCGCGCGCTGCGCGACTTCACGCTGCGCCACCTGGACCTGGTCAACCACCGCGTCGAGCACCCCGGGACCGTCGCCGTCCTCGGCTGACCGGCGGTCTTCGCGCGGGGACGATCACAGACTTTTATGCCGAACGGGTCGTGGTTTTACGCGCGGCTCCCTGCGAGTCTGTCCGGCATGTCCCGGCCCCGTCGGCGAGCTACCGGGTCAAGCCCGGCCCGGCGTGTATACGACACGCCGCTACGGGGAACGGGTGCTGATATGAGGGCCGTTCGGATGATGAAGCGGCGCGGGGACCGCGCGCGGGGCCGCTGGGTGAGACAGCCGGCGGGGTTGGCCGCGGTGGCGGCGCTGGCGCTGCTGGCGGCGGGGTGCTCGGGAGGCGGGCACGGGACGAGTTCGGCCAGTGCGGCGGCCCATACCGGGGCCGGGACCAGCTCGGGGAGCGGGGCCGCTAAGGCGGCCCCGCGGGTGACGATCACGCCGGGAAACGGGGCCAAGGGCGCTGACCCGTCGGCGGGGATCACGGTCACGGCGTCCGGGGGGACGCTGACCCACGTCACCGTACAGACCTCCGGGGACGCGGTGACGGGCGGGCTGAGCCAGGGCGGCACGGTCTGGCGCAGCCAGTGGGCGCTGGACGTCTCGCAGTCCTATACGGTGATGGCCACGGCGTCCGGGCACGGCAGCACGATCACCACGACCAGCACGTTCCGCACGCTGACGCCCGGCCAGACGTTCACCACCGAGATCCTGGAGGGCTACCACCAGACCTACGGCGTGGGTATGCCCATCATCTTGTACTTCAGCCAGCGGATCACCGACAAGGCCGCGGTCGAACGGGCCCTGCAGGTCACCACGTCGGTGCCGGTGGTCGGGTCCTGGTACTGGGACGATCCCTGCAACATGGCTCCGACCTGCGTCTACTTCCGGCCGCGTAACTACTGGCCGAGCGGGACCACGATCAGTTTCACCGGACACCTGAACGGCGTGCAGGGCGCGCCGGGCCTGTACGGCGCCCACACCCTGACCCAGACCTTCAACATCGGGCCGTCGCTGATCGCGATCGGGAACACCAGGACCCACCGCACACAGATCTACTACAACGGCAAGCTCCGCTACGACTGGCCGATCAGCTCCGGCCGCCCGGGTGACGACACGCCCAACGGAAGCTACCTGACCATCGAGAAGGCCAACCCGGTGCAGATGACCGGCCCGGGCTACAGCCTGTCGGTGCCCTGGTCGGTGCGATTCACCTTCAGCGGGGACTACTACCACGACGCCTACTGGTCGGTGGGCGAGCAGGGCTTCGAGAACGTCAGCCACGGCTGCGTCAACCTCGCCCCGGCCAACGCCGAGACGTACTACAACCTGGCCGTGCCCGGCGACCCCATCACGATCACGGGCAGCCCGAAGGGCGGGAACTGGGACAACGGCTGGACCGAATGGTTCCTCAGCTGGTCACAGTACCTGCAGGGCAGCGCGCTGCACGAGGCCGTGCAGGCCGGGCCGGAGGGCAGTACGTTCGTCGACCCGGCGACTCTGCCGCCGTCGACCGCGTCCGCGCCGCTGCAGACTGCTCCGTCCGGCAACGCGACCGCGCGTTAGCGTCGGCCGGGGCCTGGCCGGACGGCTGACGGCCGCGAGATCCCTGGCCGCGACGGGGCCAGCCAGCGGGCACCGAGCAGCCGGTTCAGGCCCGCGAAATGGTAGTAGATGTTCGTCACGACCTGCAGGACGACAAAGGTCACCGGCCACAGCGCGCCGCCCAGGCCGGGCACCACCGCCACCGGCAGCGTGTAGGACATGATCACGCGGGCCACGGCGTCGGCGAGCAGGCCGGTCCCCCACATCACGGTCGAGACCCGCCAGATGCGCCGGAAGGCCGGCTCGGCCTGCCAGAGCGCGTCCCAGTCGCGCACCGTGAAGCTCTTCCGGCCTTCCAGCAGGGGACGGGCGAAGGTGAACGCGGCCGGCCGCCGGGCCCGCACGCTGGCCAGGAACCACAGCCCCCACAGACCGGTGATCAGCCCGTCCCTGGCGAGCAGGAACCGGGGATCACGGGCCATGACCGAGACGAGGATGGAGGCGACGATGGTGGTCAGCACGAACAGGGCCACGCCATCGGCGCGCCGCTTGACCGCCAGCGTGTAACCAGCGCTCAGCGCGGGAAGCACCGCCCCCGCGCCGAGCGCCACCAGGTTGCCGACCCCGAGGCCGTGCAGCACGTAGTAGACGGCGATCGGTGCGCCGATATCGAAAGCCAGCCCGGCCAGCGCCCGGATGCCGCCGGGCCGCCGGTCCCGGCTCGGTGAGCCGGACCCGCCTGGCGAACCAGGCACGCGTTCGTCCGCAATCACGGTTGTGCCCTGGTGGCCAGATCGAACACGGTGACCACCTCTCGCCCGTAAGCGGCCACATCAAGCTCCGGGCGGACGTCAAGCAGGAACGGCAACCCGTCGACGGCGCGCTGCACCAGGGTGGCCATCACGGCCGGGTCGAAGGCGCGGAACTCCGCGGCTGCCTGCCCGGCCGCGAGGATCTCCTCCAGCGGCGACACCACCGCTTTCTCGTCGGCCGCGTCGTAGCTGAAGCCGCCGTTGACGAAGATGTCGGCCAGGGCTTTCATCTGCTCCCGGTGGCTGCTGATGAACTCCACGTTGCCCTCGATATAGGCCCGCAGCGCCTCGGCCGGGCTGGCGGCAGCCTTCATCCGGGCGGCCATGTACGTGCCGATATCGGCCAGCACGGTCCGTACCACCTCACTGATCAGTTCTTCCTTCCCGGCGAAGTGATAGGAGATCAAGCCCGTACTGGACAGTCCGGCTCGCTTGGCGATCTGCGCGAACGTGGCGTTCCGGTAACCGAGGCCGGCGATCGTACTGATCGCGGCCGAAACGATCTGTGCCCGCCGGACCTGCTCGGTAAGCGTCCGGGATTGCTCAGCCGAGCTGTTTCTTGCTTGCATAGATTAAAATTAGCACAGCTGAGCAAATCTTGTCCTTCGGTAAGGATGGCGCGCGGGCCTTACTTCCAGTCCGGGTCGGCGGCCAGCTTCTCGGCGATCCGGTCGTGGAAGCTCTCGCGCCGCAACGCCGCCTCGATGTCGGTCACGACCCGGCTGACCGGGTACGGGATCTGGTTCTCGATGTCGGCCAGGGCCGCCTCGGTGGCCCGCCACTCCGCTGCCAGCTTGCCGGCGATCCGGCGGGCCTTGGCCGTCAGGGTGATCTTCCTGGTCCGGGCGTCGGCGCCGGTCGTGGTCCGGACCAGGCCAGCGGCCCGCATGGCGGCGACCTTCTGGCTGGTCGCCGAGTGCGTGCGCTGCACCGAGGAGGCCAGCTCGGTTATGGTCATCGGCCCGCGCGCGTGTAGCCGGAGCAGTTCCATCACCATGCTCGGCGTGAGCCCGGTGATCTGCGTCTTCGGCCTGCCGATCGCGCTGTTCCCGGCTATCAACGCCGAACGTTACGGCGGCGACCCGCGCACGCTGGGCCTGTTCACCACCGCGATCGGAGTCGGCGGCCTGGTCAGCGCAGCGCTGTCGGGACCGGTCGGACGCATTGTGCGGCAGGGCCGGGCGATGCTCTGGGCGGTCGCCGTCTGGGGGGCCGCCTTCGCGGGCTTCGCGGTCATCTCCACGTTGTGGCTGACCCTGGTCATGCTGGCCATAGCGGGGGCGGCGGATACCTTCACCGTGATCTTCCGCGGCACGATCGTCCAGCAGACGACGCCCGATGAATTCCGCGGCCGGGTCACGGCGGCCGACTACGTGGTGGGCGTGAGCGGCGGCCAGCTCGGCAACCTCGAGGCAGGAGCCTTGGGCTCGCTGACCTCACCCGCCATCAGCGCGCTGGCCGGCGGCCTGATCACCGTCGCGGGCGCGGCCGTCATCGGCCTGGCCCTGCCCGCGTTCGCCCGGTATCAGCGCCAGCCACCGGCGGCCGTCACCCACCCCGGTCGGCGGCAGCGGGCGGAGGAAACCGCCGAACAGGGGGCAGACCGAAGAGGCGTTCCGGTTAAGCCGGGGTGACCACGAACTGGCGCAGGTACAGGTCGCGGAAGGTGACCGGGCCGCGGGGACCGGGCACGGCGTCGATGTTGATCCCGGTCTCGGGCACGGACAGCAGCTTGAACCCGTCGAGCAGGCGGGTGGTGGCGTTCCAGAACGCGCCGGTCCCGGCGTAGGCGCCGAGGAACTCCGCGGCGGCGGCCGGGTCCGAGGTGACGATCGCGGCGGCCAGGCCCGAGGTCTCGTCGTTGGCGATCACGGCGGCCGCGTACGGGCCGTCGGCGGGGGCGATCGTGACCGTCGCCTCATGCCCGGCGTCCAGCGCCCACTCGTGGCCGAGCGGGTGGGCGTGCGGGGGCAGCGACGCGGCGATGCCCAGCCGGTTCAGCAGCGTGAGGGTCAGCGGCACCAGCGAGTCCCACCGGTTCGGGTGGACGAGCAGCAGATTGAGCCGGTTGCACACGCCGAGCCGGTCCAGGCTGGCCTCGATGAGCTGCTCCGCCATCGAAGCGTCGGCGGCCTCATCCAGGTACAGCACCGCGCCGCCGTCGGCGTGGGCCAGGGTTCGCACCCCGTGCTGGGCCGCCTCAGCGGCCAGCGACCGGGTACTGTCCCCGCTGCCGCGCAGGATGACCAGCGGGATCAGGCCGGGCTGGCTGACCAGTGCCCGGGCCGAGTCCTGGCCGGGCACCCGGACCAGCTGGATCATCGCGGGGTCGAGCCCGGCCCGGCCCAGCGCGGGCGCGATGACGTGGTCGGCCAGCGCGATGGCCGAACGGATCGCGGCCGACCCCGTGCGCAGCACGCCCGCGTTGCGCGACTTGACGAACTGGGAGGCGATGTCGACCACCACGTTGGGGCGGGCCTCGAAGTTGGCCCCGATCACCCCGACCGGACGCCGGCACTCCTCCAGGCGCAGCCCGCCGGGCAGCTCCCTGATCGTCCGGCGGGACGGCTCGGCCGCGATGTCGGCCAGCGCGCGGAGCTGGCCGGCCATGGCCTCCAGCCGGGCGTCGTCCAGGCGCAGCCGGTCCGCCAGCGCGTCCCGGATTCCGTCGGCCCGGGCCGCGTGCAGGTCCTCGGCGTTGGCCTCCAGGACCTCGGCGGACCGGCGGCCCAGCTCGTCGGCCATGGCGCGGAGCGCGTCGTCCAGGCGTTCGGCCGGGACCACGGCCAGGCCGGGGACGGTGGCGCGGGCGGCCCGGGCCGCGGCGCGCACGGCGGCCTGCACTGGGGCCTGCACTGGGGCCAGCGTGTCAGCGACGTCGGTGGTCATGAGGATCCCTCTTGGTCGGCGGGGATGGTGAGCGGCACGGCCTGCAGGTCAGGCGTCCGGGACGAGCGCAGGGGCGTGGCGTCCAGCGCGCAGTACGACTCGCTCGGGCCGGCCGCGGCGGCGGCCGCCCGGGATGGGTTGCGGATGGTGAGCGCGGCCATCACGCCCCCGGCGGCGCAGAACACCGCGGCGATCACGGCCGCCATCCGGAAGCCGTGGGCCAGCAGCGCGGGGTGCAGGTAGCTGTTCCCGGTGATGCCGGCCAGCGCGGGCAGCACCGCCACCGCGATCAGGCCGGCCGCCCGGGCCACGTCATTGTTGACCGCCGAGGCGATGCCCGCGTGATCGGCCGGCGCGGCGGCCAGGGCGGTCGCGGTCAGCGGCGCGACCATGATCGCCACCCCCAGCCCGAACACCACCACCCCGGGCAGCACCTCGGTCAGGTAGCCGCCGGACCCCCCGATCCTGGTGAACAGCAGGAACGACGCGGCGATGACCAGCGGCCCGACCGACATCTGCAGCCGGGGTCCGATCCGGGACGCCAGCCTGCCGGAGCGGGACGACAAGAGCAGCATGATGAACGTCACCGGCAGCAGCGCCGCCCCGGACGCCAGCGGGCTGTAGTGGCTGACCACCTGCAGCACGGTGGGGAGCAGGAACAGCAGCCCGCCGAGCGCCGCGTAGACCACGAACGTCTCCGCGTTGGCCGCGGAGAACTGCCGGGACCTGAACACCCCGAGCGGCAGCATCGGCTGCGGCTCCCGGTCCTCGACCCAGATGAACAGGCCGAGCAGCGCCGCCCCCACGGCCAGCGGCACCAGCACCGGCACCGATCCCCAGCCGTACGACGAGGCCGCGATCAGCCCGTACGTGATCCCGGCCAGCGCGCCGCTGATGCAGGCGGCGCCCCGGATGTCCAGCCTCGGCACGGGCCCGGGCGCCTTGGTCTCCGGCACGTGCCGGGCGGTGATGGCCAGCACGGCCACGGCCAGCGGCAGGTTGATAAAGAACACCAGGCGCCACGACACCGCGCCGATCAGGTAGCCGCCGAGAAACGGGCCGATCGCGGTGGCCAGGCCGCCCAGGCCCGACCAGGCCCCGATGGCGGCCGCGCGGTCCTCCTCGGCGAAGGAGGCCTGCAGGATGGCCAGGCTGCCGGGGACCAGCAGCGCCCCGCCGACCCCCTGCAGGGCCCGGGCCGCGATCAGCACCTGCACGGACGGGGCCACCCCGCACAGCAGCGAGGCCAGCGCGAACCACACGACGCCGATGCTGAACACCTTCCGCCGCCCGTAGCTGTCCCCCAGCGTCCCGCCCAGCAATAGCAGCCCGGCCAGGGTCAGCGTGTACGCGTCGACCACCCACTGCACGCTGGACACGCCGGTGTGGAAGTCCCGCCCGATAGCGGGCAGCGCGATGCCGACCACGGTGGCGTCCAGGGCGGCGATGCCCGAGCCCAGTACGGTGGCGGCCACCACCCACCGGCCCCGGGCGCTCGACATCCGCAGGCCAGGGTCGGCCTGGGACGCTGCTGTTGCGTCAGTCACGGCGGCATGCACCACGTTCCGTTCGGCATAATCAAGATCTAAATTAGTCCGAACGGACCCGGGTTACATCTTCGCCCGCCACCATCGGGCCCTCCGGGGCCGGCGCCGCGGGGGCGCTGCGGCCCGAGCCGGGGCGGGTGGCCAGCACCGAACCGCCCAGGATCAGCACGAAGGAGACGCCGATCGCGGCGTTCAGGTGCTCGCCGAGGACCAGGACGCCGAGCGTGACCGCGACGGCCGGGTTGACGTAGGTGATGACGGTGGCGCGGGCCGGCCCGACCTCGGCGATGAGCCGGAAGAAAATCAGGAACGCGGCTGCGGTGCAGATCACCCCGAGGGCCGCCAGGGCCGCCAGGACCTGGACCGACGGCACGTGCCGGGGCCAGGTGAGCGCGGCGAACGGCGCGTAGACGATCGCGGCCGCGCCCAGGCAGACGGTGTTGACCGCGACCGGCGGCAGCGCAGACAGCTTGCGGTTGGCGATCAGCGGGCCGATCGAGTAGCCGAGCGCGGTACCCAGCACCATCAGGACCGGCACCGTGCTGCCCCGGCCCGCGCCCGGCCCGGCCAGCAGGGCCACCCCGCCCAGCCCGATGACCAGCCCGGCCCACCGGATCGGGGTGAGCCGGTCGCCGGAGCGGGTCAGCCAGGCCAGCAGCGCGCTGAAGATCGGCACCGCGGCGACGAGCAGGCCGCTGGTGGAGCTGGGCAGGTGCTTCTCGGCGGTGGACAGCAGCGCGAACGGCCCGACGATCTCGAACAGGGTGAACGCGGCCAGCCACCCGGCGTACCCCTTGAGCGCGCGCAGGTGGCCGCCGCGGATCGCCGCGGGCAGCAGCAGCAGCGAGCCGAGCGCGACCCGGGTAAAGACCAGCACCGGTACCGAGACCCCGCCGTCCGCCACCTTGATCAGCAGATAGGGGATGCCCCAGATCACGCCCATCGCGGCGAACAGCAACCATCCGCGCCTGCTCACCAGGTCAGCTTAGGTGAGCAGGCCCTCCATGGACCTAATGGTTTACCGGGGGATTCCGGGCAAATCGGGCGCGTGGCGCGCTCCCCCGCGGGGCGGTTAGGCTGCTCGGGTGATCTCAGCGCAGGCCGCGGCGGACTCCGGGGCGGACTCCGGCGCCCGGACGGGCCAGGCGGGCGCGTTCGGGGGGTTCCGGACGCGGTGGGCGCTGCTGCTGTCGGCGGCGGGCGGGCTGGCCGTGTTCGCGGCGTCCCCGCCGCTGGACGTGTGGCCACTCGCGTTTGCGGGACCGGGGCTGCTGGTGTTGGCGCTGACCGGGCGCAGCCTGCGCGCCTCGTTCGTATGCGGCCTGGTGTTCGGGCTGGCCCTGTTCGTGCCGCTGCTGTCGTGGCTGATCAACGTGGCCTGGTACGCGTGGGCCGCGCTGGCCGGGGCCGAGGCGGTCATCTTCGCCATCGTGTGCATCGGCCAGCGGCTGCTGCTCGAGCTGCGGTTCTGGCCTCCGCTGGTGGCGGCGTGGTGGGTGGCGGCCGAGGCGCTCCGGGACCGGTGGCCCTTCGCGTTCCCCTGGGGCCGGCTGGCCATGAGCCAGTCGGTGGCGCCTGACGTCCGCTGGGTGGCCGTCGGCGGGGCACCGCTGCTGACCTTCCTGGTCGCCCTGACCGGCGCGATGGCGGCCCGTTACGTGCTGATCTCGCTGGGGGGCAGGCGGTCCCGGCGGGCTTTGGGCGGCGGGCTGGCCGCGGTGGTGACGGCGGGCCTGGTGCTCGCGGGCGGCCTCCTGCCGGTCGACCCGGCGGCCGGCGCGCCGACGGCCACGGTGGCGGCGATCCAGGGGAACGTGCCGCGGGCCAGGAACCTGCCGCAGCTGCTGAACGACAGCCAGGTCACCCAGAACCAGGTGGCGGCCACCGCGAAGCTGGCCGACGAGGTGAAGGCGGGCCGCCTGCCCGCGCCCGACGTGGTGATCTGGCCGGAGGACTCCACCGGCCTGGACCCGCGCGAGTACCCCTTTATCTACACCGAGATCATGGGGGCGGTGCAGACCGCCGGCAAGCCGATCCTGGTCGGCGAGGTGCTGACGAACCCGGAGCGCAACGTGGGCCAGCTGTGGGTGCCCGGCGTCGGCCCGACCACGTTCTACGTCAAGCGGGAGCTGGTCCCGTTCGGGGAGTACATCCCGTTCCGCGGCATCATCTCGAGCTTCAGCTCGCTGCCGTCGCTGGTGCCGATCAACTTCACCCCGGGGCGTAAGCCCGTCGTGTTCGACATCGGGACCATCCGGCTGGGCGACGTGATCTGCTACGAGGTGGGCTTCGACGACCTGGTCCGGTCCGAGGTCAACGCCGGGGCGAACGTGCTCGCCCTGCAGTCCAACGACGCGGACTTCGAGCTCGACAGGCAGCTCGGCGAGACCGAGCAGCAGACGGCCATGGCCCGGATCCGCGCCATCGAGAGCGACCGCGCGGTGGTGTACGCCTCGACCACCGGGGAGAGCACGATCATCTCGCCTTCCGGGGCGCTGATCGCGCACAGCGGGGTCTGGCAGCAGGCCATCCTGGACGCGCCGGTGCCGCTGGTCAGCTACCGGACGCTCGCCGACCGGGTGGGGGCGTGGCCGGAGTACGTGCTCGTGCTGGTGACCGTGCTGGCGCTGGGTTTCGCGCTTGTCACGCTGCGACGTCGTCGCAACCGGCCTGACGTTTCCGGCGTCTAGCCCGGGTAACCGCACGTAGTATGCGTACCGGCACGCATTCTGCCGGATTCGGAGAAGCCCAGGGAGGGTTACCGTGCGTGGCACTCCGCGGATCTACGCCAGCGTCGTGGCGGCGCTGGTGATCGGGCTGCTCACGGCGGCCTGCAGCAGCGCGCCCCCGCAGACGCCCGCCCAGGCCTCGGCCTCGGCGGCGTCCGCGTCCGCCGCGGCGGCGGCCTCGGCTTCCGCGGCGGCTAGGGCGCATGCGGCGCTGCTGGCCTCCGAGCTGAAGATCACCCCGGCCACGGGGAGCCAGGGCGTCAACCCCTCGGCCGGGATCACGGTCACCGCCACCAAGGGCAAGGTGACCAACGTCACGGTGGCGGCGCCGGGCGGTGGCGCGGTGTCCGGCACGCTGAGCTCCGACGGCAAGACCTGGCACAGCACCTGGACGCTGGCGGTGTCGCAGCGCTACACGGTGACCGCGACCGGCACCGACGGCAGCGGGCAGAAGATCACCACGACCAGCTCGTTCCGCACGCTGGCCCCGGCGTCGACGTTCTCGACGGAGATCTACGAGGGTTCGGACCAGACGTACGGCGTGGGCATGCCGATCATGCTGATCTTCAGCCAGCCGATCACCAACCGGGCCGCGGTCGAGCGGTCCTTGGAGCTCACTACGTCCAAGCCGGTGACCGGCGCCTGGTACTGGGACAACAGCGAGCACCTGGACTTCAGGCCGCGGGACTACTGGCCGGCCAACACCACGGTCAGCTTCGACGGCCACCTGGACGGGGTGCAGGGCGCGTCCGGAGTCTACGGGGCGGCTGACCTGACCCAGACGTTCAACATCGGCCGGTCCCTCATCGCCGTGGCCAGCACGACCACCCACAAGACGCAGATCTACCTCAACGGCAAGCTCACCTACGACTGGCCGATCAGCACCGGCCGGGCCAGCCTGCCCACGCCCGACGGCACCTACCTGAGTGTAGAGAAGAGCAACCCGGTGCGGATGATCGGCGGCGGCCCGCCCGGCAGCGCCGGCTACTACAACGAGCTGGTCAACTGGGCCGTCCGGTTCACCTTCAGCGGCGACTACTACCACTCCGCGCCCTGGTCGGTGGTGGACCAGGGCACCACCAACGTCAGCCACGGGTGCGTGAACCTGCCGCCCGAGGACGCGA
>Ga0210383_10002850_pt1 | contig 15573 bp, 7 predicted proteins | sample IncBWC14OmetaG_FD_160072 | JGI IMG/M metagenome (GOLD analysis project Ga0210383, IMG submission 160072) | Forest soil microbial communities from Barre Woods Harvard Forest LTER site, Petersham, Massachusetts, United States - Inc-BW-C-14-O ...
CAATGCCCCAGTCGCAACGCCACGCCTTTTTTTTTCAAGTCAGCTGTGATTGCGACCGTAGTTCTTCCGAGGCGGCCCCTCTCCGAAGAAGACCTGGTTGAAGACGACCTTCGGTTCGTTTGTTTTCTTGCGTCGGAGTCACATGGCAGGAAGTACGGCACTTTAGAGATTTGAAGGCGCTTATCTTGTACTACAACAGTCGTGCCTGGCAACCGGACAGGCGCCGATACAACATTTCCACGAGACGGTAACCCGGCTACTCAAGAGTCAGCGCGCAGTCTGCCCGACACCTCGCGACGGACCGGCTGCCGGTCCGAGGTGCTTGGTGAGGTGCAAAACCAGATTGTCATCAAGCACTACCGGTGCGCCCTCTTCCACATAGCGGTCGCGGTAGGTAACACCGCGACCATCGGGTATGTAGCCCCGCTTTGCGTACAGCCTTTGTGCTTGGTTGTAGCCAGGGTGTAGGCCAACGCCAATCCCGGCAACTCCCGAACGCCGCGAAATTTCTTCTTCTGCCCGATCCAACAGTCGTGTAGCAAGGCCCTTTCGTCGGAATCCTGGCAGCACATTCAAATCTTGGATCTCTGGAATCTGTTGCTCTAGGAACGCACAGTATGTGGGCGCCCAGTTCACAGTCACGTACCCTGCGAATTGCCTGTCGACAGTAGCCACGAGGCACGCGCGGGTACCGGCCAACTGCTCAGCCAAATACCGCCGATATTGGCCCACAGGCTTGCCCGCTCCGATGCCCTTGAATGCGGCAGATATGGTTTCCGGATCACCGTCGTTGAGAGCTCGAATTTCAACACTTTCCGCCATTTCTCAATGCTCCCAGCCAATTCTAATTGACTATGCGAAGGTAATCCGTCAACTGTGAAGGCTAGGCCAAAGAGTCATGGCTTGCCGGACGGGCTGTCCTTCGCACCATAGACAAATTGGCGGATTTCCGCCCTCTGTTTTTCAAGATCCTCCAGGTGCTGTTCGCGAATCTTTTGATAGACCTGGAGTTGCTCCTGCGCCGACTCCTTTTGGCCGGTGCGAACATAGGCCTGCCCTAAACGATAGTGGGCGTCGGCAAGATCGGGGTTTAGCTCGAGCGCCCGCACATATTCCGGAATGGCCTCGGGATACTTACTCTGGTCGGAGTAGAGATTGCCCAATTGCAGGTGCGCCTCGGCAAGCTTGGGATCGAGATCGAGAGAATTCTTAAGCAGGGTCTCAATTTGACGCAGGTCGAGACTGGGATCTTGAGCCCGCTTGCCTTTCCACAAACTCATCGCGTAGTAGTACAGGGCTTGGGCATTGCGCGGCTGGAGTTCAGAGAACCGGCGGAATCGCTGGATGACGTCGTCGGCCTGGCCGGGCGAACTGCCATAGGCTCTGGACAGAAAAAGGTAACAGCTAGGATCGGAAGGGTTCAGATCAGCCGCCCGGAGCAACGATTTGACGGCCTCGTCATAATTGCCGTGCGCGTAGAGAGCCATCCCGAGACCGATCGCCAACCGGGGCGAAGCGGGATAGCGCTGGGCGGCATCCTGGAAGACTTCTATGGCTGGTCCGAGTGTGCGGTGAAGAAGAAGTTCACTGCCCCAATCGAAGAGGTTGCTCTCGCTGGGATCGGCGTGGGCGGCGATTTCGTACTCGTTGGCGGCCTCGACAAAGTTCCCCTCCTTTTCTTCCACCTCGGCGAGCAGGTTGTGCAGTTCGGCGGTGTTCTTAAGCCGCAGAAGCAGCTGGATTTGTTGGCGGGCGTCGGCAAGACGACTGGAGAGAAGGTAGGCCAGCGACAGATCGTAGCCATTATCGTAGGAGGATGGCTCGATCCGCTGGGCGCGCTCAAGATACGGCACGGCATCGGCGATCCTTTTAGATTGGACGTAGAACTCGGCGAGATTGTGATTGGTGTCAAAGTTCTGCGGCTCGAGCTCGGCGGCTTTCTTGAACTGTTCTCCTGCACGGTCGAGCTTTCCCAGCCGGACGAGGTTGGCGGCGAGGTTGCTCCGCGCAGGGGCGGAAGTTGGGTTCAGCCGGACTGCTTTCTCAAAGTGGGTGTTGGCGGTGGCGTCCTGAGACTGTGCGGAGTAAACCATGCCAAGAAGTTCGTGAATTTCAAAGTTTTCCGGAACCCGACGGACCAAGTCTTCTAAATTTGTGGCGGCTTCGGCAAACTTCCCAGCGTCATATTGAGCTACGGCCGACTGGAATTCGTGATCGAGACGCTGGTCCTGGGCGGCGCGGGCCGACACCGAGGACACGCACACCGAGAGAATGAAAAGAATAGCGTTGATTGAACGGGCGACGATGAACACAGCGTTCCTAGGTTATCACCGCACGATTAGACGGGGAAAGATCGAGCACAAAAGGGTCCCCGCAGAGCGCCCTCGACGAGCGCTCTACGGTTAAGGGTGCGAGGCTGCTTTAGAAAACCAGCTTCAAGGCGAACTGGATCTGGCGCGGATCATAAGGATCATCGCGTGTGGATCCGATTTCACCGAACGTCGAACTGTTGTAGTTGCCCGAGTTGGAGATCGCGACAACGCCATTACCGCCGAAGTTGGGAGCGTTGAAGTTCGGGTGGTTGAATATATTGAAGATCTCGGCACGGAACTGCAGTTGGAGGCGCTCTTTGATCGGAATCACTTTGAAAACGGAGAAGTCCAGCCTGTGGAATCCCGGTCCGGGTACCTGTGTGACACCACCCAGAGCGGCAGCCCCTGTCAAAGGAGTGCATCCAGCGGGGGTACCCGCCTCGGGAACACCCCCGGTCCCTAGCACACAAGGCTGCACGAAAGCTCCAGGGTTCCCAAACCAACTTAAGAGCCCGTGCGCGTCGTTGTGCAGTCCGAGATCAAGGGGTTGTCCGGTAAAGAGAGCACCGCATCCGAGGTTTGAGGCCGTACCGCTTGGGCAACCGAGGCTAATCGGCTGGCCGCCTTGAAGCGTGGTGCTCCAGTTGAGGCTCCAGCCTCCAACCACTTTGTCCTGGATTCCGGAAGCATCGGACATGAAGCGCTTGCCTTTTCCGAACGGAAGTTCATAGCCGCCGCTAAAATGGAAGACGTTCCGAAGGTCGAAATCCGCCAAGCCATAGTCAAAAGCCATGCCGAGACCGGGAACGTTTGCCGCACGGAATCCCGCCACGCTGCCTCCGTTGAGCAGGTCTCCCGCGTCCGTCATCGTCTTGGCATAGGTGTAGGTGAACAGGAAGTTCAGCCCATTCGAAAACTGCTTTTCAACTTTGGTTTGTAGGGAATGGTACGCGCTCATACCCGCAGTGGCCGCGTAGCTCGCACCAAACCCGAACTGCGGAAATGGCACGAGATTCGCTTCAGGCGTACTTTCTGCTGCGATGGAAGTAGGGCTGTTAGAGCCTGGGAAGGACTCCAAGTGCCGAGCCAGGGTGGTCACATAGCCAGCTTGCAAGGACAAGGAAGGCGTTAATTGATATTGGACTGTGAGATTGGCGCCCATCGTGTACGGCGTGTCGTAATTAAATTGAATTCCGCGCAATGCCAAACCGCTGGCGTTGACCAACAGCGGGCTCAATGGCGTGCAAGAAAATCCCGACTCAAAAGTTGCAACCCCAACCGGCTGACCACCTGCCGTCGGGCACCCCGCAAAGGGAGTTCCTGCGCTGATAGGGGAGACGTCATTGGGCGAAGAGTAGTTGAAATTAAACTGGAAGGGATAGTTTTCGCCCAGGTTCGGTGAAAACCCGCGATTTTCAAAGCCGTTGTAGAAGATTCCAAATCCGCCGCGAACGACGAGCTTGGGGTTAACCTGGTAGGCGAATCCCACACGGGGGGCAAAATTGTTCTTCTGTGAATTCCCGAGGCCGGCGCCTTCCTTATTCGTAGCTTCGCACAAGATGCCGTCCTGAGCCAGCAGTGTCAGGAAGCTCTGAGAGAGGTCCGCAGTGCTGCAGGAGTTCTTACCTCCTGGCAGTAAGTAAGCTGGTCCCCCGAACGGGCCGCCCGCGGGGATGAAGTTTGCTTGGTTGCTGTGATGCTCATAAACCAAGCCGAAGAAGTCGTAACGCAAGCCGAGGTTCACCGTCAGTTTGCGAGTGACCTTCCAGTCATCGTTGACGTAACCGCCGTAGTAGTCCTTGCCGTTGTCTGTGAGCGAGATGTTGGATATATCTACCGCGCTTGAGCCCCCGACAAAACCCGGACAATTCGCCGGAATTGTACAACCTGGAGTGGTATTGGCGGTGGGAGTCAGCAAAAAGTCCGCTCGTCCCGTGTTGCCACTGTCAACGGTAGGAATTTCCGTGTAATCGCCGTTGTAGTCAAATTCACCGCGCGACCAGGGCGGCTGCAGCGTCGAAAATTTTACGTGTTGCCACTCAAAGCCCATTTTGAAAGTGTGCTTGCCGTAGATTTTCGTGACGCTGTCGGTAAGCTGAAACGTGGAAGTGACTTCGTCCGAAGGCAGAAAGGCGTTGCTGCCCAGGGTGGACAGGCCGTTGATCCCGAAGGCCGGAAGCCCGCCATTCAGATTCACCTGGGGAATATCCTGAATGCCAAATTGTCCGGGAATGTTGGTCAGCGTACTGGCGTCAGGTGAATAGCGTGACGTACGGAGGTAATTCAGTCCAGCACGAATTTCGTTAATCAGGCTGGGAGAAAACGTGTGGGTATACCCCAGGGCGCTTTGTTCAGCGATCGCCGTCTGGGTGCCCTGCTGGAAGCCGCCTCCGTCCGCGGCCCCTCCGAAAATGCCGGGCATGAATTGTGGGTCGTCCACCAAGCTGAAGCGGAAGAACAACTGGTTTTTTTCGTTAAAGTTGATGTCCATCCGGGTATCAAAGGAGTTGCTGTGTTCAAAAAGCTTTGGCGAATTGGCGAAGTTGGAGAAAAGCGAACCCACCGCACTGGTCGTAGGCATGGGATACAGGTTCAAGAGCGCTATGGCGTTTGTATCCAGCCGACCGACGGGGATGATGTTCAAGCCGCAAGCCGCGACGGTATAGGTAAAGCCGGCTGGCTCATTGGCGCAACTACCAAAGGGATCGCGAACAAACACCCCTGTAGAAATCTGACGGGTGGTCGCAGGGTCCAAAATCGTGCCGACGGGCATGGTACGCCCCAAAGCGTCGGTGACTGTGCCCGATTGAGCGGCGATGAGATCTTGGAAGTTGGTGTAACCGCTGCTGCGCTCTGTCGCGCTGGGAACCGAGCCACTCAGAATCGTTCCTTGCACCCGGCGCAAAGCCTGGTAGTCGCCAAACACGAAGACTTTGTTTTTGCCGTTAAATAGTTTCGGGATGTACACAGGTCCACCGGCGGTGAAGCCGAACTGATTTTGCCGGAGTTCACCTTTAGGAACCTGGTGTTCGTTCTCAAAAAAATCGGCGGCATCCAGCTTATCGTTCCGGAAGAATTCCCATACGTCGCCGTGAAACTCGTTAGTGCCGGACTTGATGGTGGCGTTGAGTACGGCGGCGCCGGAACGGCCAAACTCGGCGCTGAAATCCGAGGTTTGTACCTTGAATTCTTCGACGGCATCAACCGGTGGAAGGACCACGTAGTTGGTGCCGTTGAGAAAATCCACGGTGTCCGAATTATTGTCGATCCCATCGAGGAGATAGTTGTTCTGCGCTGGACGAAGTCCATTAGCAGAGAAGGCGCCGCTAGCCGCGTTGCCGCGCGTGTCGGCTTGAGGCGTGTTGACACCAGCAGCAAGCTGGGCCAGGAAGGTAAAATTCCGGCCGTTGAGGGGAAGATCATTGACGCTGCGCGAATCGATTACCTGGCCTACGGAAGCATCCTGGGATTGCAGCACCGGAGCAGCAGCAGTGACCTCAACCGTGGTAGTCACGTTTCCAGGCTTAAGGGTGAAATCCGCGACCACATTTTCCCCTACGTTGACCGAGACATGAGGCCGCGTGATCGTCTCAAAGCCTTGAAAGGTGACCGTGAGTTTATAACTCCCGATTCTTACCGGCGTAAATTTGTACGCCCCGTCGTTTCCCGTAGTGGTCGAAAGAGCGGCGTTGGTACCTTCGTTGGTGAGCGTGACCGTGGCCCCGTGGACGGCCGAACCGGAGGCGTCGGTAACGGTCCCCAAGATGGCGCCGGCATCCACTTGAGCGCGGAGGGGAGTTACACCCAACAGGGTTAGCAGCAGTGCGCCGGTCATGGCCAGCCAGTTTCGGCGGATCAGGCTAGAGACTGTCATTCGCTTCATGAACTTCCTCCTCGGCACGAGCACCGTGCCGTAATTCACCCCGTGACCACCAACGCGGGCCGTCAATCCGCGAAACCCGCGGGCAGCGTCCTTACCTGCTTCTTTGACAGGGTCCTTGCATCGATCCTCGGATCGAACGCATCAGGCCGCAGAAGCCACTGCCATAAGACACAAAGGTCAGTTAATGGGACAAGTCCAAAGCACGGGAATGGATGTAAACCCCTTCACCCCAATTAAGCGACCCCAAAGCATTAACCGCTTAACCTGGCTGATATCACGCTATTTTGCATGTTGTCAAGCACTATTTTTGATTTATACTCGGGGCGAACGCGGGCTTTCCGCTGGTCGAACTTGTTGTCTAGCCTAGGAGTTTGGTCGAGGACAACTGATGCGGGCACTATGGGGTTAACCATTCGCGATGTGGCCAAAGCTGCGGGTGTGTCTACCGCCACGGTTTCTAACGTCTTGAACAAGACCGGCAAAGTGGGCCCGCGCACCAACCGCTTGGTGCTACTGACGGTGAAGCGCCTCGGCTATTTTCCGAACGTTCATGCACGACACCTGGCTTCGCGCGACAGCCGCACCCTGGGAATTATTGTGTCCGACATTGTGAACCCCTTTTTCCCGGAAGTGATTAAGAGTTTCGAAACGCGCGCGCGCCAGCTCGGATACGATGCCATTTTAAGTGACACGAATTACGATCCGCGGCGAACGCGCGAAGCGGCCGAGCGCATGATGGAGCACAACGTGCGTGGTGTGGCCATCATGACGTCGGAGATCAGTTCCAGGCTCATTCTCGAATTTGAGCGCAGAAGGATTGCCGTCACCTTCCTGGACCTCGCCCCCGTTCGCGGCTATGTCAGCAAGCTGCGCATCGACTACTTCTCGGGAATCAAGCAAATCGTCGAATATCTGCACAAATGCGGTCACCGACGCATTGCCTTCATCGCCGGGCGGCCCAAGCTCAAATCCAACCTCGCCCGGCTCGAGGCTTACGAAAAGTGCATGCGGGATGTGGGACTGGAACCCGGACCGATCGTACACGGAGACTTGCGCTTCGAAGGCGGCCTGGCGGCGGGTTTAAGTATAGCGAAACTATCGCCCAGGCCTACTGCGGTGATGTCCGTGAACGATCTTACCGCCGTAGGTGTCATTAAGGGATTACTCCGAGGGGGCTGCCGCGTGCCAGAAGATATATCTGTCACGGGATTCGACAACACACGCTTGGCCGAATATAGCAATCCTTCTCTGACCACTGTGGATATCCATCGGGATATGCTGGGCGAGATGGCGGCCAACGCGCTGCATGAACTTTCCTGCTCCGCCAATCCGCAGGGACGGGAATACGAGATTCCTGCTGAACTTATTTTGCGAGATTCTTCAGGGCCTGCTCCCTCGGAAAAGTCCTAATCGAGTCGAGACACTTTCGGCGTCGCACGACCCAATTTGCCGGCTGGGGGTTGCTCCGAAATTCAGAGCGGTTAGTCTTTCGAACAGCTTCGCCACGATGCTAGCATGCCGTTAGGCCGAACGATCGCGGCGGGGACATTCCAGAATGGCGCGCCGAAAAGACCTAGACCAGCCTTTTTCACGGCGCGCCTTCCTCGGGAGGATGCGCTGGGCGCCGATCCTTTTTTTGCCAGCGCCTCTAGAGGCGCTGGCGTTCCGGTCCTTACTCGGGAAGACTGGGGGCGAAGCTAACCCTTCTCTCGACTTTGCTGATCTTCGTGTAAGGCCACACTATCCGACGAACTCCCCGCTCGATGATGTTCTCGAGAAAGTCACTCCCGGCACGGATGCGTTTGTCACCGAGAAGTACGCATTCGAAATCCTGCGTCTGCTCGACGAATGGAGCCGCGGCCTTAAGGCAGGGCCGCCCGCTTCACGCGTCTTGGCGAAATTCTTGGACGCTTCGCTCGAAGCGTGCTCGCTGGTTCCCGGTCAGCAAACGAGCCTTCGCTCCGGATATGGCATTGACGTATTTCGAAAAAGATTTGCAACCGACGTCGTCTTGGGCCGCGAGCGCTTTCTAGAGCAGATGGAGACCTACCTGGCCTCGCTGCCCCATTTGGACACGGCTGAATTCGAAATTACTCGGATCGAGCGAATGGCCGGCTCTTCGCCGCTGGTGCGCGTGGAGATTCGCTATGACCTAGTCGGGACGGGAATCGATGCAACGCGCGAGCAGCGCGTCGGACAATGGCTGACCGAGTGGTCGCGCGATGCCCGAAACGGATGGCAAGTTCGCAGGTGGGAGGCCACCCAGGAAACCTTCAGCCGGGCGCGGGGGCCTATATTCTTGGATATTACTTCGCGAGCGCTTGGCCAAACCGAATCTTACAAACGGCAGCTGCTGCACGGCGTTGATTATTGGCGTACCGTTTTGGACGGGGCCTCGGGCATCGACATTTACGGCAACAGCGGTTTGGCGGCGGGAGACATCGACAACGACGGACTGGATGACCTGTACATCTGTCAGCCCCCCGGACTTCCGAACCGCCTGTATCACAATCGGGGGGATGGAACCTTTGAGGATGTGACGGAGAAAGCGGGTGTAGGCGTGCTGGATGGCACGGCTTCGGCGCTATTCGCGGATTTTCGGAACCAGGGGATTCAGGATCTGCTCGTGGTTTGTGGCAGCGGGCCGCTGCTGTTCCTGAACCAAGAGAACGGAAAGTTTCGACTGAAACGCGATGCCTTCCAGTTTCGGCAGCCTCCGCAAGGGACCTTCACGCACGCTGCCGTAGCCGACTACGACCGCGACGGGCGTCTCGACATTTATTTCTGCTTATACAGCTACTACCTGGGTCTGGACCAGTATCACTATCCGGCTCCTTATTTCGATGCACGCAACGGGCCTCCCAACTTCCTGCTTCACAACGAGGGGAACGCAACTTTTCTGGATCGCACGGAGGCGGCGGGATTGCACGTGGATAACGACCGCTTTAGTTTCGCGTGCGCCTGGGGCGACTACAACTCCGACGGCGCGCCAGACTTATATGTGGCCAATGACTTCGGACGGAACAACTTGTACCGCAACAACGGCGACGGAAAATTCACCGTGGTCTCCGCGGAAGCGGGCGTCGAGGACGTCGGGGCCGGGATGAGCGCGTGCTGGTTCGATTTCGACAATGACGGCAACCAGGACGTATACGTTGCCAACATGTGGTCTCCTGCCGGCATGCGCGTTTCCGAACAAAAAAATTTCCATGAGCAGGAGCCGGAGGCTATCCGCGCGCTTTATCGCAGGCATGCGCGCGGCAATTCCTTATATCGAAATCAGGCGAATGGAAAATTTCAAAACGTAAGCGTCGAAGCTGGAGTTGATGTGGGCCGGTGGGCGTGGTGCTCGGACGCTTGGGATTTTGACCACGACGGCTACCCGGACTTGTACGTCGCGAACGGCTATATCTCCGGGCCCCGGACGCCCGGGCGCGATCAAGACGACCTGGCGAGCTTCTTCTGGCGGCAGGTCGTGGCGAATTCACCCGAGACTCGAACGCCGTCAGTGAACTACGAACTGGGGTGGAACGCTATCAATGAGCTGATCCGTTCGGACGCCTCTTGGAACGGCTATGAGAGAAACATTTTCTACGTGAATAACCACGATGGCACGTTTTCCGACGTCTCGGGCATTTCTCGATTGGACTTTCCCGACGATAGCCGATCCTTCGCGCTCGCCGACCTCGACCACGACGGGCGTTTGGAAGTGATCCTCAAAAACCGGAATGGGCCGCAACTCCGGATTCTGCGCAACGCGATGAAGGATATTGGCAACTCCATGGCCATCCGATTGCGCGGGAAGAAAAGCAACCGCGATGCGATCGGCGCCCGGGTAACGGTAGAAGTACCGGGACATCGGCAGACGAAGTATCTCCAAGCCGGCTCCGGATTTCTGTCCCAGCACACCAAGGAGCTTTTCTTTGGTGTCGGGAAAACGCAAGGCACCGTGGGGGCCACGATCCGCTGGCCCAGCGGGCTGACTCAGGTCTTCGAACATCTGCCCGTAAACCGTCGAATCGAGATTGCGGAAGGCTCCGAGGATTTTGTGGCGAAGCCGTTTCCGGCTGTGCCAGGGTCTTACGCTCGAGCGGACGACGCCGAGCCGGAGACGTTGCCTTCGTCGATTGAGACCTGGCTCATCGAACCCTTGAGCGCACCGGAGTTTTCTTTGCCCGACCTGGCGGGAGATAGGCGGGACCTTCGGTCGTTTCGAGGTGGTTTCCTGCTGCTCAACTTTTGGGCCACGGCTTCGCCGGCTTGCGGCCAGCAGCTGCGCGTTTTCGAGAAGGGCCAGTCAACTCTCGCTCGAAACGGTCTGCGCATCTTGGCCCTCAACATCGACGATCCTGGCGATGTAGGCGCGGTTCGAGCATTTGTCGCGAAGGAAGGGCTGTCCTTTCCGGTCCTGCTTGGCACCGAAGAAGTGATCGGCGTCTACAATATTGTCTATCGCCACCTTTTTGACCGTCGCCGGGATCTTCCGCTGCCCGCATCGTTTCTCGTAGATGGCGGCGGCCTGATCGTCAAAGTTTATCAAGGGCCAGTGAACCCGGAACGGCTCGCCGAAGATCTGAAATCAGTTCCGGAGAATGCCGCCGACCGCATGCGGAAAGCGCTTCCATTCGAAGGCGGGCTGTATATAGACGAGTTTCAACGCAACGACTTTACGTATGGCGTCGCGATGTTTCAGCGCGGCTACCTGGAGCAGGCGGCGGCGTCTTTCCTGCTGGTCATCGCGGCCAAGCCGCAGGAACCGGAAGCTTATTACAATCTGGGAACCCTCTACCTCCGGAAAAACGCTTTGGGGGACGCGCGGCGGTATCTCCGGCAGGCGGTGGAACTCCGGGCGGACTATGCGGAAGCCTGGAACAACCTTGGAATGGTCGCCGGGCAGGAAGGCCAGATGGACGAGGCCATCCGCCACTTTCAACAGGCCTTGTCCGAGAAGCCCAACTATGTCATTGCGCTGCTGAATCTCGGAAACCTTTATCGGCGGCAGGGAGCGGGAGAAGAGGCGGAAAAGCTGCTGAGCCGCGCGCGCGAACTGGAGCCTGACAATCCGGAGACGAACTACAGCTTAGGAATGCTCTACGCGCGGCAAGATCAACTCGAGCGCGCCTCAAACTTCTTGGAAAGGGCGGTCGCCTTACGCCCGGACTATCCCGATGCGCTCAACAACCTGGGTGTCCTCTTCGTCCGGGAACAACGCTACTCCGAAGCCAAGCAGAGATTCGAGACTTCGATCCGCGTGGCTCCCAACTTTGACCAGGCCTATCTCAATCTGGCCCGCTTGTACGTCCTTCTGAAGGACAAAGAGAAGGCCAGAGAGGTTTTGCTGGCGCTACTCCGCCAGCAGCCGCAGCACAAGTTGGCTCAGCAGGCGCTGGAGATGCTAAATTGACCCTGCAAGCTCGAGTAGAACGCCCGCGGAGGAAAGTTGGGGAATGTTTAGTGGCACGTCACTTCAGCGTCCATCGAAGAGAGCCGCGAGCTGGCCGCGACCTTGCCGAATCCTTGCGCTGTTGGTGCTTCTCTCTTCCGCCCAGGGTTTTCCGCAGCAAACCGTCCCCAACCGCGGCAATGCTCGGCAACCCTCGAAGATTTCGCCCCTTCTCGAGGAAGCAGAAGAACTCCTTCGCCGCGGTTCCGTTAATGAGGCCAAGAACAGAATTCAGGAAGAACTCCTGCGGAATCCGTCCAGCGTCGAGGGCTACGACCTGTTGGGGATTGTTTACACCGATGAAAAAGACTATGCCAAGGCTCGCGAGGCTTTCCAGCAAGCGCTCCAGCTTGACCCCAACTCCGCCAGGGCGCTCAACAACCTAGGGAACCTGTACGTCGCCGAGAATAAGCTCGATCTCGCAGAGAAAGAATTCAGAGAGGTGTTGCGCCTCGAGCCAGGAAATCGCGATGGAAACTATAATCTGGGCCTGGTCCTGATGGCTGCGGGTTCACCACAAACGGCCATTTCTCACTTTCAGCGTGTCCACCCTCCAGACATCGCCACGCGCTCCAACTTAATCCGCGCTTGCCTCCGGGCTGGGCGAACTGCGGAAGGGTTGAAGCTCGCTAGCGATCTTTCCGCACAAAATAAAGACGACGTGCAGTTGCATTTCACGCTTGGCGTGTTGCTGGCCTCGGAAAAACCGTACCGGGCGGCTCAACTCGAACTGGAAAAGGCCAACGCGCTGCAGCCGGAAACGCTGGAGATTCTCTACAACCTCGGCCAGGCTTATCTTCGGACTGCTGAGTACCCGAAAGCCGAACTGGTGTTGAATCGCGCGCTGAAACTGAAATCCGACTCCCCCGAAACGCTCTATTTGCTGGCGCAAGTCTATCAGGAGCAGAACAGGTCGGTGGATGCTTTGGATTTGCTGGTGGCCGCCCATAAGCTCGCTCCTCAGAATACGGACATCATTTTTCTTCTGGCGCGCGTCAGTATGACCCAGAATTATTTCGAAGACGCCATCCCTCTTCTCGAATCAGGCTTGAAGATCGCTCCCGAACGAGCCGATCTCCGCGCTGCCCTGGGCGAGAGCTATTTCATGTCGGGCAAAGCGGAAAAGGCCATCGAGGAGTTCAAAGCGCTCGTCGAAGTAGACCCCTCGGCACGCTCCTATGCCTTCCTGGGTCTCTCGTACCGGCATCTTGGACAATTCGATGAAGCCAGGAAGTACTTTGAAGCGGGCCTCAAACAAGACCCTCACAACGCTTCCTGCCTTTTCAACATGGGCTATATCGAGGAGCGCCAGGGAAATCATGCGCGGGCCGAGGAGTTTTTCGAGGCGGCCTTGCACGCAAACCCCAATCTTTCCGAAGCGATGTTGGAATTGGCGAATCTACGAATCGCGAGCAAAAAATTCCAGGAGGCAGCGGACCTCTTGCGGCGATACGTCAAAGTGAGCCGCGAGCCTGCTGCGGGCTACTACAAGCTGGCCATGGTGGAGAGAAGCCTCCATCAGTTGGACGCGGCACAGAGGGATTTGCGTGTATTTCAGACGCTCTCGAAAAATGCTCCTGCGGGTCCCTACCCGTATCAGCATCTTTTCGACTACGTGGACAACCGCTCAAGCCTTTCCAGTCAGGACCGCACGCAACTCGACCTGACTCAGCTGACCGAAGAGGTCAGCAAACATCCGGACCAGCCTCAGAACCTCTATCTGCTCGCGGAAACCTACCTGAAACTTGGAAAACCCGACGAAGCCCGCAAGACCATCGTACAACTCGATCAGTTGAGCGCGGGCGACTACCGGACGCAGACCGGAGTGGGTGTACTTCTGGCGCGTTATCGTTTCTACGACGACGCCGTCCAGCATTTCGAGACCGCCTTGAGCGCAAATCCCGACTCGGATGACGTGAAATTCGACTTGGCCGATGCCTACTTCCGCAAAGGCGCCTATGCTCAGGCGCTCGAAGCCGCCAGGCAAGTTTCAGCGCCGGGCCAGCAGGACGGCTCCTTTTTGGCTTTGCTCGGAGATATCTACGCGCACCTTGGCGATACTCCGCGAGCTTCGCAAATTTTCCGGGACGCGATCAACCGAAACCCTGACAACGATCAGCACTACCTCTCACTCGCTCTGGTGCAGTTGCGCGAGAATAATGCCGGCGGTGCGGGAGAGACGTTACGGAAGGGCCTGGCGCGAATTCCCGGCTCCGGAAAAATCTTCTGGGGCTTGGGACTTGTCTCCGTCCTGGAGGGTAAGACTCCCGAGGCAGAAGCGCATCTCGAACACGCCGTGGATCTGCTTCCGGAATGGCCCGGAAGTTATTCGACACTGGGCGTTTTTTATTATCAAACCGGAGAGTTCGCCAAGGCACGGGAAGTGTTGAATCGCTTCAAAGGCAGCACTGCCGCCGGCGGCTTTGACCTAGATCGCATCGAAGAGGCCTTGTCCCGAGCACCCGAGGTGCCCTCGACCATTCGCGAACCCATGCCGATGGCTGCCCGGTTGCAGCTGCTGCAGCTGGCGCTATCGCTGGCCGACCGCACACTTTAGAATTTCCGGCGGAAACTTGCGGTTGAACGCGTGCATAACCGGGGCTAGAATGCGTTAAGCGCTTCATCAATGTTCGGAGCGTGATAGCCCGCTGCTGACAGCACGAACACTTTCGAGACCAGCTTGGAATGCGGAAAAAACCGGAGGCAGGCAGGCGACGGTTCCTCGTAAGCGTGTGGAGCGCAATCCTGGCGCTGACCGCGGCGCTGGTCGTTACCTTCCATCAGCAGGCCCTTGCTCGGCAAACGCCTAAAGCGCAGGACTCTCGCATCAGCGTCCGGTATACCGACGTCCGAAAAGACGCCGGAATCACTTTTCTCGAAGACTCCACGCAGAGCGAAGAAAAGTATTATCTCGAGACCATGGGCACCGGCGTCGCTTGGCTGGACTACGACCAGGACGGCTTGATGGATCTGTTCTTCGTGCAATCCGGCGAAACCGACGCTTACAAGCCGCCCCATCCCTTGCGTTCCGAGCTTTACCACAATAATGGCGACGGCACCTTCACCGACGTCACCGAAAAAGCTGGCCTCGGAGGTGCCGGACATTACGGTCAAGGAGTCGCCGTCGGAGATTTCGACAATGACGGCTACCCCGATCTGTACGTCACCGGCTATGGCCGCGCCTTACTCTCCCACAACCTTCACGAATGTCACCGCCAAGGCCGGTGTAGCCGATGAAGGCGGATGGTCCACCAGCGCAGGATGGTTTGACTACGATAAGGACGGCTGGCTCGACCTGCTCGTGACCAATTACATCGAGTGGACGCCCAAAACGAACCTGTGGTGCGGAGAACGCCGCCCCGGCTATCGTTCTTACTGCAATCCGGGCAATTACAAGGGGCAGAAGACCAAGCTCTACCACAACAATCACGACGGTACCTTCACCGACGTAAGCGATTCTTCCGGCGTTGGCAAGCCCGAATCCAAAGGCATGGGCGTGGTCCTGGCGGACTTCAATAACGACGGCTGGCCAGACATCGCCATCGCCAACGACACCTGGCCCAATTTTCTGTTCCTCAACAAACACGATGGAACCTTCGAGGATGTCTCGCTTGTTTCCGGTTTGGCCGCCAGCGAAGATGGCCGTTACGAGGCGGGCATGGGCATCGATGCCGCGGACGTGGACGGCGACGGCTGGCTGGATGTCTACATCACTCACCTGGATTTCGAATTGAATCGTCTCTATCACAACAATCGCGATGGAACGTTTGATGACTATACCTATCGCTCCGGCATCGGCAACAAGGCCATCCTGCTCAGCGGCGTATCCATGAAGTTTCTCGATTACGACAACGACGGCTGGAACGATATCGTCCAATTGAACGGCGCCATGCTGGACAACGTCCAGCTCTATCACAGCGAAGTCTCCTACAAGG
>Ga0210383_10002854_pt1 | contig 15566 bp, 13 predicted proteins | sample IncBWC14OmetaG_FD_160072 | JGI IMG/M metagenome (GOLD analysis project Ga0210383, IMG submission 160072) | Forest soil microbial communities from Barre Woods Harvard Forest LTER site, Petersham, Massachusetts, United States - Inc-BW-C-14-O ...
CAGTCCGGGCGGGCGGCCAGCGCGGCCCGGGCCTCGTTGATGAGATCGAACGCGGGTCCCGACCCGGCGCGCAGCTGCTGGAATACGCCACGGAGGCAGCGCACGAACGACCTGCCGCGGTACAGGTCAGGGGCCAGGGCCAGGTATCCCTGCGCCGCCAGTCGGTCCGCGTGCGCCCGGATGTCCCCGTTGAGGCCCCACGACTCGTGGATGACGACCACACCCGGCCACGGCCCCGGCGGCGGCCCGGCCGGAACCGCCAGGTACCCGGACATGGAACCGACCGTTACCTCGGGCACGGCTCAGACCTTGCGCCAGCCGGGGATCCAGGTGCCATCGGTCACCGTGTAGTCCCCGAATAGGGCCGGCGCCTCTTCGCGCATGAGCTCGCCGATCTTGTTGAACACCAGGCGGATTTCCTCTTCGGCACCCTCGTCGGTCCGGGCCTCGATGGTGTGCCGCAGGGTGCGGATGTTCGCCGTCCAGACCAGCCCGGTGGCCACGCCTTCGGGGGCGAACCGGCGCATGAACGAGGTCTTGGCCTTCTTTTCGTGCATCTTGACGCCATCGTCGTCCAGCCCGAAGTGCCCGGCCATCCACAGCTGGAACTGCTCGAGCTCGGTCAGCAGGGCCGTGGCCCGCTTCATCAGCTCCGCATCGGCCAGGGCCCACTCGGGGAACCAGAACGGCAGCTCATCGAGCCGGACGAAGCGCAGCGATTCCTGCGAGACGGCCGTGCCGGGCCGATGACGAACAACTTCATGGGTAAACACACGCGAGACGTTATGCAACACAAAGGTAAAGCTGACGTGCTCGAGCACCGAGCCGTGCTGTTGCTTCAGGATGTTCTGCAGGTACTCGGCCTGGTCGTCGCGGACCTTGCGGACGTTCGGGTTAAGACCGGGCTCCCAGGAGCGGTAGCACATCTTCCCGGCGAACTCGGCCAGGTCCTGCGCGTCGTTGCCGAGCTGGTCGCGATCCAGCCGCTCCAACCAGCGCTCGCCGCCCACCTCCCGCAGGTAGGCGGCCATCGCGTCGTAGTCGACCTCGGGCCGGGCGACCAGGAAAACCTCAGGCTCCACGCTCCTCATGGCACAGCACACTACAGGTCAGCGCCGACGCCATGGGGCCCGAAACAAGTCAGCGTGTCGCGTCGTCGGCACAGGATTGCTACACGTTAGCGTTATATTGTGCTAGGCAAGTATACAGAAATCCGGGACAGGATCTTCGAGCTCTGTCGTGCGCATGGCCTGCGTCCGGACTTCCCGGAGACGACCAGGTCCGGGCGATTGTTGCTGGTGTGGAGTCCCGAACAGATAGTGGTCGCGCGTGCCTTCATTCCGACGGTTGCTGACCCGCCGCCGACCGTTCTGGCACGTCTGGAGCGCGATCTTTCCGGGGTCTTCGGAGAAGGGTGGATGGAGAATGAGCGTGCATGTGACGGTCAAGGTGACAAAGGAAGGCCGTTACTGGGTGGGCGTTCCTGACGGCTTTCCCGGCTCTTGCATGGGGCGGAGCATCATGGAGCTGATGCAGGAGGCACAGGCCATCATGCCGTTCATGGCAAGCGGCCCCGACGGTACTCCGGTACCGGACGTCGTCGTCGACTACATGTTCACTGGCGTGCCCATTGAGCTCAGTGACGACATCGATAGGTACCGCGAGCTCGTAACGCAGCGCAAAGAACTCGACCGCGCAGTGAACGAACTCGCGGCCAGGACGGTCAAGCGGCTGAGATCGGTGGTCGGTCTCACCGATGAGGACAGCGCCGCCATGCTCGGCATTTCCCGGCAGCGGGTCAACCAGTTGCGTAACGCCTTACCGGACGGCGACAGCGCGGGCCACGCATAGCGCTAGGACATTGGCGATGACCTGGTGGCCGGCGCGGCCGGAGGCGGTCAGGATCGACTCGGGATGGAATTGCACTGCCCACCGCCCGGCCGCGGCGTCCTCGATGGCCATCACCACCCCGTCAGGTGTGGTGGCGGTCACGGTGAACCCCCCGCGCACCTGGTCAGCGGGGGCGTACAGGCTGTGGTAGCGGCCCGCGGTGAACTCGGCGGGCAGCCCGGTCAGCAGCTCTCCCCCAGCCACCCGGACCAGCCCCGGCTTGCCGTGCGCGGGCTCGGGCAGCAGCGACAGCGCGCCGCCGGCGTGCTCCACCATGGCCTGCAAGCCCAGGCACACGCCGAACGCCGGCAGGTCCCGCGCGTACACCTCGTCGAGCAGCGCCGCGCAGCCGAAGTCGGCCGGGCGGCCAGGCCCGGGCGAGAGCACCACCAGGTCGGGGGCGTAGGAGTCCAGCAGCGCCGGGGCGAACCCGAACCGCAGCGTCGTCACCTCCGCGCCGTGCTGGCGGAAGTAATCGCCCAGCGTGTGCACGAACGAGTCCTGGTGATCGACCAGCAGGATCCGCAGGCCGCGGCCGCCGTCCGAAGGTGCGCCTGCGGCGGGGCGCGCGTCGCCCTGCGCCACGCGCCCGGCCTCGGCCAGGGTCTCCAGCAGGGCCCTGGCCTTGATGTGGGTCTCCTTCTCCTCGGCGTCGGGGATCGAGTCGTACAGCAGCGTCGCGCCCGCGCGCACCGCGGCGATCCCGCCGGTGATGTGGGCGGTCCGCAGGGTGAGGCCGGTGTTCATCGACCCGTCGAAGCCGATCTTGCCGACCGCCCCGCCGTACCAGCGGCGCGGGGTCTGCTCGTGATCCTCGATGAACTGCATGGCCCAGGTCTTGGGCGCGCCGGTCACGGTGACGGCCCACATATGGGTGAGGAACGCGTCGAGCGCGTCGAACCCCGGCCGCAGCCGGCCCTCGATGTGGTCCACGGTGTGGATGAGGCGGCTGTACATCTCGATCTGGCGCCGCCCGATGACCCGGACCGAGCCGGGCACGCAGACCCGCGCCTTGTCGTTACGGTCCACGTCGGTGCACATGGTCAGCTCGGATTCCTCCTTGGCCGAGCCGAGCAGGGTGGCGATGTTCGCCGCGTCCTCCAGCGTGTCCTCGCCGCGCGCGATCGTGCCCGCGATCGGGCAGGTCTCCACCCGGTCCCCGGTGACCCGGACGTACATCTCGGGCGACGCTCCGACCAGGTACTCCCCCTCGCCCAGGTTGAACAGGAACTCGTACGGCGCCGGGTTGCGCTGCCGCAGTAGGTCATAGAACGCGGCCGGCGACGCGCACCGCCCGTGGAACACGTGGCTCGGCACCACCTCGAACAGGTCCCCGCGGGCGAACCGCTGCCGCGCCTCCTGCACGACGCGCGCGTAGCTGCCCGGCTCCGGTGGCGGAGGAAGATCTTTTGGCCGAACGGAGCGTGGATCGTGCTGCGGGACCGTGCCAGCCGTCAGTCGCTCGAGCCCGGCCGTCGACGCGCCGTCCACCTCGAACTCGTAGGCGTACCTGACCGCCTCCTCGCGCTTGCGGTCCAGCACCCAGATCTCGTCGGGCAGGTGCAGGACCAGGTCGCGCTGCCCGGCCGGGCGCTCGCGGCGCAGCCGCACCGGCTCGAACTGGAAGGCCAGGTCATAGCCGAACGCCCCGTACAGGCCCAGATGCGGGTCGGCGCAGCCGAACACCGCCGCGATCTCCCGCAGCGCGCTGAACACCGTGGGCCGCCGACTGCGCTCCTCCTCGGTGAAGTCGCGGCCGGGTTCCGGGATGACCACCGTCTCGTCGCCGGTGAGCCCGGTTGGCTGCGGCTGGCCCGTCCGCGCCATGGCCGCGCGGATCACCGGCAGTAGCACCCGGCCGCGGTCGTTCAGGGCCCGCGCGGTGATCCGGCGCCCGGTGGCGATGATCTCGACGCACGGGTCGGCGTAGGCCATGTGCCAGCGGCTGTACCGCCCGGGGTACTCCATCCCGGAGCTCATCACGCCGCCACGGCGCTCGTCCACGAGCGCGGCAATCCGGTCGAGCTCAACCGGGTCGAACGGGGTGGCGGTGCGGATGACCCGCACGCCGCCGCGGGTCGTCAGTTCCGTACGGTGGGCGTCCACGTGGCCCCTCCGGGGTTCGGGCCCGGGAGGCGGCCGAAGAAACGCAAAAAGCGGCCGCCGTTTCCGGGCGGTCGCTTCGGTGTCTGAACGCGAATCAGCGGGCCGCCTACCGGCGGCGCCACCACTGAAGATTAGCTGTTCGCGTCACGCGGCTCAGCGTAGCGGATCGCCGCGCGGCGCGCCAGCTAGCCCCCCGCTGCGGGACAGGACGCGCTGAGTTCGGGCATCCGCCAAGCCGTGGCCGCGGCCGCGATGAGCTCGGCCGTGCTGCGCAGCTGCCGCTGGGACGCGCTGTCCACCTGCGCAGCGCCGCTGGTCAGGAAGCCCTCGACCAGCTGCCGGACCGAGGCGTTGCCGAGCAGCCCGCCGTGGAAGGCATCGACGAAGATTACGTTCTGCGGCCACGGGCACGCGGGCAGGGTCACCGCGTCGGCGAGGGGGACCACGGCCAGCCAGGGCAGCGTCCGGTCGCGGCTGACCTCCTCGAAGTACCGGGCGCCGACTTCGCTGACCGACTCGATCAGCTCTTGCGCGCCCGAGCTGCCGTACGGCGACATGCCGCCCACCAGGTTGTTCAGCGTGGTCAGCGCGGCGCTGGGCACGGTGCCCCCGGCCTGGCCCAGCTGGCCCGGCTCGATGATCGGGCTCAGCAGCGTCACCGACTTCACCGGCACGTGCGGGTGCCGGGCCAGCATCGCGTACAGGCCGAGGGTGCCCTCGCTCTCGGCCACCACGTCGACCGGCACGCCAGCCTGCTGGGAGAGCTGGTCCACCTGGGCGGCCATCCGGTCGCCGAGCGCCTGGATGGACAGGTCGCCGGCCGCCGGGCCATACGGGATCGGCTGCCCGGCGGCGTTCAGGCCGAGGTAGGAGAACTGACGCACGATCATGCCCGGCTCGGCCGCCCGCAGGCTGTCGGCGGCGTGGCAGCAGCTCGACCCGAAGCCCTCGACCACCAGCACCGCGCCTGCGCGCTTGGTGGCGGTTACGGTGTTACCCTGGCCGCCCTGGTCCGATCCGCGGGACGGGATCAGCCCGGCCGCTTCGTCCGCGCTGGCCACCACCTCGCTGGTGTCGTGGGCAAAGCGCACGGTGCCGGTGAAGGCCAGCCGGGTCGCGCCCACAACCAGGGCGATGACCAACACCGCAGCCAGCGGCGCGACCGGTACCCAGCTGGTCCGGTCGAGCAACGAGCGCCGGATCCGCTGCAGCGTGGCGCGCCAGTGCCAGGGGTGCAGCGGCTTTTCCGCCGCTCGGCGGACGGCCGCGGTGGTGAGCCCGTACCAGGCCCGCGCGTCCAGCACCCCGGCCAGCCCGGCCACGGCCACGATGCCCGCCGTGTCCAGGTGCGCCATCAGCGCCGAGGCCAGGGACAAGATCAGGAACGTCGTGAGCACCCAGGCCGCGGTGCGCGCCGGGGGCAGCCGCCGCCACCAGGCCTGGCCCACGCCGCCCTGGCTCAGCGCCACTGCGGTGCCGAGCAGGATCGGCACCGCGGCTAGGTAGGGCCAGGAGAACGGCAGCAGGGCCACCCCGAACATCAGCGTGACCACCGGCGACAACACCAGTCCGACCAGTACGGTCAGCACGATGCAGGAAACGAGAGAGGTCAGGAAGCGCGGCGGCGCCAGGCTCGGGACCGCGGAATCAGGCTGGCGCGGCCAGGCCAGCTGGATCATGACCGCGTCCACGGCCGCCCGGGCCACCACCAGCACTACCAGTACGGCCGTGAAGTCGAGCCAGGACTGGTTGAACGCGAACAGCCAGCGCAGGTCGTGGTAGGCCGCGAGCGGCGGAAGCGCCGTGACCTGCGGCGCGAGCGGCCGGGCGGAGGGCGCGAGGTAGGAGAGCACGATCGCCTCGGCCATCGCGCCCCCAGCAGAGAACGCAATGAGTCCCCGATGCCGGAAAAATGCCCCGGCCAAGGCCGCCTCCCGTATGCCTTTGCCCCCGCTTCGGCTGGTTTCAGCCTAACGTGCGCAAGTGCGCCGACTGCTATGGGGTGCAACCGAACGCGGCGGGCGAGTATGCCCGTCGCCGCCCAAGTCGCTGATTCGATTTCGCGGGGGTTGCGCGGTAGCTCAGACCCGGCTGAGTACCGCGACCACCCGGCCGATGATGTTGGCCTCGTCCCCGACGATCGGTGAGTGGGCGGTGGCGGCCACGATGTCCCCGTCCTGCGCGTCCTGCTGCCGGACCACGACCCAGTCCCCGTCCGCGATCGCGGCGTTGATCATGGAGTCGCCGATCACCTTCAGCAGGAACAGCGTGCCCTCCGCCTCCTGCGACGGGATATCGAGGCCAGGAATACCTGGCCGGCCCGGCAGGCGCAGTTCCATGGTCCGCGCACGTCCCACGTCCCGGTGCAGGTAGCCCTTGCGCTGCAGGATGCTGAGCTGGTACGAGACGCTGGACGTGCTGGTCAGTCCGACCGCCTCGCCGATCTCCAGCATCGACGGCGGGTAGCCGCGCCGCTGGACCGACTCCCGGATCGCCCGGAGTATCTTGCGCTGCCGCCAGGTCAGCACGTGGCCGGGATCGGGCTGGCCGGGTGTCTCCGGGACAAGCATGGGCATGCTGCCCTTCGGCTTACGGCCCGGCCGCCCTTTTGGCCGGGGACTGCCGCTTCGTCTCGCGGGCCGAGCCTGCGTGGCGGAGTTGGTCATAGTCATCACGCTCCTGGTCCAGTGCCGAACCTGAGATTATCTCTCGGTACTGACATTCGGCCGGCCTAGAGCGTCGAACTAGAACTCGAATCCGCCGGAGCGGCCGTTACGGTCGGCCAGCAGGCCGGCCAAGGCCGAGATGGCGATCTCGGGCGGCGTGCGCGAGCCGATGTTGAGCCCGATCGGCCGGTGCACCCGGGCGATTTCGTCCGGCGGCACACCGAGGTCGGTGAGCATCTGCACGTGCGGTCCGACGTGCCGCGGGTTGCCCATGACCCCGATCCACCTCGCCTTGGTGGCCAGCACGTCGCGGAGCATGAGGCCCAGCTCAGGTCGGTGGTGGTCGGTGGCGATCACATCCGCGGAGTCGTCGAGGTCGTCGGGCGCGGCGGTCAGCAGCGGAAACCCGAGTGCGGCGGCTCCGGCCGCGCGCGCCGGGTCCGGTTCCAGCAGGAACCCTCGAAACCCCAGGTCCGCACCATAGCGGAGCAGGAAACCGGCGACCGGTGAGGCGAAGACCGCGACTAGCGTGCGCTCCCCCGCGCCGCGGGTCCCGGCCGTTCCGGTGACCGGCGCGACGGCTCCGTGGGCGACCGCACAGGCCGAGTCGTCGTCGTGGTGGTGGGTGTGCTCGGTCATGACAGCAGTCTCGCATGGCGTCGCTCACTGGATCACTACCCGGAGCCGGTCGCGGGCGACGGAGAGCGCCTGCTCCACCCGGTCCTGGGTGTCACCCTCAGCGAAGATGAAGCCCAGGTAGCGGTCCCCGTCGGGCAGCGGGCGCACACGCTGGCCGACCGGGATGGTAATGCTGAGGCCCGTGATGCCGGGGGTGGCCGCGGCTTCGGCCTGGCCTTCGATGGCGCGGAGCACGCCGGGCCGCGGCACGGGCAGCATGAGCACGCCGGACGGCCGACCGCCGTGGTGACCGGGGACAGGCCGGCCCAGGGCGTGGGCCAGCACCATCTCCTCCAGACTGGTCCCGCCGGGGAACCGCAGCGCGCGTGAGCACAGGCCGCCGATGCAGCGGGCCGCCAGCTCGAGCATGACCGGCCGGGCCTGGCCGCCGCGTTCGTCGATCCGCAGCTCGGCATGGATGGGGCCGTGGGTGAGGCCGAGGGCGCGGGCGGCCTGCCCGGCGGCGTAGATGGCCGCGGCGAGCACCGGCTCGGCGAGCCGGGAGGGGGTGATGAGCAGCGTTTCCTCGAAGGTCGGGCCTTCGGGGGTCCAGGGCTTGTCGAAGACGGCGATGACGGTCAGCGCTCCCGCGGTGAGCAGGCCGTCGATGCTGAGCTCCGGTCCCGGCACGTACTCTTCCACCAGGAGCGGCTCGGGTCCTGGTCGGCCGGCCGTGGCCAGGACCTCTCGCACCCGCTGGGCCGCGGCCAGCGCCGCCGCCGGGTCGTCGGCGCGCAGGACCCCCTGGCTGGCGCTGAGCGAGGTGGCCTTGACCACGCACGGGGCGCCGACCTCGGCCGCCGCCCGCCGCAGGGCATCTTCCTTCGCCGCGGCGGGCACCACCCGGAAGGTCGGCTGCGCGATCTGCGCGGCCGCCCACCGGCGCCGCTGCGCGGCCTTGTCGCAGGCGGCGGTCACCGCGTCTACCGGGTTGTGCGGCAGTCCCATCCGCCTGGCGATCACCGCCGCCGGGATCAGCATCGGGGTGTCGGCGGCCACGACCGCGGCGACCGGCCCGGTGCTGGCTATGATCCGGTCGGCGCTGCGCTCCGGGTCGCCGGGGCTGACCGGCACGACCGGACGGCCGCCCAGCGGCAACGCCCCGTCGCTGCCGACGACCAGGTCCAGTCCCAGCCGGCACGCCGCGGTGAGGAAGTCAGCCGCGCGGTAGGTACGGGCGGGCACCAGGAGCAGGACCCGCGGCGCGGTCACCGCTTTTCCGGGGAGAAGAACGGCTGGGTTCCGCCTTGGTGATCAGTGACGTCCAGGACGCCGACGACACCGGGCAGGCTGGCCCGCAGCAGCGGTTCGATGCCCTGGCGGACGGTCACTTCGGCCAGGCTGCAGCCCTGGCATCCGCCGTCGAGGCGGATGCGGACCCACCCGTCCTCCGCGCCGACCAGAACAGCGCGGCCGCGGTGGGCCGCGATGGCCGGGTTGATTTCGCGGTCGATGATACGGCGGGCCTGTTCGGCCAGAGTCGCGGCAGCTTCTGGCGGTGCCGGGTCGCCGGGGGCGACGATCCGGATGCCAGTGATGCCCGGGACGGCGGCGCGGATCTGGGCTTCGATGCGTGCGGCCAGCGGCACGACCGCGCCCGGGGATCCGGTCAGCTCCAGCGTGACGACCCCGTCCTGGACTCCGACCACCCGCACCGCCGCGCCGCGGGCGATGATCGAGGGCAGCAGGCTTCTCTCCAGGACGGCCGCGACCTGCCCGGTCAGGCCCGCCGCCGCAGGCGGCCAAGGCACCTCGGTCATGGCGCGGCCTCACGCAGCGCGGCGTCGAGATCGGCGATCAGGTCGCCGACGGCTTCGATACCGATCGACAGCCGCAGCAGGTCGGCGGGCACCGGTGAGGACGGGCCCTCCATCACGGCCCGGTGCTCGATCAGGCTCTCCACCCCGCCCAGCGAGGTGGCCCGCTTGAACACCCGGACCGCCTGCAGCACCGCGGTGGCGTGCTCGGCTCCGCCGGCCAGCCGGATCGACAGCATGCCGCCGAACCCGCCGCTCATCTGCCGGGCCGCGATCTGGTGGCCGGGGTGGGCGGGCAGCCCCGGGTACAGCACCTGCGTCAGCGCCGGATGCCCGGACAGCTGGGTGGCGATGGCCAGGGCGCTCTCGGAGGCCCGGTGCACGCGCAGGAACAACGTGCGCATGCCCCGCTGCAGCAGCCAGGCCTCGAACGGTCCGAGCACGGCGCCGGCGTTGCGCCGCCAGGACCGGATCCGCTCCCAGAATGGATCCCGGCGGGCGGTCAGGACCGCGCCGGCCAGCACGTCGCTGTGGCCGTTCAGGTACTTGGTGGCCGAGTGCACGACCAGATCAGCCCCGTGCTCGAACGGCCGGGTGAGCACCGGGGTTGCCACCGTGTTGTCGACGGCTACGCGGACCCCCGCAGCGTGCGCGAGCGCGCAGACCGCGGCCAGGTCGGTGACTTCCCACATCGGGTTGGCCGGGGTCTCCACCCACAGGAGCCGGGTCCGGCCCGGGCGGATCGCCGCCGCCACCGCGTCGAGGTCGGTGGTATCGGTGAACTCCACGTCCAGGCCCCAGGTCAGGGCGAACTCAGCCAGCCACTTCCGCACCCCCCAGTAGAGCACCCGGGAGACCAGCACGTGATCACCCGGAAGCAGGCACTGGAACACGGCGGTGGCCGCGGCCATGCCCGAGGCGAACATTGCGCAGGCGCAGTCCGCGCCCTCAAGCGCGCCGAGGACTCGCTCGGCGAGCTCAGAGGTGGGGTTGTCGGCCCGGGTGTAGACGCGGTCCTGCCGGTAGGAGCCGTCCAGCTGCCGCTCGTAGTTCGTCGCCGGGCTGATCACGGGGGCCAGACCGCCCGACACCGGGTCTGCCTCGCCCAGGGCCTGGGCGGCCAGCGTCTCCCGTGACACCGATCGGTGCTCCATCAGCCTCTGTCTCCCCTTAGGTATCGTGCAGAAGTGATCTCTCGTGACGATATCCGCCGCTGCTACGACACGATCCGGCCGTACATCCGGCGGACGCCGGTCATCCAGGTCAGGCTCGGCGAGCTCGACGAGTCGGCGGCGGCCCTGCCGACCGGCACGCTCAAGCTCGAGCAACTGCAGTGCGCAGGCGCGTTCAAGGCTCGGGGCGCGTTCACGAACCTGCTGCTGCGCGAGGTGCCGCCCGCCGGGGTGGTGGCGGCGTCAGGCGGCAACCACGGCGTGGCCGTGGCCTATGCCGCGCACCGGCTCGGCGTGCCGGCGAAGATCTTCGTGCCCACCGTGTCCGCGCCGACCAAGATCGAGCGCATCCGCCAGCTCGGTGCCGATCTGGTGGTCACCGGCGAGCGGTACGCCGACGCCCTGGCGGCGGCTCAGGACTTCCAGCGGAGTTCGGGCGCGATGAGCGTGCACGCCTATGACCAGCGCGAGACCATCCTGGGCCAGGCCACCTTGGGCCTGGAGCTGGCCGAGCAGGCCGACGGCCTGGACACGGTACTGGTCCCGGTCGGCGGTGGTGGTCTGCTAGCCGGCGTCGCCTCCTGGTTCGCGGGAGACGTCCGCGTGATCGGGGTGGAACCGGAGGGCGCGCCCACGCTGACCTACGCCCGGGCCGCGGGTCAGCCCGCCGATGCCCCCGCGGGCAGCGTCGCGGCGGACGCCCTGGCGCCGCGGCGGATCGGCGAGCTGGTGTTCCCCATTACCCAGTCCTACGTCGAGGACGTGCTGCTCGTCGACGACGACTCGATCCTGGCCGCGCAGCGGGCCCTGTGGCAGGCGTTCCGGGTCGCCGCCGAGCCCGCCGCCTCGGTTGGGATCGCGGCCCTGCTGGCCGGGGCGTACAAGCCCGCGCCGGGCGAGCACGTCGCGGTGGTGATCAGCGGCGCCAATATGTCGCCGGCCCAGCTCGGGTAGGACCGCTCGCCGGACCGGGCGGCGATGCGGGAGACTGTTCACGTGCGGTTCGTCTTCACTCCCCCAGCCGACCACGCAGCCGGGCTGCTGACCCTGCCGTGGTCCGTGCCGCTGGCGCAGTGGCGGGACGACCGGCTGGTCGAGATCCGCCAGCGGGGCATCTCCCGGCACGTCGTGCGGTTTATCTACGATGACGGCACCCTGTACGCGCTCAAGGAGCTGAACGAGAGGCTCGCCCGGCGCGAATACCGGCTGCTGCGGGCGATGGCCGACCTGAACATCCCGGCCGTCGAGGCGATCGGGATCGCGGTGGATCTGGGCCAGAAGGAACCGCGGCAGCAGGACAGCGACGCGATCCTGGTTACTAAGTTCCTCAGTTTCTCCACCACGTACCGGGCGGTCTTCTCGCATCCGCGGGGGGTCCAGCCGATCGACGGGCTGCTCGACGCGCTGGTGGAACTGCTGGTCCGGCTGCACTTGTCCGGATTCTTCTGGGGCGACTGCTCGCTGTCCAACACGCTGTTCGTCTACGACGCTGGCACGCTGGAGGCGTACCTGGTCGACGCGGAGACCAGCGAGCAGCATCCGGCGCTGACCGACGGACAGCGTTCGTACGACATCGAGCTGGCCACCGAACGGGTGTCTGGCGAGCTGCTCGACCTGCAGTCCGGAGGGCTGCTCTCGTTCGACATCGACCCGTTCGAGATCGCCGACGAGCTGGGTAAGCGATATGAGTCGCTGTGGCAGGAGCTGACCCGCGAGGAGATCCTGCGCCCGGAGGATCAGCGGCGGCAGATCGCTGAACGGCTGCACCGGCTCAACAAGCTGGGCTTCGACGCCGACGAGGTCGAGCTGATCCCAACCCCGGAGGGCAACAAACTGCGGGTGCGGACCCGGGTCGCGGAAACCGGGCACTTCGCCCAGCAGCTCTTCCTGCGGACCGGGATCGACGCCGGCGAGAACCAGGCGCGCAGGCTGCTCAACGACATCGCGGCCTTCCGTGCCTACCTTGAGCAGAAGGAGGGCCGCCCAGTCTCCGAGATCGTAGCGGCCAACCGGTGGCTGGAGGAAATCTACGACCCGGTTATCGCCGCGATTCCCGCTGACCTGCGCGGTCGGCTCGCCCCGGCGGAGGTCTTCCACGAGGTCCTCGAGCACCGCTGGTACATGTCCGAGGCCGCGGGCCGCGACGTCGGCACCACCGCCGCGACCCGGGACTACGTCAAGGAGGTGCTGCCCGAGGTCCCCGAGCCGCTGGCCGACGACGCGACCGGGCCCATCGAGGTGGTGGCCGGGCCGCTGGACGAGCCTGCCGAACGCATGTGACGCTTACGTCGGCACCGGGCCAGCTTCCTAAAAGACCTACCGCACGGTGGGGTACACGGCATCGGGCTCATCGCCGGGCAGCTGGCGTGCGCGGTCGGGCGCTGCGGTCTCGGTGTCCTCCTGGCGGCCTCGCTTGAGGCCGCGCAGGGCCACGAGCGCGGCGAGTCCCATGATCACGGCCATCCCGATGAGCACGTCATGGGTGGCGCCGGCGAAGTCGGCCCGGATGAACTGCGGGATCGCGGTAGGGTTACCGCTCCCGCCTTGCAGCTCGGCGATCTTGGCCGCCTGCGCGGCCGCCGCGGGACCGGACAGGCCCCTGGCGGTCAGCGAGGACGTGATAGCCGAGCGGAACTCGGAGATCAACACGGTGCCCAGGATGGCAAAGCCGACGCTGGCGCCGTAGTTGCGGACGGTCTGGGTGATGCCGGTGGCCTCGCCGTAGGAGTACCGCGAGGCCCGGTTCACCGCGTCGGTGTTGGCCTGGCCGAGCATGAGCCCCATCCCGGCCCCGGCCATGATGATGTAGATCACCTGGGCGCCGGGGTGCAGGTCGGTCGCTTTCCCAGCCCACAGCGCGAACCCGAGCGCCGCCAGCACGCAGCCGAGCACGACCGGCCGCTTGGCCCCGGTCCGGTCTAGCATCCGGCCGCCGATCTGCGCGCAGACCACGAAGCCAAGGAAGAAGTACAAGATGAGCAGGCTGGCCGTCGTCGCCTTCTCCGCCAGCGCGATCTGCCCGTAGAGGCTGACGAAGAAGAACACCGGGATGAACGCCATCATGGCGATGAACAGGATGACGTTTTCCACGGCGAACGCCCGGTTGGCGAAGATATGCACGTTCATCAGGGGTGAGGCGGTCCGCTGCTCGACAGCGACGAAGATTCCGAGGATCAGCAGGCCCGCGACGATGCACACCTCGATGGCCGGGTTACTCCAGCCCCAGATGGAGGACTGCTGCAGTCCAAACACGCTCAGGCCCACGCCGGCGACGATCAGGACCAGGCCACGGTAGTCCATGCGCGCGGGGCGGTGCTCGGTGACAGGCTTGGAGATGGCGATCAACACCAGGGCGATTAGGGCCACCGGGACGTTGATCCAGAAGATCGCCCGCCAGGTCCACTCCAGCAGGTAACCGCCCGCGATCGGGCCGATCGCGGTCAGGCCGCCGGCAACGCCGAAGAACAAGGCCAGAGCCCGGCCGCGCGAGTGCAGGTCGAAGGTCTGCACCACGATGGCGAGCGCAGCCGGGAACATGATCGCCCCGCCCAGGCCCTGCACCGCACGGAACGCCACGAGCCAGGCCTCGGCGATCCCGCCGCTGGGGGTCAGGCCACACAGCGCCGACGAGCCCGCGAAGATGATCACCCCCAGCACGACCATCTTGCGGTGCCCGACCGTATCGGCCAAGCGGCCGCCGAAGGCGAAAAAGGCCGCCAGCGATAGCAGGTAGGCGTTGATCGCCCACTGCATGCCGCTGCTCGACAGGCCCAGGTCGTGCTGGATCTGAGGCGCGGCGATCGACACGATGGTCTGGTCGATGAACGTCATCGCCACCGCGAAAATCATCGCCGCCAGGATCAGGCTTCTGGATCGGCCGCCGACGGCCGCGCTACTGGTGACGCTCATGGTGTTCTCTCCGCGCTAGCCGGCCGGGTGGGTGCGGATGAAGTCGGCGATCGCGGTGCCGAACCGTTCGCCCGCGTCCTCCTGGAGGAAATGGCCGGCCCCGGCGATCACCGGGTGCTCCACGCCGGCCGCGCCTGGGATGGTGCGGGCCAGGATCGGCCCCATGGACCCGGTGATGGGGTCCCGGTCGCTGAACGCCACCAGGAACGGCTTGTCCCAGGCGGCCAGGCGTCGCCAGGCGGCCCGGTTGGCCTCGCTCGCCGGGTCATCGGGGGTAGTCGGCACCAGGTTCGGCATGGCCCGCACCGCGGCCATGAACGCCGGGTCGGGAAACGGCGCCTCGTAGGCAGCCAGCACCTCGGGGGGCAGCTGGGTCTGGCAGCCGGACTGCACGAGCCGGGAGACACTCAGCGTCGGCGCGGTGCGGACTATCTCACGGAACCGCAGCCAAACGTCCGGCATGGGCTGGTCGCCGGTGGGCAGGCCGGTGTTGGCCGCCACCACCCGGGCGAACCGGTCCGGGTGCTCAGCCACAAGGCGCAGCCCGATCAGGCCGCCCCAGTCCTGCCCCACCAGGGTCAGCCCGCGCAGGTCAAGCCGGTCGAAGGCCAGCGCCCGCATCCACTCCACGTGCCGCGCGTAGGTGTGATCGGCGACGTCGGCCGGCTTGTCCGAGCGGCCGAACCCGGCCAGGTCGGCCGCGATGACCCGCAGCCCGGCGTCGGCCAGGACCGGCATGACCGTTCGGTACAGGAACGACCAGCTCGGCTCGCCGTGCAGCAGCAGCACGGGCTCGCCGGCGGGCGGCCCGGCCTCCACGTAGGCCAGCCGCAGCCCGCCGACATCGGCGTAGCGCGGCGGATAGCCAAAGCCGGGCAGATCAGTGAAACGGTCCTCGGGCGTGCGCAGCACCTGCATCCCGCCATGCTGCCACGAAAACAGCCGCAGCTGCCTGAGGAAGGCCCCTACGCGGTGAAACCCGGGTTCCACCGCGTTAGAGCGTGGTGGACCCGGGTTTCATACCGTTTGTGTTAGGGCCGTGCTAGCTACGGGAGGGACCACTTCTGGTTGGAGCTGACCTTGCAGGTGTAGACGATCAGCTGGGTGCCGTTCTTGGTCGAGTAGCCCGGGTCGTCCAGGCAGAGCTTGTTGCTGTGGGACTGCAGCCTGATCTCGCCGTTGGCCAGCTCGCTCCACTTCTCGTTGGCGGCACCGTCGCAGCTCCACAGGATGACCTTGCTGCGGATGCCGCCGTTGCCCTGGTCGTTCAGGCACTTGCCGTTGTGCTTGAACTCGCTGCTGCTGTACTGCCAGTTCTCGGCCTGGTCCGAGCCGCTGCACGACCAGATCACGACCTCGGCCCGGTTGGACGAGCTGTTGCCCTTGTC
>Ga0210383_10002855_pt1 | contig 15564 bp, 6 predicted proteins | sample IncBWC14OmetaG_FD_160072 | JGI IMG/M metagenome (GOLD analysis project Ga0210383, IMG submission 160072) | Forest soil microbial communities from Barre Woods Harvard Forest LTER site, Petersham, Massachusetts, United States - Inc-BW-C-14-O ...
TCACCATCGTTCTCATAACCGATTCTGCGTTTCAGAGATACATCCAGAATGGATGGTCGTATGCTGGATTTCAATCTATGTCCAGATGCTTCCTATAGGAATAATTCTGGTGAGCTGTAGTAAGTTCGTGTATCAGTAATATACATACCTGTGAAAAGCTACTATTAATGAGGGCAATTGAACGCAGCTGATGTATCATTTTGAAATGCCCCTGTTTGATAGGCACAGCAATGATTGTAGTTTGAACTTCAACAATGTCACCGATCCGGAAATGTGTTGGAGCAGTGGGTTTGAATCTTTTAATCCATATTTGAGTTAATTTTAATTGACATAATATTAAACAACATACTGAGGTGGTGTTTCATTTAGGAGCATATAATATAGCACGGTATTGTCTCCTGCATGAACATAAATATTGTTCTGCATTGATGACAGAATTCCCTTGGGATCTACTGTTGGGGAGAATGAAACTTGCACACTATGTGGATCATCACGTCGTGAAGTGAAGTAGCGGGTGCCGAAGTTTAAGCTGGAATACGTGATGAAATTATCAGGTTGGAATTCGTCCAAAGTGTGTTCCGGAAACTGCCGACTGAATAGCTCATGGATTTGACACAGGTTATTGATGTATGATTGGAATATAGGTGTATTGAATCCAGTGAGCTGAATGCTTTGGCGTAGGAAACGCGGTTTCCGTGGCCTGTGAATATCAAACTCATGAGGTATGATGAAGTTTTAATAAATCAAGTTGCTTGACATACACATTTGAAATAATAGGAGGCAAGTCCTTTTGGGTGATAGCACCCTGAATGGTAAAGACCACTTCTTCAATCTCATCACTGTCTGAGGTAGAGGCTGTAACCTTCCAACAATGAGGGTGTGTGACAGGAGTGATAGTTATACCACCAAGCTGTGAAAGGTCAGCCTTGTTGTATTTAAGTATAGTAATTTATTTATTACCTTGGAAAAATTTGAAAGTTCCCAGGTGTTACTGTTCTGCCTGTCTTTCGCCCAATCTTTCAAAAAATTTGCTGTATTCAATATAGATGTGTAAGCTTTCTAGTCAATAATGTTTCTCTAGACAAGTGAATACCTGCTTTGTCAAAATCATAGTGAACATCCATGTTGACGTTTAATTGAATTGTGTTTAGTAAATTCACCCTTCTAGTTAAGCGGATGGCCTTTTTGATCACGGGGTATTTCAATTGTTGATGTCCATTTTATTTTCATCCGCTTCTATAATTGGTTAAGTCCATGAATCATATGTTAAATCTAGTGTTTATTTATCAAGTTTGTTTGTTTGTTTGTAAGGTAATATTAGTTTGTACATCATCTTTTGCATTGACCTTGAGTTATTTGGATTATATGCAGTGCTTCAGACTTCTTTCACCAATGTTTGAGACATTGTGAGTAGTAGAAACCCAATAAATTACAAAGACATATAGTATGTGTTAGAGCATCTAATCTAGTGTAAGCCCGTTTATGTATGCTTAAATCGTAATAATATCAACCAAGATCCGAAGGAGATATCATCTGATCACCCGATTTATACTGGTTTTTATGAATTTCAAACATTTGAGTTAATTTTTATTGTCTTGAGACGTCATGTGATGTATTAGTGTATGATCAATAATAGGACATGCCTCCTGAACTAAATGTTTCGAAAATGTGAGCTATTGTTTTATTGTTTTATACCAGCATATGACCTCTTCTGTTTTATTTCATTCTAACTTAATATGTCTGTCTCAACGAGTTGCTTTTGAAAAAAGCAACTCGTTGAGTCATATTGAGTTAGAATGAAATAAAATTGAAGAGGTCACATGCTGGTATAAAACAATAAAACAATAACTCACATTTTCGAAATACATTAGTTCAGGAGGTATGTCCTGTTATTGATCATACACTAATACATCACATGACGTCTCAAGACAATAAAAAATAACTCACATGTTTGAAATTCATAAAACCAGTATAAATCAGGTGATCAGATGATATCTCCTTCGGATCTTGAATATTCTAATCATGGATATATGGCTTAATGCGGTATTTCAATGACTAAACTTGGTCAATGTAAATACATACATACATATACATACCATCTAATTAGGTTTTGGGTTTTGGGTTTGCTTTTGATTCTAAAGGCATCACTTTTGTTTTCATCTTTGGAGATACATCCTTCTTCTTATTTGTTTACATCTATGCCTGTGTCACCTCGAAGAAACGCTGCAAGTACATCCAGATCTCGAAATAAGAGCAGTGGCAGGTAAGCATATGTCTTTCACTTTTGATTAATATTTCTTTCTGATAACATGTATTTAGACGTGTTTCTGCTTCCTCTAAGTCAAAGGCAACCAATGCCATTAAACTCGAAGAGGATGAAGTGTGAATATATCCCATACATTTATGCAAACTAAACATCAATGTCTGTATTTTGAATTTAGTCTTGAAATTTCTTCGGATGAAGACAAGAAGTTTGGTAATGAAGTGGACGATAAGTAAAATATTTGCATTACATATAATAAATTTGTGACATTGATATTATGTTTGATGGTATTCTAGGTATGTTGATGATGACCATGAGAGCACTGATAAAGAGGAAGAAATGGTTGAACCTAAGACCCCATCTCCCAAGAAGTATTATTTCTGATTATTCATCTTAATGTCTTATATATGTTCTCATTCCTTGAATTTGTTTAGAGGTTCAAAGAGGGGTGTACAAAAGAATGCAGCAACAGTGTAGGTGTATATTTATTTGTGTGGCTGTTTCTGACTAGATTTAAACAGTGAAGAACCAAGTTCAAAGAAGCGCAGAGTATTGGATAAGAGGCCAATGCAAATGAAAGGTTCGAAAGGCGATAATGACAACGACAGGTGTGTTATTATAATATTTACATTTAATATATGTATTATGAAATTCATTTCAATTGAATAGTGATCCTTCTAACGATGACATTGAAGAGAACGAATCCGATGATGTTTTCAAGTATATATTCCAATGTGATTTCGTATTGCTCATAACTAATTGTATGTTTAGAGAACGTAAGAGGAAATATGACATTGTTGGTAAAGCAGGCAGTAGCAAGGTTGCTTACCACGATGATCATCCTACCAGGTGTGTTCATTTTCATTATTGTTATTACATGTATTATTATTATTCAACTTTCATTGTAGTGAAGAACCACCTGAAACGGATGAATCCAACGTTGGCACAAGAGATCCTGCTTTGAAAAGCACATATAGGGATTTGGTCAATATTAGGTACATTTTTAATTTCAATAACATGGATGGTTTTCAAACTTATTGCTTCACATAGGATCGCCAGAATGCATTCTTGGTCTGATAAGATCGGTAATGGGCAGCCTGGATATAGTGCAATTCTCCAGGAAATTCCCGATATCAACAAGATGTAATAATCACTTATCCACCTTAGTATCTATTCACTGACCACATTCTCAACAGGCTTTTGCGTTCTGCTATCGTATTTCAGCGGAGCAATAATTTTGCGAATCTTTCCCGCGTTGATCCTGCCCTCATATCCACTGGTCATCTGGGTCAAACCTATTTACACCTTCTTCGAGGCGGTGCAAGGGCTTTAACGTTCACATCTGTCATTATTGTCGATAGCTGTCACCTGGTTGAGCCCAAGCCTGCTCCTAATTCGAAACCCGTCAAAGCGATTTCTGGTGCTGTTATTGAGGGTGAATGGGAGCGGTTGGTTGGGGCCATTGGCATGGTCATTCGTGAGCGGGACTTCAAGGCTCAACTCTTCAAAGACAACTTGTCTTTTACTACTGCTCCATCTACAGCTGATGGTAATTTTTTTTGAGTTTTCATTTTATAAAACATTTTTGCTGATTATCTCTCCAGATTCCCCTACTTCATCGCCGATGAAAAAGAGAGCTGTTTTTAGTCAAAAGCAAAGTCCTTTTACTCGTCGTGCTAATACAGCTTTCAGCAAGACTACTCTTAGCTTTAACGACATAGGTGCGTTTCAATTTTCACATCTAGATTCTACTAACCAGTGTTTCAAGTTCCGATTTACAATGCTTGCGATGTTAGGGAACAATTCCCAAACCTCCTTACAAATCTTGAGGATCTTCCATCTGTCACTCGTGACATTGCCCCTGGATCCTGTGTTGTTGTTGGCTACACACTCAATACATTTACGAGGAAGAATGACGATATGAAAAGCCTCTCTTTCAACGTGCAGTGGGTCATGGTCTTGGGTGTTGCGAATTGATGCTTCATTATTATATGTATGTCATGCCATTATCCTTGTTGATGTACTACATTGTTACTGTGATACTCCTATATGCATCTCTATTTGTACTTCTTATTTTCTCAAGATTGTACTACTCACATTATGTACTGCGTTGTTACTGCAACACTCCTATATGCATCACTATTTGTACTGCTTATTTTCTCAAGTTTGTACTACTCACATATATGCCAGCATATCATTACTTTGTACAGTCCCATTTATTTGCATATGATTCAAGATCAACCACAAAATAAATAAGTTTTCGTCATTACAAAAAATATGGGTTTGATGTTTCCTGAAGCCATTTGTACAAGGTATTTGCAAATGTGGAGCCAAACAAACCTATTCTGCTTCTCGATGCAGCACCCAAATTTAATGGGTTCATCCACAAGCTCGCTGTTTGTGTACGTTCCACCTCATTGACAAAATATTGGATGTCGTGCCCATTTCGAATGATACCGATATCAAAACGACAGAAAACGGAGATGGAGGATTTAGCACATAGCTGTCTGCTCTCCAATCTGTATAACTCCCTGTAGGTCTTCATAACGAAATCCATAAATTCGGCCTGAGCATGACTGCGAGTGTCTCTGTCGCCTTCAGTAGGATTGCAAGCACTTTTCATTGTGAGCAAAACACCAGATTGTGCAAAGCCACTAAATTAAAAATTATCAGTGTTTGTGAAGATCATTTATTTTCATACATACCGGAATTCCTCCAATGAATAGAAACTGTCGACAGGCTCCCAAGACCAGGTGGCCTTTCCCTCGTTATACTTGGCATGCACTGTATACACTGGTCGTCCACCAATTAGAATAACCTTCCATTCCCCGAGTTTTCGAAGTGTTGGAACATATGCCTGTGCAATCCACACTGATCCCGGAACATTTGAATCATCTCTAAGATCGTCCCACTCTCGACCTGCTTCGTCTGGCATAAGGATATGAACACCACAATCACTGTGTGTTCGTTTGATAACAGCATCTTTCGGAATTGAATCCCCCTCTTTGAGGACTTTGCTCTGTGGACGTAATGATGACATCTTGACTGCGATAACGTCCAAGTGGCGAATAAGTTGCTGTTTAGAGCCAATTCCATTGACTTGTTGGACAGGTGGCCAAAGGTAGACAATTCGACTGAGCATATGGAAGTTGGATGTATAGATCCCCAGATTATCGTCATGTAAACCATAGTCATTGTCCCTATATTGATACATAAATCAGTGTTGAAATACAGCATCACAAATTTTCACACACATATATGATATTGAAGTGTCTATTCCCCCAATAATGCAGTCGGCCTGGGCCATTCTATTCCATGTATTGGAGTGTTCGTTACGGTTCAGCATGGCCTGGAAAAATGTGTCCCAGTCCATGAAATCCAAGATAAATTGATTTGTTTTGGATGTATGGTTTTTGGAGCGCATGAGTCGAACCATTACACAAAGCTATAATATAAATATTTTAACCAATGTAAATGTGCATAGAAACGTTTTGTCTACATACCCACTCTTGCATGTATACCACAAATTTATCAGTTTCACGGCCTACTCCAGAACGTCCATTGAGATGAATACTCCCGGTGAGATGCTTCATCGACGCATATTCATCTGGTGTAATTATTGTTTTAAGGAATGCAAGGTCCGCCGATGCAAGTGCGGGTGTCATTGCGGCACGTGTTGGATCAGGAACATATAAAATTCTGAAGCAAGGGTTGTTGTCCTGCATTGGGATATGGTGTTGATGGTGATCGTCCACATTGAACATATCAGTGTCTAAGTCAACAACACTTGACATGTTTGAATAGGGTGTACTATCACGGGTAGATGAGTCGAATGGCGAAATTTCATTATAAAATGTTAAAGGGGGAGAAGTGGATGAGTTCATCGGTTCGAGTTCATCGATGTCCATGGGTTCCAGTTTCGATAGTCCTTGGTATTCCTCGTCTGTTGGGTCCCTTGAATATGCGAATTTCCCTTTCTGCATATTTAAAGCAACAATTCCAGGACATGACATGTCACAAAAAGGGTGCTTTTTGACGTTAATAGCATGTTTGCGTAGTGAATTACCGTATTTCTTCCATAAGATATTTCCCACAGCATTGGGGCAACCACCTTTGACACAGGTGTGAATGCAGACAGTGTGTCCAGTTGTTATACGTCGCATTTGTTGTGAAACGTGATCCATATTGGTAATTGTAGTGTTTTAGAGATTATTTGGTAAGGATGTTCACAGTGGGAGGAGAGAACAAGGGGGGAAAGTAGTTGATTCACTTTAGAAAGTCACATTTTCTTTTGTTATAGTATAGTATTCCGCTTTGCATTACCGTATATGGTAATAAATTACTCGCGAGTAATTTATTACCAAATGCGTGCTACTCGCGAGTAATTTATTACCCGTTTAGTACATCTGATCGGACCGCGTGATCGGTACTCAACATCGGATCACACGCGGTTTAAAACTCCGACCGACACGCCTTACACGTTGTGGTCTTGTCGCATTTCGCACATCCACACCCTTTCTTCTGCCTTGCCTACTATGTAAAACGATTTTTACTCTGGTCGCTCACCGTTAGCGGTCGCTTTCCGCTCGCAATTGTCCGTCCTCGCTCAGCATTTTATCTTTCCTCTTCGTGTTTTCCTTCTTTGTGTTTTGGTTACCCGAACGAACGCCGGCGCCCCTCGTTTTTTACTCGGGAACGCCTGCAGGCGTTGAGATATGGTACGTTTTCATTATTTTCATTTCGTTCTGTCTTTGTCCCCACTCTGTCGACATCGCGTTGGCCTCGCCCTCGACTTCAACATCCGTCCCGCCATCGCTCGCTCCTTGTCATCGATTCTCGTTCGTCGTCATCAACGCTCACTTGCCATGTTTTCCCTTATCTGCCTCGTTTCTTTGTTCTAATTACCCGAACGACCCTTATCTTTTACTCGGGAACTCCTGCAGGCATTCATGTGCCGTAGTACGTATCCTTTCGTTTATTTTTCTTTTGTTTTATTTCTAATATGTTTCTTTCAGTCCTACGTTGACCCCGCCGACGTTCGTTCCGCCATACGTCGCTCACTATCATTTACGGTCGCTCAACGTCGTCCACCAACGCTCCTCATGTTTCCTCCTCGTATCTTCCTCGTTTCATTGTTCGGTTTACCCGAACGACCCTTCATTTTTACTCGGGAACTCCGAGTCCTGCAGGCGTTTATGTGGCGTAGTACGTATCGTCTCGTTTACTTTATCTTTTTTTATTGTTAATATCTTTTCCCTAAGTCTCAGGTTGACCTCGCGGACGTCCGTCCCGCCATACGTCGCTCACTATCATCTACCGTCGCTCACCGTCATCCACCAACACTTGTCATGTTTCCATCTCGTATCATCCTCTTTTCTTTGTTCTGATTACCCGGACGACCCTTTTCTATTCGGGAACTCCTGCAGGCGTTCATAGTACGTATTTTTTCTTTTATCTTTATCTTCTTTTTATTTCTAATATCTTTTCATCCAGCTCGACGTTGACCCCGCGAACGTCCGTCCCGCTATACGTCCCTCATCGTCATCTACTATACGTGCCTCATCGTCATCTACTGTCGCTCCCGTCTCTCGCTACTGTCCACCAACACTCGTCATGTTTCCTCCTCGTATCCTTCTCGTTTCCTTGTTCTGATCACCCGAGCGACCCTTCATTTTTACTCAGGAACTCCTGCAGGCCTTTATATCTCATAGTATGTATGTTTTCATTTATTTTTACTGCTTTTCTTTCTAATATCCTTTGTTCCAGTCCAACATCGACCCCGCGAACATCCGTCCTACCATACCTCGCTCGCTATTTGCTCGCCGTCATCCACCATCATTGATCATGTTCGCTCCTCGTATCTGCTTCATCTCCTTATTCTAGTCATCATCATCCACCTTTGCTCGTCGTCATTGACCCTCACTCGCCACTTTTCCTCTTCGTCGCATCGTTTTTACGTTTTCATTACTCAAAACACCCTTTCTTTTATTCGGGAATGTTTGCAGGCGTTCATGTGCCGTAGTATGTACTTCTTATTCTTTTCCTATTCTTTTCTTCATGATATCCTTTGTCCCAGTTTGCCAACATCATTGACCATGTTCTCCTTCTCAATGACTATCCCACCTTGCTGAATATCTCAAGTAGATCATTACTATATGGATAGTAGAGTACTTTTTTTTACTTACATCATTATTCATATGCCTTGCTGCATACACGTCGTTCATACCAGCCCACATGTTCAACACAATTTCATTGATCATGTATAGGTAGTAATAATCTTTTCAATTTGCGATGAATTGTTTGTCAATAGAAAGAAGAACAAATTGGAGTGTTCTGAAGATCTCGATTAGATCAGAAATCTAAATTAAATCGAGATTGATGTATATTCTGATATAAGGAACCTTTTTTTTTTTTTTTTTTTTGTTCCTTCTGTCCTCAACTTTTGTTGTCTTCCCCCCTTTACTTTCCACTATGGATACCACTCTTGTTCCTTTTCCCACTACCAAGAACATCTCTAGAGCCAAGATCTCTCGGATTGCGCAGATTGACTTCAGTATTCACCGTCACAAAAATCTGGATCTGATCGAAATTTGGAGTCTCAACAATCTTGTGCCACGCAATGATGACAATCCATACAAGTGGAGAATAATGCCATCCGCTTATACAATCTATCTCAATCGCGCTTTCTTTCGACTTGAAACTTTGAAACACGCCGTGCAGCACACCATGCAGCACACCACGGGAGAACAGAGGTTGATAGTTCCATTAAAACAACAACTTTTACACCTCGACATAACTTTAGATCAGGTTTGGGAAGAGGCCCGTGAGGCTGATGCAAACGATTGGATGAATGGCAGCTGGCGCAGTAAAACACTCGACGAATGGCTTGTGATCGAGTTTCACTTACAACGCCATAATACATTCGATATCGATACATTCATCGATGAGGATGCGGGTAATAAAGAAAAATTAAAGATGGACCCTTTTGACCTTGGTGAGTCATATATTATTTAACTTCTTCTTTTGATGATTTACTTTTATGTCCATGTGCTCATTAGATTGGGATGATTTCGACACATCCCAACCTCAATGGCTTGGTGGGAGTGAATACAAATGGGATATATCAGTGATGAGGCGGAAGTGTCCAATGGAGACAGTAGCTGAATATTATCTTGCTTTCTTTGGCTTAGATGATCAGGCTGCTGCGGCCATTATCCACAAAGCCTTCAATAAAGGTTTGAGTTTTCTATAACATCCATTTATAAATCTACTAAATGTATACATCATTGGCATTAGACACAATCGACAAAGGCAGTGCTAGTAAACAGGACAAGAGAAAGAGCCAGAGGAAGTTGGTTGCTGAGAAGGAGAAGGTCAAAGTCGAAAAGGTTGATGACAGCAAGGGAAAAGGGAAAGGGAAAGGGAAAGGGAAAGGGAAAGGGAAAGTGGAAAAGAACACAAAGACAAAGGTCAAGGGAAAGAGCAAGAAAAGTGGTGATGATGGTGATATGGATGTTGATGTGGAATCAGAGGATGATGGAAGTGATAAAGATGCTGAAGGAGAACTGGTTGATGATGAAGACTTCGCAAATGTCAAAAGGAAACCCCATGAACCAACCACCTTCCGACCCAAACCCCTCCCCAAGGCACCTGCCATGGCCACCAGAGCAAGCAAAAGATTGAAGCTTGAGCAAACTCCTTCAACCACCAGTTCCACAAGTCGCACAAATAGCTCTGATGCTCAGGATTTGGGTGCCTTGCTTGTTGTCAAGGCATTATCTTCTTGTATGTGTTGATATACTTATTATGAAAAATAAATTCTGACTTTACCACAGCTACTTCTGAAGTTTCACCAATCTCAGCTGTTCACTCATCGACAGCAACATCACCTGCCATCATTGATGATCCCCAGATAAATCTCCGAGTTGCTCAAGATAACAATGAAGGTGAATCATTGGATATTAAGGCTTCTCATCTTGACATTCATCAAGGCCACAATGGTATGTTTCCAATTTTCCCTGACTTAATTATGAATTAATCAATGTGATAATAAAGATGACTCATTGGGGGTTAGGGTTCCTGATGCCGAAACTGTTTTGGCTGAGACTGGTGAGTGTTGAAAATTTCACCTAATGCAAATATTGATTATTCAATGTAATATTGAAGACAAGTCATTTGGCATTAAAGTTCCTGATGCTCAAACTGTTGTTGTGGCTAAGAATGGTAGATGTTCATTTTTTTTCCGCTTACTTAAATATGATTTACTGAAGATTATAATGAAGACAATATGTTGGAGGTTAAAGTTCCGGATGCTGATACCTTTATGGCTCAAAATGGTGAATTTTCATATTTTCTTTGATTCAACTATCTCATTATCATTATTAATTCCATGACATTTGTCTTTTCAGCTTTTGCTTCTGATCTTGCAACATGCTATACAACTAAGACCTGAAGTTTGATTTGAACATTGTCTTTATCTGCCTTACCTCTGACTCCATGTGTTGCCTTGCATCGTTGAAATTTGTGTTAGTTTTGTACCATCCGTGTTGAACATCATTCTATATTGCACCCAATGACATTTGGGTTTGAATTTCAATATTTCACAATATTTGTAACGGTTTATATCTTGTTTGTTTAACAAAGACAATAACATGATTTCAAATTTGTAATTATTGTTGATTATTGATATTCACCTATGACATCATATAGTAGGTTATATATAAATATCTTATTGTCCTCAATCTCTATGCAGATATATTGTCTTACCCCGCTTACTTCAATGATATTCTATCACATTTCAACTCAGCTGTTCTGGGCGCTTCTTGTGCTGTGTTTTGTTACCCGTTTGGATCCACATGCAACTCTCTATGATAATGAACCCAACTCACCAATCTCAATTACAGATACCTCATGGTCACACAGATTTCATTTGAAAATAGGACCCATTCATACTGTGCTTTCTCCTTATTTGAAAGCAATTGACATGTGTCAATCTCCGATCCCTTCTGATGATTGTACATTTATGTCTAACATAAATGTTACTGTGTTAGATGAAACCTTTCACCAAATAACCCAGATGGGTGTATACGAAACAGAAACATGTTTAGCCCAAATGGGTGTATATAAAACGAAAATATGTTTAGCCCACATGGGTATTGATATCAATATGCGCATGGTAAACATTGCAAAGTTCCAGTCTAGTAACACATATATAAGACATATCTTATCTGGATTTGTTCAATTCATGTTGTTATTCCAAAAGGCATGTAAAAATCAGAATTGGTCCACATTCAATTTCTATCTTGTATACTGTTGTCTCAAAAAAAATATGTCTATATCAAAGAAATGTAAAATAATTCAGATGTCTTTGATGCGCTCTCTGTATAATTGCCACGATTATAAAATTCATTTAGAAGCCATATTATGCATGTATCTTTTAACAGTTATCTTTATTCTAGGATGTTGTATTCGTTTTTTTATTGCTGTATTTGATAATTATTTTGAAAAACATTATCTTTTCACCTCTTTTAATGAAGATTCTATTGATCAAAACTATGAGTATATTATACAAGATAACAAAAGCGATAATACTGATGACACCATCATATCATCATCAAATTATGATGTTGGTGGAGGCCGAAAGCCCATTTTTACCTATGAACTCTTGCATCAATATGTAAATCCTGTATCTGATATAGAATACAAACCTGATACCTCATTTACATTTTTGTCTCACTGTCCAAAGTCAGTTGCTGTAGATTTATGTAAACAAAACCAAAAGTATATATTTGGTTGTGTGCCTTTACTAATATTTTTACCTTTGTTAACTAGACATGATGTCAAAGAAATCTGTAAACTTCATAATTTGAATTTATCATATAGAGCAAACTTATCACAGATGAATGATTTGCTATCAAATCACTACTGCAATTATTGTGAAACATATGCATCTGTATTTGAAATTTATTCAACACAAAGTAAAGCAAAAATAAATAAAACATTCTATGAAAAGGAAAAGTCAAAACCTCAACATATGAAGAATGAAACAACAGAAGACAATGGAAATACTATATTTCCTCCACCATCACCTTCGCATGAACTTCAGGAAAACATTATTCATGATTATTGTAAAGATTGCTCTCCTACAAACATCTTAGAAAGTGGATGTGCTGTTTGTGGACAATTAACTCCATGTAAAAATTTATCAAAGTTGTCTACAACAACTTGTAGCTTACATATTCTATCAAGGAGTGGATGTGGGTTTACTCGTAAGGAGAGAACAACAGATTCTGCTCCAATTGAAGAACTCCCTGGACCTGTATTAGATTCAACATGCAAAAATATCTGTATGTCATGTAAGCAATTTTTGCAGAAAGGACGAACTCCTACATATGCTTTGGCAAAAGGTCTCTGGTTAGGTAATATTCCATTACAGCTTCAAAACCTCAGTTTTGCAGAACAACTCTTAATTGCACGTGTCCGCCATAACAAATGTATTGTAAGAGTATCTTCTGGTATGCATAAAATGAAGGCAAATGCCATTATGTTTGAAAATCCCACCCCAAAAATCTATCGTGCACTACCCCCATCTATTGAAGAACTTGATGATGTTCTGGCTTTTATATTTACTGGTCCAACTAGACCAACTGATAATGATATGAAGCGAACTCCTTTACTAGTGCGTAGACGCAAAGTATGCAGTGCATTGGAATGGCTCAAATTAAATCATGTTGATTATTATGATTTGGATATTTCCTATGACAATTTGAAAGAATATCCTGAAAATGGTTGTCCTGTAGTTGTTGCATATAGGCATGCGGAAACTAACAAAAATGCAGAGTCTACTAGTGCCTTTGATCAGGACTATGAAGATGGAACAGAAGATGGTCCATGTCCCTTTGTTGTAAATGGGATAACAGGTGAAGAACTTGAAATCAATAACCCAAAGGCATTAATAGCAAGAGCCACGAAACATTTAATAGAAAATAATGGTGGTGTTCTGGCTATTGGTCATGACAAAACTCCACAATCAATATATCATAATCCCAAACTGTATCCTATGATGTTTCCTCATTTATTTCCATATGGATTAGGTGGAATTGGAAGTACAGACAGTAAAATTGTAAAAATGAGTGAAATGATGCACAAAAGACGACTACTCATGTATCATGATAAACGATTTCAATGTGACCCTTACTTTCCCCTTGTTGCATTTAACCAAGAACAGATGAAAAAATGTACCACTGGAGGATATTTGCTTACAGAAAGGCGTAACTTTGATAACATTGCAGATCGGCTTATGAATATTGACATTGGGATACTCTCAAATCTATCTCAAAGATTATCTAAAGGAGAAAGAGTCAAACCAGAAACTGATGCTGAGAAAAATTGCTATCAAGTTATATCAGATCTTGATCATGTTGCCAGTAATGTTCATGGTTCTATTACTTCAAAAAAATATATGCGAAATGAAATTTGGTCTTTAATTTCATATCTTGGAGCACCATCATGGTTTATCACATTTGCACCTGCTGATAATAAACATCCAATATGTTTATATTATGCAAATACAAAGGAACGAATATATCCACAACTATATACTAGTAAAGAATGCTACAATCTCATTGCAAATAATCCTGTAGCAGGGGCAAGATTTTTCCATTTCATGACTGAAATGTTTATTAAACATGTATTGGGAGTTGGAACTAATCATGCAGGGCTATATGGAAACACAGCAGGTTACTATGGTACAGTTGAACAACAAGGCCGCTTAACACTTCACCTGCATTTATTGTTATGGATAATAGGTTCATTAACACCACAAGAAATCCGTGATAAAATTATGGATGTAAACTCTGACTTTCAAAAGAAACTTGTAGAATATTTGGAAAGTTTATGTGTTGGACAGTTCATGACAGGCACCAAAACTGAAGTATCAGACAATGTGACTGCTGCCTCAAAAAATGATAATTATGTTGATCCTACATACACCCTGCCTGATATGCCTCCATCTTGTTCACGGTGTCGAAGGCAATGCAATTCTCAAAGTATCGAACAATCCAAATGGTGGGGACATTTCGAGACTTGTGTTGATGACATTTTATTACGTTCAAATATACATAGTCACAGAATTGATCAAAATGGTAAAGATAAATCCTATTGTCTGAATGCTAATGGACAATGCAAACGTCGATTTCCTAGAGAAACATTTAAACAAACACTGGTGGAACCTAAAACTGGTGCATTAAACTTAAAAAAGGGAGAACCTTGGATGAATACCATAACACCTGTATTAACATATTTACTTCGAAGCAATTCTGATGTTACAAGTTTATTATCAGGTACTGCAATTAAAGCTGTTGTAGCATATGTCACTGATTATATTACCAAACAATCGTTGAAAACATATACTATTTTTGATGTGATAAAAAGCATTTTTGATAAAAATTCTGAAATGCTGGGTGGTAATTTAAAAAGAAAAGAAAAAGTTAGAAAATTATTCACTCAAATTGTCAATTCACTGACAGCTAAAATGGAAATTGGTGGTCCTATGGCTTCTCTGTATGTGCTTGGAAATCCTGATCACTACACCAATTATGAATTTATACCATTTTATTGGAGACCTTATGTAAAATGGGTCACAGATGAATTTGAAGATACCTCACACAAAAATAGCAACATAGATAACATTGCTGATAAGCTTGTTATAACCAAGATCAATGGTTCACTTGTAGGATTATCTCAAATTACTGATTATATTTTCCGACCTACAATTTATGAGCATGTGAACTTATATGATTGGATTAGATTTGCAAAAAAAGAACGCATCAAAAGCACCAGGAAAAAACAAAATCAAGATATTATGCATAATATTGATATAATAGATAATTCTGATGATGACTATATTAGTGAAAATGCTAAAAAAAAAACAAATAAACTCAAAAAAGTTAAATATTCTTTTCAACCTGATCACCCTCAATATGAAACACATCATGTTCTTATGCTACAAGATACACTCCCTAGATTACCTAACTTTATCCCAAATACACTACCAAGACCTGATCGTGGTGACAGAGAATATTATTGCTGTACCATGTTAACATTTTTCAAACCTTGGAGAACATGTACTGATCTCAAAAACAAAATAGATTCTTGGGATAAAGCGTTTTCAGCCCAATCATTTACAAATCAACAATCAAAAATTATAAAACATATGAATGTTCGTTATGAATGTCTGGATGCTCGTGATGATTATTCTACTAAACAAAAAATGGACTTTAAAGATAATATTCATTACCAAT
>Ga0210383_10002857_pt1 | contig 15555 bp, 13 predicted proteins | sample IncBWC14OmetaG_FD_160072 | JGI IMG/M metagenome (GOLD analysis project Ga0210383, IMG submission 160072) | Forest soil microbial communities from Barre Woods Harvard Forest LTER site, Petersham, Massachusetts, United States - Inc-BW-C-14-O ...
TCCACCCTTCGATCGGCAGCTTTTCACCACCGGTGCGCTGCTGTTTGCGTGGGGCCTTTATCAAAAAATTGTGATCGCGGATAACGTCTCGCCGATCGCCAATGCGGTATTCAATGCGCCGGCCGACCAAACCGCGGGCGCCACCTTGGCGGCGGTGTTGGCATTCGCCGTGCAGATTTACTGCGACTTCTGCGGCTACTCCAACATGGCGCGAGGGCTGGCGCGCTGTCTTGGGTTCGATCTGATGATCAACTTCAACCAGCCGTATTTCGCCCGCAGTCCGTCGGAATTCTGGCAGCGCTGGCACATCAGCCTGTCGCGATGGCTGCGCGATTATCTGTACATACCGCTCGGCGGCAATCGCGGCGGGCAGCTCAAGATGTACCGCAATCTCATGATCACGATGCTGCTGGGGGGATTGTGGCACGGCGCGTCCTGGACCTTCGTTGCCTGGGGAGCGTTTCACGGCGCAATCCAAGTCGTCTACCGTGCGCTGCGGATCGACTCCCTGGTCGAGGGTTCGCGATTTTTGACGTTGCGAGGGTTTGCCATTCAAACCGGTTCGTGGTTCATCACGATGTGCCTCGTGTGCATCGGCTGGATTCTGTTCCGCTCGCGCACTTTCGATCAAGCAGTCACGGTCCTCGGGAACCTCTTCGCGACCACCGGCTATTCGGCGGACCAGTTTGCCACTCTGTTCGCCTACTCCGCTCCCCTGGTTGCCGTCGAGATCTATCAGCGCGCATCGGGCCGGCTGGAGGTGTTGACGGCGGGGCCCTTCCTCGTGCGTTACACGGCAGCGGTCGCTCTCATGCTCACGCTCGTTGCGTTCAGCGCGCCGGGCGGCCAGGAGTTCATTTATTTTGATTTCTGACGAGCGCGACGCCGCGACCGAGCTGCGCCCGGCCACGGAGCGCGGCAAGCGCTTGCCCACGCCTCTGCGACGGGTGCTGCGCGGGGCCGCCCTACTTCTCTACACCCTGCTGTTTGCGGAGGGCTTCGTCCGGGTGTTTGACCCGCAGCCGCTCATGCCGCGCTATATCACAGGCACGGCGTGGGGCGTACGCGGCAACATTCGGAATGCTGTCTACTGGCACCACACCCCCGAGGTGGACGTGCAGTACCGTATCAACGGTCAGGGACTGCGTGCCGACCACGACTATCCGCAACGCAAGCCGCCCGGTACCTGTCGGATCGGCATCTTCGGGGACTCGTTCCTATTCGGTCTCGAAGTCGACATACGCGACAGTTTCGCCGACCGCCTCGAGAAGCGTCTGCAAAGACGGGGCTTTGCGGTGGAGGATTTGAATTTTTCCGTGGGTGGGTTCGGAACGGCAGAAATGTTGCAGACCTATGAGCAATTCGGCCGCAACTTCGATCTGGACGTGGTGATTTTCTCCTGGGATACGTCCGACCTGGAGGATAACGTGCGCTCGAATCTATTTCGCCTGAAAAGCGGCAAACTAGAGAGAGCGAACAGCGAATACCTTCCCGCGGTGGGTGTTCAAGATATGCTCATGCAATACCGCTTGTATCGGTTCATCGCCGACCACAGCGAGCTTTACACCTTCGTGAGAGATAGGATCAGCCTGTTCCTGAAAAAGAGAATAAAAAGCGAGCGCAAACAAAGCTTGAGTATTGCAGATACCGGCGAAGCCGAGGGTGGACCGCTCTCGCCCGACAATGACATCGATGAGCTACAACATCGCAGTAAGATCGACCTCTCCGCCGCGATACTAACGCACGCGGACGAGGTGGTCACATCGAGCGGCGCGGACTTCTACCTCATCGATATTCCTGCACAGCTGTCGCGCACGGAATTCACATCGCCGCTCAACGTTCTGCCGGAGACCGTGCGCTCCCGCCTCAAGATCATTTCGCCGCAGTCCGCGCTGTCCAAGGCGGCGCGGCCTGACCTCAAGCTGTATTACGAGAAGGGCCAAGGGCACTTCACCCCCACCGGCGTTGGGATTCTGGTTGACGAGGCGGTCAAGAGTATCGCCTCCTCGCCCCGGCTTGCTGCGTGTGCGGGGCACGGATTCCCACCAGCGCCTTGATTCGCGACTTCCGGTACTTTTAGGCCGCGCTCGGTCAATGCACCTGGTCATCTCCGGTAGACTGAAATTCCATCATGTCCAATCGACTCACCATCATCACCCCAGTTCTGGCCGCGGCGCTCGCACTGTCCGCCTGCCGATCGCTCCCAACCATTTCGCAGGCACCCTATCCGCCAAGTCGACTGATTACCGCCGTGACATGGGATTTCTCGGCAGGCACGAAATCGCGCAGAGCTTTGGGCAGCGACTTATGGCCCTGCACCTGGGCGCGCGACGACAATCAATACTGCGCCTGGGGCGACGGCGGTGGCTTCGACGGCAATGACGACAATATCGGGCGCGTGAGCCTCGGATTTGCCCGAATAACCGGAATTCCCGAAGGCCATGGGGAGTCGGGCTTTAGCGGAAAAAACGTGTGGGGCGCCCCTCCCTACGCGGAGAGTTCGGCGACTTTCGGCGGAAAAGTCGTCAGTCTGGTTTCGATCGACGGCATCTTGTACGCGATCGGCGGTTTTTGGACCTCCGAGAACACAGAGGATCCCGCACATCAGAGCGGCAGCGGTCCATTGCATACCGTTGTGTGGTCGTCGGATCTCGGCAAGAACTGGCAAACGGCTCTTTGGTCAACACCATCGATGTTCGGCACTTTCCTCAATTTCGGACGCGACAATGCGGACGCAATCGATTCCTACGTGTACATCTATTACCTAAGAAGTGGCGACCAGCAACACGTGTACTTGAAGAGGGTCGCCAAGGACCAGCTGCTGGCCGACCCGTCCACCCCGGGCATCTATCAGTACTTGAGCGCAGTCACCCGGCATGGCCGCGCGGCCTCTTGGTCGACCGCTGAGTCCGAAGCGCGTGCGATCTTTCGCGACCCCAACAATGTGGACTCTCCCGACGTGGTCTACGATCGCATTCTGCATCGCTATCTCATGACGGTCGGACACTATCGGAGCGGATTTTACAGCGAATCTTCGATTGGACAATTCGGGATCTTCGAAGGCCCTCGCCCTTGGGGGCCCTGGTCGACTATCGATTACTACGACGACTGGGGCAATTACGGAGGCGCCGCCGCGGGCGATTTCCTGGGCATGCGCATGCCGACTAAATGGGTCGGACTCGACGGCAAAACCCGCTGGTTCGTATTCTCCGGGCTGCGCGAATTGGATTCATTCAACGTGGTAGAAGCACGCTTCAAGACGCGGGGTTGGCTCGATTGGTTACACGCAACGCCAGTGCAAAGCCAACTGACCCGATGAGGAGTATCGCCGTGCCCCGCACTATCCCAGGACTTATGTCATGGGGCGGACGAAGACGTTGAGCCAGGTCGCGGCACGCGGGTATACAATCAGCATATGCAGACTACCCCACCGCGAGCGTAATTTGGCCGCGGATGTGACAGATTGATTATTGAGAATTCGCAAGCACAACTTCAATGCAAGTTTTTGTTCTAGCCCTTTTTTGCTGTGTCATGCTTTCTGACTTTCTGATACAGCAGCTCTCATTGCCGCCGTTCGCACGATTCCTTCCCGAGGTCCTCTCGGGCATCTTGATTTTGTATGTAGTGGTCGCCGGGACCCGTGATCGGTTCCGATTGGTGGCACCGAAATATTGGCTTTTCTTCGGGGCAATGGCACTGGTGATGTTGTGTGGCATCTTCAACAGCGACCCCGGTGCGGGTCCTCTGATCAGCGGCATGAGACTGTACTTGCGGGCCGTGCCCTTGTTCTTTCTTCCAGCGGTGCTTCCCATGACTGAGGAGCAGCTCAAAACGCAGCTCAATCTGTTGCTGGCCTTGGCGTTCGTTCAGTTGCCCGTGGCGGCATACCAGCGCTGGGTAATCATGAGTGCGGGACGCTCTTCCGGCGATCCGGTCCAGGGCACCTTGATGGATTCCGGAATACTATCCATATTCCTCATTTGCGCGGCGCTGGTATTGACCGGCCTGCTGCTAAAGCGACGTATTGGGCGAGTCCGCTACGCGCTGTTATTTCTATTGCTGCTTTTCCCGACGACCATTAACGAAACCAAAGTGACGGTAATTCTTCTGCCGTTTAGCCTACTCACGGCTTTAATCCTTGGCGCCGACAAGGGGAAGAGGCTGCGTTACGCCGGCATGGCGCTCGCCCTGCTCGTGGTGTTTGGGGCGATCTTCGTGCCTATCTACGACAAAATGGAAGAGAATGATCCCTATAAAATCCGTATCGTGGACTTTTTCACAAATCAACAGCAGCTGAATCGATACTTTGTGTCAAAGGATGCCCGCGCCGGCCTTGGCGGGACGAAGCCGGCCCGCAGAGGCGACGCAATCCGAATTCCCATTGAATACCTGGCAAAGGATCCCGTGTTGCTGGCATTCGGTCTGGGTCTTGGAAATGCCTCGCCCTCAACCCTAGGCAAGAATTTTCAGGGTTCCTACTACACTCTGTTCCAGAGCGTCTTAACACTATCGTTTTCTTTCTTCATTCTTGAATTTGGGGTCTTCGGCGTTCTTTTGATCGCTGCGCTGTTCTGGATGGTCTTTTCGGATACCCTGGCAGTGGCTCATCGCGATCGTACTCTGACGGGTGCGCTCGCTACTGGCTGGATTGGCGTTGTCGCAGTGTTCCTGCTCGCTACTATCTACACCGCTTATCAATATTTCACGTCGGTCACCTATCTCTATTGGTATTTTTCCGGGGTTATTTGCGCTCGAGCCATGTCATTGCGCCTGGAGACCGTACGCCATCATCCTGCCGTGCAACCCCGGTTGAAACCTGTGGGTTAATTGACTGCGTTGCCACCCACCGGATTCAGCTCCAACATCGCAAATCTTTTGTCGCAAAGCGTCGACAGTTGTTTGTCATTGCAGCCGCAGAGTAAGTTATGTACAACATCGCGGGCGGCTATGCACGTTGATCGACCAGTCTGGACTGTGCCGATGGAGAGGTATTTTGATGAATCGAAGTAAACAAATTGCTCGTGCTGCGCTGCTCAGCGTATTAACTTATTTCACGTCAGTCGCGGCGCAAGGCCAAATAACCGCTTCCAACCAGCCGAATCCGCCACCACAAATCTGCGTCAACGGGCAATGCGTAACGACACCCACTCCAGGACTCACGTCCGGAAAAATCAAGTGGAACCCTGGGCATTACATGGCTTCCTATGGAGTCGTTTACCCTGGGCGTTCATCCAGCTTCGTGCAGACCGAGGCGGACGATCTCAACAATAAGGACGCCATCGTCGGTTACCGCATGGAGATCACGTGGGGCGCGTTGGAGCCGACCGAGGGGAACTACGATTTTTCAGCGATCGATTCCATCTTGAATCGACTGAAGACCGCATATAACAAGCCGAAACACTTGGTCATCATGCTGTGGCAATATGGCCAACAGCCCTTCTCCGCAAATAGTCCCGGGGTCATCCCGCTTTATATTCAACAGAACCCCAAGTACGGCGCGAGTCCGGTAGCGGGGAGCTATGGCTGGTGGGGTCAGACCTTGAATGTTGCGTCCACCGGGACGTTTGCGCCGGCGTTGTACTATCCGCCAGTGATGGACCGGTTCATAGCCCTGATGCAGGCGCTGGGACAGCACCTGGACAATGATCCCTACGTGGAGGCAGTGTTCTTTCAGGAAAATGCCACGATTGTGGGAGCAGCCACAACCGCACCGAAAGATCCGCATTACAGTGACGACGCTATGTTGGCGCAATCCCAACGACTGTTGACAGCGGCGACGGCAGCGTTCCCGCACACGAGCGTGATCATGGCCAATTCCTGGCTCGTCCTACCGGCTGACACGGTGGCGCTGGAGGAGTGGATGCCGTCCCATAGGATCGCCATGGGCAGCGCGGACTCCTTCGGGCAATCCGCAATCGACGGCCGTGGAACACAGATTCTCGGTTGGGCATTGAGATCATATCTCGGCGACCCCGCATATGGCGGGGTGGATCTGCGCCCAAAGATGACATCGATGATGGACGTCGAATCGGGTGATATCGACGGCAATTCCTTCGGGTATGTGGGCGGTCCGTTCACGCCGCTCGATATCATCAATGCTCTTAACAAAACCTATTACGCTTCACACGCATTTTGGACGCGAATGATCGGATCCCAAACTCGTCCTGAAGCGCAGTGGCCTGCCGTTGCAGCGGCGTGCGCCGCGAATCCGTTGACTCACACCGGCTATCCGGCCAATTATCCGTGAGGAATGGCTAGCTGCCTTTAGCAACCCACGCGGGTTTGTCAGGTTACAACGAAGTATTGGTTACTCGAGTGATGTGCGCTGGCCACAAAAACTTCTCGAGGTCGTCCGATTCCCAATGGCCGTCACCCAGCGGCTTGAACCCCTGATCTCGATAAAGATCAGCGACCAGTGAGTTCTTTGGCGTTGGAATATATTGGCCTCGCAATTTACTTGCGTTTTGAAGACGAGCATAGGCAGCCACTGCAGCGAATACCGCATTTTCCACGCCGCGTCCGAGCACCCGGCAACTCATGAGCAAGGTATCTATATCGATAGCATTCGCCGTACGAATCAATATTACTACGCCGACCAAACCGTAATCGCCGAACCGATCCGCAACACGCCAAGCAAACATCTTTGCCCCAGGTGCGTCGATTAGATTCGAAACTTCCCCGGCAGTTCTCCGTTTAGTGGTCAGATTGAATTGATTCGTCTTGTTTATGAGTTGTGTTACTCGCGTAAAGTGTTCGGCCTTGACCTCGAAGAAATCGACCGACAGCTGCAGAGCTTTGGTAAATTCCTCCGCACTCAGTGACGTACCAAGAGCTTTGCGCCCGCGCTCCTGTAACATCATCTCTGATCGCACCCGGTCCTCGTCGCTAACCTGCTCCCGATCGAACAACCTGAAGGAATTGAAGCTCATTGGGAAACGCGCGACGTCGCCAGGCACCTGGATACAGTGGACCATTGGCAGAGTATTACGGACAAAGTCAATTTCGATTGGGCTGTCATCGACGAATACGATACTGTCCAATCCTATGTTCAGTTCTTTGGCAATATTTTCGATATTCGCCCCCTTGTTGTGCCAGTTGATGCGGTGGGCCACAAAATGCTCGCGTTTCAACACCATTCCATCGTGGCGATCGAAGACATCCCAAACATCGTGTTCATTATTTTTACTGCAGATCGCCAGCATCACACCTTTGGAACGGAGCGTTAATAGTTGTTGTTGGAAATCTCTGAATACTGATCCGGGAAAATCCTCGCCAAGCGCAATACCTTCCAATCCATCCTCGCCAATGATTCCGCCCCAGAGAGTGTTATCGCAATCAACCACCAGGCATTTCTTGGCGGCGCTTCGCTGTCTTTTTAATGTTGTGCAGAGATCCTCTGCCACTTCATGCCAGAACTCCTCGGTAAATGGTTGTCTATAGAGGTACCATTTCCTCGCATCGCCGCTGCGTTCAATACCAACCAATCGCTGGCGACTGTCGAGATCGAGAAATGAAACGCCCGCGATGTCATTGATACCCACAATCCATTTATCGATGAGCCGCCGATGGAACATGCCCGCGGTCACACCGGTTCGCGCGGCCCTGATGTCGTGGTCTGGACCATGGGGGAATGGCGGTATCGAAACAACGATGGCTCCGCTGAAACCTTGGCGAAGGTTTAAGATCGCGGCCCGCAGCTGCTCAACCTTATCGAACGCGCGGTCCAGCGCGTCAGAATTGCCGCGCAGAAATTCCTGCAGCTCGGAGCGAAGAAAATCCTCAATACGCCACATGAGAACAATCGCGGTCGGAGCATGGCTCGCAAACATCGATTGCCAATTCAGGCAAACTTGGAACAGCTGATCATAGGGGGCGACAGTTATGTGCGGTATGGAACCGTCGTCGCCGATGCATTTGACGCCCAGATACGGAACAAGTGGGTTAGCCGTAAATGTAGCAGCGATGACGAAGTGCTCTCCGCTGCATTCCCCAGGGACAATACTCCTGGTAGCCTTTAGCCACCGCGCCCGCAATTCAATTAGGGACATGAAGTATTCTAGACCGGGTGAAAAACTCAGAGATAGCTATAATTCGTGCACTCCCAGGCGCTGAAGAACAGCGCGAGCCCGCCCGAGACTGCTCATGGATTCAATGTCCGAAGTACTCAACTCGACCTCAAATAGTGCTTCGATTTCCGTGATCAACATGATACTGGACACACTATCCCAGGCCGGCGTGTTGGTTGGGGAGGTCTCGTCGTTCAGGCGTTCCAGTTCAACGCCGAGTACATTCGAAAATAATTCAATGAGTCGATTTGCCATGCGTGTCAACCGCGATAAGACCTACAATTTGGGCACTGGGGCGTCGACCCGCTTGAATATCCGCGCGGGCACGCCGAACACGATGACATTGTCCGGAACGTCACTTATAACCACTGCGTTCGCGCCGATGGTCACGTTATTTCCGACGGTCACGCGGCCCAGTATTTTCGCGCCAGCGCCGACTTGCACGCGATTACCAATCTTGGGCGCGCCGAGCGGATCGTCATAGCCGTTATTCCCCAAAGTAACACCCTGACGAATCAAACAATCGTCGCCGATAACAGCGTTACCATGAATGCAGATGCAGCCGTTATGCTCGATGCTGAGCCTCCGGCCTATCTTGGCGGACGAGCCGATGTTGATGCCGAAAAACATCTCGCACAACTTATGCAGAATCATATAGATAATCGTCCAGGGTGCGCGCACGATCTTGTTCTTGATCACAAATCGGGCATGCCCGAACCGATAAACCAGCAGCGCCCAAAAACCAAGGGCCAGCAGACCCTCACGCTGAGTTTTCAGATCCTCAAGAATCGTAATCATGCGGGATGAAGTGGCCTTTTAGATAAACCTGGTACCTGGCCAAGTGCAACAACTATACCCGAGCGATCTGGCGACCCACAAGACCGCGCACCTTGGCGACACCGGTATCGAAGCTCGCCGAGCGCAAACAAGCCACGATATCAGCCGACCTTGGAGCGCCACGAGTCGATGAGGCGAACCAGATCCTGGGCGTTCTGCAGTGAGTGACAGGCGATTGCATGTTGACGCCCGCGCAATGCGTAGCTCGCGCGAACGTCCGGCTTCTCGATCAAGGTACGCACTGCTGCAACAAGCTCTGACTCAGAATGGGCGGCGATGCCAACATGCTGTCTTTCCAACACCTGATCCGGATCCACACTCAGACTGACCACCGCCACCTCACGCAACCACGCCTGGACAAAGGTGTTCGGAAATCCTTCATGCATGCTGGTATTGACAAAAATATGGGCTCGCGCCAGCAATTCGTTGACCTCTGCGAGGGTCTTATGCCCGACATATTGCAGATTCGCCGTAGCTTCAATGCTGCGCATCAACGAGTCCTGCCAGGCTGACTTGCCGGACAGCGTCGCGGGCGCCCCCACCATGATGAAGCGTATGTCGTCGCGGGTGCTGAGGCTCCTGGCCAAGCGAACGAACACTTCGGGCCGCTTCCAGCGTTTCAAATTTGCTATCCAAACGACGGTCAATGGTCCGGACTTGTCTATCGTCTCGGTGGCGGGGGGATGAAAATTGTAAATCGCCGCGTCCGCCGTTCGGCCGTAGTTGCTTTGCAATAGTTCGGCTTGATGCCGGGTCTGCACGACTATTCGGGTCGCGTGCCTGAGGCCATACTCAACCAACCACTTTTCCAATCGCACCCGCACAAGATTGCGCGACCGGTCGAGATGCTGGGGCGTGACATCCGTGTCGTGAGCAACGTGCCAGAGCAGCGGGACGGAGCGGCGGCGCGAATAGAGCGCACAAATTCCCGTGTAACCGCAAGCGACCCGCTGGTAAATCAGACAGGGATCGATCTCGCGCAGTTTCCGGTAGAGCGACCGACCGTCCATGATATATCCCAACCGAGGGATTGGGCCGCCGCTGCCGACCGTGGATACCTGGTAGTTCCGAGATCTGTTGCGTCCGTCAACGAAACGAGTCAGGTAGTGAATCTCGTACTGATGGCTGGCGACCAGGGCGTCGATCAGCAGGCCGATTTGATACTCCGCGCCGCCGCCATGTTCGTATGGATTGACGATGCAAAGCCGTGGTTTCCGGCCATTCAGCATTTTGATTCGACGATATCGAAGAGCTGTTTCTCCACCGCGGTGGCAATGGTTCCGTAAGCACGGTGCTCGAGGACGTAACGGCGCCCCCGCTGACCCATTGACCGGGCAGCCTCAGGATCCTTGAGCAACTTCACGATGGCGTCGGCGAAGGATTGCTCCTCGTAAGGAACGCAGTACCCGGCGCCACTTTCCTCAATGACTCGTTTTTGCTCCGGGTGATCATTGGCAACGACAGGCTTGCCCATCGCCATGTATTCCACGAGTTTGGTAGGCGACGTTGATCGCAATATCGGCGTCGGATAAAAGGGCGAGACACATGCATCGGCCTCCCGGACAAAGCGAAATGCCTCCGCCTGCGACAGGTGCCCCGCGAACACCACTGACGACTGCAAATTGAGCCGCGACACTTCGGCCTCGAGAAATAATTCGTCATCCCGGTCATCGCCCCGGCCGACGATATACAGCCGGGCTGCCGGTACCGACATTCGGACTCTCGCAAATGCGCGAATCAGGAAATCCAGGCGCCGTACCTTGTTGAGGGTCCCAAGATACAAGATGCTCGGTACGCCCGCCGCAAGGACCTCCCGATCCTGCAATGGTTCGGCCGAACTGCACAACTCCGCGTTCACGCCCATCGGCACGATCGTCATTTTATTTGTCGGTATGCCTTCCCTGCCGATATCGGTTCGCATCTGCTCGCTTTGCACAAAGATGTGATCCGCCGCCGGCAGCAACAGCCGGTAGAGCAAAATCTTGAACACCGCACCGCGTATGCGATAGAGAAGCGGGTAGCGCGCAGTGCCGTCCGTGACGCGTTGCAAATAGTGTTCCGGAAACGGATACGAGAGCCAATAAATGAAGCGCGTGCGAAACAGGCGGCTGGCAATGATCGCAAAGATTCCCGACAGAAACTTATCTTTAACCTCCACCGCATCGTAGCGTCCGCACCGCAGCCGCGAAAACATTCGGCAGTCATTGGCAATACCCAAGGCATGCTTCCTGAGGCGGTTCAAGAGCGAGTGCCCGAGATCCGTCGCTCCGACCCAGACCCGGCCTGATCCCCACTGCGTCACGTAGGCGCGCGCACACGCGGCTTCGCTTTGCAGGATCCAATCGATTTCGTGGCCGCGAGCGGCCAGCTCGACGCCGAACAGCACCGCGACATCCACGCGCGTCGGCGGAAAGGTATCGGAGGAAACGACCAAGATTCGAAGCCGCTTCTGGATCTTGGGCATACTCGAATATCAAGCGGCGGCGAGCCAGAATCGCTAGTCGCCTGTGCCCCTAGTCTGCGTTGAAATTGTAGCTGTAATCATAGCCAGGTGCAGTTTCGGCAGCCCGATTGAGCGCCACGCCGATGATTGGAAATTCCGACAGGACATCCAACGCCTTCGCAAATTCGGCGCGGCTGGTGACCCCTTCGGATACCACGAGCAGTACGGCGTCCACCTTCGGCGCAACCACCAATGCGTCATCGGTCAGCAAGACGGGAGGCAAATCGATGAGCACCACGGGATCGACCGCGCCCTGGCGCAAACTCCGCAACAGCTCTTCGAAGCGCGGCGAAGCCAGCAGCTCCGAGGCATGTTGCGTCGGCCGCGTGCTGCCGGCAATCAAGAGATTATCGCTGCCCACGGAAAAAAACAGCTCGCGCAAATGTTCGCCGCCCTCGAGATAATCGCGCAGCTCGTGGCGCGGTTGAACGTCGAGCACCCGGCACACGCTCGGATTGCGCATATCCAAGTCCAAGAGGACGATCTCGCGGCTCTTATCGCGCGCCATGGAGAGAGCGAGGTTGAGCGCGGTCAGCGTTTTGCCGTCGTTGGGCCCGGCGCTGGTGACGGCGATCACCCGCCAGTCCTTGGCACGGGCCCGCTGCAAAAGCCGGGTGCGCAGCATCCGGTAGGCGGCGACTGTCGCGCTGTCCGATTCATCGCGAGCATCGAGGAGCAGCCGCCGCTCGCGGCACAGCGAGCTGTCGATCCTGACGGACAGCGGCACAATTCGCAGTTCAGGATCGATGGTTGCCACCGGCTGCGTGCGTTCGAGCGCATCGCCGCCCGTCCGGCGAGGCCGATTGGCTTGCTCCGAGGTTCGGCTCTTCTTTAGTGCATGCTCAATGATCGACATGATTGCCTACTAAGCTTGCCGGCGGGCGTCACTTACGTTTGCGGGCGGTTTAATGATGTCCACCCGATACTATCACAGCAGCTACGACCACAAGGGCTGCGGAATATGCGGCCACGAACGAAGTCAACATAAGCGCCCGCCGGCGCCGATCCCAACTATTCTTGATGAATGGGATGCTGGACAGCACCACCACGCCCTCCGGCAACGGCAAGTCTTTTGCTGACCGCACGTTGGTATCCATGCTCTCGGTAACAGCCACGGCAATGCCGGCAAGCGCTGCGCCGAGAATCAATCCCAACATGATCAGGCCCACTCTGTTCGGGTATACCGGCAGCCGGGGGATCCCGGGCGAACGCACCATCGCGAAGCGCTCGCCGCCCTGCTGGCTTTCGAAAGTCTGGGCCAAGTTGGCGCTTTGCAGCCGATCTTGGATATGCTGGTATTCAGTCTGTAAAACCTCTTTGCGGCGGATCACCTCGGCGACCTCGCGTTCCGCCCCCGGACTCTGCTGTAGCCACCCTTGACGCTGCTCGAGCTTCGCTCGGGTCGCGCGCGATTGCGCCTGAAGATTGGCCAATGTCTCACGCGCCCCCCGCAGCTGTGCCTCGGTCAGCAGGTATTGGGGGTTATTGGCCGTCTGCTTGGCGCCGGTCCGGCCGCCGGTTTGAGCCATCAGGGTTTCCAAAGCCCGCCGCAAGCGCTTCACTTCCGGATGGTCAGGGGTGTAGCGCTGCTCGGCTTCCGTCAATTTAGCCCGCACCGTCGCCACATCCGTGAGATCGCCGGACTCGGTGATCAAATTCGGATTCATCTGACTGAGCTGAAGCGCGAGGAGGGATTCCTTTTCCTGAGCCGTCAGGATCTGCTGTTGCAGGGCATCGAGTTGCCGCTGGTAGTCCTCGACCGCAGATTGATTTCGAAGCTGCAGCTCGGGCATCGCTTCGCCGTATTTGCGCTTCACTTCCGCAATCCTGACATCGACCTCGCGCATTTGCTGCACGATTCCTTCGGACTGCTTCTGCAGAAATCCGGCCGCTTCGCCCGCGGCCTGCGTGCGCACGCGCTGATTGTAGGTGAGAAATAGCTGCGCCAGGCGGTTGTCGATTGCCGCGGCAATCTTCGGATCGGGATTGTCGTAATGCAATGAGAACGCGTTCGATTCCTGCGTCGGCTTGAGCGTAACCGCGTCCACGCGTTCGAGCGAGGTATTGTCGAGGATCCTTTGCGCCTTGTCGTTTGCACTCCAGTCCTGGTGCTTAGGATATGGATCGATGTCGTGCACAATGCTGAGCAAGTTCTCGACCGTCATGACTCGGCCCTGCACGATCTCGATTTGCTGGTCGGCATAGCTGATGACGGTTGTCTCGATGATGTCCTTGGGTACGGACGACATTTCCAGCATGATGGTTGCGGTGGACTGATACAGCGGCGGAATAGCGAATGCGGCGACGACGCGGAGGAAGATGATGGCCGGAAGAAGGGTGACCAGGTAGATGTAGCGCCGGCGAAGCGCTCCGAGATAATCGCCGATGCCGGTACTCTGTACAGTCGCTGTGGCCATGATGATTACCGCTGTGGGGGCAGGCCCTGATAGCCCACTCTGATGAAAATACGATTGTTCGCCGCGCCGTCCGGGCTCAGCGTGTATTTCTGCCAGGCATATTGATAGCCGCCCTGCACGAACCACGTCGGCCTGATCATCCACTTCAAATCCACGGCGGTTTGCATGTAGCTGCGATCAAGATCGTTCACGTTGGACGGAAGTTGACTGGCTTTTAGCCCGATCACCGCTCCGGTGAATGCCAATCGCTCGGTCAATTCTCGACTGTATTGAAACTGCGCCTGGTCGTTGACATACACACCTCCGCCGCCCGAGGGGGTGACGAAGCGCGAGAGACTCAGCCGGTACTGGCTGAGCTGGCTCTTATAGACTGCGCCGAGATTGCCTCCCCACGTGTTGACGTCGGTTTGCACGACGGGAGAAGAGCTCTGGTCGATATTGGTATGCTGGTAGGTAATGCTCGCATTGGTCGATAGCAACGGCGACCAGCTCGTATCCAGGCTCACGGTCGGGCCGGCACCCGTGGCGCTGGACTCGATCTCGCTCGCTTGATACTTCGAAGCGAAGCCGCCGAACGATAATTCCGATTTCTGGCTGAACTTCCAGTTCAATTCAGCGTTGCCTTGATAAAAGTCGAAGTCCGAGTGACCGAGAAAGGTCGGAGTATAGTTGAACTTCTGGTAGATGGCGGAAACGCCGGCACCTATGAGTGGCGAGAATCTGTAGGTATATGAAGGCTGCAGCAGCACGCTGGTGAGCGTTTCGCCGGTCACCGCTTGACCGGTCGAGGGGTTCGTCGGCTGAACCGGATTGATCGGGTTGAAATACGCCGAAGAAAACTCCGCATTGAAGTCATCGCGGTGCTCGATCTGGCCGCTGATGGCCGCGTGGCTTCGCGCGGTGTTGTAATCGGATCTGAAATCAAGATACTCCTCGAGGCGATTGTCCGCCGAATCCTTTGGATAGTCTCGATAGTCCAGTCGTGCATTGACCGTCGACTGCGAATTGGGGGTGGCAATGCCGAAAAGAGCGCCCGCGTTGGCCAAATAGCCCTGCACTGACTGATTCGAACCAGGCTGAAGATCCAGGTTGGAATCGTTTTCGGCCCCCAGCGTCGCGGTCGGCTGAACATACACCTGAGCCGCAGGAGTGGACGCTGCAAGCATTGCGTTGGTCGCGCCCAGTAGCGCCACAATGATGCTCGGTTGTCGGCGCTGCATCGGCGACGGACTACGGAACAACCACGACATCGCCGCTCTCCAGCTCAATATTCTGTTGCAAATCCTTGCCGGCGCTCACCTGGCCATATTTGAACGGCAGCACCCGCTGCGTGCCCCCGGAGCTGCGAATGATGATGATTGAGTCGAGCTTCGCATACGGATTCGCGCCGCCCGCAATGCTGAGGGCCTGCAGCACATTGATGGTCGGGTTCATGGTAATGGCGCCGGCTTTCATCACTTGACCGACGACGAATACGACGTTGCCATCGGCTTTTGTGACGATCACCATGGCGATCGGATCAGACAGATATTTCTTGAGCTTGGCGTTGAGTTCGAGGCGCACTTGCTCCACCGTCTTGCCGGCCGCAATCACTTCCCCAACCATCGGATAGGAAATTCTCCCGTCCGGCGCAACCGTCATTTCCTGCGGCGTGAGCTTCGGATCGTCGTAGACGCCGATGATCACCTTATCGCCCGGGTGCAGTTTGTAATCCGGCAGAGCCTGCGCGCGC
>Ga0210383_10002858_pt1 | contig 15555 bp, 15 predicted proteins | sample IncBWC14OmetaG_FD_160072 | JGI IMG/M metagenome (GOLD analysis project Ga0210383, IMG submission 160072) | Forest soil microbial communities from Barre Woods Harvard Forest LTER site, Petersham, Massachusetts, United States - Inc-BW-C-14-O ...
CGAGGCGTATCTGATCGATGCCGCGCGGGAAGTCCAGGAGGACTGGCTTACTGACAGGCGCGTGGTTGGCATCTCATCCGGGGCGAGCGCACCCGAGGAGTTGGTGAGCGAGCTCATCGAGTTCTTCCGCGCGCGTGGGGTCACGGACATTTCGGAGTTCGATGTGGTCCGCGAGGATGTGCGCTTCATGCTGCCTAAGCAGATCCGCGAAGCGGTTACGGCAGTCGAGGCCAGCTGATCTCCCTGAGGGAGCGGGGCCGCCGGTGCTCGATCTTGCGAGCAACGTGAGCGCAGGCGTCCAGTGATGCGAACGCTGATCGTCTCCGACCTGCACCTGGGCAGCGTCTCCGGCACGGACCTGCTGCGCCGCGTGGAGCTACGTGCGGCACTGCTCGACGCGATGGCGGACGTCGATCGAGTGGTGCTGCTGGGCGATGCGCTCGAGCTGCGCCATGGGCCGATGCGCGCCGTGATGCTGGCCTCGCGTCCGTTCTTTGAGGATCTCGGGCGTGCGCTCGCCGGGCGCGAGCTGGTGATGGTCGCGGGCAACCACGACCATGCGCTTGTGGAACCGTGGCTTTCGCGTCGCGGCTCCGAGCACGAGCCGCCGGCGCTCGGGGTCGAGCAGCTGCTCGAGCCCGCGGAGGTTTCGCCTGCGCTCGAGCGGATCGCAGGCTGGGCTGCGCCGGCGCGCGTGAGCGTTGCCTACCCGGGCATATGGCTACGTCCCGACGTGTATGCAACCCACGGCCACTACCTGGACTGCCATCTCACCGTCCCCACGCTCGAGCGCCTGAGCTTGGGCGCGATGACGCGACTGCTGGGTCGGCCGGCCAGCGCGTTCGACTGTGTGGGCGACTACGAGGCGACAGTTGCGCCGGTGTTCGCGTGGCGGGATGCAGTGGCACGGGACGCCCATACGGGGCCAGCGCTGAACGGCGCGGCCACCGTGAGCGCATGGCAGGCGCTCAGAGGTGAAAGCGGGCGCCCCATCCGCGGTTACACAAAGGCCCTGCAGCGACTGCGCGGCGCGGCGATCGCAGCGGCCTTCCCGGTCGCGATCTCCGCTCTCAACCGTGCCGGCGTGGGTCCGCTGCGCGCTGACATCTCCATGACCGAGCTACGCCGCGCGGGGTTGAGCGCAATGGGAGAGGTTGCCGCGCGCCTTCAGCTGGGCGACGCCTACGTCGTCTTCGGCCACACGCACCGCGCCGGCCCGCTTCCAGATGACGCGCAGCACGAGTGGCGCGGGCGTGACGGTGCGCGCCTGGTCAACACCGGCAGCTGGACCTATTCGTCGATCTTCCTCACCGCAAAGCCCGGTGAGAGCCCATACTGGCCCGGGGTGTGCGTGCTCGTAGACGGGGACGGGCCGCCGACGGTCAAGCGGCTGCTGCAGGATCGCACGTATGTACAGATTGCCTCATCGACGTTGCCGTGAAAGGTCAGACGCTGACCTTCACCGCTCCAACGCACCACTAGCGCCGCTCAGGGTGCCGGCGGCGCGGCCGCGACAGCCTTGCCCGTGAGGCCGGGCGTAAAGCACGTAGCGAGGCAGCGCACGCCTGTGCCGATCGCGAGCGCAAGATCTCCGGCTGTGTGCTGCTTGTGCTCGAGCAGGGGGTAGGCGCCAGGATGATCCACGGTCAGCTCTCGGCCGCCACTCGACGCGCCGCCGTTGACGGTCACCGTCCCAACCCCGTCGAGCACCGCCCACACGCCGCCCGCCTCATAAGGCCCCGAGTAGGCGCCCTCTTGGTCGGCGGTCTGGGCCGCGAGCGTCGCGTCGGGGGCATCCTCGGCGCGTACTGGCGCGAGTGGCTCGCACTCCATCTCCAGCAGCTCTTGGATCGCCAGCTCCGTTTCCACATACGCGCCCTCGCCGTAGTGGTAGTCGAACAGGCGGGCGCGACCGTCGAACAGGTAGCGAGCCGGCCAGCCCATGTTCTCGTACTCCCGCCAAACCTCCAGCCCGCTGTCGATCAGCACCGGGTAGGCGATCTGCAGCCGTGCCACCGCGTCCCTGACCGCCTCCTCCTCGCAAGAGGCATCAAAGCCGGGGGAGTGCACGCCGACCACTCGCAGTCCATCGGCGCTGTAGCGCTCATGCCACGCCTTCACATAGGGCAGCGTGCGCATCGAGTTCGGCCGGCAGAAGTCCCAGAACTCCACCAGCATCGGCTTGCCCCGCTGAAGCGTGCTCACGCCTGCCGACGAAGCATTGACCCACGGCAGCCCCGTGGGGAACAGCGGTGCGGCAATAGTGTCTACCGGGACGCGCATTGCTGCTCTCGTTGGGCAGTAGGATCTGGGGGGTCGAAGCGCCAAGGCTGGCAAGGACGCACCGAGTGTGGCGTGCGCTAGCACGCGAACGAAGGAGGACGCCCGCCAGCCGCCGGCGATCGGCGTCCAGATCAGCCGATACTGCCTACCATCTCTAGCTGGATGAGCCTGTTTAGCTCCACCGCGTACTCCATCGGCAGCTCCTTCGTCACCGGCTCGATGAAGCCGTTGACGATCATTGCTGCTGCCTCATCCTCGGTGAAGCCGCGTGAGCCCATGTAGAAGAGCTGGTCGTCTGAGATTCGCCCGACGGTCGCCTCGTGTGCGACGGTCACGTGCGGGTTCTGGATCTGGATGTCCGGCCATGTGTCCGATTTCGATTCGCCGTCCATCATCAGCCCGTCGCATTGCACGCGCGCTTTCGAGCCCGCCGAGTTGTGGCCCATCTTGACCAGGCCGCGGTAGCCCATGATCCCGCCGTCCTTGGAGATCGACTTGGCGAGGATATTCGAGGTGGTGTTGGGAGCCAGGTGCACGACCTTCGCGCCCGTGTCCTTGTGCACGCCTTTGCCGGCCACGCCCACGTTCAGGTGGTCCGCCCTCGCGCCCTCACCCATCAGGTAGGAACCGGGGTACAGCATCACGTACTTGGCGCCCATCGAGCCGCCGACCCACTCGACCGTGCCTTCAGCATCGACGATCGCGCGCTTGGTGTTGAGGTTGTACACGTCCTTCGACCAGTTCTGCACGGTCGTGTAGCGCGCCTTGGCTCCCTCGTGCACGAAGATCTCAACGACTGCCGAGTGCATCGAGTTGACGCTGTAGGTCTGCGCCGTGCAGCCCTCGATGTAGTTCACCTCCGAGCCCTCGTCCGCGATGATCAGCGTGTGCTCAAAGGTGCCCTCGCCCGCGCCCTCCATACGGAAGTAGGACTGCAGCGGCAGGTCGCACTTGACGCCCTTGGGGATGTAACAGAAGGCTCCGCCCGACCACACCGCGCCGTGAAGTGCCGAGAACTTGTTGTCCTGCGCCGGCACGCACTTGGTCATGAAGTATTTCTGCACGAGCTCTGGGTACTCGGTGATCGCCGTGTCCATCGAGCAGAACAGGATCCCCTGCTTGGCGTACTCCTCCTTCAGGCCCTCGTACACGGGCTCCTGGCGCCATACGCCGACGACGCCTGCGAGGTGCTCGCGCTCGGCCTGCGGGATCCCGAGGTCCTCGTAGGTCTGCTTCATCTCCGCCGGCACTTCGTCCCAGCTGTTGAAGCGCCCCGCCGTGGGAGGGGAGTAGAGGACGAGGTCGTCGAGGTTCAGGCCACCCAGGTCTGGTCCCCACGTCGGGACCGGCTTGCGTTCGAAGATCTCCAGCGATTTGAGCCGTTTCTCAGCCATCCAGTCGGGCTCGCCCTTGATCTTCGACAGCTCCGTCACGACCTCACGCGAGATTCCCTGGCGGGCACGCAACTGACCCTGCTCGTCCTCAACTATCGGGCTGGGCTTGTCGATCTTCGTGCGGTCAATCGTGGCCATGAGGCTCCTCGCTGGCTGTGGCTTGGCAATCCTGTGCGCTGCAGTAGGAATTGTATCGAGCCGGGCGCGCGGACCCGCGGGATGGGGGCGGTGGCATACGCTGGCAGGCCATGCGCCGCGGTTCGCGCCAGCCAGCCCCCGATCGCTCGCCTTCGTTCCTGGCGCGACTGGCCATCTCCTGGCTCAGCAACGCCCTCGTGCTGGCCATCGTCGCCGGCTTGCTCGATGGGGTGCGTGTCCACGACGTCGGTGACCTGCTCGAGGCGGCAGCTGTGTTTGGCGTCCTCAACACCATGCTCAAGCCGCTGCTACGGCTCGTCACACTGCCGCTCGCCGTCATCTCCTTCGGCATCGCCTGGTTCTTCGTCTCCCTGCTGATGCTGCTGCTGACCAAGGCGATCGTCAGCGGCTTCTATATCAGCGGCTTCTCTGCGCTGGTGCTCGCCACCTTGATTGTGTGGCTCGTCAGCGTCCTGCTCGACCTCATGCCTGGGCCCTGGCAGCTAACAGGCAAGCGGCGCCGGCGCTGGCGACGCGAAGGGGAGTAGTCCGCGCTGCCTGCGTTGCTACATTGCCGTCGTGTTCGACTTGGACGCGTATGTCGAGCGAGTCCACCTCAGCGGACGTTCCGGTTTGACCGAGGTACACCGTGCCCAAGTCACGTCGATCCCCTTCGAGAACCTCGACCCACACTGTGGCCTGCAGGTGTCGCTCGAGCTGGAGGATCTGCAGCGCAAGCTCGTCGGTCAGCCTCGCGGTGGCTACTGCTTCGAGCAGAACCTGCTCCTGAAGGCTGCGCTCGAGGCACTTGGCGCGCACGTCGAGCCGATGCTCGCACGCGTCAAATTCGGAGCTCCGCCCGGTGTCGTGCGGCCGCGCACCCACCTCGTGCTGCGCGTTGAAGTGGATGGCCAGTCGTGGCTCGCCGACGCAGGATTTGGGCTCGGCACGCTGCCTGAGCCGCTGCCGTTCGGTCCGGGTGTCGCTCACGAGCTGTCCGGGTGGCGGTTTCGCATCGTCGAGGATCGCTTCGAGCATGTCTTACAGGCCGAAAGCGGGTCGGAGTGGGTGGATCTCTACGGCTTTATGCCGCAACCTGTGCCGATGAGCGACATCGAGGTGGCCAACTGGTACACCTCCGCCCATCCCAGCTCGCCATTCGTCACCGGTCTGATCGTCAGCACGCAGCGCCCAGACGGCACGCGTATCGCGCTCAGCGACCGAGGTCAGCTTGCGCTCACCGAGCAAACGCCCGCCGGTGCTCACGTCACACCGATCTCGCGGGATGAGATCCCGCAACTGCTCGACACGCGCTTCGGTCTGCCTGGCTTCACGCTCGACCGCGATGGTCGCCTGACTCAGGCCGGCCAATCGTGATCGCCCGTCACCGCGCCGCGCACCACCTTCAGGTTCAGTAGCGCGCACTTGCGCCGCGTCGCCGACACGGGGATGCCCAGCAGTTCGATCATCCAGTCCGCGTCCAGCTTGCCCACCTCATCCAGCGTCATTCCCTTCAGCTCTTCAGAGGCGATCGACGCTGACGCCTGCGAGATCGCGCAGCCGTGGCCGTGAAAGCGGATGTCCTCGATGCGGTCATTGACCACGCGGATGTGCACGCCCAGCTCGTCGCCACACAGGGGGTTGTGCTCCAACGCCTCCAGGTCGTGCGGCTCCAGCTCGCCGAAGTTCCGTGGCCGCTTGTAGTGCTCGAGGATGTAGTCGCGATACAGGTCGTCCATGCTCAGCAGCTCGTGGGGGAGTGGATAGTGGCGGCTGCCAGCGTCATAGACCGAATACCTCACGGCCTGCCTGCAATGCACTAACGAGAGCGTCGATGTCCGACTGGTCGTTGTAGACGCCCACGCTCGCCCGCGCCGTCGCACCGACACCCAGACAACGCATCAGCGGCTGTGCGCAGTGGTGGCCCGCGCGGATGCACACGCCCGCACGATCCACCAGCTCAGCCACGTCGTGGGGGTGGATGCCCTCCACCGTGAACGACGCAAGGCCCCCACGACGCTCGGCCGTGGGGGGGCCCACCACACGCAGCCCCGGCACCTCCGCCAGGCGCTCCAGCATGTACGCCGTCAGCCCCTGCTCGTGCGCGCGCACGCGTTCCATCCCCAGCCCCTCCAAGTACTGCACCGCCGCACCCAGGCCCACGGCCTCCGCAATCGGCGGTGTGCCCGCCTCGAACTTGTAAGGCAGCTCGTTCCACGTCGCCTGCTGGAAGTCCACCGACGCGATCATGTCCCCGCCCGTCAGGAACGGCTCCATCGCCTCCAACAGCTCCCGGCGGCCGTGCAGCACGCCAACCCCCGTCGGCCCCACAGCCTTGTGGCCCGTCCACGCATAGAAGTCAACGCCCATCGCCGCCAAGTCAACCGGCATCTGCGGCACCGCCTGCGCGCCGTCCACCAGCGTCACCGCGCCCGCCGCACGCGCCCGCGCGGCCATCTCTGCCACTGGGTTGATCGTGCCCAGCACGTTCGACACGTGCGCAAACGCCAGCAGCTTCACATCGCCACGGGCCAACTCTGCGTCGAGCTGATCCAGCGACAGCTCCCCGTGCTCGTCCACCTCCAGGTAGCGCAGCTGCGCGCCGCGCTCGCGGCACAGCACCTGCCACGGCACGATATTCGCGTGGTGCTCCATCTGCGTGATCAGCACCGCGTCGCCCGCGCTCACGTTCGCGCGTCCCCACGCGTACGCCACCAGGTTGATCGACTCCGTCGCGTTCTTCGTGAAGATCGTCGTCCGCGGCTCACCGCCAACGAACGCCGCCACCAGCTCGCGCGCCCTGTCGTACGCCGCGTCCGCCTCCTGCGCCAGCGCGTACACGCCACGATGCACGTTCGCGTTGTGCCTGCGCAGGTGCTCTGCCATCGCCTCGATCACAACTTCCGGCTTTTGTGAGCTCGCTGCCGAGTCCAAGTAGACGAGCGCCCGCGGTGGTTGGGCATCGGATCCGCCAGAGCTCCGGGAGAAGATCGGGAAATCAGCGCGCACGGCGGGCGGGCATCCGGTCCCGGAGGGAGTCTCCATAAAAACGTCGTTCTCAGCGACTGGCGGCATATGCCTCGATGTCATCGCGTGCCGCCGCGAGCTTCTTCTCGACCCTCCCACGCACGAGCTCTTCCAGTGCCTCGTCTCCCAGCTCTGCCACCAACGGCTCGAAGAAGCCCTCCACGATCACCTTCACAGCCGCCGCCCGATCGAGGCCGCGCGTCTGCATGTAGAAGATCACCGTCTCGTCCAGCTCGCCCACCGTGCCGCCGTGCGAAGCGGACACGTCATCCGCCGACACCAGCACCGACGGGATCGCGTCCACGCGGGCTTTCGGCGAGAGCATCATCGTGTGGATCTGTAGGTAGGTGTGCGTTTGCTGCGCGCCCGGGTCGATCTGAATCAAACCCTCGAAGCTCGCTCGGCTCTCGCCCGTCGCCGTCCCCCGCCAGTGCACGTCTCCGCCCGAGGGACCCGTTTCGTGCAGATCCACCGCGAACACGTCTAGGTGCTCGTCCGCCTCCGCGAAGAACAGCCCTCGAAAGGCCATGTCGCCACCCTTGCCCATGACCGCAAGCTCCAGATGCTGGCGCACCAAATGGCCGCCCAACAGCGCCGGCAGCCAGTGGCAGTAGGCGTCTCGGCCCACGCCCACGAAGCGCGTCGAGACGTCGAACACCTCGCCCGAACCCCAATCCTGCAGCTGTGCCACGCGGCAACGCGCGCCGTCCTGCAGGTACAGCTCAAAGGCACTCGCGTGCAGCGCTTGGCCCTCGAAATCCTCCGCCAAATCGTACTCCTGAACGCGGAAGTCGCTCATCGGGGCGCCGACCACAAGCGTGCGCCCATACTGCGCCACGCCCGCTCGGTCGATCGCATACACGATCTCAAACGGCTCCTCCACCACAACACCCTCGGGCACATACAGGAACGCGCCTCCCGTCCAGAACGCCGCATTCGCGGCCTCCAGCTTGTGACGGTCGATCGGCATGCGCTTGCAGTACCACTCCGACGCCAGCTCGCGATGCTGCTCAAACGCCTGCTCAAGCGAGCACAGGATCACACCCTTCTCGGCCAGTGCCTCGTCCAGCTCCACCTGCACAACCGCACCCGCGCTCTGCAAGATCCGCCCCGCCCGCGGACGGTCCGGCAGCGTCCGGCTCACCACGTCCGGCACACCGCTCTCCGTCACGCTCGTCGCCAACGCGTCGAGGGCGAGGCTCTGCAAGCTAGTCGTCCAAAAGCCCGACCGGCGCCAGACCGGCAACTCCGCTGCCTCGTACGCTTTCAGCGCCGCCTCGCGCAACTGCTCGAGCGTGCGTCCGTCGCCCGCGCCCGCGCCGTGCAGCGCGTGGTAGAGCGTCGCCTCGCGGTGGCGGCCCGCCTTCATCTGCACCGGCGTCGCGCCGTTCGTCACCGCGGCATTGCCCGTGTTGGCTGTCGTGCTGTCGCCCGCGCCATCGCCTGTCGCGCCGTTTGACTCAGACACTGCTGTCACCGGCCGCAACCGCGCCGGCCCCAACCTCTTGGCGAATCTGGTCATAGCCCTCGCGCTCCAGGCGTTCCACTAGCTCCACGCCACCCTCCAGCACGATCTTCCCGTCCATCAGGATGTGCACGAACTCGGGCTTCACATAGTGCAGGATGCGCTGGTAGTGGGTGATGATCAACGCGCCCAGACCCTGCTCGTCGTGCAGCTTCTGCACGCCCTCCGCCACCGTGCGCAGCGCGTCGATGTCAAGGCCCGAGTCCGTCTCGTCCAGGATCGCTACGTCCGGCGCCAGCATCGCCATCTGTAGGATCTCCGCCCGCTTCTTCTCGCCGCCGGAGAAGCCGTCGTTGAGGTGGCGTGAGGTGAACGCGCGATCCACGTCCAGCAGCTCGATCGCGTGCTGCAGCTGCGTACGGAACTCCTTTACCTGGATCGGCTCGTCGCGCTTGGCGTTGATCGCCATGCGCAGGAAGTTCGCCACCGACACGCCCGGGATCGACACCGGGTACTGGAACGCCAGGAACAGGCCCGCCTTCGCGCGATCGTGCGGCTCGGCCTCAGTCAGGTCCTCGCCCTTGAAAACGATCGAGCCTTGGGTGACCTCGTATGACGGGTGGCCCAGTAGCGTGTTCGCCAGCGTCGACTTGCCCGAGCCGTTCGGCCCCATCAGCGCGTGTATCTCCCCCCGGTTGATCTCCAGGTCCACGCCTCGGAGGATCTCGCGCTCCTCAATGCGTACGTGCAGGTCTTTGATCTCTAGGTCCGCCATGGTCTGTCGTCAGGCTCCCGTCGTCAGGGTTGGTGATTGTTGTGCTGGAGTGAGCGACTCCATGCCCACCGTGGGCAGGGTCGGCCCTGCCGGCGTCGATTCCTCCGCCGGCAGCGTCGGGCTCGAAAGCAAGTCTGACAATGTCGTTTCGCGCAGCGTGCTCACAATCGAGAAGCGCACTCGCGTCCACAATCGCTTCGTCGGGCACACGTGGTCTGGACCGGACTCCCGCGAGCACACGATCGAGCCGTCCGGGGCCTGGGAGATGCACTCAATCGGCGCGATCGAGCCCTCCAGCGCCTCCACCACCTCTGCCATCGTGATCTCGCTCGCGGGTCTCGCCAGCAGGTAGCCGCCCCGCGAGCCCCGTCGTGACTCCACCAGGCCAGCCTTGCGCAGACGCGCAACCAGATGCTCTAGATAGGCAAGCGGCAAGCCGTCGTGCGCGGCGATCTCCGCCAGTGGTATCGGCTCACCGCCGGCGCGTCGCGCCAGCTCCACCATCACGCGTACGCCGTACTCGGCCTTTGTCGAGAACATCATCTTGATTTCCTACCTCGCAGCTAGGGTATCAGGGGGTCGCTGGGATCCAGGGCAGGGGATCCAGGGTGGGCTGGGATCTAATGGCCGGTGGCGCCGCCGGCCAACCTCCCCACGTCGTGGCTGATGCCTTCCGGCGTCAGCTCTTCAGACTCGAACAGCTCTCGCTTGTGTCCAGCCGGATCGATCAGCAGCACCGGCGCGTACTCGTCAAACACCGCCCGTCCGGCGCTCGCCGGCTTGACCGCATACTCGTGCCACACCGCGCGCAGCTGTGCCGGGGTGCCCGTCAGATACTGGACGCGCCCCGTCAACGACACTTCCGCCAAGAACCGCCGCACGTTGGCTGGCGTGTCCGCCTTTGGATCGGCGCTCACGATCAGTACCGCCGGCAGACGCACGTGTTCCTCCTGCAGTTCGTTCAACGCGCCGCGAATCTGTTGGCCGATCACCGTGCACGTATCCCCACACGTCGAATACAGGAAGCTCAGCAGCACCACCCGGCCGCGGTAATCGTCCAGCGAGACGCGATCGCCGTACTGATCGGTGAGGGTGAACGACGGTGCGGCGATCTTGCCTGGGAACGGCGCACCGCCGAGCTGCAGTTCGACGCTCGTCGCCGATTGCGAGGACCCGCCGCCGTGCGAGCTAGACGCCCCTGACAGCAGCAGCACGACAATCGCTGCCAGCAGCGCTAACACCACCGCGACCAGTGCTAACACGGGTAGGAATGAGGCCGTCCGGCGTCGCATCGGCATGCCGGTGAGAGTACGCCAGCATCGCCCAGCGCGGGCAACAACACAAGGTCGACCGGTCGCTCACGTACATTTTGCCGATGCTCAGCCAGCGTCATCATTCGACCCCGTTGATTCGCATCGCTGGGGTCATTCTCGCGCTCGTGCTCGCCGCCTTGATCGTGCCCGCCGCGAGTGGTGCAACTGAAGCAACCGTTCCACCGCCGCCAGCCAACGACACGCTCGCCGGTGCCCAGGGCATCTCCGTGCACAACCTCCCCGCCACGATCAACGGCACTGTCCTCGGCGCAACCACCGAAGCGAGTGAACGCCAGTCTGCCTGCAGCGGGTCTACCAGCAACTCCGTCTGGTACAGCCTGCGCGTCACCAACCCTCAGCGGGTAGGTATCGACCTCGATGCCGGCGGTAAGCTCGACGCCACCGTCGATGTCTTCCACGCCGTGCGCTCGCAGCTGAGCTCCGTCACATGCCAGGAAACCGAAGGCGAAGGCAAGACATCACTCTCCTTCCAGGCGTCTAAGAACGGTCTCTACGACATCAGGGTCGCCGCCTTGCAGAACTCTCAACTCGCTGGCTTCACGCTCGAAGTCTTCACGCCCACGCCCGCCATCCGCCCGCCCGGAACGCCATTGCCCGCCGCTGGCATCAGCGGCCATGTCGATCGCGTGCAGAACATCAACGCTGCGTATGCGATCACCATGCACGCCGGCGAGAGCTACCTAATCGATCTCGCCAACGAAACCAAAGGCGCGTGCGTCAACGGTGCCCTATTCGCCCCCAGCACGAGCTCCTTCGGTGTCGAAGAAGGCGAAGGATCAAGTGGTGGGCTGCTCCACATCGAATGTGGCGGCTACCGCCTGTTTACGCCCGGTCCCGGCCAGGGAGGGGTCTATAGCTTCGACATAACGCCCCGCCAATCACGCAGCGGCGTGCAGCGCTTCCACCTACAGGTCGCACCCGCTGGCTCCGCCGAAACCGCGCCGGGACTGCCTTTGGGCAACTACGCCCATGCCCACGGCTACCTCAACGGGCGCAGTGTGCACGTATTGCGCTTGTATCGCATGGAAATCACAAGCCACTCCAACCTCACCCTCAAGCTGACCGCTCGCGAATCGGCCGACTTCAAGCTGCAGTTGCGCAACTCCAGTGGTGACGTGATCGAATGCGAGTGCGAAGGGGGCGGCGGCTCACAGCGGCTCGAGCACCAGCTGCATCCCGGCACCTATTACGCGGTCGTGTCCGTCAGCGATAAGACCTCCGGTAGCTTCACGCTCGAGCGAGAGTCGCGCACGATCACCGCCACCACCGTCTCCTTTGGTGCGGCCAAGGCTTCGCCAGGGCACGGGCTTGGCATCCAAGTCAAGATCTCACCCGCTGAATCTGGGCCCGTCACCGTCGACATCGAGCGCTTCGATCCAGTCTTCGGCTGGCAGTTCTATCGCCAGGAAAAGGCCTTCGCCAGCGGTGGGCTGGCCACCGTCCCCTTCGTCGCGCCAAGTGTTGGGCAGTGGCGTGCCAACGCCACCTATGAAGGCTCCCGTACCGCCAGCCCCAGTGCTGTCGGCTACACGTATCTGCTCGTCTCCTAGTCGGGCAGGCAACGGTGTTCGCGGGTGGTGCCATCAGCCACCGGCAACTGCGTCAAGTGTCGCTACACTTTGTGAAGTCCCTGAATCCCGACCCTGGTTTAGGAGTTTTCAAAATGAGCCCGTCTGGTGTGGAGCTTCTCCGCCAAGTCAAGAGCCAAATCCAAGAGGTTGACCCCGCCGAGGTCAACGAGCTGATCAGCGAGGGCGTTGCGGTTATCGACGTGCGCGAGACCGAGGAGTTCGCGGCGGGACATCTTCCGGGTGCCAAGCACGTATCGCGTAGCTACTTGGAGACACGCATCGAGGGTGTTGTCCCCGACCGCTCGACGCAGGTGATCCTCTACTGCCAGTCGGGCAACCGCTCTGCCTATGCTGCGCGCACCCTCACCGAGGACCTCGGTTACGCGCATGTGCGCTCGATGACGGGCGGGATCACGCTGTGGAAGGACCGTGGCTACGAGGTCGAGGTGCCCCGTTCGCTCAGCGCTGAACAGCGCGAGCGCTACTCCCGTCATCTGCTCATCCCCGAGATCGGCATCGAGGGCCAGCAGAAGCTGCTCGACGCCAAGGTGCTGCTGCTCGGTGCCGGCGGGCTTGGCTCGCCCACCGCGTTGTATCTGGCCGCTGCCGGCGTGGGCACGCTGGGGATCGTCGACGACGACGTCGTCGACCTGTCCAACCTGCAACGCCAGGTGATCCACGACACCGACGGCGTTGGCACCCCCAAGGTCGAGTCCGCCGAGCGGGCGATTCACGCGCTCAACCCCGATGTGAATGTCGTCAAGTACCAGACCCGTATCGACGCCTCCAACATCATGGAGATCATCGAGGGCTACGACGTGATCGTCGATGGGGTCGACAACTTCCCCACCCGCTACCTGCTCAACGACGCCACCGTGCGCCTGCAGATTCCGGTCGTATCCGCATCCATCCTCGGCTTCGACGGGCAGTTGTCCGTGTTCAAGCCCTACGACGGTCCGTGCTATCGCTGCCTGTTCCGCGAGCCGCCGCCGGCTGAGCTTGCGCCCTCGTGCGGTGCCAACGGCGTGCTCGGCGTGCTCCCCGGCACCATGGGTCTGTTGCAGGCCACCGAGGTCGTCAAGCTGATCCTCGAGATCGGCGAGCCTGCGATCGGACGGTTGCTGCTCTACGACGCACTCGGTGCCACGCTCACCGAGGTCAAAGTCCATCGCGACCCTGACTGCCCGATTTGCTCTCGTGACCCAGATGAGATCTCCCACGAGGAGATGGGCGTTTTTCCGGATTACGAGGCATTCTGCGCCGCGGCAGGGTAGGCTGCGCCCCGACATGGCAACGATCAAGATCCCACCCGTGCTACGCAACTCCGTCGGCGGCGAGAAGCTCATCGATGCCTCCGGCGAGAACGTCGGTGACGTGCTGCGCGACCTCGCCGCCAACCACCCTGCCACCCAGGATCAGCTGTTCTCCGCTGAGGGTGAGCTCAACCGCTACGTCAACGTGTACCTCAACGACGAGGATGTGCGCGTGCTCGACGGGCTGGACACCGCCGTCGGCGACGCCGACACGCTTGTGATCTTGCCGGCCATGGCTGGCGGGCGCTGCTAGACAACCAGCTCGGCACAACTGGCCTTTGTGTTGGGATTCGGCTCCCAAAACTAAGCACGCGCCCAACGCCGCACGATGGGGCCGTGTCATGAGAACCGACAGTGTCTTCGTGCGCGCTCCCGCAGCGATCAGGCGAGCCAGCTTGGCTATGTGCATGACAGCGCTCGCGGCCTGCGCTCTCGCAGCGCCCGCGTGGGCCAAACCGTCGCCTCCCCGCTACTCGCTGTCGATCGTCGAGGGTGAGACCACGCAGCCGGAAGACAGCGTCGTCTCAACCAGCGGCCACGTCGAACACACCAACGCCCCCGTTCGCATATCGATCGTCCGCGGCGGCCTCACCATGTTCCAAAGCTCCGGCAACAACGGCGCCTGGATGTCGCAGGTGCCGCAGGTCGGAGATGTCGTCACGCTCGAATCGCCGGTCGGCACGACGGTGGGCTCGGTCGTCTATGACGGGCTGCCGTCAGCCGAAGCGACCGTGTGCGCCGGCTCGGCAAACTTCTCAGGCCAGCGCTCCTCAGGGGACACGGTCGAAGGCGGCTACTTCACAGAGGTGGCCCACGGCACGCCATACGGGACAGAATTCGAACGCGTCGGCGGCGGCCAGGCTCAGATCACGCTTCTCTCCGGCTCGAGCTTCGGCGGCAGCTTCCTTTCGCCGCTTGCGCTTGGCGAGACGGTGTATGCGAACGAGTCGCTCGAAACGCCGTTGGCGGGTGGTGCCGTGTTCACCTACTCGAGCGAAATCATTCGCCCCGTCGGCGCGTGCCCGCTGCCGCCTCCGCCGCCACCGCCCCCTCCGCCGCCGCCAGCGCTACAGGGTTCGGTGTTCAAGCTGCTGAAGGCGTCGATCAAGTCCCTCTTGAAGTCAGGCATGCGTGACGAGGTCACGATCAACCTGCCGGGCACCGTCGTTCAGGACCTCTACCTCGAGGCTGGCAAAGTGCCGGCACATGCAGCCAGCGCAAAGGGGCATCACAAGAAGAAGACCCCTCCCGCGTTGCTGCTCGCACGGGGCGCCGCCACGACCACTAGCGCCGGTACGGTGACAGTCCTACTGAAGCTCACCGCCAAGGGGCGTCATGAGCTGAAGGCGGCGAAGAACTTGAAGGTGGTGCTGGTCACCACACTGCACAGCAACTCCGGCGCCACGCTGAATCTGGAACGTCGTACGGTCTCGCTCCACCGCTAGGGGCGTTGCGCCGGTGCTCAGGCACGCGCTCGGGGTTGCGCTGAGCGCGCTCGTGTGGCTGCAGCCGCCAGCACTGCTGCCGCTCCCATCGCGTACCGGACCCGAAGGGTCGCCGCGCCCATACGGCTTCGAGCCGCCGCCCGGTCCGCAGGCGCCGCGCACCAACGCCGCTCTGGCACGAGCCCAAACCAACGCAATGCTGTACGGGCCATTCCCTGCGGCTGGGCTCACTCGCGGCGTCTCCGAAGGCACGCTGCTAGACAGCGAAGCAGCCGCCGTTCGCAGCCTGGCAGTGACGCGAATTCGCGAAGCCGGAGCGAGCGTTGTGCGCATCCCCGTCGACTGGCGCTCGACAGTCGCTGAAGACCCGCCCGCGAGCTTCAATGCGTCCGATCCCGGCAGCGTCGACTACCGCTTCGCGCCAATCGACGCAGCCGTCATTAGCGCCGTGTCCGCTGGCTTGACGCCACTGCTCGTCGTCTCCCACGCTCCCGGATTCGCCGAAGCATCCCCGCGTTGGCCGTACGCCTACCCCGGCAGCTGGGCGCCTAGCCCGGCCGCGCTTGGGGAGTTCGCGACCGCGCTTGCGCGACGCTACGACGGGTCGTTCCCCGATCCCCAGGCTCCCGGCGGTGTGCTACCGCGCGTGATGCTCTTCCAAGCGTGGAACGAGCCGAACCTCACCCGCTACCTGGAGCCCCAGTGGGTCGTCGAGGAAGGGCGCTGGGTCGCGTTCTCACCGCTGCTCTACCGAGAAATGCTCAACGGCTTCTACGCCGGCGTGAAGTCCGTCGATCCCAGCGATACGGT
>Ga0210383_10002859_pt1 | contig 15552 bp, 9 predicted proteins | sample IncBWC14OmetaG_FD_160072 | JGI IMG/M metagenome (GOLD analysis project Ga0210383, IMG submission 160072) | Forest soil microbial communities from Barre Woods Harvard Forest LTER site, Petersham, Massachusetts, United States - Inc-BW-C-14-O ...
GCTGGAAAAGCCGTCGTCGAACAATTTCAAAGCCTTCTTCTGTACTGGCGGGACGCCATGAGGTCTCGACGCGTTCGAGAACGTTCTTGAGTCGCTCCAGCGCCGCTTGTCCACCTTCACCGCCGATCTCGTTTTGCGAGGCGGGGATACTCACCACCAGCAGAGTGTTTCCCGCAAGCTTGGCGGACTCGCTCAGTGTTTGGGCGAAGGTGAAATGGGCATCGAAGTCACCAGCGGGTAGGTCTGATTTGTTATAGAGCTGCCGTGCATACGCGACCCACTCGTCAATGAGGATGAGGCAAGGCGAAAACTTCTTGAAGAGCAGCCGTAATGAATCCCCTGGGCTGACGCCTTTCTCGTCGGCGGTACGTACCATCTCATAACCTTCTTTTCCACCGAGCTGCCAAGCCAATTCGCCCCAGAGGGTCCTGACCACAGTGCCATCCGGCTTCTTGTGAAGATCAGCTGGAGAGATTCGATTGCCGACCAGCACCGCTCTTCGCACCTTGGGCGGCTGCGAGACGCCAGCAATCTTCGTGACCGCTTCCATGCCGGGGAGCTGGCTGGCCGGCACATCAGCAAAAAGGTGATAAAGCGCCAACATTGAGTGCGTCTTGCCGCCGCCAAAGTTGGTTTGCAGCTCAACAACCGGGTCTCCACCCTGTCCTGCCATGCGTAGAAGCGCGTTAGAGAGAAGTTTCTGAAGGCCCTCGGTGATGAACGTACGCCGATAGAACTCGACAGGATCGCGGTATTCGTCCGATCCCTCTCCCAGAAATACTTGCCATAGATCAGCCGCAAACTCCGCCTGCTGGTATCGTCCCGAGGCAACGTCCGGGTGAGGAGTAACGACTTCGCGCCACGGACGAAGCCCAGCCGCAGGCTTTCCTTCCACGGCTATGCTGGATTCTTTGCGCTTCTGGCCGCGAACCTGCTCGTCGAATTTGACGCGGAGGATTTCGGCCTTCATTTGATCGGCTTGCTCCACTTCGGGCGCGGCGACTGCGGTTAGCAGACGCGAGATGCTGTCAACCGCGCGGTATGCGTCATCCGTGCTGAAGGTTTTCTGGTGAGCCCACTTATTCCGCACATCACGAAGTTCGCTGACCAAACTTCGGTCTGATGGCCCAAGAATCTTTCTAAAGCAGTCGTTCCACAGATCCCACATCACAGTGAGCAATGCCTGCGTGTCCCAATTCAGTTCGGCGGCATTTTTCCCCGCCTGCTGCCAGTTCGGGAAGCTCGGGCGAGCGGTTTCTGTCCACCGCTCCTTGTAGGTAGCCTTCAATTCGCGCTCTACAAAAGGGCGCAGACCTGCGTTCAGGAGGTCCAGCGCTTTGCCTACGCGTTCGTGGTTTGTGATAGCCATAGTTGATCCAGGTGAAAGTCTTAGCTCAATGCAAATGTCTTTGGCGCGATGGCTGGCCAGGAAACAACCAAGCTGTTGTAATACCCGGCTTCTTCGGCCCAACCCTTACGCTCGCATAAGACGTAGAGGCGGTAAGCGAGATCGCGAGCAGTTTCCGCGAGTCCTCCGACTTTGTTTGCTAGAGCCGAAGTTGCCGTCTCTCCATTCTTGTCGAGGGACCGGATCAGATGTTGCGTGACAGCCCAAACTGTTAGCCGATGCCCCACTGCGGGATTCCAGTCTTCCGAAAGTTCATCCCTACTGACCAAACGAACTTTCCCCGCACGAGAATGGAGGATTTTAGTTTCATCAAGTGCGGAAACGCTGAGAGCCTTAGCGGTTGCTAGTACCTCGGCTTCTCCATACAGGCCCTCGTCGAAAGCGTGCTGCTCGAACCACGCCAAAGCCCAACGCGTATCAGGATCAAATTCGCCCTCCTGCTCGGAGAGAACCTCGTCGAGTGTCTGGTTAATCAGACCCAAGGCAGTGCGTACTCGCATTTGGGAGCCATCGCTTTCGAGGACTTTCCTGTAACGTGAAAAGACGGCCATGCCGGGGCCGATCAAAGCTTGAGCCAGATCAACTGGAGCAATATTGCCCTTTTGGAGGTCTCGAACAGCGCGTGGTAATTCCTTCTTGAGCGAAGCCAAGAAGTCTTTGCGCGTAGTTACCGCGGCCGAATCCAGACGCGGTCGGCACACAAGGACAATTGATGACGCAAGTGCGTTCGCACCGCGCGCAACGATTCTTCCGGCACCTTCCGTTCGCATTGGCCAGGTTCCAGTGATAGCAAAATCAGCTTTCAGTAATCCCTCCAACATAGTTTCCCAGCCGGTCGAGGCAACACCGCCCGGAATATCTCCCTCTTGGTCATCGTCTGCTTCAGACTGCTTGAACGCATAGAAAACGGTTATCGGGTAGTCTGGGTTCGCTTCGTTTCGAATCTTAATGAACGCTTGTTCAAACCCTTTCTCGAAAAATTCCTGCGCACGCTCCTTGCTTCCCCCAAATCTGTGAGATGTCGCTACCAGTTCCTGCGTTTTTGGTACTAACAATGTACTGAAAAGCTGGGGGTAAATCCCGCCGAGGGAGCGCCGTAGCCAGACGTAGAAAAAGTCAGATAGGTCAGCATAGCTAATATTGTCGTAGTAAGGTGGGTCGGTGCAGAACAAGAACTTAAGATCAACACCAGAACCAGCTGTCGCATCCAGCTGTTGCGCGACACCCTTGATACGAGCGGGGAGACTCACAATCGCGTCACTGACGCGTTCGAACATCAATGCCAGACTTCCTCCAGAATCGCTGAACGGATTCGCTTCCGCATAGTCCCAGGTCATAGAAAGACCCTGTCGGGCGAAAGTTTCTCGCATTGCCCCCCTATCCCCCATCCAGCTGGCAAGTGAAGACCATAGATTCAATCCTTTGTCGACGGCGAATGCGAGATACGTCGCAATGGCGTTTGCGTAATCCTCATCAGCGCCGTCCTTCATTGCGCGTTCGCGCCCTTCCACAATGAGATCACTGAAGGTCGTCAATGTAACGAGTTGGCGTTGAGTGAAGTAGTCTTTGAAAGTGAAGAAACCGTAGTATCGTCCTTGCGCATTGCTGGCGAATGTACCGCGCGAAGTTTCTAGCGGTAGTTTAGAGTTGATAGGGGGCTCTTTTAACAATTGGGCGGCCGCTGCTAAAGCGGCGGTCTGCTTTTCTCCCGTAAATTCAACATAGATCCTTCCGCCAGCCGATTCGCAGACGATCGCAAGGGGCATTTGTCCCATCTGCGCCATCCCTGCACAAGCATCAATGTAGGAGCCATCAGCAATTCCGGTTCTACAAACTACACAACGAAAAAGGGCTTTGGTGCGTTTTCCCTTGGCATTTGCAGCAGAGGTTCCCAGCTGTATCTGAGCCATCTCTGAAGGAGTGGGTTTGCCAGATCGAACTAAGAAGCGAACTGCCTTCGTTGCTAGATCAACCTGTGGCTCTACCCAAAACTTTTGCTCTTGTTTCATAGAAAGGGCAAACGATCGTGCCAACGGCATTTGTGCGCCACAAGCAGGATTGGGACAAAGCACGGTTCGCGCCCAGAGCCAAGCGATTACGACCGCTTCACCACCGCCTTGCTCTCTGGATAAGGTTAGGTTTGGATAGAGATGCCCTATGCGCTCGAAAGCCTGTTCACGCATCCACTGGCCGTAGTAACGCACATCATCACCAAGTCCATGGGCCCCCTCCCACATCGTGGTTCCCGTCACCCTTCCCCGGGCCATCGGGTGTACCGGTGGCTTGTTCGCGAACTTCGGCGGAATCTCAATCATGGCCTTGGTGATGAGGACCGCTACCGGGTTCAAGTCGCTGCCATGCCCCTCCAAGCCGAGTCGTTGGGCTTCAAGCGGGATTGACCCGCCACCACAAAACGGATCGTAAACGGACGGCGGATGGCCATCGGTAGACTTCAGAATCTCCAGATGCGCGGCTTCCAAGAGCTGTTTGTTGTTGGAGTTCTCCCATTTCACGAGCTCTTCAATTAAGCGAAAGAGACGCTGCCGTTCGCGGTCCTGGTCTGCCTCGGTCGGAAACTCGTCCGGATGACTTGACGGATCATCCACGAGAGAGGCGAACAATACAGCGCGGCAGGCCGCTAATGGCCGTCGAGCCCACCACAAGTGCAAAGTAGAAGGATGCCCGTGACGGATGGATTTCTCGCGCGCTGCCTCTTTATTAATCGCGTCCAGCGGAAGCGCAACTTCAATGAGCTTTCTTTTCATTTTCTCCCGCTTCGGCCCTAGCTGCTTCGAACTCGTCGTACAAGAACTTTAGGTGGGGGATGTTCTTACCCGCGACCTCAATAAACTCGGGGTCACTGAGGGACTCGTACGTCACGCCTTTGAAGATCAAATTCACCTTCATGTCCTGAAACACATCGTCGGCGGAACCGAAGGCGTTTGCCAACTCTGTATCGAGAAGCTTGCGAATCTCTTCTTCATTTGGTGAGTTGCCAAGAGACCACCTCCACCGTTTGGGCGGACTCTTTGTAACGCTGGGCAGAAGGGTGGACACTACAACCTCTCGATTTTTGTCTATGGCCGCTTGAAGACGTTCTTTTTGCCGTCTTGCGAATCCTCGGATGTACCACCTTAGTCCTTTAACCGCCCGCTCAAATCGCAGCTTATCGCGCCGCAGTACGACGGTGCCGTAGTTGGGTAGCACTCTAAGGTATCGGTGTGCGATGGCTTTTCGCAGCTTGCTGACTGATTCACCTGAGAGTTCTGCATCTTTTTCGATTAGTTGAAAGGAACTGCGCAACAGGTTCTGAACTTTGGGATCTTTAGCGAAGCCCATAAGGTCGGACGGGATTGGAACTGTCTTACGGGATAAAGCTGCCCCTCGTACTTCGAAGTCTACAAACTCGATCTGTGCATTGAACACTCGTACCTTCTGAGCTAAGTCGAATTTCATGGGAGGGTTTGCTTTGAGATCATCAAACGTTCGCTGCACGTCAACCTTGGAAATCGGCGTAGCCTCCAAGTTCATCTGTGCGAGGCCTGTGTATGCATCATTATTGCCGGAGTGGGGACCGGGGGCCTCCAAACGGATTGCGTTCTGTCTTTCGCCTGGCTGTCCGCCTGCCTCAACAAGCAGAGGCGTAGGAGAGTAGATGGTGGTCGTTTCATCGGTGATTACGGCGCCAACTCTTAACCCATGTTGTTGCAAGACTGAGGTTTCCAGTTCCTCGGCAGTTTGTCGCAAGATTTCCAAGGCAGCCACATCACCAAATCCGAGTCGACAAACCTCCGGGTCGGAATCAAGCACAACTTGTACCGAGTCCCGGCCCAGCTGCCGCCACATGTCACTCAGTGCCTTTGCAACAGGTTCAGATAGTCCGGGTGCAATTACCACTAGACGGTGTGTAGCGCAACGGACAAGCGCCATCAGCTCAGTATCCGTCAGGCTAATGACCGAGCATTGTGGCATGTTCATTTCGGTTCTTTTCAACTCGCCTTTACTCTCATATCACTTCCATGCGTTACGAACGGCGTTGTCAGCCAATCGGCGAATATCGGCTGGTGCGATGCCGAGCGGAGCCAGCAAAGCCCACGCCTTCGCAATAATCGAAATCATCTTCTTCTCTTGACTGGTCCAGGTTGAAGCACCCTGCGCATGAGTTTCCGAAACCAACTTCTCAAGGTCTTCTCGATTAATGAGTAACGGCTTCAAGATATCGGCAGCCTCCAAGATTATTGCTTTAACGTTCAATCCAGGGACTTCCGGGTGAAATGGGCTGTCTACAGTTGTCCACGAGCAACGCTCTGAGTAGCGATTCGTGTAAAGTCTGCTTTCTTCGACGTTCACATGCAGGCGAATTGGGTCTCCGGCAGGCATGTTTTTGGCGAGTCGTCGAACCCAGGACAACCCGACGATGATGGTAAGTGGCCAGCATCCTCGTGCTGGTGCTTTCGCTACCGCGTGACCGTGACCGGCCTCGATATACAGCCAGCCATCCTCAAACCTAAGGCTCACACCTTTATTCCATTTCTCAACTAATTTCGACACGATTCGGACGGCTTTGGACAGATCATCGCGGGAGACTTCAAGTCCATCGACAGGATCGGAAGCAACGATCATGCTGGGTCCTCGCCGCGATCGAGCAAATCCTGGAGTTTGTAGTTGACACTTTCCACCGAGAATTCTGGCTCCAACTGGAACGGCTGACGTACATAAAGGAGCTTGCCCTGACCGTTCTCGATTTGGCCGACGGCGAGGATAAAGTCTTCAGGCTTGTTCAGCGCGGTAAGGATTTCATTTCGCGTTACCGTGACGGTGGTTGCATCGGCCACACGGCCCTTCACTTCAATAAACCGCAGCTTTCCTGTATCGGGCACTCTCGATTCGATGTCATACCCGCATTTGTCAGCGCTAACATCGCGTGGCACGTAACCCAATCGAGTTTCGGCTTCCATCACCAATTTCATAGCGAGAAGCTCGATTTTCTTGCGATTCTCAGCGGCCTCCGCTTCGTTTGCCGCCGTCCAATTTGGCTGCAGTCTTCTCAGAAGGCCAATCGGAATGATGAGCGAGCCACCAACCACCACAGGCGGCAACGGCGAGAGCTGACCTTCGAGTACCAGATCCGCCATGCGTTTCTGTAGACGCGCTTGCAGTTCGTCAGCCCTCTGACGGGCCTTGCCGGAATTAATCTTGGCGTTGGTCTTGCCAGCGAGTTCCTGGTCCTTGAGCTGATTGGCGCGGTGATCCCAGTAGTTGATTTCTTTCGTCAGTCGATCCTTGACCGCAGCCATCGTGCGTGTCACGAGGTCTTTGCGTCGCGAGCTGACCTCTTGAATGTGCTGGGGCACCAGCGTTTCGATCGCATGGCCGACGACGGCCGATTCCAGATCCCTCTTCAGCCAGGGTTGTGATTCGAGTTCTGGCAAGATCGCAGCGTGCTCTTCGGTAGCTGTCGCCCGGTAGTCGAGGTAGGGCGCATAACCAGCGTTCTTCATCGTGCCGGTCGAATCGATCTCAATGAACTGAAGCTGCCTGGAAACCGCACGGTGGTTTCCAACCTTGTCAATTCTTCCATCCTGTATTGTGTGCTCCAGATAAAAGAGGGCCCGAATCTCCTGTCCGGGATCGTCCGGGTCCACCAGCACGGTGCCACGTTTCAAAAGATCGCGATTCCGCTCCAAGACGAGATCAATCGTTGCGGCAAGCAGAGGATGCCCTGGAGATACGAAAGTCGCCAACGGCTGTCCCGGTACTGCCCTGAGTGACTTCTCGAACGTGATCCGTTCGTACCTGAGCAAGACAGGCTCACCTATTCCGATGAGGCGGTCGCGTTGACGAATCAACGCCGGGACATGAGTGATCTCGAACCTGCGAGGTTCGCGTTCCTTGATGGAGCCGCCTAAGACACGGAACGCCTCAAGGAAAAATGATTCGATGAAGTGTGGCTGTAAGCGTCTGGCTTCGGCACGCTCCATGTCTTCCCGGATCTTCCGTACTTCGGTCGCATCCATGCTGTCGTGGGCGAGGGAACGTTCTTCCAAAAGTTCCTGGCAGTGTTTCCGATCAGTCAAGTTATCGACAATCTGATGAAGGCGGGCTTTCACGTCGGGGCGGTCGCCGTACCGTATAGCCTCAATAAGAAGGTCCTTTAGTTTTTGGTCGCGGAACAGCTGGCCTAAAATGTCAAAGACGCCTGCGCCAAGCGCCTCCCGTTCCTGCTCGATCTTTTCGAGCAACCGCTTATAAACATCGCCCTCGCGCGTCTCCTCGGCGAGAAGGTTCCAAAGATGGCAGACCTCGGTCTGGCCGATGCGGTGAATGCGCCCGAACCGCTGCTCCAAGCGATTTGGATTCCACGGCAAGTCGTAATTCACCATCAGATGTGCGCGCTGAAGGTTGATGCCTTCACCAGCTGCATCGGTGGCTAGAAGGATGAGCACGTCTTTGTCTTGTTTGAAGGCTTCCTGAGCTTTGGCCCGATCTTCGCGCCCCATTCCTCCGTGGATAGTCACGAGGGCTTCCGGTGCGCCTAGAAGGGAGCGTAGCCGCTCGGTCAAATAGTTCAGAGTGTCGCGATGCTCGGTGAAAATAACTAGCTTCCGCCGATGCCCGTGTGCGTCAAACATCTCCGCTTGATTCTGGAGGAGAGCCGAGAGTTCCTCCCACTTCTTATCTGTTCCACTGCGACGAACTTTTAGGGCTAATGTTTCAAGCCGCTTCAAGATTTCAATTTCGGCTTCAAGTTCAGCGATCGTCCGAGCCGCCGTCGCCTGGTCAACGACCGTTTCTTCGACTTGTTCGACTTCGTCATCCGGGGCGTCATCCAGCTCGTCGATGTCCTCATCTGTGAGATCGCGCAACTTTCCAACATCGCTATCCTGCAGATCCCCGCCGCGCTTGAGTATTTGTTCCTCACGTAGGCGTCGTTCAAGTCTTTCGCGTCGTCGTCGTAAAGATTGCAGGATCGCTTCAGGGGAAGATGCGAGTCGCCGCTGCAAGATTGTCAGAGCGAATCCAATCGTTCCCTTTCGCCCCTCATTTTCCAAGGCATCGGCACGATTAAACTCGTCCCGAACGTAATCCGTGACGCTCTTGTAGAGCGCCGCTTCCGGATCAGACAACTTGTAGCTGACGGTGTATGCCCTTCGTTCGGGAAACAACGGTTTCCCGTCGAACTTAAGCAACTGTTCCTTCACCAGTCGACGCATAAGATCCGAAGCATCAACCGTATGGACAGCGTCTCGGTCACGTCCTTCAAAGCGGTCGGCGTCCAAAAGAGCTAAGAAAAGCTGAAAGTCCTCTTCCTTGCCATTGTGCGGAGTCGCAGTCATCAGCAGAAGATGTCGCGTGAGCTGGCCAAGAAGTTGGCCCAGTCGATACCGCTTTGTGTACTTGACCTCGTTGCCGAAGTACGTTGCGGACATCTTGTGGGCCTCGTCACAAACGATGAGGTCCCAATCGGTATTCGCCAGCTTTGCCTGAACGTCTTCATTGCGGCTCAGTTTATCGAGTCGGCAGATGGCCATCGAATTTTCGGCGAACCAATTCCCCGTGCGCGCGGATTCAAGTTTGTCGTTTGTCAGAATCTCGAAGGGAAGCTGAAACCGCTGGTAGAGTTCATCCTGCCACTGCTCGGCGAGATTGCCAGGGCACACGATAAGACAGCGGTGCAAGTCACCGCGGATCAGCAGTTCCTTGATGAGCAGACCGGCCATGATCGTTTTGCCAGCGCCGGGATCATCGGCCAGCAGGAACCGCAAGGGTTGACGCGGCAGCATTTCGCCGTAAACAGCAGTGATCTGATGCGGCAGCGCGTCAACCATCGAAGTGTGGATAGCCAAGAGCGGGTCAAAAAGATGGGCCAGATTGATACGCTGGGCTTCAGAGACAAGGCGAAACATTTTTCCGTCGCCATCGAAGCTCCAGGGGCGACCAGTTTCGCCGATCTCCAGGCTGGGCTCGCGGTCCCGATAGAGAAGCACGACGCTGGGCTTCCCTGCTGGGTCTTTGTACGTAAGCTCGACAGCCGCAGAGCCGTACCACTTGACGTCGATCACTGTCACCAAGCAATCGGGCACAATGCCCTTGACGGTGGCGCCTCGTTTTAAGTCCTCAAGCTTCGTCATTTTTGCGGGAAAGACCTGCGAACGGCAAACAATCCTGCTGCGTCCGAATGATATCGCGTGCGACCCAGTTCCTCAAAGACGCTGCTAAAGGGGTTTAGCCGGAGTGAATGGGTCAATACGTCATTACGTACGCATATCTAATGACGTTTTAAGACACACTTATATGGATATGCCGACGCAACAAAAACCGACAAGGTCCTTTTCGGAAGCGAACGCAATCAGATCTGAAGAAGAGAACTTCAAGCAAAAAGGGTTCAGTGAGAAGGTAGTCTGCTGCCCTTCTTGCTCCCTACAATATTCCAGCTGACGCGCAAAAGCACAGGTCTGGCACGTCGCTCATGTCTACTCTGGCGAAGTGCAGCGAGTCGCTCTGCAGCAGCTCGCAGGCGAATAGACGGCGAAGGCTACACGGGCGAGCCGTACTTCAGTAATGCTGGTCAACATTGACTTCCTGTCGCTTGCAGTTTTATCATACGTACAGGTACCAGTACCTCGAAGGGAGGAAGCACAGTATGCCAGCACGTATAGTCATAGGAGCTTGGGCTTTTGTGATGGCGTTTTTCCATCTTGGGCAGCAGAAAGACAGCTCCGCTGAGATGGACCAGAAGCTTCTTGATTCTATCAACAAGTCCCGCGAGTCATGGGTTGCTAAAGGCTGGGTCGAGCAACGCTAAGCCATCCAATCGGGCAGTAGTCGTACGCCCGCCTCTCTAGCAAATTCCCGCAATAGCTTGCGCTCACAGCGAAATCGGATGGCTGCATTTTTGATGAACTCTTCTGCAGCCGTCCGAGACGTGTTGTCTGTGCCATTCTTCAGGATGTTTTTCAGCATCTCGTCTCTCACATCCTCGTCTGCTGTCGACGTAAAATCATAGGCGAAATCTTTGAGACCTGCATCCAGCGTTTTGCGTTGCCCTTGCGCCTTTTCCGCTATCTCGACGAGATAATCCCAGTTCAGAACATCACAGGCGCGTTTCGGCGGGTCTTTCTCTTTCTCTTTCTTCATTCTCACCTAGTTTATACGCCACGCTTTCAGGTTTGAGGAAGTGTGCGACGTGATTCTTTGGTGTGTTGCCTGAGCAGGGTTGGAAGACGGTCGCCTGTGTCGCTGAGTGAAAAGTTAGTAGCGTCACACGCAGAGTTGACGTTCTCTGCTGGCCGAGACTAACCTGCTCTTATGGGTGACTCGGGGCTATCTATAGATGTAACCCGCGGCGCTATCGAGTACGCAGAGCAGAAGTTTCTGAGGCTGATTGGGCAGGACGCCGAAAGCAAAGAACTGGCAAATTGGTTCAGGAGTTTACATCAAACGGCTCTGAGCCAAACAGCGTGGATGCCTTGCTTGGGCATGCGGGATCCTTTGCCTTTCGAAGGCATTTATCAGCCGAATCGAATCTTCGTCTGTCCAGATGAGAATGAGGTGGATGCGGAGTATTCGTTCGCTCAAGACAGGGTCAGCCGCTCCATCTTGCGCGGACTCAATCAGAAGCCGATTACAGTTGAGGAATTCCTCAAGCGCGATCAGGACGCACTAATTTTCGGTTTCCCAGGCTGGGGAAAGACAACGTTGCTGCACCATATCTTTCGCTCAACCGTCAAGACAGACGAGATTTTGCCTGTACTAATCAGTCTGCGCCGACCGACTGCCGTTGATGATCTCGAACGTTTCGTGGACGCGTGTTCACGCATTCAAAAGAAGCAACACAGAGCTTGCACGTTGCTACTTGTGGACGGCTACGACGAGGTCAGTCACGAGCAGCGAAAACGGGTGGCGGAAGCTCTTGTGAAATTCCAAGCCCAACGAGCTGGCAAGTTCTATTTGACATGCCGCGAATATTACCAAGTCGGTCTGCTAAACGCTCCGGAGGTGCGTCTCGACCGCTTCACAAGAGACGACCAAATCCGTTTCGTAAAAGTGTTCCTGTCGAATTTTGCGATCATGCGCGACGATCCCGAGACTGTTGTGAGCCAACTGGAGGTTCGTGGCTTCAAAGGGTTTCTGTCTCACCCCTTGCTGTTGACTCTCGCTTGCATTGTCAGAACAAGCTCTACCAGCCTTCAGCCTCGCAGTGCGTTGCGACTTTTGGAGCGCGCATTGGAAGTGCTATGTCATAAGTGGGACGAACATAAACAGGTTGACAGGACAAGTACAACACCACTGGATGGCTATGATCGTGTTCGCATACTCAAGCACATCGCGTATCGAACTACGTCGCCTTTCGTGAAGCAACAAAAGGCAGAGGAGATCGCTAAACGAGAATTGATGCGTCTGGGATGGGAAAAAGTAGAGCCGCGTACGGTGTTACTTGAAATCGCGCGATTCTACGGTATTCTCGTCCCTGCTGAGGACGGCTATGAGTTCGTACACAGGACCATCCATGACTTTCTCGCAGCGAAACAATGGGTAGAGTCTGGAGACTTCGCAAAACAGTACAACTTTGAGTGGAACGCACGCACTGGTTATGCAGCTTGCCTTAGCGATGACGCGACAGATGTGCTCAAGAAAGCACTTGAATCTCACCTTGGATTGCCAGCCGCGACTGAGATCATAGGAAACTATGCAGCTTTCGATTACCCAACTATCGCGGACGCCGTTATCAAGTACTTCTACGACTTTGGGGGAGTGGTACAGTACAACCGCCGTGAGGAATCGGAAAGAGACAGGTACTATGGGCAGCGCATCGAGGGGCAACTGAGCAGTGATTTCATCAGATTGGCAAACGCAGAATTTCTTGACGTCCTCGTTGGGCGCTGCTGCACACCTAACACCAAAGTGTCGAATCTTCTTGTCGCTTATGCAGTAACAGAACTGTATGGGAGAATGTTGAAGTTGCAGCCAGCGACGTACGACAAGGCAGTCGCAGCGTACAAGACCGAGTTGATTACTTTCGCTGTCCCGGGCGCAAAGGAAGCTCAGCTAAAGCTTCTTAATCCTGTTCTTGAAAACCGAATGAAGGATTACAAACCTTCCAGCAGCTAGTCGGAGGCGGATCGCGTGAATAACGCGTGGCCGTTTGAATTTCGGGAGCGCATGCGTCACTTCGAAGGACGGAGGGAACCTAGGCCCGGCGAGGCGGCGGTTTCCTTCAAAGTTCGAGTCAGTTCAGGATGTTTCCACCGCGAGCACTCCCCAAATGCCTACGTAGTGATCGACGAGAACCTCAAGAGCCTCGCTAAGACCGGAACGCTCCTCGCGTTTGAAGAGCACGAAAGCGGCCCCGAAATCCTAGCGTACGTGGTTCTCGCAGCGGCGGGTGTCAACCTCGCCGCGCAGGTCATCAACCTGGTCACAGCGATCATCAAGGGCAGGTCTGAAGGTATCAAGAAGGGTGACCATCCAACAGACCCGCTGCACTTGATCGTGCGTCGCGTCCACAACGCGGAAGGATTTCGCGAGGAGCAAGTTCTCACGATCGGACACACAGAAGCCATCGACGAGGCAAAGCTACAGCAGCATCTCACCGATGCACTCCGAAAGCTCCTCAAAGAGAGCGAGCCCCTGGAGCCAAAGGCGGCTGACCCCAAATCAGCCGCGCGGAAGAAGACGAAGAAGCCACCTCAGCGCCAGAAGAGGAAATGAAGGTCCCGTGGGGCGGTGCGGCCACTCCACCACGGTAGCCTTCTCGTCCGCCATGTGAACAGGGAAAGGCAACTCGCGTATCCTTCCACCAAGAGTGACCAGTCCTGACGTGGGGTTTTCATTGCGCTGTCTCGCCCGCCCGTGGACCGAGTATCCGTCCCAGAGCCATCCCGTCGACCACGGTTGCTGCGCAATCTTCGAGGTAATAGCGCAGTAGTGACACGGTGTCTCCGTCGGCCGCTTCAATTCTGTCCAAGTGACATGACAGACATTGCATGGATGCCTGCGCGGACGACAGCAGATTGCGAACCAGCAAATGTGGCGAAACCACGTGGCCGAGTTGTTCATCGGACAGAACTCCGTTGTAAGAGCTTTTGGCCGGCCACAACCAGATCGAAAGTTCGCCGAGGTAGACCGTCGCTCGCACGCTCTCGATCTCTATCTCCCCTGCAGATTGCGGCCCGCAGAAACGGACGAGTGGATAAAAGCGCTCTCGTATCAGTTGCACGATATGCTTGTTCATCAGTTTCCTCCCGATCTACTCAATCGATCCGATTCTTGCTTAATGATGGGCTGCTTTTCCATGCCTGCTCTCGCGGCGCGTTTAGAGGCTAATTCCGTGGCCGTTGAGGTTGAGTCCGCTGCCGGTGGGAGATTGTGCGTTTTCCGCGACGGACTGCGTGAGCGAGTGGCCCACTTGTTCAAGCGCATTTTCGCGTGTGATGGGCTGCGCGTGCCGGTCAAAGAACTGGCCTTGGCTGTCGATGTGTAACCAGTGGTGGGTTTCAGGATGTTGGTAGCTGTGGATGCCGTCGGTTTCGCGTTGCCACTTGTAGACCTGGGCTTCTGTTGGAAGAGCTGTTTCGATCGGGCCATACTGGCGGTTGCGCTCCGCTTGATCGGGAGTGGGCGGAGATTGTTGTTCCGGCTGCAATTCATTGTGGTGTTGCACAGTCTGCTCCTTTGGAGTTTGGGATTGTGAATGGGCAGGGGCTGCCTTATGAAAATCGAGGGCGGAGGTTTTGCTCACATCGGTGCTGAGGCGCTGGGCAAGAGTGGCGGCATCGTTGGTGTAAATGTGGGCGTCCTGCGACGCGCGGGAGACGGAGACGTAGGCAAAGCGGGGGTTGAGGAGTTCGGAGAACAATTTGGTGTCCATATTGATGAGGACGCGGTTTTCGGTCAAACCCTGGGAACTGTGGCTGGTGACGGCATAGCCGTGATCGAAGTGCCGCATCCGAGCAGGGTCGAAATTGACGGTTCGTTCATCTTCCATTTTCACAGTCAAGCGATTGTCATTGCGGATGGCTTCGATCCGGCCGCGATCACGGTTGTGCACGTCGAGATCCTTATTATTGTGCGTGAACTGGATGCGATCGCCGGTGGAGAACTCACGCGGAAGGCTGGTGTAAACATTGACTCCGCGCAAACGCTGCGGATCGTAGGCCACCTGCTGGCCATCTGCTCGGGCAACGGTGACTCGATTGTTGGCGGGATCGGTCGCGACGACCGTGGTGTAGCTGTTTCTTTCCAGGCCCAGCTGTTGGCTGCCACGAATGTACTGCACGGTGTCGCCGGGGTTGTACCTGACGGCCCACGCTCGATCTGCGCCGGTCATGTCGTTTCGAGCCACGAGCACCGGAAAAGAAACATTCTCTTTTCCAAGTGCGCCAGAGGCTTGTAACTCGGCCCTTACGGCCTGATTGATGTCTCGCCGGGAAGCGTTGTCGGGAGAGACGATCAAAGTCTTTTCGGGGTTCGAGGCGTAGTCCCTGGCAATGGCGGCAATGCGCTCTTGCGGATTGGAAATCTCGGTGATGCGCCCCTGAGCTTGCAACAGGGAGATGCCGGCGTGGGTCTCATTCCTGGCAAGATGTTCGACGGCTTTTAGGAGTTCGGGGTCTTTCTGCCGAACGATCTGGTCGAGTTGGGCAGTTCGCATTCCGGCGTCTTGGAGTTGCTCAAAGGGTTTTCCCGCATCTACAGCTTGATGTTGCCGCGTGTCTCCGATGAGCAAGACCCGATCTTGCGGGCCTAGCCGGTCGAGGAAGTCCTTCATCTGCTGGGTGCTGGTCAGACTGGACTCATCAATCAGGAAAAGGCGGCGGTTAGCCGGGTCGTCACGGTTGGTCTGGGCCTGCTCGCGGGTTCCCATCGCCAAATAGGCTTGCAAGGTGTCGGCGGAGATGCCAGCGGCCTGGCGCAGCTGGTGAGCGGCGCGTGCGGTCGGGGCGAAGCCCGCGACAGTGTAGCCGTTGCGCTGGGCAGCTTCGCGGATGGCTGCGAGAGCGGTGGTCTTTCCAGCCCCCGCGAGTCCCTGCAAACCGTGGATTTGATCTCTTGAGGTCAGTATCTCCTCGATGACACGGCGCTGGGCCGGGTTCAAAAACTCAATCGCAGCGGCGTGAGACGCAGCGCGTTGTTCGCTCATG
>Ga0210383_10002864_pt1 | contig 15539 bp, 8 predicted proteins | sample IncBWC14OmetaG_FD_160072 | JGI IMG/M metagenome (GOLD analysis project Ga0210383, IMG submission 160072) | Forest soil microbial communities from Barre Woods Harvard Forest LTER site, Petersham, Massachusetts, United States - Inc-BW-C-14-O ...
AGCGTGGCCGACAGCAAAATCATCCGGCCCGTCGCCGGCCGTCTTTTCGCCAACGGCTTCTCGCTCTCAAACAACGCCATGCTTGCTGTAACTATCTCCACCATGGATCGCCCGTTCGAACTCTTTGCCGCTTCGAGCGGCACCTTGACGCGCCTGACGCACGTCAACGATGCATGGCTCTCGCAATTCAAGCTTTCCCCCGGTGAGTATGTCTCCTTCAAATCCAAGGACGGCACCACAGTCCACGGCTACCTTTATAAGCCGCTGGATTACGTATCCGGGAAAAAATACCCCACCCTCCTGCGTCCTCATGGGGGACCGGTCTGGGCTTACTACGCGGAGTTTCAGGATCTCGGCCAGCTTCTGGCCGCCAATGGTTACGTGGTGCTGCTCCCCAATCCGCGCGGCTCGTCCGGCTACGGTCTCGGTTACGCAAAAGCTATCTTTGCCGATTGGGGCAATAAGGATTTTCAGGACGACATGGCGATCGTGGATTACTCCATCGCGCAGGGGCTCACCGACCCGGACAAATTGGGCGTAGGCGGCTGGTCCTACGGCGGCATCTCTACCGACTTCATCATCGGCCAGACCAACCGTTTCAAGGCCGCCATCTCCGGTGCGGGCGCGGCGGAGTTCACCAGCCTATGGGGACACGATCAATACGTTCTCGATTACATCACCGAACTCGGCTATCCCTGGGAAAACCGCGCCGTGTGGGACCGCGTCGCGCCGTTGTATAAGATGAAGAACATCCTCACGCCAACGCTGTTCGTGGGCGGCAACATCGATTGGAACGTGCCCATCCTTGGTGGAGAGCAGATGTACGAGTCGCTGAAAGCCCTCGGGCGCGAAACCGAACTAGTGGTCTACCCCGACGAATACCACGAGTTTACGACCCCGTCGCACATCAAAGACCTGCACGAACGCTATTTAGCCTGGTACGGCCACTACGTCAAAGCCGACGGCACCCCGGCCCGTCCTCCAGAAAAGCCGCCAACAGAAAGCAAGTCCACCAAATAGATTTTTGCCCAATGTAGGGGCGGGGCTTGCCCCGCCTTCTTGGGTTCCTCTTGCATTCGCGGACGGCATTCTGAGGCGTCCGCCAATTTAATGTGTTTTATGAATGAACGGCCGAGCATGCGCCGCACCCTTCGCTTCTGGCGCGCGGCTCAGAACTCCAGCCGCAGCTGAAACGCAATCATCCGCGGCGTGCTATCGCCACCCAATCCGACGCCAAGAAGCCCGGTCGGTGGGGAAGTCGCGTACGTAAGCGCTCCAAACCCGGTCTGGGTAGACGGCTTGCCCGGAATCCCCGCAAGCACCATGCTTGGCAGCCCGAAATTCGCATGGTTGAATACATTGAAGAACTGCACGTCGAAGCGCAACTTCACTCGCTCCGTCAAAGGGAACCACTTCGTCAAATAGAAATCGCTCCACGTAAAATCAGGTCCCCGCAGCGCATTGCGCCCGAGATTTCCGAATTGACAAGTCTTTGGACTGTCGCCTCCAACGCACGCGCCGGTACTTGGGTCCACCGTCGAGACAAAGGCGTTGGGATTCAGCCACTGCACGGTGCCCGGTTGCGTCACGCCTGGAATGGGATGGTGCTCGTACAGCGGGACGTCCGGAACGACGCTTGCGAATTGCGGCCCGCTTCCATTCACGATCCCATTTCCCTTCGCCGAATAGGGCGTACTCAAAACCGAAAACGGAATTCCACTGTGCCAAAACACCGTCCCCGACACTTGCCATCCGTTCAATGCGTAGCCAAGCGGCCGATTCCGCACCTTAATAGGCAGCAAATAGACGTATTGCGCATTGAGATTGTTGCGGATGTCGTAGTCACACGGACCATAGTCTCGCGCCAGGTCGCCCGGCAGTGGCGATAGGATTCCTCCCGCCGAGAATTGCAGAAATCCGCCGTTGGAAACGGTGTCCATGCAACGGCTCCAGGTGTAGTTCAATTGACCCATGAACCCGCTTCCAAAGCGCTTCATGGCGGTTACTTGTAAACCGTTGTAGTGGCTGTTGGCGCCGGTGGAAAATTGCGTCACCGCGCCGAAGCGTGGATCGGTGGATTCCTCATAAGGAAACGGCGCGAAGCAGCCGTCGCAAACCGTTTGATACCCATTCACTTGCGTAAGGTAAGGCTGGTTGACGGCGCGAGTGCCAACATACTGCGCGCGAATGTTCCCGGTTGAGCCTAACTGGTGCTCCAGTCCAAGACTCCACTCCATAAAATACGGTGCATGGAGTTCTCCGCTGGGCACCGCCGTGATGGCTACTGGAGGAGGGCAGGTTGCCGGATTCGCTTGTGCGGACGCGCACGAAAGCTCGCCTTGTGCAAAGCCCGAACGAAAGGTTTGATTCGCCGCTACAGTTGCGTCGACCGCACTGCCCGGAACTCCCGGCGCAATGGATGTGCCACCAACGGTTCCCAGAAGTCCGCCCTGAAAAGTCTGCACGTAGGGAGGATTCACACCAACCACATCAGCGATGCTACCGGGCAGAAGGTCGCTAAAAAGTCCGAAACCGGCGCGCAGAACGGTCTTGGGTTCAAACTGCCAGGCAATCGCGGTTCTGGGTTGCAGAATCGCAAGGGGCGTCGAGAAAAATACATTGCCGAGCCCTTTCTGGATCGTTGCGTTCAAAGGCTGGTTCACATCATGCGAGATGGAATCAAAAGAGCCAGTGAGCCGTGCGATTTGTTGATGCGGGTTCAGCGGATTGGAGTTCAGTGTATCGCGTATGCCGAAGGTCCACGTCAGCTGGCGAGCCACCTTCCAGGTGTCCTGCACGTATAAATCGAGATTGAGAAAATCAAAGGGTCCGTTCGCGGATGTCGGAAAGGTTTTCGTCGCCGTGGATGCGACTCCATAAATGTATTGCGGCAAGGTGGTGTAGGTAACCGTGGGCACCGAACCCTCGCCGAAGTCATAGTCGTTCAGTCGAAAAATTCGCGTATTCGTGCCGACGCGGAGTTCGTGCGCTCCATGGCTCCAGGCAAGATTGTCGTTTATAAAGAACCGTGTGGCGCGTCTTCCCTGAATCCACGTGCTGTCCAGCCCTCCGAGCGTAGTGAAAGGAGCGTTCGCGCCGCTGCCTTGCAACACGATGGGAAACGCGGAAAGTGTTTGTTGAAGATCGCTGGGGCCAAACAAGCTCCCGTACCAGGAAAACGCCGGATTGAAATAATTCACCAGGTTCTGCGAGAAGGCGTGTGTGTATCCCGCCGCAAACGAATAAAGAGGCTGCGGGGAAATTGCGTTAAAAAGAGGATTTATCGGATCGGTATAGGCCGCCTGCAGCCCGTTGTCGGTCTGAAAGCGGAACCAGGTCGTGTTTTTCTCGTCGACGTTGTAATCGATGCGAACCGTCTGCACCTGTTCGTGATCGTCGCTCGAATGCGAAACACTCTGTCGGTCCGCGCATCCGTTTCCGTCATTCGGAATTGAGGGCGTAACGCCCCCTGCGTCAAACGGACACCCCAGCACGGCCAGAGGTGTTCCGTTGGTGTTCCCGTACAGAGAAAACATCTTCCGATAAAACGCCACCGACTGCGGCGAAGGCTGATATACCGAACCCGTGACGGAATCGGTTCCACCCAGAGGAAGTTGTTGCAAAACGTAATTCTGGAACGCCGGAGTGGGCACGGTAGCGGCCGTCACGATGGGAAGCGCAATGCGAACCCACTCGCTGTCGAAAAAGAAAAACAGTTTGTCGGGAACAATCGGCCCACCGGCACTGCCTCCAAAGTGGTTCACCGTCGATCGCGGTTTGTGATTTCCTGGCGTGGCATTGGTGAAATAATCGGCGGCATTAAACTTCGAGCCGTTCCACAACTCGTAAAGATTCCCATGAAACTTGTTCGAACCGGATTTGGTGACGTAGTTGACCTGTGACGCCCCGTAACGTCCCTGGTCGACAGCGTACGAAAGCGTATTGACCGTAACTTCCGCAATCGAATTCAGTCCCAGCACTAGGTTCGTCGACAGTCCACTGTTCAGATTCGTCAGCGGATCGTTCGTTTCCAGCCCATCCACGATATAGCCGTTGGAAACCGCGGGCAGTCCATTGAACTCAACGTTGCCGTATCCATTCGTGCTGCCGACAAAATCATTGCCGCCGCCCGCCGTATTGATGAGCGCGCCCGCGGCAAATTGAAGCGGGTAAGTCAGATCGCCGCCGGGATTCGGAAGATTCTCCAGCGCTGCGGCACTCAGATTCGTGGATGTGTTCGCATTTCCCGGATTGATGAGTGGTGGCTCACCGGTAACCTCGACCGATTGTTTGTTTTCCGCGACCTTCAGAGTGAAATTGACGGTCTGTTTCTGCCCCAGGCCCGCAAGCACATTGTCATTCTGTTGCGCGTCGAAGCCTGGCGCTTCCACTTTGACCGAGTAAGCATCTGGCTTGAGTTGGGGAAAATTGAAGCGCCCATCGCTATCGGTCTTGGCGACCCGCTGCAGGTGTGTTTCGAGGTTCGTGATGGTGACCGTGGCGCCGACAATCGCCGCATTACTCGCGTCCGTAACCTGCCCAACGATGGCACTGGTGGTTTCTCCCTGCGCCAGCGTCTCCGCTGGAAAAACGGCGAAGTAAATAGTCGCACAAGCCAGTCCGTAAACCCAGATTCGCGCCCCGCGATAGCGTTTCGAATTAACCAGCATTGCCAGCCAATATTAACCATAGTTAAGTGGGTAAGTAAACGTCGATTAATATAGACGGTAATTGTAGGGGCGGCTTTATGCGCCTACTTGGGTTCGGTGGGTGCCCCATACGCCGGTTTCGCGTGTGGGTCTTGGGTTTCTGCTGCCTTTTGTAGCGGCCACTTGTTTATGGCGCTCTCGCCGAGACGACACCAGCCGCAAACTGTCTGCACAAAAAACAACCCCCACCGTTTCCGGTGGGGGCGTCCCAACCTCAAACTTCTTCTACCGCGATTTACTTCCCGATCTTCTGTCCAATCACTTCCCCGGAGACGATAATCTCCACCCGGCGGTTTTTCTGCCTTCCCGCAGCCGTGGAATTGTCCGCCACCGGCATGGCTTCTCCGAAGCCCCGTGCCGTCACCGTATCCGCCGATAGTCCCTGGGTGACTAGGTAATCTCTCACCGTGTTGGCGCGCTGATCGGAAAGTTTCATGTTGAAGTCGGCGCTGCCAGTGCTGTCGGTGAACCCTTCCACCGCCAGATTGAGTCCCGGATGCGCCAGGATGATCCCGGAAAGCTTCGCCAACTTGATCTGAGCTTCCTGCCGCAGGTTGTACTTGCCGGTGTCAAACAGCACGTCCGCCATGTTTACAACCAACCCGCGCGGTGTGTCGGTAGTCTCCAGCACGCGGTTGAACTGTTCCAGAAGCGACGCCCGCAATGCAGCTGCCTGCTGTCTCGCCCGTTCGGCATCCGCTTGAGCCGCTTCTTGTTTCGCTCGCAGCGCCGCTTGTTCGGCCGCCGCCGCATCGGCAGCGGACTTTGCTCTCATCGCCGCCGCATCCGCTTCTGCCTTCATCTGCGCTTCTTTTGCGGCCGTCAATTCGGCTTGGCGCCGTGCCTCTGCTGCTGCAGTTGCATCCGCTTCCGCTTTGGCCTTTGCTGCCGCCGCGGCTGCTGCGGCCTGGCGTTCCCTTGCAATGCGCTCTGCGTCCTGCTTCTGCACGGAGAGCGCGCGCGAATCCTCGGCAAACTGTATCGTCTGCCGTGCAGTGGACACGATCGTCTTCTTATCCGCCTTGCTGGCTAGCTCGTTTTCCATCATCTTCAGACTGGAATCCGCTTTCCCGTAAATATCTGGCGCATACTGGTCCGCGCGCTGCGATTTCGCGATATCCACGGCGTTGCGCGCTTCGTAGACTTCCAGCGGAGTGGTCTTCAAATCCGGCGTCAGTGCCAGGGGATTGCCCAGCTTGGCGTACTGGCCGCGCACCATCAGCTTGTAATCGCTGTCCGGATAAATCTTCCCCTTGGTATTCTTCTTGGTGTCGTTTTCCAGCACCACTTCTTCGCTCGGTAGGCGCACGGCGCTATATGGTTCAGCCGTTACGATCATGGCGAACGTCTGAAGTTGGGTAGTTACCTTCAGCTTGCCGTTGCCATTTTTGTCCAGCACGATCTCGCCAAGGTTGCTTGTGCGGCCATCGGGAGAAATAGCCCAGAGGACGTAGGTCAAAAATTCCGTTCCGATCGTGGAAGGTTGCGGGAGCCCTATCAAGTTGATCTCAATCTCCGTGATTCCAGTCTTCGCTTGGACCTTCGCCTCACCGGAGGCTTGGCCCGCCAGGCTCGTGCCGGTAAACACCACTTTCGTGGCGCCACCGCCGACAACGTAGCCGATGGCTTTAATCTTCTTGCTGGTCACAGCCGAGGCTGGGACGTTGGGTTCTTGGTCCTGTGCCATGACGGTGCCCGCCAGAGCCAGCGCTCCGAACAGGACCATACCCAGTGCCGTTTTTGTGCGTCGCATAGTTTTCTCCATTGTCGTTGGCCAGTGGGGCGGTTTCCGTTGGGACTGGCTGCGGGTGCGATTCTATAACAGATTGGTCATTTCACTGCCCACAAATGGACGTAGCGGAAAGATACTTTAGGATCTCGCCGTGGTAACGCTAATTTAACCGAATATTCGCACGGCCAGCCCGGCGATGATGCCAAGCACGGATACTGCGCCGAAGGTCGCCCCTGCCACTGGCCACGAAATCGTCTTTCCGACGACCGCCGCGGAATAGACGCTATAGATTCCAAGCGTGCATAAAATCACCGCCACATACGGCAGCGGCACGCCACGAGTCATCGCGATGTAAGCGATCACCACATCGAATGCCATCGGCACCGGAAGAAACGCGCCGATGATCGCGACAACCAATATTCCTACCATGGAAACCTGCGCTTGCATCGCCTGCGCCGGAACGAGTTCAATTACAAACGCCCCGAGAACCGCCGCGAGCAGCATCAATGGAAATCCCACGCGAAACACTTCCCAGAAACTTTTCGCGTACGCCGCCAGCGTATTGCGCAGCGCCTGTCCCCAGGTAAGGCCCTCCCTGAAATCGATCGGACATTCCACCGTGGGTTGCGCTTCCGTCTTCTCGCGCGACGCTACCAGCGGTGCAAAACCAAAAATCAGCACCAGCACGGTTGCCAGCTTCAGCAAAGCCAGTTGCACTGGAAAAAGCGCGAAGGTCATTGCCAGCACCACTACGTTCAGCGCCGGCGAACTGAACATGGCCGCCAGCACGGACTCCGTGCTCATTCCCGACTTGTACAATCCCCGCCCGATCGGAGCCACGCAATTCGCGCACACACCCAATGGCATCCCCGTAAGCATGCCCAGCAGCGCATTCAGTTGCTTCGACTTGGTGCGCCTGCGAGGAAGTGTAGCCAGGAAAGTCAGCGCCGCCGGGCCAAAGAAAAACGCAAACGTCATTCCGATGCGGTTTGCGTTCAACCAGTTGATCGAGGTCCGCCAAACCCTTTGCGGCAACGGCATCGCCACATCCACGGGATACAGCGTATCGAAAGTGATCGCTCCGCTAGCCTTTACCTTTGCTCCCGCGTGATATTTCTTCATCAACGATGGATAGCGCGAATCGATCCAGAAAATGCCGCCGATGGTAGCCAGCAACACCATCGCAATCACGCGATTTCGCCCCATGCCAGTTCGTACACCGGATACGGGCATACTAACCGCCGCCGTAGATGCAGACATAAATTCCTCCTGGAGACAAGGCTTACGAGGATCCGAAGAATGCAGGAACTGTAGTGGCAACGTCACAAGCGGGAAATAGTGGAAAACAACTAGTGTCAGCGAGCTTCGTGTAGGAGCGCAGCATTGCTGCGCCCCATGTCCGCAGGATGAATTGTGTTTGCGTCAGTTTTCCTTCTTTTCTACAGCCCGTCGCGTTCCAACGCACTCCGCCAACTCACGCGTAAAACTGAAACCCCTTCCAAAACTCCGGCCAGCCACCAATCGGCGACCCGCACACGAATATGTCCGGGTGCTCTAGCGTTTCCTCATTCTGAACGCCATCATTGTTCCCGGTATGCCCCGCCAATCGGCACGCGGCAAAATGCGCCTCCACGAATTCCCTCGGAAAGCCCACTACGATTAATGTTTCGGGCGCGGGTTCCCCGTAACCGCGTTCCCAGGATGAATTCACCCCGCTGAGCGCGCGTGGCAAGCCGTATTTCTCGCCGTAAAGATTCAGTGCGCCAACTTCGCCGTAATTGCCCGCCAGTATTCCGACTCTGCTTCGTTCTTCCACGGGAAAGGAATCGCGAATCTTCGCAATACGCTCTACGAATTCCGGCCAGCCAATCTCCTCGCGCAACGCGCCATCCACGCGAATCGCGAATCTCCACCACGCTGAATTCACCGGCGCTATCGGCAAAGCAAACGCCGCGCCTACACCAATATCGAGCACCAACGCTGTGGCAAGAATTGTCCTCGCCCATCGAGCACGCTTCTTCTCAATCGATCCCAGCCACTCCTCGCCCCACACCGCGCCTGCCGCGTACAGCATCGGATACGCCGGCGCCAGGTAGTAGTCACGCCCTTTCGCAACCACAAACAACAGCAGGGTAATCACGTAAGCCCAACCCAACAGACGATAATCCCTTCCACGCTCGGTAAAAAAATAAAAGTACAAACCCGCGACGGCCAGCGGAAACGCCAGCAGCGTCACCTCCAACTGATCGGGCAAAAAATTGGCGGTCAGCCCTTCCCCCACGTCACGCGTATGGATGAACCGAAGAAATCGCAACGAGACAAACTGATGCCGCGCTTGCCACAAAAAATTTGGCAAAAAAATCACCAGCGCGGTGGCCTTGCCGAGCCAAAACCATTTGCCGCGCAAATAGTTTCGCGCCGGAGTCAACAATATGCCTCCCCCGATACCCCCCGCGAAAAACAGCATGGTGTACTTCGACAGCATCCCCAGCCCAGCCGCGGCGCCAATCGCCACCCACCATCGGGCGTCCTTCGTGCGCAACAGTCGCACCAGAAAGTACGCAGTCATTACCCAACAAACGTAATCAAAGGAGATGTACTGCATCAGCGCGCCGCCACCAAGGCAGAAGGGAACTCCTGCCAACGCCGCGATCAACTGGGCCCAGCGTCCGCCGCCCAGTTCCTTCGCCATCAATCCCGTCAACACCACCGCAATGGCCTGTACCAATGCGGCAAAGAAACGGAATCCCACCAGCGAAGTCCCAAACAGCTCCAGCGCAATGCGCCCCAAAAACGGCGTCACCGGCGGATACGACACATAACCCCACGCCAGATGCCGCGCATCTTCCAGCACCGCAAGCTCGTCGCGATTGAATCCGTAGCGATTCCCAGTTAGAACGTGGACGACGATCGTCGCAATCCCAAGGTACGCGAGCAGGGAAGTATCCCGCAGCCAGAAGTTCTGTTTGTCTTCTAATTCCATGGCGCCCAATCGAGCTCTATTCCACTCCTCTCGGTGAATTCCTTCGCTCCCACTAAATCAGCAATCGCACACTTCCGCCACACATCATTTGCCCTCGTCCACCGCCCGCGTTATTCTCCCAACCATTGCGCCGAAACATTGCAAACTCAATTTTTCATGAGGTAAAGATGCGTCTGTCATTGCACGCCAAAGTATTCTTGTTTGTCGCCATCCTGCTGTCAGTCACGCTTCCCATCGCCGCACAACAATACGATCCCAAACTTTTCAATGACATGCGCTGGCGGTGCATCGGACCCTTCCGCGCCGGCCGCACCGTAGCCATCTCCGGTGTGCCCCATCAACCCAACGTGTTTTACATGGCGGCGGTGAACGGCGGCGTTTGGAAGACCACCGACTTCGGCAACACCTGGTTCCCCATTTTCGATTCGCAAACCTCCGGCTCCGTGGGCGCGCTCGCGGTCGCTCCATCCGATCCCAACATTATTTACGTAGGAAGCGGCGAAGGATTGCAACGTCCCGACCTAGCCGTCGGTGACGGTTTCTACAAATCCATCGATGCGGGCAGAACCTGGACGCATCTCGGTCTTCGCGATGCGCAGCAGATTACCGCAATCGTGGTCGATCCCGTAAACCCGGACCGCGTTTTCGTCGCGGTTGAGGGTCATCCTTATGGACCCAACGCTGAGCGCGGCGTTTTTCGCTCCCTCGATGGCGGCAAAACGTTCGAAAAAGTTCTCTACAGGGATGAAAACACCGGTGCCGCCGATCTCGTCATGGATCCCTCGGACGCGCAAACTCTATACGCCGCGCTCTGGGCGGCCCGCGTCGCGCCTTGGGAAATTCGCAGCGGGGAATCCTTCGTGATTCCTGGCAGCGGGCTGTATCGCTCCACCGACGGCGGCACCACGTGGGCTTCACTAACGAAGGGACTTCCCACCGGCGAGGATGGCCTCGCGCGCATCGGCATCGCCATCGCGCGCAGCAATCCTTCCTGGATATACCTGACCGTCGAATCCAGCAAAAATCCCGGCATCTATTTTTCCTCTGACCGCGGTGATTCCTGGCAGCAGGTCAATTCCGATCATCGCATCGGCGGACGAGGCCCAGGCGCCATGGGCATCGCCGTCGCACCCGATCATCCCGAAACCATCTACGTCGCCAACACCACGACTTGGAAATCCACCGACGGCGGGAAAACGTTCACCGGCTTCAAGGGCGCGCCTGGCGGTGACGACTACCAGCGCATCTGGATCAATCCTGAGAATCCGCAGATCATCGCGCTTACCGCGGATCAGGGTGCGGTAGTCAGCGTCAACGGCGGCGCCACCTGGAGTTCCTGGTACAACCAGCCGACCGCGCAGTTTTATCACGTCACAACCGACAATCGTTTTCCCTACTGGGTCTATGGCGCTCAGCAGGAGAGTGGTAGCGTCGCCACACTTAGCCGCAGTGACTACGGCGAAATCTCTTTCCGCGAATGGGGCCTTCCCGGCGTTTTCGAGTACGGCTACATCGCTGTCGATCCCAACGATCCGAATCTCGTGTATGGCGCAAGACTCACACGCACGCGCCAGGACATCGGCGAATATGCGGACATCGCGCCGGAACCCATTCGCCGCGGCGAATATCGCTACGACCGCACGCTGCCCGTTGTTTTCTCTCCGCTCGATTCCAGAACGCTCTACTTCGCGGCCAACGTGCTTTTCAAGACCACCGATCAAGGCCGCAGTTGGACCGCTATGAGCCCCGACCTGACACGCGAGTCCTACGATCCACCCGCGAATCTCGGAGCATTCGCCGCAGGTGACCCGGAAAAAGGCAAGCATCGCGGCGTAATCTACGCGGTCGCCCCATCCTACAAAGAGCCGGACACAATTTGGGTCGGCACCGACGACGGCTTGATCCAGATCACCCGCGATGCCGGGAAAACCTGGAAAAACGTCACCCCGCCCCAGCTAAAGCCATGGAGCAAGGTTTCGATCATCGAAGCCTCGCACTTTGATCCAGCCACCGCTTACGTCGCCATCAACAGTTTTCGCCTCGACGATCTTCATCCGCACATTTACCGCACACGCGACTACGGCGCCACCTGGCAGGAGATTGTCTCAGGCATCCCCCAAAATTCAGCCGATAGCAATTCCATGAGCATCAATTCGGTAACCAACGTAATACGCGAAGATCCCCTCCGTCGCGGGCTACTCTTCGCCGGTACCGAAACCTCCGTATACGTTTCGTTTAACGACGGCGAGTCCTGGCAGCCGCTCCAGTTGAACCTTCCGCACACCTCCATGCGCGATTTAACCATCCACGGTGATGATCTCATCGTCGCCACCCACGGCCGCTCTTTCTGGATCCTCGATGACATCAACCCGCTTCGCCAACTCTCCGATGACGTCGCGAAAGCCGGCGTGCAACTTTTCTTTCCACAACAGGCCATCCGCGTTCGATGGAATCGCAATCCCGATACGCCGTTGCCTCCCGAAGTTCCCGCCGGAAAAAATCCTCCGGACGGCGCCATCATCGATTACTACCTTGCGCGCGATGCCAAAGGGCCAGTCGCACTGGAAGTCCTCGATGAAAAAGGCGCCCTCGTTCGTCGCTACTCCAGCGCCGATCAGCCGGATTCCCTTGAAGAACTGGCTGGCGAACATCCCATCCCGATGTACTGGGTGCGCCCGCCGCAAATTCTTTCTGCGCTGGCAGGCATGCATCGCTTTGTCTGGAATCTGCACTACACTCCGCCGCAGGCCCTCGAATACGAGTTTCCGATTTCCGCGATTTTGCGCGACACTCCGAAGTACCCCCTGGGAACCTGGGCGCTACCCGGCGAGTACACTCTAAAGCTCACTGTCGAAGGCCAGAGCCACACGCAACCGCTACGCCTGGTGATGGATCCACGCATCAAAACGTCCGCCGAGGATCTTCGCAAGCAATTCGATATGCAAACCGCGGCCGTCGAGGGTATGAACGACAGCTACGAATCCCTCGAACAAGTGAAATCCATCCGTGCTCAACTTACCGACCTGGCACCTAAAATAAAAAATAACGCGAAGCTCTTCGAAGCGCTCACTGCCCTGGGCAAGCAATGTGCCGGTCTAGCGGGCGCAACGCAAACCAGCTTCTACGGGGTCCCAACTGCTGGCCGCCAACCGGAAAACTTCTCCACCTTAAACCAGCACTTTTCGGCGATCCTCACCGTCGCCGACAGCGCCGACGCCGCTCCTACCACGCAGGCGCAAACCGCCTTGCAGCAACTCGAGGGCGATGCAGCCCCGATTCGAAAGCAATGGGCTTCGATCCGCGATCAAGACATTCCCTCCATCAACAAATCGCTGAAAAAGTCCAAACTCCCGGAACTCTACCCCAAAAAGCCCTTAGCCGAAAAACTAGGTGGGGCCTCGGGTGGCGACGACGAACCATAAACTTTAGAGTTCGGCAGCCTGCCGCCACCTTATGGTTCCGGCCCTCCGGCCATCTAGTACCATCTGTAACCATAACATATTTAATTAGTTAGCAAGAATTGACTATGGCTTGACTATAGTCTATTCTCATGTTATGTTTGCTGGGTAGAAGGTGCCACCGTGGACGAAATTGCCATCTCAAAATTCAAAGCCACCTGTCTGGCGGTCATCGATCACGTCAACAAAACCGGCAAGCCTGTCGTGATTACGCGCTTTGGTCAACCCTTGGCTGAACTTCGCCCGGTTGGTCTGCACGTTTCTGCGCGTCGCTTCGGACACCGCACCCACACCGGCATCGTTCTCGGCGACATCGTATCCCCGGTTGGGGACGAGTCGGATTGGGAGGCTGCTCAGGAGCCGGACGAAAACTCCAAATGAACCTTCTTTTGGACACGCACATCTGGATCTGGAACGACCTCCAGCCCGAAAAAATCAGCTCTCAGGTTGCTCAGGAGTTGGCCAGTTCTTCAAACGATCTCTGGCTGTCACCCGTGAGCATTTGGGAGCTCGGTTTGCTACTCGAAAAGAAGAAAATCACCATCCCCACGGAGTTTCATCTCTGGGTGTCGGAATCAGCAAAGGATTTGCAGTTGAAAGAAGTCCCGTTCACCTGGGACGTGGCTCAGGAATTGCGTTTCACGCATGTCGTTCACAAAGATCCGGCCGACCGCTTCCTCGCCGCAACCGCAAAAGTCTTTGACATGACGTTGGTCACCGCCGACCGGCGCCTTCTGGAAGTGCCGAACCTGAAAACACTACCGAACGTTCTCTAGCAGCCACCGGAAACAATCCGCCACTCCAGACCCACAAAACGATACCCCCGGCAAGGTCTTTCGCCGGGGGCTCTCACATCAGTAAATGTCCTCGTCAGCTGGGATTCTTCTGCAGTTCGACCAGCGCCGCCAGCACATCGTCGCTATGTTTTTTTACATCCACATCCGTCCACACCTTGCGCACCACCCCATCCGGCCCAATCAGAAATGTGTGCCGCGCGGAAAGCTTCATCACGCCCATGTTCATCACCGTATCGTACTTTTCGGAAACCTCTTTCTTGGTGTCCGCCAGCAGCTTGAACGTCAAACTCTCCTTCGCGCAAAACTCCTGGTGCGATTTCTCATCCTGTACGCTGACACCCAGGATCACCGCATTCTTCTCATCATACTTCGCCAGGTCCCGCTGAAAATTGTGCGCTTCGATGGTGCAGCCAGTAGTCATGTCCTTCGGATAAAAATACAACACCACCCACTTGCCCTTGAAATCGTGCAGGCTGATGCTCTTGCCTTCCTGCGAATTCAGCGTGAAGTCCGGAGCCGCCGTTCCCACTGCCGGTGCTTTATCGCCTGCCCGCACTCCCGCCGCGAGCATGGCAATAATTCCGATGGCCACAATTGCACCGCCTAGAATCCACATACGCGCCGCCTTTTTCATTGTTTTGCCCCTATTTTAAGTTGCGCAGGAGCCCAATTCTACACTGTTGCGCTGCCTCACGGAACAAAACATATTCCTTGGCGGCAAGCGGCCAAAAGGGTCTTGACCAAGGCGAGAATGGAGGGCGGTTTTACTTCTTCGCTAAAGGAACTCTGGCAACAGGTGGTTCGATGACGTACTTTTTCGCTTCCGGGCTACGCGGACTCCAGTCCACGGGCGGAAACGTAACGCGCCAGAAGCGTGGACATGGGGCGGCAAACTCTATGGCTACTTCTGGCGCCGCATCTTGACCAGAAAAAATGTCAACTACCGTGCAGCTTATCTGCTCCTGCGTGGCATCGTTCTTCAGCGTCAGATTCTGCCCCCCCATTACCGGTTCTCGCAGGGACAGCAACGCACCATAAGCGTTGACGACGATAGTTCTGGTCTCTTCCATGAAGCTCGATTTGTTAGCGCGTTTGCCGCTAACTTCTAGCCGCACAGCCAACAGCACGCGTTGGCTTCGTCGCTGGTTTATGAAATTACTCGGCCGTCCCAGGCAGCGATCCACTCACGTCGGCTCTCCTCTTATCGATATCGTCCTGCATGGCGACCTCCATCCGTGCGTGAGTCGCATTTGCCAATCCGAAGGCAGTTGACATGAGAAAGCTCTTAGATTCTTGTGCTGATGTCAGACCTCCCTTTCACGATCCATCACAACGTCAATGCAATCTCATCCTTGCGGAAACTCTCTACATCGGCGCGCGACCATTCTTTTGAGTCACCGATTGCGAAAAGCATCGCGAGAGAGCATCGCCACAAAGGCATCGGTCGAATCGCGTCCCCAAAGGCAACTCTTCTCAAATTCGGTACGACCCGTTTCAAACTGAACCGCATCTCGCAAACCTTCCGCAAACGTGATAGACACGAGTCTTCCGTGTTCACTCCCAACCAATGACGGTGAACCTAAATCCACCCGACGATGCTGTCGATCACGCCAAACGGCAGAGTCTCCTACGGCGCTCCTTCGCTGTCCTTGGGCCCGGACTGATCACCGGCGCGGCCGACGATGATCCTTCCGGGATCTCAACCTATTCCGTCGCCGGAGCAGCCTACGGATATTCCACGCTCTGGATCGCGCTGCTTACATTTCCACTGATGGCCGCCATCCAGTTGATGTGCGCGCGGCTGGGCATGGTCACCGGCCGCGGACTGGCTGCTTCGGTCCGAATGTATTATCCGCGCTG